>Ga0208412_1000507_pt1 | contig 20695 bp, 12 predicted proteins | sample AntDeeMetag02WF4_FD_184758 | JGI IMG/M metagenome (GOLD analysis project Ga0208412, IMG submission 184758) | Saline lake microbial communities from Deep Lake, Antarctica - Antarctic Deep Lake Metagenome 02WF4 (SPAdes) (version 2) | ecosystem: Environmental > Aquatic > Non-marine Saline and... | reverse complement strand
CTTTGACATCCGACGCCGAAAGGTACTCGTCTGGATCAGGTATGGTGAACACATCCAGATCCAGACACTTTCTTGTGGTTAATTTAGCGATTCAATTCAGCTGATTACGCTGCTTGGGAAGTACCGATTGTAGACGTAGTGATCTTAAATTCGAAGTCGACTTGGGTTTCGTAGAGACGGAGATCCTGAACGTAGAAGGTAAAGATGTTTTCCATCGTGAATTGCTCTGTTTCATACTCTGCTGTCAGTATCGGCTGACTTGGGTCCGCTGTTGATTCAATCAGTGACTCATCATATATTGACACCGACAAAACAGGCCATGGGTGGGTAGCATGGGACTCAAGGAGTGCTTCATAATCTGGGGTCTGAAGAAGTTTGACCAGATGGTCATGTGGTGATATTCCAATGCCCTCCTCATCGAAAAGTTCCTCACAGGATTTTCGATCCGCCGCATCCATGACGACCGAAGGAAGCCAGCGCTGAATTTGACGCTTCGATTCACTTGAGAACGCCTCTGAGACTGTGCTGAAGTCTACAAGAGGAGTTCGTTCAAACAGATCGTATATATCGGGTTCAGAAACCGCTTGGGAGTGTGTACTACTCTTGAGACGATTTACTAACTGCTCGAGATCTTCAGCATACTCGCCAGTGTATGAATCGACATATTGCTGTATATTGTCGATATCTTCTGGATCGAGTTTCGGTGCGGGGTCTCCCTTCGGATCAGTTGTATCTGACCGAGAGACACCGCCTTCCCCTGTCCAGTGGAGCTCGAGATCGTAGAGCGTCCAGACAAGTTGATCTGGGATCCGATCGCCAGCATTGTATCCCGTTGACTGGTAAAACTCTGCAATCTCGTCTGGAGTTTGCAGCGGGATAGGATGATCAGCGCTTGGAATCGAGATATGGACGTAGTAACCGTCTTTTTTGTATCCAGGAGAATATTTCTTGAAAACAGCCATACGGCATTGATGACTAGTTGCCACTTCAAGCTATTGTATGATATCTGCTCCAGTTGTAGTACTCCAGAGAAATTCCCGCATGACTTTGACCCGTTGAGGTGTTAGATTGCGGTCTTAAGATTTAACCAACAAAAGGATGGCCGACCGATTGAATGTTGGTTAAGAGAGACTGAATGCTTGGCAGGGCCGTAGGTCTCTCAAAAGTAATCGATTACAGTTGTAACCGTGTGTCTAGGTCTGTATCTCAATTACTACTGTTGAGAGAGTGTCTTTCGGAGGGGCGCTATCTGTGGGTATCGACGGTATGCAACAGAATAGGGAGATTGTAATTTATTTAATGGGCCAGTCTGGATGGTAGTGTTGCCGGAGACTACGGTCAATATCTCGAGTGAGGGCTGTCGGTTCGTACATATTATTTGACACTGCTGCTAACCCAAGATCCTCTGCCCAACTGAAGTGTGCTTGTGCCTTCTTTTTCCAAGAATTGACGCTTTTGACGTTTGCATAACCGGAGAGATGGTCGACTCGTTTACGGAACTCTGTTGCACGGGTGTCTGTCTCCTTAATTGACGTTGTGTTTGTCAATAATTGGTTGATTGTTGCCAACATTGGCAGCCAATTCTTCCGGAAAAAAATACTCTGAAGTAGAGATTGTTCGGCTTCATTGAGCTGTTCCTTGGCCCCGATTGCTACAGTTTCTTCAGGAGTCAAACGTTGTTGGGTTGGACGAGAAAACCGGTTCGCAAGCCAAATCGCGTCCGGTGTCATGTTGCCCTCCTCGAGAAGGTTGAGCTTGTCTTCGGAAAGCAATCGAAGTTGGTTTTCCACCTTATTGGGAGTTCCATGAGAAAGTAACTGGTCACGAATCTCATCCTCTGTCTGGTCCTGAGATTGCCAGAAGACATGGATAATCTCACAGAGCTGTGGCAAATCTCGCCAATCTGGTTGGATGCCCGCTAAATGTGGAGAATCAGTTGCTGTCGCATCGTACATACATACCAATTTGATGGAGTACGTGTAAATACTATGCAACAGGATAAAAACGCAACATTAACCTTCGTCCCTTTCAGAAGTATGATAAAAATTCTATTATGTACAACAAGATTCATTCTGTTGCAGGAGATGGTTCGCAGCGATATATAATCGGAGATGCTGTCGAGGAACTGCACAACCTAGACACACCCGCTTCGATCATATACCTTGACGATGCTTGGGCACGCCCGCAACGAGCTGGCCAGTTCGGTGTAACGTACGATACACACCCATTTTGTGAAAACGATTTGGACGGGGTCAATATCGATCACTTTGACACAACTACGACGGAAGTACTTGATGCCTGTGAGGATGCACTCATGGATGGCGGTTGGTTGATCGCAGATACTGACGATTGGCTCCTTCCACGACTAACCAATTATATCATTAACGAATGGGGGGATGTGGCTGCGAGTTACTCTGGCGGAGGCTATCGACGGGTTGGATCTGTGACATATCTTACTAAAGATGGCCGTGCAGACCGTAGCACAGCAGGGATGTATTTTTCGAACGGAGGATATTCTGTGGTATTTGCACACAAAGGTGAGACAGATCGGCGCACATCTGAGTCTGGTCGACAGATTCTAAACAATCAGTTCGCCAAAGAAGGGTATCAGGTAGCTGAACGAACGCGAAAATCCTACGACTGGGGGAGTGTCAAGCCTATTGATCCTTACAAGACATGGGTTAAAGCCTTGACAAAGGAGGATAACATAGAGAATGAACATCTCGTTGTGCCCTGTGCAGGTACCGCTCCAGCCGCAATCGGCGCAGAATTAACGTTTGGTTCTTCACTCAAATACACATGTATCGATAACAGCCCTGATGCGTACGACGCATTCGTACGCCGTCGAGAGGATGAATTTGAAAGGCGTGATACCAGTCATATTGCAGAATAAAATAATATAGATTCATTCAATTCTTAAGCTGAAGTACTCCACACCACAGGCACGTGCGACTCAGTTGATGTCTGATATCGAACCACGACATTAAGAGAGGTATGGGCTTTTCCTACACCAACAATTACACCACACCTCTCATGTGTAGTGGTAAGTACGATGAATAATGCCACCTTTTCTGGAATTCCTACAGCGAACCGTGTTATCCACATTATCGATCCATTGACGGCAGGAAACGAGAAGGGCTACGGGATGGGCTATCTTCGTAGTCTACCGCTGCTCCTGGAGTTAGGTGTGACACAGTTTACCTTCCCGCGAGGGTGGCTCACCGCGTCAAGCACAGAGACGTTTGATGCGGTCGTTGAAGAACACGGCGACAGGCGATTTCGATACACAGCAATCCCAGAGATAGAGTTTGAATATATTCTCATCGATACCGATCAACGTGCGGATGCCCTCGATTTCAATCAGCTCTGTCAAGTTACTAATCAAGAACTCGAGAATGCCCAAACATCAAGCACAACACACAAAATTATGGAGGCATATAAATCAGAGAATATCGAAGAGTTGTTTATTCTAACCGATACGGCAGACTTCAAGATGCAAGGAACGGTAACACAGAAGCCGATGGCAGAGGATATTAATCAAATATCTCAGTTAGACTACACTAATCTTGCTCAGCAGTATATTGATCAAAATTTCGATAAGCTACGACTTAGTCTGGGTGAAACTAGTAACATATGGCTACACCATGCGGCAGCAGAATACGAAGAAGTGATGGGAAATGAGCCCACTCAAATTCGCGATCTCTTCGAATTTGATGTCCTAAAACCCGGAATCCGAACTTGGGATGTCTTCGAATTCCTCGCTTCAGATATCGCCAAAGAGGACCCAGACCATATCGAAGCTGTGACCCGACCATGGGTGGAGTCAGACAACTCCGTTATCGAGACCTACATTCGGAATGCACTCCAGGAGTTCGATTATGATCGAGAAAAAGTCCAGGCGTACCGAGAGGGAGATTAAGTGACAAATCAAATTTCGAACGAGGTGTAAAATCAAAATGCCAGGATTTGCTTAGACATTGCTAACTAGCAAAGTCATCTGCATTCACCCCATATAATGTAGTCCGATAAAATAGTAAATTTGAGATGTCATGCGTTGCATATTGATTATGATTTCAGGCTACTGTTCCAAGTTACCGAACCAATATTTATTATTTTGAGTAGTAATCAATATGAACATAACTCTTTGCCCTATGTAGTTTGTATTATTTTATATGATATGGTATAAAAATAAACCAAACGCAGCTAAGTATTGTATTGAGATCGCAGTATTTACACATGATTGGTCTAATTATAACACTCTATTGAGAATCGATTTCAAATTGATGGAACTGAGAGCCATCGATTGCTGAATTCTGGAGCAATATTTTCTGACACGATACATTTATTCTAATTGGTGAAAGTTGTTCATCTGGAATGATAATGGTGTATGAAAGTGGACGCATATTCCCAAAATTGTTGAACCATTTAAACCTCGGTGATCAATTACTCCCCTATGATACACAGGACGCTCAATAATGTCTGTACTTAAACGGAATATCAATGGCCATGACATACTCGCACTACGTGAGTTCATTAGTACCGACGCACCAGTTACGGAAGAAGAAATTAAGCATAGTTTCTTCCCTGGAGATGAAACTAATACAGCGATTTCAGAGAAACTGAAATTAATTACTGATGCACTCGGTTTCTTAGAAGAAACCGAACAGATCGTCGAAGAGGGCGATGGATACCGGCTACACGAAAGTGCGGCCCGTGCTCCTGATCCAAAAGTTTCGATACTATCGGGTCTACACGCACAATTTGGGGAAAACGGTGCGTATCGAGATGTACTTGAATATCTTGCAACTGAAGATAAAATATTAGCAAATAGAAAAGACGGCCTCGAAGATGGGATGGATGGATATGCTTCGGATTTTGAATGGAACCCGACGAACCTTCGTTACTGGGAGCGAACGATGGACTGTCTTGGTCTTATTAAGACAGTCGACGGTGACGACTCCACGCTGGCCTTTGTACTTGAGCACGACCTCTGGAAACGATTACTTGAAGAGGTCTGTGAAACGCGCACAGTCCAACTAGAAGACGTACTCTTTGCACTCAACGATCAGTACGTACCAGTCTGGACTTCCAGCAGAACTGTCGCCAAGTACGTCCAGTATGGACTTGCAGGTCTCGAAACACGCTCTGAGATCGATCTCCGAAAAGAAAGTGATGCCGGGACCACCTATGATATTGATTCGAAGGGTGTGAATACAATCGAACTCACAACGCAATTCTAACATGACACAATATCCTAAGAACTGGACTGACCGGTCCGTTGAAAAGTACGTCACTCAAGAATCTCAACAGAAATCACGTGCTGAATTCGAGGCTACTCACGTCCCGATCGACCGCATCAAGATCGAACGCACTCAGATTGATGCGTGGGCGGACAAAGACGGATTTGTCGGGGAAGCAGAATTCTTCGACGCTGTCATCGACTCGCATCTCGAGTCCGACAACAGGATGTTTTTTGTCGTCGGTGAGACAGGGTCTGGGAAGTCAGAGCTCTGTCAGTGGCTCGAATATAATATTCAGGACAAATATGTGGGAGAATCTGATGACGAATTTTATCATGAACCTATCTTGATTCCGCGACAAGTTCGAGAACCCCGTGAAGTTCTGCAGCGGCTAACACAGTATCTCGATGATACCGAACTTGATGAAGCGAAACGATTAGCCGAACTGCCTCCCCAAGGGGTCCTCGACAGGACAACCGGCGACATTACCATTGCCTTTGATAAGTCACAGAACGCAACTATCGATCTGCTTCAGAGCGATGAATTCAAAGAGGAAGTTAGACAGAATTTAGACAAGTTCGTCAATGCGTTCGATGATCCTAGTCAGGAACTTGAGTTCGAGCCGATCTCCAAAGACAAACTCGAATCACTGATTGACCAGTATCCAGGTGTCAAATCTGAACTAGCCACAGACATCACCAATGCTGTCGATATTCTCTATAACAAGATCACTGAACAGGCAAAAGAATCGATTAAAGATATGCTGTTTGTTGGAGATCTAAAAGAGACTCTTCGACAGCTCAATGAGCGGTTTAAAGATTCAAATCGTCGACCCGTCCTTATTATTGAAGATCTTACTGGGTTCACGATCTTCCAACATGATATCCTCTCTTTCTTTTCGGATCTAGAAGCCTCTAACTGGGATGTCGTTATCGGCGTGACGACTGGGATGAATCAGAAGCTCGTTCAGGGCCGCCGTGCGGATTTTACTTCTGAAGAGACTATCAACGACCGCATCGAAGCACGCGTTGCACTAACAGAGCAGACAGACGATGGATCGAAGACACTCTTCCTCCAGCAAGAAGACATCCACATCGACCTTGCACAAAAATACCTTACTGCAATAAAGAACGACGCCGATATTGATTACACTCCCCCTCACAATCTCTCAGAAAACGAACTTGATGACGCATTTGGAGACGGACTCTACCCATTCAATAAGCCGTTCCTTACCCGCGTTTACGAAAATTTGCGTGAAGATGACCTAAAAAAACAGACACCACGCAATTACCTCAAATTCGTTATCGAGGGGTTACTCACAAACGAGAACCCACCATTTGAACACGCTGATCTACTGCAGAAACTTGGAACAATTAGCAATACACTCGATCCGGAATATCATGGGCCGGATCGTGACCTGCTAAAGTGGTACGGAGAGCAGACTGATGACGGGAAAAAGTACGAAGTGGACGAGCGAATTCCAGAAATATTCGACGTGCCAAGCGATGGGTGGGCGCCAAGTGTCGACGACACGCTCCTTTGTGAGAAGTGTGGCACAGAGATGGATGAATCAAGTGAGGGCACCCCATTCTGTCCGAGCTGCGAGACGGTGTGTTCGGAGTGTCAAGTGCCGATGGAGCGCAACGGTGAGTACTGGGTCTGTTCGAATATCCCAGAGCACAAAGAGCCCATAGGCGGCCTCGGGACGCTATTTAAATCACGCCGACAAGAGTTGCTCAATTGGAAGGCAGAGGGTATGGATTTCAAGAAGACATCCGATCTTGAAGATGGCGCAGAGCGAGTTATCCGCTATTTCCACGATGATCCGACTAGTCTTCTGACACCGCCACGAAACGCTCCGCAAGCCAGTGCGGTATGGTGGGATAAGGGAAGTCGCACTGTCCCAATCCATGTGAGCAATGGTGATGAGCCAAGATACCGGAAAGTTGTGATTTCTAGAGAGCTTCCATCAACGTTGCTGCTCGATCTTCTACGCATTGGGGTATATGACGAACAATCAATCGAGGAGCACATCGAGGCCGAACGAGTAGATCCACAATTGCTTCGATGGTGGGCTGACCAAGCCGTCAGAGATCTCCGTTCGGATGTCGAGAATGATATTGAGGAGGATTTCGGTGTAACGCTGGACGAAATTGCACTGTTTGGAAAGTACCTTCTAAACGTGCTTGGAGGGTATGGAACGGAATTTTCTGTACAATCGTTAATGAGGCCCCTAGAAGAGGATGAACCAGATGAAAACAAGATCTCAATTCCACAAGAGCTCAATATTGATAGATATACTATCGGTAACCATCGGGAGACATTGAAGGGCTTGTTCCGAGCACGGTTCCACCTGCGGTCGAACGTCATCAACTATCCCAAACTCCACCGCTGCGTCTCGCAGACCACTCCTGTAGATCTAGTCGATCGAATTGCAGATATTACAACTGGAAATGACGGAGTAAAATTGGGTGCAACGAAATCTAATGCTGACAGCTTGTCAGATTTCCTGCGGCTTGCAAACAGCTTCAACGCCCGTAAAATAGCCACAGAAGTCAGGAATTTCCGCACAGATAGTCGGTCTGGTAATTTGGAAACTGCTCGCACGCGGATCGTTAATCAATATGGCACAGTCGCCGATGCCTTCGAGGATATCTCGAAGCCAGAGGATATCGATTTCGGCACAATTGATACCGCCTATGACCTGTCAGACAGGTCCAGACCGACGATCATTAACAAAGTCGAAGAAACTAATCCTGAAGATTTCGAGTCGACGATCTCTGAACTTCGAGAGAAGATGGAAATGATAAAAGACGTGACAAACGCCTGGGAATTCCTTGATGCCTACCATCCGCTCCTCATGCTTACGAATGCAGGCACAAGCAAGAGAGTGTATAATGATCTCTCAGATTTCACTACAGAGCTCACTAAACTCGAAGACGCATTGGAACAAAAAGAGAGAAAACTAGAAAATGAGGACTTTGGAATCGAGAAACTGGATACAACACCCTTTGATGAGGCAAAAGACGCCGCTGCAACCTTGACGGATAAGATGGAGGATGGACTATGAGTCAAGTCATGCATACTGAAAAGAGTGGGATCAAAGCACGGATCAATCGACTGAGTAAACTCACTGATTCAGTTTCAACGCTTGAGGAAGACAAGAAGAACAGTGATACGAAACGGGAGAAGCAAGAACAAAAGAATCAGGCATTCCAAGAGGTTCAAGAGGTCATTTCGAATATTGAAAGTGATTTCAGTATTCTGCGTCGGGCAGTCGACCTTGCAGATGCTCTGGATTCGTCTGTACCACACCAGGATATTGAACAGACACTCGATACGTATCGCCCCACACTTCGTGAATTCAAATCCAAGAGCTTTGATGACTTCGATGGTGTTTCTGAGATTAGTTCCACTCGAAAGAAATTTAATAAGTTTGAGGGTGCCCTCAGCGATCACACGGAGACAGTCAGAGACAATCTCACGGCTGCCGCGACCGATGAACTGACCGAAGTCAAAACCAGAGAGACGATTCTCAGAATCCCTGATATTGGATCCCCTTCTGATGCCGAAGCAGTGAGCATCTATAAGGACAAAATCAACTCGATCAAACGCGGCCAAATTATCAACGCAGAGGAACTCAGAGAAGCGAAGCAGAAGTACTCTGAGGTCGACATCAATATCGAGACGATTCAGTCGAATTACGAATTAAGCGAAGAAGCAGGCGACCTACTGTTACGGTTTCTGCAGAATGAGACTGTTACACTCGCAGACATCGACAACGGAGTGCTGGATGAACTCAAGGCGCTCGAAGAGTTCAGTGAAAAATTAACCATCCAATTCTAACAATGTCAACATACAATCCAATCGAGCTAGGAGAACACGCACAGGACAGCTACGCACAATATCTCATCGGAAACAATCAGCGGGGGTATCAAGGCCTCCTAAACGACTTCAGTCATGATGAGAAGACAACTGCTGAGCAAGCCTTTATTCGGTCAAAAGGACCGTATCTCCAAGGGGTTCCCTCTGCACAATGGAGTGAAAAATCCTGGAGGACCTTCGCAGAGTCCGTTAATGGGAAGTTCGCACCAGTTGGCTTAGAAGAACCCCTGATCACCGCATTTGAGGAGCAAGGATTCACGAACCTACAGGATCATCAGGAAGATGCAATTCGCTGGCTTGCCGATGACAACCACGCGCTTATTTCGGCGAGCACAGGTCGGGGGAAAACTGAAGCGTGGTTCATCCCTCTCCTCCAATACGCATTGCGTGCAAAGCAGGGAAACATTCCGGACAGGAGCCCAAATAGCATCAAGGCAGTTATTACGTATCCGACGAAAGCACTCGCCCAAGACCAGCTTAAACGGTTTATCGAGTACCTCTGGATTGTGAACCGCAAGTCTGGTCTCGCGGAAGATGAACATATTACGATAGGGGTTTACGATGGTGATACGCCCCGGCGTGGCCAGTACAACGACGGAAAAAAGACGCACAAGTATCTTGAGGATTCATTCGAATTTTTCGAGCTCCCAAACACCCTCGCGGACGAACTCGCGAGTAGTGATCATGTGCGTGAGAACGAATCTCCTCGTTTGCACGTCAAAAAGGAAGGCAGTGAGTACTTCCTGCAGACACGTCAGTCCTACGGTGGTGAGTTCCTCAAGTTTGTCCACCTCACTCGTGATCGGATGGAGAAGAACCCGCCAGATATTCTTCTCACCAATCCCGATACTATCAATTATCGACTGTTCAACATCAACGATGAAAAGGCACACCGGCTCTTCGTCGACCAGCCTAAATTCCTCGTTTTTGATGAGGTCCACACATACGAAGGATTATTCGGAGCACACGTTTCCTCGCTTGTCAAGCGCCTCCGTCGGCTTAGGCAGGCACGTGACGTAGAGGATCCGCTTCGCCTTGTCGCATCCAGTGCAACTGTAGGTCATAAAGAAGAACTCTTTCAACGCCTCTTCGGTGTCCCACACGGCGACCCGTATGAAGTTATTGAGGAAGACACGACTGTTGAGACGCCGTCACCAGTCGGGACACTCCCTAAGTACATTACCGAGAGTACAATTGATGCAGCCGATCTTCAAGCAGATCTTGAGCGTTGGTACTCTGGTGAATCGACCCAGACATACTCGTGGGTCGACAATCTTGGTGTCGAACCCACCGATTGTCGGGGTGCCGATGCGGTCCTTCGTGCCGCAGCTGACGCAGGCTCAATCACGTGGTTAACACATCTCCACGAAGTCCTCCGAGACCCGACTGAAATCGAGGATATTGAGAATGCACCTCGGCCTGCAGACTTTGTCGACTACATCGAAACTACGTACGATATTGATACTGCTGCTGCTGAAACGGCTGCACAGAACGTTCTGTCCCTCTTTGAGGCCGGTGACTTTGAGATCCGTGTTCACGTGTTCAATTGGCCTGTCGACGGCTACTACAAGTGTTTACACTGTCAGAGTATTTACCCAAGCCCGCAATCTTGTGATTGTGACGAATCTGCTGGTCACTCTTCATTTGTCACGAAGATCCGACTGTGTAACAAGTGTGGAGAACAGTTGTACGAAGCCTGGTACTGTCAGGACTGTGCGGACGTCCGCCCGCTCCGGCAGGAGACTGAAGGCGAGTATCTATATGCAAACGAGCCGGAATGTAGCCACGAGAATCATGGAGATCTAACACGCGTATATTTCACACCGGAATACGAGTGTGAATCCTGCGATCACACAACAATACCAAGCGAAAGCCTCGGCTCTTGTGAAGCCTGTAGTGGCCTTCTCACACGCACTGAAGACGGTATTGTCTGTAAGAATACAACCTGTTCGCACAGTGAACGCGCCGCAGACGCTGCCTGTGACAATTGTGGTGGTCAACTCAGTGTCGAAGACGACCTCACGTTTGAGTGTGACAACCCCGAGTGTGACGAGCATGGCCACGAGCAATCGGGGACAGAGTGTGGCGCATGTGACACACCGCTTATTCCACGGCTCGTTCTACCCTGGATCTGTACTGACGAAAACCACAGCAAGCGACACACCCCTGTAGATCTTGATGATGGCTGTTCATGCAACCGGGATACGTTTGTGCTCTCTGCATACGTCGACACCCAAGAGGCCGACTATTGTGTGGAGTGTAATGCAGACCGCAAGGACGTATATTATCTCCCTGGATCTGGATGTACAATTCACGGCGACGACGCTGTCGAGCGTGTCCACAAGTCGTTCAATCTACGTGCGGCATATCGCGATCAGGATGGCAATATTCGACTCGATACGCCATCGGTAGCCAAACATGCCCTTCCGTGCTACCATCGATATCGCGACTACGACCATCTGATGCGATCGCCGACAAACACTGGCGTCACGATGAGCCAGTTCATGCTGCGGAAACTTGCGGATGATAATGGGAACCAAAGCGCAGGGAAGCTCATGTCGTTTGCCGATTCGTACCACGACATGGAACGATTAGCCAACGACTTCGACGAACCGGAGAAGCTGTTGTTCATCCAGCAACAGATGCTTCGATACGTCGATGAAAAAGGGAAGACCACACTTGCAGACCTCATCGAGGAAACTCGCGTTCGGGCCCGCGAGTACTGGAATAACCTTGGTACATCTTCTGATATCATAGATGACGAAATTGGATTCTTCGAGTGGACGGGAACGATTACAGGAGAGCTCCTGCCAGGATCCTACCGACTGTTCAACGGAGACTATGGACGGACCTACGGTCGGATGGTATCGAATGGACTTTTGAACATTGATTTCGGGGAAACCCCGTCCTCTGACGAGCACCGAAAGGTCGGTGCAGAGTTACTTAATAATAACCGTGTTACCCGTGAGTCGCTCATGGAAACACTCCGCGAAGACCGTGGCGTCGACAGTCCAACTGAAATCATCGCAGACCTCCGTTCTAATGGGCTGATTCGTGTCGACGAGGACACTGACCGTGTCCAACTCGAACCTGATAAGATCATAGTGAAAGCTGTCAAGTCGGGACAGCCGATTCGGTATCTCCATAAAAAAGACAAGTTCGTCAGCGATGCAGCCGCACGGGTCGACGAAACCGATTACGGATATGCGACTGACTTCGAAATCCCCTACACTGACCGAACAACACTACAGTCGCCGCATTTCAACCGGGATGCATACTGGGCAACAACCACAGAAACGCGTCTGCTACTGAGCCAAGTGTATAAAGGTGATCTCAAGGCGGACGAACGCCGTCAAATTGAACACGAGTTCAAGCGTAACGCGGTGCCTAACTTCCTCTCGACGGGACCAGCGATGGAAATCGGTATTGATATCGGAGATCTCAACACCCTACTCTTGTTGGGCTCACCGCCAAACACGAATGCCTACCTCCAGCGTATTGGTCGTGCAGGTCGATCCGCCGGGAAATCGTTGGTGACGACCATTAGTAAACGGAATCCCATCGATTTCTACTATCACAAAAAGCCAGAGGAACTGATCAGCTCCGAAGAGAAACCGATTCCGCTCGATCAGCACAACGAGCACGTCCTTCGGTCGTCTCTCACCTGGGCGATCATGGACTATATCGCTGCCAACTACCACATTCCGTGGACGAGCGAGGATGTAATTGACGGCGCTCAAATCACAAACCCTGATCCCGCCGAGTGGAACCGGTTCAAGAAGGACTCTGTCCGCAGTGCACCAGACAGCGAGTATCATACGTTCAACCGTGTATATTACGGGGACGTGACCGAGACCAATAAAGGACAAACCCTAGCCGTCTTAGAGGCGATTGCACAGTCTGATGACGGAGTGCGTGCGTGGCTTAATGATATCCTTGACTACGCGTACTGTCGGAACTGTGGCCACATCTACGACTCCGCAGTTGCAGGAGACTGTAGCAACTGTCAGGAAGATGCGGAACTCAAAGTCGCCAGAGAAGAATACAGTGACATTATCAACGATTGTATCGAGGAGTTTGGTGAGCGGTTAGTTCGGTTCGCCTACGAGTACCACGAGGATCTTACGTCTGAACAGAGTACGCTCGAAGAACGAAGGAGTGAGCTAAGTGAAATATTAGCGGACGCCAAACAGAGTACTGGATTCGGTGATTTCTCGTCGAATGACAACGATGAGGAGACCGAAAAGGCCAAGCGCGATCTCGAGACCGTTCGAGGAGAGATCCGGACTGTAGACCAACTTCTCGAGGATTACAACGACATGAATCTCGCAAAGGTACACGAACGGTCGGTCCGTTCAGAGTTCACACCACAGTTGCGTGCGTTCGGCGACAGCGTAGCCGTGACCCGGTATCGCCGCAACCCAAAAACCGGAAAAATCAACGAACAACAAGAGTCAAGTTGGGACCGTAACGCAGCAATGGCACTTCGGGAGTTACACCCGTACGCATACAGCCTCAAGAACAAACGCGGATATGTCGTCACTCGGATACACGAAGACACCGAGGGGACCAAGGAACTTCGTACAGAACTTGGCCAGCAACTCCGGTGTGATGTCTGTGGTGCGGAGAATGAGTGGACGGGCCAGAACGCCTGTCCTGACTGTGGGGCAACCGGATCCGACGTCGACCGTGTCGAACCAATCGCGTTGAAGCGTGTCGAACTCTCGGATAAAGAGCGAACATTTGGTGACCGGAGTTCAGAAGACATCTTCCCACTCTCGAATTACCATACGTCACCTCGAAACACCTTCGCACACGTCACTACTCGTGTCTCTGAATTTGAATCGGACGAAGACACCGTCCTTACTGATGGAAACGGAAACTCTGTCGTCAAACTCACGCATGGTGATATCGAGATCACCGAGACCGTCGACTCGTTTACTACATCCTACAGCGATGGTCAAAGTGATCCAAAGGAACAGACGCTTACTCTCTGTGGCGAACGTCACTGCAACAGCGTTGTTTCGAAGAATACCGACGATGAACCGGTCTGTCTTCGTGATCCAGAACACGACACCTCGAAGCAGCGTGAAGTGATGGCAGGTCGGATGTTCCAAACGAAAGGAATCCGATTGACGCCTGCAACAAGTAGTTCTCTTACGGAACGAGAACTACACACGCTCACTCATGGGTTCCGACTTGCCCTCCAACGAATCGGGGGCGTTGAGATTCGATCCCTGCAGGAGTCATTCGATTATGAAGAAGGAAATATGGAGGCGTTCATCTTCGAAAGCACTGTTGGTGGGAATGGAGTGACTGAGTTGCTGTACAATGTCGAAGACGGCCAACAGGTGGAGCTTGAGGACGCACTCACAGTGATGGCTGAGAACTTCGATGCTTGTGGCTGCAACTCTGGTTGTCCCGAGTGTATCTTCCAGTATGGTTGTGACGAGGATAATAAGGATTACACCTTTGACAAAAGTGGACTGATCACACGTCTCGACAACTTGTCTACCGCCGAAGACGACTGAGACGCCCAAAACGACTCAGGATTTAGTGCCTGCAATAGCCTTTCACTACCGTTTCAAGTAGTCCCAATATAAGTTACTAGTTATCATGAAGTCTGAGATTCCGACTGCTATTGATAAGTACGATTCCTACGTGCTTTGGGGTGTCTCTCCGCATAGCCTTCTCTTGGCAAACGCAAATGTTCAAACGGGTTCTTCAGAGGCAAAAGCCGCTCTTCGACGTGCCTACGATATCGAGATTGTTCGTACAAACTACGAAGTTGAATGGGAGACGTACTATGCATTTCTTACGTCACTGTGTGACAAGTGGTTCGTCGACCCCATCGGGTCTGCAGCGATCTTCGCAAATAGCAACACAGCCAAACAGTTTGTCGCCGGCGCAGCCTACAATACGTCAGGTGGCGTGATGCGCAGTCTTCGACAAGGTGTAGATCAAATTCTCCAGACAGAGCAACGCGATACCGTTATCATCCCAGCTCGAGATCTCAAGGCAGTCAGTACTCAAGACGACATCCGCCTGCTTCGATCATTAGGTATTCTCCAGCGGACAACCCAAGGCTACGAATTCGATATAGAGGTGTTGGAGGCACTCAGACTTGGTGAGACGTATACACAGTCACAGGCTGCTTGGGCACTCTCCGATCGACTCTGTGCGCAAGTTGGACTCGATCAGCCAGCGGTCAACGAAGCACTACTCCGTGCTGTCGACATCGACCTGCCGGATGACCGACCGAAACAATCCGCGGCCAGCCTTCCGCTCTACTTGACCCGGGCAGACCTCACCACATTCGTCGATTCTATCTTTAGCGAGGGGTTCACAGCGACCATCCAAGAGATCCGAGAAGACATTACCGCCGAACGTGCCGATATTCTTGATGCACTTCGATTCGGCACCAGTGAACGGTCTAAGATTGATATTGATTGGCCACTTCCTGACGAGGCGGCGGTCGTCTGTGCTACAGCAAGTCAACAAAACCGTCCCGTTGTTTCAGCTTATCTTGTTGACCTACTTGAAGAAAACAAATTCAAGATTCATACGAAACTCCAAGACGCCGATGTTACTGTAAGGCTTGAAGATGGGTTGTTACACTTCGGTGAAGCATACCAAGCCCCAGCTGTTGACGACGATTCAATCAAGACCTATCAACAGTGGTTGACGACACGACTATCCGACCTCCAGGCAAGCGAACAGGGCCTTGGAGAATTAGCTAACCGACTTTCAGAAAGGTGGGAACGCCAGCGGCAATCGCTGGTGGAGGCGATAGTCCAGCAACTCGACGACTTCCGTGTAAGCCCTACCACATTTGTATTTTCGATGCTGGACCCCAACTATCTTGATGAATATCGAATCGAACAGTATGTAGACGATAGCCCACTACTTCAAGATGAAGTAAGCCAAATCCAATCGTGGCGAGACAACCAACCGAGTGATGCAGAGACGTTCAGTAGTGCCATCGCAGAAGTCTGCCATTATCCACTGCATACACCTGATACTGAGCCAACCCTTCGGATAATGTCTCCTTGGATGAATTTCGCCATCCAAGACTATACGGCGACGTTCCGTCATCTCCTCGAAAACGATGTGAAGATTCGACTGCTCTTCCGACTCCCAAGTCCTAGTGGCTGGAACAACCTCAAAAAGAATCTACTGAGTCGACTTGGTAATACGAAGGGTAACCTCGAGTTACGAACATATACACGGTTTAAGCAATTCCACGATCACACTGAGCTCAAACAAATAGAAGAGAATGATGATAATTATGTAGGCGAGACAGGGATTCATGCAAAACTGTTCCTTGCTGGGAGTCCATCCGACGGGTCGATGGTTGCCGGGAGTGCAAATCTTATGGAAAATAGCTTCTTTTACAACCCCGAAGCAGGACTAAAGACACGTGATCCAAACGTACTTGAGACGGCGATCGATTACTTTGATCTGATTTGGAATATTTCCGAGCCTGATCGAATCGACGAATCAGTCTTTCCCCGAAAAACAAAGTTTAGTTTCTACCCTAAAGTCTACCGTCCATGATGTCTCCCAACAAAATACCGAGGGCATCATAGCCGATTAGTCGTTCTTTCCGATTTTAGCAAAATCCCCGAAGTCGATTTGATCTTCATTCAGCCGCTTTCGAATTTGTTCCTCTTCGAGGAATCGGAACTGTGACGTTTCGAGATATTTTTCATCTCGTTCGAACGCAAGCCAGTGGCGACCTTTTGATTCGGCTATCTTTCCGGTGATGTTCGAACCACCAAAGATGTCAAGCACAATCGGTCTGTCGAGTACACCGTGATCCCAGTCGTCGTATGGTGGACTTGGTGTGAGGAAATCGATAAAGAACTCGGGGATCTGTCGTGGGAACCGAGCAGGATGTGAATCGAAATCGAACTCGCGGCACATCCGAAGGTAATGGGTGTTGCTTGTGGTGTTTGAAATTTCAATGAGGCTATCAGCGACATTCATATCATACTCCAAGACTCCGAACAGCTCAGCAACAGACATATCATCTAAGTCTGCACCACCTGTGAGAGCTTTCAAAAAGTCGTCTGCGCTTACTTCGTCAAGATTCTCTGGCAAAATATCACCATCTGATCCTATCAAAAGGTTATCTGGGACTGATCCCTCGTTTTTGTTTGCGAAAGAGGATTCGTCAATATCCCTGCCGGAACTTCGTTTACTGTCGTTGCACTCTCCGGTTTCCATCAATTGCTCTTGAGTCTCACTGTAGTCTTGTAGAACTCGTTGATTATTTGCCTCTGGATGTGGATGTTCACCCTCTACAATGGCGGAATCTTCGTTTATTTCTGGTGTGAGCCACCAGATATGAGCAACTGCATCGGTTACGCGGATATTACGAACATTCACCCACTCAATAGGGTTCGGTAACTTGGCAGGATTATACGAGTAGAAATCCTGTGCCAAGTACATCTCTCCCTCATCAACGATCCGGCTCAACAACTCGAATTGGTACGTTGAACGCTCTGGATTCCCCTTTTTGAAGGCCCCACCGATCTCGACGATAAGACTACCGTGTGGCTGGAGCACGCGGCGGATCTCGGGGATGAATTGCATAAACCAGTCGTTGTAGCTTTCCTGGTCTTCGTTACCGCACTCTTTCTGATGCTGGGAGTAAAATGGCGGGGAAGTAACAATCAGATCAATGCTGTCATCGGGGAGTTCTTTGAGTAGGTCTCGACTGTCCCCTAGAAAGGCCGAACCTGCTTTAGTGCTGTATGCTGCTTCGGAATCAAGTAAATCAGTAAATGGCGAATCTTCACTCATTAGTATACTCTCTCGTGGTACGCTCGCACTAAGTGACATGATTTATTTTTTGGTGTTTAATCAGCGTACACATCATCTCCAACGGCTTTCGATACCGAAGCCCGATAACGTCGGTCTTGAACTCCTGGATGGTCGTCAGATCGAGCTCGTCGCGGGCGTCATCGATCTTCTGCCGTGACTGCACCAGGTGCTTGAGCACCGCACCGATCACCATGCTCATCGGTGGGTTGTCGTGCTCGTCGGCAGGCGAGACTGTTCAGTGGATGTTTCTGTACTAATACATGCAAATCACCGAACCTTATTTATCACCCCATAATATTGTGGAGTATGTCTGAGTCTGAAGAAGCCGAAAGTGAGCCTGAAGATGACTCTTCAGTGGGAGAGGTCACAGCAACCTACCACGGGATTGAAGTTAATCATAAGGATGCAGATGGCTCGCCGGAGATGTACGCGATTTCGTCGACAACGAATGAGTTAGTCCAGTGGGCAGAGGTTCCCCGAGCGAACGCCGATTTTATGGATGGTTACCAGCGGCAATTAGATGAAGGTCGACTGGATTCGATTCGTCAATTCTTAGAGACTCCTGAGAATACAATCCCCGGTGCAATTCTAGTGACGGTTGACGAAGACCACCTAGACATTAGCCAGCAAGAGGGTGGCGGGGTAGACATCTCAATCAAGTCTACAGCGCACGAAGACACAAAACCAAAACTCAAAGACGCTTATGAGCACCTGTATAGTCGCTTAAGCGATGAAGGACAGACATATGTAGATTCGCTCACTTTTGATGATGAAGAGACAGACGAAGCGGAAACCAGTGATGATGGAGAGACAGGCGAAGCGGAAACCGGTGATGGGGAAGAGGATTCATCTGATGCCGACACTGACGTAACTGTCTCATACTTAGCGAGGAAAACAGGGGAGCTGAAAAAATCTCTTGAGGAGTTCGACGAGTTACCAGATGAAGAGCGTGAGTCGTTAGAGGAATATGTTGACCGTGTCAGTAAACCTGGTTTCATTATCGATGGTCAGCACCGGGTTTTCGGCGGGAAAAAATATCCAGGTGACATAGAATACCCGATTGTACTGATACCAGGGCTTGAAGACAAGGAACAAGTCTACCACTTCTATATGATCAATGATAAAGCAAAGCCGATTTCCCAAGATGAGCTGTTCATCACTGTTGCTACCGCTCTGTCTGAGGTAGAGTCTAAGTCCCTTGTTGACCGACTAGCCATCGCTGGTGTCGATGTTAATAAGGCCCGGTTCCCATATTTAGCCGACGTTGAAGAAGAATCTCCGTTCCACCAGATGATCGACTACTCCGAAAAGGTAGGCGAGGAGACCGGGGTATTCCCATTTGGAGACGTTTACACAATTATGGACCGATTTGTTGGTATGAAGGGAGTTAACAACGTGTTGTACTCAAACGTCGATGATTGGGAAGATGATGATATCGAATTCAAAATACAGAAATTTTATCTCTTTTGGGAGACGCTGCAAGATCACTACGAAGACCTATGGAATGATGCAGTCTCGGTAAGGAAGGGCAAGGAAGAATTCGATGAGAAAGATCCAGAGCAATTCTTCCGACCTGATACAATGCGAGTTTTCCAAGATTATATTTTGGACGAGCTCGCTAATAAGCAGGAAAATAGGGATGAGTTTTTGCAGGAAGCAGAGGAAGAACTTGGTGACTCGATAGACGACCTATGGAGATATGTGCTTGAATCGGACGAAACCTTCCAGAAACAGATTGAAGAAGTGATAAATGACATTCCACCAGAATTCTTCCGCTGGAAGTGGAATACATCCGGTCTGAGTACTAGTGAGAACCGCCAGAATCTGCGTGAGGAACTGGAAGGCGCTGCAGATACGAATCTACAAGGTCTGTCTAATTTCCGAATATTCAACAAAGGGTTCTAAATGTCCAGTGAGGAGCTGGTGGAGCGTCTGTTAGCCCAAGGACCTAATGTGGTTGAACAGATGGATGCAGAAGACCTGATATTCTATCTTGAGTATTTAGGTAGTCACCAGAAGCAGTGGAATCGTGAAATTCTGCTTCGACTAGCACTGCATTTCACGCCTAAACAGGCACTTGCGAACCACCGAGGGGAAACAAACGACTACTCTGATTTTGATTCAGAGAAGGAACCTTATCAGATGATCACGGATCATCTAAGAGAGAACTATTCCTTTTCAGATTCTGAGTCCAAAGAGATAGGTCAGTTGTTTGGGCAACTTTGGTACGATTGGGTTGAAGAAAGAGGAAGTCTGACTGGGAATAAACGTGAAGTACTGGAAAACAAGCTGAAGAGAGAACAAAACAATAGATGCAATAACTGTGGGGTGAAGCTTGGTGATCAACAGAATTCAGTGGCATTCAGTGGAGATGATCCATTTAAACCGATCCATTCGTTCACTCAACCGCAGATGGATGGTGAAATAGACCATATCGAACCTGTCTCACAGTTTGGCCATAACAAACCAAGCAATTATCAATTGCTCTGTCGGTTCTGCAACCAAGGAAAAAAGAATGATGTTATGATGAGTCTGGGAGATCGACTCGAAATCGCAACCCAAGAGCCAGAAAACGTCGATGCACCTACTCGGAGATCTATATTCTACGAAGTCTCAGTACCTCACAAAGCATCCTCGGCTAGCTGTTTCTGCGGCCTGAGTTCTGTGTCGAAGCGGTTGTACTGACGGTCTCGACGAGAGAATTACGGACGGATCGACGGAGAGCTGTCGCTGTCGGCGGC
>Ga0208412_1000495_pt1 | contig 21008 bp, 17 predicted proteins | sample AntDeeMetag02WF4_FD_184758 | JGI IMG/M metagenome (GOLD analysis project Ga0208412, IMG submission 184758) | Saline lake microbial communities from Deep Lake, Antarctica - Antarctic Deep Lake Metagenome 02WF4 (SPAdes) (version 2) | ecosystem: Environmental > Aquatic > Non-marine Saline and... | reverse complement strand
GGTCGTCGATGAGACCCCTGAGTTCCGGCCGTCGGTGCAGATGGAAATCCAGGCAAAAGTCGATTCAAACCACCCCAATGGGCGTCTCGAAGCAGGTCCAGATCACATGTACGGCAAGACCCTGGTTCAGGAAGAGCGTATCCAGGGGCGGGAAGCTGAGTTAGCATCGATTAGTGCGAAGGCGGTATTCGGGAGTCAAGAGGGACGAGAAGAGCGGACCCGAGAGATCGTGGTCGAGGAGACGACGGCGCGGCGTGTGGAGTTCCTAAAGCGGGCGGGCTGTGTGAACCCAATGGTTCATCCAGATCGGGCTGACCCTCGTGAGATACTTACTCCAGAGCAGTTGGGTGGGGTGAACAGAGAGGCGATGCGGTTGGCCGAGAAGTTGAAGGGCTGGTCGACGGCGGCGATTGGTCGACAATTGGCTGAAGCCGTAGTCGGTGGCATGGATCTAACGAGTGCGGTGGTAGGGACGTTCGAGAAATTACAGACGGCCCCAGGACAGGTAGTGCCGATTGGGAAGTTGGAGGCGATCAATCGAGAGGAGGTGAGCATTCAGGGTCGAGTGGTCCAGTTGTGGGTGCCTGCGAGTCCAGCTATATCTCAGGTGGGACTCATCGAGGATGAGAGCGGGAGAACAAAATTCACGGTCTGGAAAAAGTCGAATCCAAAATCGGTCCAGGAAGGCGAGAAGGTGTGTATTCACGGAGCGGCGAAGAGCTGGTATCAAGGGCGTGTCTCGGTGGCTGTGACCGGGTGGTCGACCATCTATACCCCTGAGCGCGGTCGGTGGTGGGAGTAGGCGGCTAAGGCGGGCTTCTTTTTTGCTCTATGCCGGAGCCGACCCAAACCCCACCTCCCCACCCACCGCTCCGTGCTCGCTCGGTGAGACTCCCCGGTCGTCTCACCGGTTCTCGGTTCGCTTTGCTCACGAGAACGTCGCTGTGCGCGCAGCCACGACCTTGACAGCAACGACAAGTGGGAGAGTACATTTCGTCTGCTTCAAATGAGATACTTTGTCGACCAATCTAATTGGTGACTACACACTACTGTTGCAAGTGAATCCACGATAGCCACCTCCACCGTTGCAAGTGAATATTTACGTGAGAACAACCCAAGCAGCCGATTATGCCACGTTATTCATCGAGGCAATTTCTCGAATCGGCTTGACTTCGCTATCCAGTGTCGACACGTCCCCATAGCGTCACCGCCACTCGAAAACGGAATCTCAAGCTCGCAACTGTAGTAGTTGCTCGGCGATCGGCTTCGGTTTTGATTCGACGAGAGAATCCCGAGCATCCGCAGATCAGACAGGTCGTTGGGGATTGAGAGCTTAGTCGGTAAGTCGACACTCCTCCACGTTGTCCATCTACTCGTCGAGACCTCAATGTTCTATGCCGCCGTTGCGAAGGGATCTGCGGCGGCAACACTGCTTTCGAAGTCTGATAAAGATCCCGCAGTCGACGACTGCGAAATGATCTACGATCTGGATGAAGCACCTGCGGTGCAGCTGGCTGACCGTTGGTCAGATACGACTGTCGACAGTCCGTCTTTACCTTCGACGTGTTCCTACTGGGCGTCGGTTTCTGGGCGGCCAACTACGTCGGCCATCAATAATCTCGAAAAATCAATACGGTTGAATCACACGTTTCATCAGCCTTATTTTTGAATCGCTGATGGACTGCTGAAAATTATCCTTTCATTCCAGAGAGTGACATACCTCTGATAAAGTAGTTCTGTGCGGCAAGGAATGCAATAATTACTGGAGCAACAATGATCAGCGCAGCTGCCATCATGAGGCCCCAATCTGCGAAGTATTGATTCCGAACGGCAAACAGCGCGACGGGAAGCGTGTACATCGCGTTTTCTTGAGCGATGATGATTGGCCACTGGAAGTTGTTCCAGGCACCCATGAAAGTAAATATCCCGAGTGTGGCTAACGCTGGTTTAGCAAGTGGGAGATAGATTTTGTAGAAGGTTTGGAACTCGTTGCAGCCATCAATTTTTGCGGCATCACCGAGTGCAGTTGGGAGGCTTTTGAAGTGTTGACGGAGTAGGAAGATACCGAACGGTCCGGCAATCAACGGGGCGATTAATCCCTTATACGTGTTCACCCAGCCGAGTTCTACGAGGATAAGGTATACCGGGATTAGTGTCACCATTCCTGGAATCATCATTGTAGAAATGAACGCGAGAAATAGTTTTTCGCGTCCCCAGAAATTGATTTTTGCTAATGCGTATCCGGCGAGGCTGTCGAAGACGAGATTAAAAATCGTGACAGCCCCTGCGAAAATAACCGTGTTGATGAACCACCGCACAATCAAGATATCGGGTCTATCGAATAGCTGGATGAAGTTCTCAATAGTTAATTGCGCCGGAATGAAGGACACTTCGGCAGATGTCGGATCCGCTGAGAATGCGGTTGTCACTGTCCACCAGAACGGGAGTGTCATCCAAAGTGCCCCGGCGGTGACAATGATGTATAGGGCCGCTGTTTTTGACCAGTAAGTAACTCCGGCGCGTTCGTAGCCGGGATATTCATAACTGCTCCGTGCCATCAGATGTGCCTCCACGATGTGTGTGTCATTTTAGTAATCAATTTCTTCTGATTGTTGTCGTTTGTACTGCCAGTAGCTGAACGTGAAAATGAGTATAAATAGGAGGAACGACATTGCTGCGCCGATCCCCATCGCGCCTTCTTGGAACGCACGCTGGTAGATGAGAAGAACGGTTGTTGTCGTCGCGTAGTACGGTCCACCTTCAGAGAAAACCAACGCGATCCCGAACACTTGGAACGCGCCTATGATCGCCATCACAATGACGAAGAAGTTCGTGTTTCCAAGGCTCGGCCACGTCACATTTCGGAATCGCCCCCACTGGGAGGCGCCATCGATCCGAGCTGCTTCATACAGTTCTTCCGGGATGTTTTGTAGTCCAGCAAGGAAGAATATCATGTTTGACCCGATGCCTCCCCATACCGCCATCAGCATTACCGCACCAAGGGCTGTAGCGGGGTCACCAGCCCAGTTGTGAGCAGCACCGAACGGTTCAAGGAATGAGTTGATGACACCGTCCGCAGCGAGGAACCACCGCCACATGACTGCAGCAGCGGCACCTGATAGCATAACAGGCATAAAGTACGCTGCCCGGTAGGCCTTCTTGGCGCGCACACGTTTGTCAAGCATCAATGCGACAGCCAGCCCGCCGAAGATTTGGAGCGGAACCGTCCCGACTGCGTAAATGAACGTGTTCCGGAGTGCGAACCACCAGAGGTTCTCCGTCGGATCAGTGAGGGTTCTGGAGTTGATAACGATATTCCCATCGACGATTCCGATTGGTGCTGGTTGTAACACCTCGACGTAGTTGTCGAATCCAACGAACGTCCCGCTGTTTGCAAGGATACTCCACTCTTGAAACGAAATGTAAAATGCGAAGAGAACCGGACCAAGCAGAAAAATGGAGAAGACGACAATGTTTGGCAAAATGAATGCGAGCCCCATGAGGTTATTCTGATCTTCCGTGAGCCCGAGTTGAGACTTCATTCCGCCCGTAATGTCATCGACACCGCTCTGGGCGTGCTCGATTTCTGGTGCGTCTGTATCTTCTGTCGCCATCCGTTCAGAGCACCTCGCTGTTTATTTGTCGGGTGGCACGTTCGAGGGCTTCACCGGGTTCTTGCTCACCGAGCATAGCGCCTTCGAGGAGTGGATTAACCCGGTTGAGAATCGCATTGCTTTCAGGACCAAATGCGACTGGGTGTGACCATTCTCCTGCTTCGAGGTGTGTGCGTCGGCGATCGTGGGTCTGGTAGTATTCAAGCTCAGAGTGTGATTCTCGAGCAGAGAGCGCGAGTCCTTGCCGTGCCCATTCTGCCATTCCTTCGTCATCCGTGAGTCCGGAGATCAGCTGTCTTGACGCACCGGGATACTCCGTATCCGCTGCGCTACTGTACGAGACTGTGTATGCAGCGGTTGCACGTTCACCACTGGTTGGATACGGAATGTGTGCGACGCCAATGTCGTTTTCAACATCGGCAAAGTCGTTCTCTAGTGCAGGGAGTGCCCATGGTCCAATGATGGACATCGCGGCTGCTTCGGTACCCATTGCTTGCCCATGCCAATCGACGCTGATCTCACTCGGGATCGCGAGCACACCGTCGTCGCGCAGCTCGATCATGAATTCGAGCGCTTCGATACATTCCTGAGAGTCTAACAAAACTTCGCTCCCGTCGTCTGAGAGGACCTGCCCACCGTTTTGATGAAGTAACGACCAGAACATCCGGCCGTTAGCAAATTCAACCATTGGCGCGTCAACGCTTCCGGCCTCATCAATCGCTACCAGTGCGTCGTGGAGACCACCCCAAGATTCGGGGACTTCGTCGACACCTGCTTCGTTCAGAACCGGTTCGTTATAGTAGAGTGACAGCGTGGAGAAGTCCTTTGGGATGCCGTACAGCGTTCCTTCATATCGGAACGCGTCTAACAGTGGGTCAAATATGTCGTCGAGGTTGTAGTCATCGACTTCGGTCAGCGGGTCGAGGTCGAGGAGTACACCCTCCTTCGAGAATGAGCCGAAGTATGAGGCATCAAGATAAAACACGTCAGGGGCCTCTCCCCCGCCGAGTCGGGTCCGCATCTGTTGTTCGTACTCTGCTTGCACGGGTTCGTAACTGACACTGATATCGTCGTTATTTTGATCGAAGTTGTTCGCTAGTTCCGTGACGAAGTCGGATTCTGTGTCGTCAGCGGACCATCCGGTAAGTTCCAGATTTGCGCTTCCTTCTGCTTCAATGGTACCGTCGGAACCGTCATCGCTACCAGAACAGCCTGCTAGTGCAATGCCGCTGGCTGCCGCTGCGCCCCCGAGCACGTGCCGTCGTGTGTACTTCGTTCCTCTTGTAGCATGATCTGTCATGACTGTTTCGAATGTTTCACTCAATCATTATAAATCCTCTGGTTAGCAAACTACTACAGTAGTGATAAACCCACCATTTATATACTAACGGGTGCGCAACTGAAGTATGAAATCAGATAGCACAGTCATCAATGGATCAACCTTCCTCGTCACGAACGAGGACGGAATACCAGAACGATCTCACGACGGGTTTTACCACTCCGACACACAACATCTTGATACGTACTCGATTTCTACTGAACAAACACTCGAACCGCTTGAGAATACTGCCCCTCGACCTGGTGAGCGAGTCCTCCATGCAGGTACATGCCTTGATGACGGCTCACGATCAGTCCACATCAAACGACAGCAATTCGTTGATGACGCCCTTGCCGAACAAGTTACTGTTTCTAATCTCACGTCCGAACACCGCACCGTCGAACTCACGCTCGCAGCCGGAACACGGTTCGATGACCTATTCGAAGTCCGTGGACACGAATCCACTCGCACCCGCAACATCGAACCCGATCGCATCGAGAACCACACATCGCAACCCCCGGTCGACAACCAACTTACCGGGGCAATGTTCCGGTACGACCCGTCCGATATCAATCATGACTGGGCGACAGCGATCGTCACTGATGCGCCAGCAGTTGCCGACACGTCTACCGTCTCGATAGAGACCACGACCGGGCGAGCTGACACAGAAATCACGATTACGCTCGCACTCAGCGGACACGCGGATGCAGTGTTCCACGTCGTGACTGTCCCAAGCAGACAATCAGTCACCCCCGCCGCGAAATTTGAGACAGTTCGAACCGCGGTCCGACATCGGGAACAAGAGTGGTATGCCCAAACGGATCTCCCGGAACATGATAATTGGAATTCAGTTCTACAGGAAGCCGAACGAAACCTGCTTGAACTCACATTAGAAACCGAGTATGGGCCCGTGCTTGCGGCCGGTGTGCCGTGGTTCGCAACCGCATTCGGGCGCGATTCGCTGATTGCTGCTTACCAGTCAATCCGCGTTCGACCGGACATTGCGAAAGCGACGTGTCGATACCTCGCCGCACACCAAGCAACCGATACCGATGAGTTCCGAGCAGCAGAACCAGGGAAGATCCTTCACGAGATTCGTGAAGGCGAAACGACAATCCGTCAAGAAACACCGCACTCACCATACTATGGCACTGTCGATGCTACGCCGCTGTTCGTTGTCCTCGTCCATGAGGTTTGGTCACAAACTGGTGATGACGCGTTCGTTCGTGAGCTGTGGCCGCACATTGAAGCCGCATTAGAGTGGCTCACCGAACACGGAGACACCGACGGCGATGGGTTCCTCGAATATCCAGCCGACCACGACGGCCACGGCCTCACTCACCAAGCATGGAAAGACAGTGGTGACGGAATCGTTCACGACGATGGCTCACATCCGTCTGGACCCCTCACTGTCGTAGAAGTACAAGGATACGCGTACGATGCTCGACAGCGCGCTGCCGAACTTGCAGCAGCTGTCATTGAGGATGATAGCCGTGCAGAAACACTCCGTCAAGATGCGGCCGATCTTCGTCGACAGTTCGACGAAGCGTTTTGGCTTCCTGACGAAGAGTTCTATGCTGTTGCACTCGACGGAGACAACAACCCCGTCACTACGATCACATCAAACCCGGGGCACTGCCTCTGGAGCGGTATCATTCCAGAACATCGGGAAGATGCAGTCGTTAATCGCCTTCTGAGTGAGGACATGTTTACCGGGTGGGGAATTCGGACACTGTCTCGTGCGCATGACGCGTATAATCCACAGAGTTACCATCGTGGAAGTGTATGGCCGCATGATAACTCGCTTTGCGTGCTTGGTATCGCAACGACGGGGCGGAAAGACGACGCGCTCACCGTAGCCCGCGGGCTCATTGATACGGCACGTACACGTGGAAATAACCGACTTCCCGAACTGTTTGCCGGGTTCAGCCGAGAAGAAACAGCAACTCCAGTCGAGTACGGCGAAGCGTGTGAACCACAAGCTTGGGCCGCAGCAACGCCCCTCGCGCTCTACCGTGTGATTTCACAGACTGCAGAATTGGTTTCGGAGATACAGTAGTCACTCATATACCTCACACTTATCACCACTATGACTACACAACCAACGCACAATCCGATCGTGACGCTTTCTGGGTTTCTCCGTGTCGCATATTCAGAGCTCGTTACTGTCGTTGTCGTGAGTCTCCTCACAACGGTGAGTGCAATAAGTATCGTGGGGTTTGGAGGCGGGCTTGTAGCGGCTGTGACGACACTCCGACGTGTCGTTACTGATCGTCGTGACGGCATCCGAATAGCTGAGCGCAAACGGATTGTAGTGTACAGAGAGGTCTTTTTCGAGACCGTTGTCCGTGCACTCCCGCTTGGACTCGTCGTCTGGGGGGCAGTCATCACATTCATTTGGTATGGGTTCGCCGCAGGCGAATCTAGCAACCCCTGGTTTCTCCTTGCTGCGGCCGCAAGTATCTATGTACTTACCGCCATTGTCATCGTGACGCTACGGACAGCAACGCTGCTGTCGCTTGATGCGTCAGTTTCAGTCGTGACCGCGTTTCACGATTCAATTCATCATCTCCTCGATACGCCGTCGTTTACCGTGCTACACGCCACTGTCTTAGTTGCTGTAGTAGCACTCTGTTTCGCACTCGTGATCGCTGTTCCAATCTTGTTGTTCGGCCTACTCGCGTTGTTGGAAGTCTTGGTATACACGGAACGGGACGGTGGCGGTGCACGCTCTGTCGTGTTAGCGTATCAACGAGGTGATGTCGCATGACGAGTCGCGAGCTCCATCTCGCTTCGTGTGTTCCGGTGGCGTTCCTCGCTGTCCTTGTTGGACACCACCCACTCATCACTGTGCCACTCGTTGCAGGGGTGTTACTCCCAGAAATCGATGCATTCGATGAACGCCTGCATCGCTCATGGCTTGCCCATTCGTTGTTTCTTCCTGCGTTTGCCTATTGGGGTCTCGATCAAATCAATGTGTTAACTCCTGTTATAGAACTCAGTATTCATTTCATTACTCTCGGAATTATTCTTCATTTGATAGCAGATTACGTGTTTCCGAAAGGAATGGATCACCAGGGAAGTGAGTGGCCGGTCCGTCCAGCTGTTCCGGCACCTCATTGGGGATTATTTTGGATGGGACTTGCGTGGGCGTTTCAGTGGTTTTGGTATCTTGTGCCTGCGTTTCTCCCATGGCTTGGCGGCTTCTGAACTTCTTATATTTAAAGAAGAGCTTTCCACTACTTCAGTAGTAACAACTATGTGCATGGAGTAACGTCTTCAAATAACAGAATGGCGCATGCTACATATGACAACGTGACGAAACGGTTCGACAACGGAGAAGAGAGTATAGTCGCCGTCGATGATCTCTCAATCGCTATTGAAGACGGAGAGTTTCTCGTCCTCGTTGGCCCATCTGGCTGCGGAAAATCAACAACACTCCGACTCCTCGCCGGGCTCGAAACGGTGACAGAAGGTACCGTAACGCTCGGTAACAAAGATATCACCGATGAAAAACCCAAGAACAGAGACATTGCGATGGTATTCCAAAATTACGCGCTGTACCCGCACATGTCTGTAAAAGAAAACATGTCGTTCGGGCTCGAAATGACAACAGAGCTCCCCGCAACGGAAATCGCGGATCGCGTCACCAACGCCGCAGAGATGCTTGGAATTTCGGAACTCCTCGACCGACTCCCCTCTGCACTCTCCGGTGGACAGAAACAACGCGTCGCACTCGGTCGTGCTATCGTCCGTGAACCAGCTGTCTTCCTCATGGACGAACCGCTTTCCAACCTTGATGCAAAACTCCGCACCCAAATGCGGACTGAGCTCCAGCAACTCCAAACCCAACTCGACGTCGCTACCGTCTATGTTACCCACGACCAGACAGAAGCCATGACGATGGGCGACCGAATCGCCGTCCTCAACCACGGCGAACTCCAACAGCTAGCCACACCACTCGACTGCTACCACGAGCCAGCAAATACGTTCGTCGCTGGCTTCATCGGGTCGCCATCAATGAATTTCCTGGAGCTTACATTCGACCCAGAAAGCGGGACCGCCTCCTCCGACGCCATTGAATACGCCTTCACCAACGAGCAAACCCAACAGATTCGCGACAACGCAGTCCCGACACTCGACACAATCACCCTAGGAATCCGGCCGGAAGACATCTCAGTCACCGGTGACCACGGCCCCGAAACGATCGAAGCACACATCGATGTTGTTGAACCGATGGGAAAAGAAAGCGTTCTACACATCTCTATTGGTACTCATAAAATAACTTCACTTGTTCCCGGTGAGTACGACATCGAAGCCGGTCAAACCGTACAGCTGAAATTTCCCCATGACCGCATCCACGTGTTTGATCCGGATGGTGACGTGATTTTCAACCGAGGGCGCAAAACCGAATCACTACCCTCCAGCGCCTCATTTTAATACTCGATGTCTCTAACTGCCAGCATGGAGAAAGACCGGCTTCGAGACGTACTGCAAGAAACAGGGCTTACGCAGTACGAAGCGGACACATACATTACGCTACTCGAACTCGGGAGCGCCGCCGCCACAGAAATTGCCGATGCCTGTGACGTTCCGCAGGCACGCATCTACGACGTGCTTCGCAAACTCGAAGCACGTGGATATGTCGAAACGTACGAAGACGGGAACTTGTATGCACGCGCTGGCGACCCTTCCGAAGTCATTGCGGACCTAGATGATTATGCCGAAACCATCGCTGACGCCTCCGATGCGGTGCAAGAACGCTGGGAACGCCCCACCGTCGAAAACCATCAAGTAAGCGTCGTCAGGCCACTCTCCGCAATCTTCGACCGGTCACGCGAAGCGATTGAGCAAGCCGAAACCGAAATCCAAATCGCACTCGATCTCGAACAGTTCTTCAATTTTCGAGATGCACTCGCCACCGCCTACGACCGGGGCGTCCACATCAAACTCGCACTTTCCCCCGGCGATAACGCCGATATCGATCCCGACGAACTCAACATCGATTTTACTGGCCTTGCGACAGAAGTCCGCTACCGGCGACTCCCCACACCGTTCGTCGTGATTGCCGACCGAATGCAAATCCGGTACGCGCCGGAACGCTCACTCCACCCAGCACACGAATACGGCGTTATGGTCAACGACTACTCTCTTTCACGCGTCTTCGATCTATTCTTTCAACTCGGTCTCTGGGAAACTTGGGAATCAGTGTACAACAACCGCACTGATGACCTCCCAGCAGTCTACACAAATATTAGAGAGTGTATCGATCGGCTCGCACCACTCGTCGACAACGATTACGACGTCGCCCTTCGCGTTGTTGGCGTCGACCGTAATTCCGGTGTCGAAGAAGAACTTGTCGGCCGTGTCACCGATTTAGATTACGTCGAATCAAACAACGGACTCACCCCATTAGAGCGGTTCATTGAACAAGCAACAATCACGCTTGATGTAGACGGAGATGCACTCACTGTCGGCGGCTGGGGCGCCCTTGTCGAAGATATTGAAGGCAAACGATTCATCATCGAATCAATCGCATGATGATTCCCCCGTCGGTAAGCAACGTAGCGGATCTTTTCCCCTAACGGCAACCACTTTTAAAAGCTAATTGCTGCTCGCCTGTCGTTCACGGATGACAGAAAATTGTCGACAGTCGCGTGGCTACGAAAAATCAGTCGAGTCGCCAGATGTCGCCGGTTCCCGCTCGTATCGCGAATCTGTGGCCTGACCACGCCCTCACTTGCCCGTCGCGTTTCCTCAGCCACTCAAACTCAACGACAACGTTCTCTGAGAGTTCGACCCTTCCGTTTGATGACGAGACCGACCAGTTTCTGTTTTCCGAGAACACGACAGTATTCTTTTGGGCAGTGGTTAGTCAAGGAACAAAAGACCGGATTGTACCACTCGATATGGAGCGTGGGTCTCGCTAGTATGCTGCGTTAGAAAATGTATACTCCCAGATTACAGTGTCATTATCTATCGACGATGAATGAGTCGTCTTTTTCTAGATTATCTGTGTTGATAGAATGACGTTTTCGTTGTGGCGACAAGTTCAGGAATGCTAAACTCTGACTCGTGGGCATCGGCTAGAAGGCGGAGGATATCATCTGCTGGCCCAATGCGAAACACCCCAGCATCGGTATTTGGATCTGGATCATACAGACCCTCATATCTTGTTTCGTCATATCGGACACTGTCTGATCTTGTGCAACGAGGTATACATAAACAACGGCGTTTCACTGTAGACTGTTCGACGAAATACTTGCAACTTACAACATATCGCTCCTAAAGAGGCTGAGGAAGCAGGTGGTACAGTCTTATTATTGGGGTATCTCATATCGGGATTGATGTTTCACTTTCACTGTGCTTGGCTGAATTATATCAAGCAGTGACTTCTCTGGATATGTGGGGGAGGGTTGAGTAGTTGGAATACAATGTCACATGCTCCATACGACTCACATCTCTCTTGCATTCTGCCTTTGATACATAGTGTTGAGAATTTTTAATTTTGTTCTGGGTGACGGTGATTCCTCAGATACGTTGGTGGAGTGTCGACAGTGTGGTTCGAAACTAGAGGAGGGACTAGAGTCTTGCTTGAAGTGCGGTAGTTCGGAGGTAGCACGGTATCAGCTATAGACGAATCTAGCTGTTGTTTTTGATTTCTTCTCTCTATCGAGAGGACAGAGAGTTTCTGTTTGTTGGCTTTGCTGGACGCACCCCCGTGTCCTCTTATGATGATTCTCCAGAGCAGACGAAATGTACTCTCTTGTTCTTCAAGTAGATCTGAATTCTCGTCGCTATGTAGTTCAATGTCACGTCCTGATTACTTGATTCTCCGAGAATCCGATGCGTCACAATAGGCCCAAATCTTTTTGTTGGAAATGGGACCCCGAGTCTCTGTAGAGCGAAACTCAATGTGGAACTACCGACAGCGTCGACAGAGACACAAATCGTCGCATCAATGTTTGTAATGCAGAGAGTGTTATTCTAGAAGACATTTATGGGCTTCTGTCGTTCTACGAAATATGGACGAACGCTTTCTGGGATGCGACCGAGGCTCAATGAACCGACGGGCCCTGCTTGCTGCGACCGGCATGGCCACAGCCGCAGCGCTGGCTGGCTGTACTGACGACGTGCCAACCAACAACACTACTGAAGAACTCCCTGAAACGCCAAATGAGACGCCGAAGGAGCCTGAGGGGTCTCTACCTGAGGGAACGCCCTCATCGCCGAACGAGCGATTAGGCGAACTGGTTGCAGGCAATGCTGGATTTGCAGTCGATCTCCACGACAGACTCACAGCAGGTGAGGACGCTGACAACGTGTTTGTCTCGCCCTATAGCATCTCGGTAGCACTCGCGATGACATACGCCGGCGCTGGTGGAGATACCGAGACAGCGATGCGAGAAACACTCGGGTTCTCGCTTCGTGAGGAGACCCATCCCGCCTTCGCCGAGCTGCAGAACCAACTCGATGATAGGGCAACGACCGACGCCCAGGGCGGCTCCGACAGCGATGACGGTGAGGTCGACGCATTCCAGCTGGCCGTGGCAAATGCGCTATGGGGTGCGGCTGAGTATCCATTCGCCGAAGAGTATCTCGATCTCGTCGACGAGCACTATAATGGCGGCTTCAACGAGGCGGATTTTGCAAATGATCCCGAAGTCGAACGTGAGCGTATCAACGAATGGGTCGCAGAGTCGACTGAAGACCGGATCGAAGACCTAATTCCAGAAGATGCGTTGTCGCCACAGACTGTTTTGGTGTTGACGAACGCGATCTATTTTATGGCGGGCTGGCAGCTGGAGTTCGATCCTGAAGAGACGACTGAGGCGGCCTTTAGCACACTTGACGGCTCGGAGTCCGCGGTCTCGATGATGGAACAGAATCTGCGGACCAACTACGCTGACCTCCCTGGCGCACAGGCAATCGAACTCCCATATGTCGGCGGCGAGGTGTCGATGGTGTTGATCGTCCCCGACCAAGGGGAATTTGAGGCGATACAAGCTGAGCTATCAGGGTCGACGCTGTTCGGGGTGTTTGAGGCGCTCGGTGATGCCAGCGGTGATCTCCGAATGCCGAAATTCGAATACGAATTCGATACCGAGCTCAGCAAGGTCCTCACAGACATGGGAATGGAGGCGGCATTCGGACCGGGTGCCGACTTCACGAACATGGTCGACAGTGGTGGTGGCCCCGGTATTGATGATGTGTTCCACAAAGCGTTTGTGAGCGTCGACGAAGAGGGAACGGAGGCCGCAGCTGCGACCAGCGTTTCCATGATCGAAAGCGCGCCAGCTGCATCGTTCGATTTGACTGTCGACCGGCCGTTCCTGTTTTGTATCCGTGATCGTCCAACCGACGCAGTCCTCTTTTTGGGACGAGTGACCGACGTGGGCGCTGCTCAGTAGTAGTATAGTGAACCGACTTGACCCCAAGGCGGTTCACAGAAGTGCGATCTAGAGGGCTAACCTACAGTGCTGGCCTACCCACTACTGAGTGTCGACGGTAACTTCGTAGATGGTTGTAGTCCCACTGACCTCGTTTCCGACAACGAGAAGCGGCTTCTTCTTCGGCGCATCTTCGGCAGCAATGAACACTAACCCTTCGGGGGCGAGGTCACCTGCCTCATCAGGTTCAATGAGACCTTCTTCGAGTGCATCATCCAGATCTGTGTCAGAATCGAGACCAATCTTCGTGAGATCGGAGATGCGGTTGTTGACATACTCTAGGTGTTTGGGGTCTGTGGGATCGGAGATGTCGAACATTACCACCCCACCGACCTCTTCGAGGCCAATAAACGCGAGGGCTACACCGTCGACATATCCAACTGCGATACCCTCTGGTTCCGGCCCTGAGGCTGCTGACTCGGCGTCAAGCTCAATTTCGTTGTCGTCAGTGTTGAATAACGCATCAGCAATTTCGTTGGCAACGATTTGTTCGAGTTCATCGCCGCTTTCATACACAAGTTCGACCTCAGAACCGTCGGTTTGCCAGATGGCAAACGAACGGCCACCGAAGATATGTAGCTCCTCGATAGCACCGTCTTCGTCAGTATCCCCACGGAGTGCTGTGGCTTCTAATCCTTCGAGTTCTTTGAGTTTGCCATCTGCAAAGGCACTCTCGTCGATATCGACATCTTCGGTCACTGATTGGCCATCATCATCGATGACGAGTTTGAAGTCTGCATCTTCGCCCTCGGTGCTCGTATCTGTGAGAATTCCGACTTCAAAGAGTCCATCATACTCACGGGCATCACCCTCATTCGCGGTGACGAGATAGGTCTCGTCGTTGATGTCGATCGCAGAGAGCGTGTCGGGTTGATACATACCATAGAGAGGCTGATTCTCGATAGAAATTTCACTATTGTCGACCGCATCGAGTTCATTGCCGGCCTTCGAATGATCCTTGTAACCAAGCGGAACGACTTCGTCGATGGTTGCTGACGGAATGTCGACGACTGCTACTGCATTGTTCTCTTGGAGAGAGACGTAGGCTGTCGTTGAGTCGGGCGAGACAGCAATATATTCGGGTTCGAGATCTTGGGCAGCATCTGATTGTGGCCCCGTAATACGAACGCCCTCCTCTCGAAGCTTCGCAGCCTCAAAGGATTCGAATCCTGCGGTTGCGACTGTTGGGTTCTCAATTCCCTCTGAGACGTCGATGATGCTCACAGAGCCCTTCGGGTCGGTCGAGTAGTCAGTAGTTGGCTCACCCTCGTTCGCAGCGAGGACATAGTTCCCATCAGGGGTGAATGTGACCATATCAGGGAGTGCGCCGACCTCGACGGTACCACGAAGGTTTCTGCTTGCTGTATCGTAAAACGCAATCCGACCGTTTTCCTGTTCGTTTTGGTTTGCGATAGCCACTGCGAGAGTAGAACCATAGACGCTCACGTTGTTGGTGTCACCGGCGTTATCGAAGGCATCAGAGCCATCAATATCGTCAATCTTCTTTGGCTGAGTTGGATTGGCAATATTGAGGACGTCGACTGTTCCTGCACCAGCGTTCACCATGAACAATCGCTTGTGCTTTGGATCGTATGCTGGGATTTCTGCACCGCCTTCATCAAAGAATCCAGACTTGTATTGACCAATCTGTGTGAGGCCAGTAGATTGGTAGGCCTGAGCATTCGAAATTTTATTTATCCATTTTCCCCCACCGACTGACGCCAATACCAATGAGCTGCCAATCCCAAGGAACGATCGCCGTTTGTGTTCAGGCATGCAGTGTAGTCGTTCTCAGCAATCTATTACGTGTTTTATATTTCTGCTAAATATTAACTTATAGTAGGACGACCACATATTTTTGTTATATATTAAGGCAAAGTAACCAAAAATCCTGAAAGGTTGAAACAGCGTTTCTTCTGTCGACCCTCAAACTGTGTCGATGACGGTGTCTGACTCGGTGGCTTTCCAGATCTAGTGGGGTCACAATCACTACAAATCTTTTTGTTGTATATGGACTGCGAGCCGCCTATAGGGCGAAGCTCGATGTGGAACTACTGATAGCGTCGACAGTGGTGCAAAACGCCCCGTAGACGTCTGTCTATATAGAAAACCACGCTTTGGTGTGTTACTCTATGTTATCAATCACTCCCGGTTGGATTATCAAACGTTCCTAACACACGCTGGATACGATCTCTATACAATGAGGTGTGTTAACGAAGCACTTATAAGCTATTCTGGTCTAGAAGACCGTAGTAGACGTTGGAGCATACGACGAACGGAGTGAGGCCGTAGCGACGGTCGGAGGTTCGTGGGGGTGTTGTTTTCGTGGAGGGTGGTGATTCGTGTTGTAGCTGTGTTTTAGGGTGTCTTGTGGCGGTGTCGACTGTGTTGGCCACCTTCGAGGCGGAATTGATCACAAAAAGATTTCACCCGTTTCACGCGTCACCGGGAATATTTGAGTTACTAATTCGCTGTAGGCAGTGAGGTGTCTTTGTGGTAGGTGCTCTATGGAAGTCGTCTGGGGAGTATTGGGAGATCTCCAGTTGACCGCAGGCCGTACCGCGTAGTTCACAAGCCTACCGCCGACCGCACACCGCAGTGCACCCCACGGTCGACCGCACAGCATAATTCACAGACGCCGCAGCCGACCGTACAGCGTTGTTCACAGCTCAGCACCCAACCGCATAATTCACAGCCCGCCGCTCCCCGATTCAGCCACTACACCGTATTTCTCGTGGTTCAACTGACGGTCTGAAAAGCACACAGTGGGTAATCGTCGACTGTCGACCGACTGTTAGCACTCAAAGCGCTGTTTCGTTTCCCACTAGCGTAGAGATATCTCTCAGCCTCGCTCGCGACCTGACGAGTGAGACGCCCTATATCCCGTCTGGGGCTAGCAAGTCCACAGACGCCTCGGTCATCCGGCTGCGGACTGCTGTGGGCTACTTCGCACCTACCCCTCCGTGCTTGCTCGGTGATGCTCTCCGGCACTCGTTGGCTCAAGAGAACGCCGCTATGCGCGCAGCTAAAAGCTTGACAACAACGCCAAATGAGCGAGTGCAATTTGTCTGCTTCTGATTGGATACGTCGACGAATAATTAGTTGGTGGACCACACTATCGTTGCAAGTGGATCTACGATATCCACCCACCACCATTGCAAGTGGATCTCGGATTCAACACACCACTGTTACAAGTGGATCTCGGATTCAACACACCACTGTTACAAGTGGATCAGATAACAGTGAGACACCCCATCGCTTCAAGTGAATATCTACGCGAGAACAGCTTAGATAGCCGACTACACCACGTTGTTCATCGAAGCTATTTCTCGAATCGTCTTGATCTCACTATTCAGTGTCGACACGTCCGCCATAGCGTCGACGGCACTCGAAAACGGGACGTCCAGTTCGTAACTGTAGTAGTTGCCCGGTGATCCACTTCGATTTTCGTTCGATGAGAGAATTCCGAGCATCCGCAGATCAGACAGGTGATTATGAACAGATCGCTGGGACAGTGAGTCGACATCGGCACTCTCACAGAGCGTTATGTACTCTTGATAGACGACTTTCGTTCGGCAAGGTGTCTCAGCCTTCGCGGTCTTTGATAAAACAGCCAGCAGTACGATCTCACCGTGGTGGGTGAGATCACGCATTCCCTCTTCAACCCGTTCCTGTTCGAGTTTTTCACGAGCATTTTCGACATGCTGGACAGCGATCTCGTCAGCATCGCTGTTCTCGGCGACCTCGCCAGCCAATTGCAATAAATCGAGTGCTTGCCGTGCGCTCCCAGTGTCGCGTGCGGCGAGTGCAGCACACAGTTCAACGACGCCCTGTTCTACCTTGTCGTCAACAATTGCCACGTCAGCACGAGACTGAAGAATACTTTCGAGCTCGACTGCATCATAGGGAGGGAACTGAATCTCTCGTTCACACAGAGTGTCTTGGACGCGTGGATCCAGACGGTCACGGAATTTGAAATCGTTGCTAATTCCGATAACACCAACCTTCGTGTCGGTTAGGTTGTCGTTAGCTCGGGCCCGTGGAAGTTCGTACAGAATATCGTCTTTGTCACCAATGGCATCAACCTCATCAAGGACAATCAGAATGGTGCCACCGATTTTGTCGAGTTCTCGAAAGAGTTTCTCAAAGACTGCCTGTTGTGGATAGCCAGTCGTACTGATCTCGCCACCGTGTGGTCTGAGTTCGTTTACGAGGCCGACTGCTACTTGATATGAAGACGAGAGTGGCTTACAGTTGAGGTGGACAACAGTCAAGTCGACGTCGTCGTAGCCTTCGATATCTGTTTGCAATTCGCTCAGTAGATAGCTCGTCACCGCGGTTTTGCCGACACCAGTATTACCGTACAGAAAGACGTTGTTTGGTTCCCAGCCATCGACTACTGGTTGGAGGGCAGCTTCGTACTCGGTAATCTCGTCGTCCCGCTCCTCAATACGGTCGGGGCGGTAGGATTCTCCGAGTGCGTCTTTATTAGCAAAGATGTTCTGTTTCCGCTCGAACCGAGGCATACACGACTATTCTAGCGGCAGTATATAAAACCACCTTTACAAGTGTTTCAAGTGAACTCCCACACACCACTTTTGCAAGTGGATAGACTAGAGTTAGAGCAACTAGTTGTTGTACACCCCACCATTACAAGTCGATTGTTGACAGGTTGCAGTGGGTAGTACCTGTAGAACGAGTGGCTGAGGTTGTTTGTCTGCTGTTTATTGTGTCTCTGTGCTTTGTGTGGTGGCCGATCAACTGGAACTGTTGCAAGGTTCACGCACCCTCGGGGTGAGATCCACTTGCAGCGGTGGTGTGTGGGTATTCGATCAGTCGATATTGACTCTCATAGTGTATTCACTTGCAACGGTGGGGTGTGAGGGTAACTGATAGTCGACATAATTGTTCACCGTTTTGTGGATTTGCTGAAAGATATAGGGATATTGGGTGGTTCGGCAACTAAGCTGGAACTTGATTTGAAGAATTGCTTAACCAACAACGCACTCTCTCATACCTTATTGTTGGTTAAGGGCCTAATCTCCAAATTATCACCGAATCACGCTTTTGTCTGCCTTTTTCCACTTCTAATTAGCCCGAACCAAAGCGGTTAAGACACTGTACTGCATATAAATGGTAAGGAAGAACCAGTCGCTGTTGGGCGTTGAAACGCCCCGGTGTTAGAGCACCGAGGCTGGCTTCCTTGAGGAACAAGTAAGCCAATGTCGACTACAGAGTCCACTAGCAAAGAGTGTATCGTTACCGACCAGACCGAATGGGTCGGTCCACTAATCGAGTACGATCAATACGGCCAGCCAACGGGTGCTCGGTTTGTCCGATGTCGTGGGTGTGGTGTTGAAGTGCTGACCTACGGCAAGCAGGATGTTGATCACCGCCCGGAGTGTTCCCAATGAGTACTCCTGTTGAGGAACTTCGCAGTCAACTCAGCCAAGCCGCACACGGGGCGGTCGACGATGATACGCGAGATCACATCGAGGCGGCTCTCGCATTGGTCGACGAACTCTCAGGGCCCGAATTGTTGGAGTGTCCCGTTTGTGGGCGGATGGGCCTCCCAGAGCGGATCGTGAACCATGACTGCGAAACGCGGTCGACTGCCTAATCATCAAACCATCCGTAAAAAATAAAAATTCATGTGGCGGAATTTTCGTTAGCTGTGAACGCTGACAGATTGAGTCTGATTTGGCGAATTCTAATCGTGTTATCGTATAACTCGATTACGACTGGTCGACGGATTTGATGTGGTCTCATATCTCGCTCTTATATAGAAATGTATAAAGGCGCAGTAGAATGCCTATAAGTGTGTTTTTTCTACGAAATCGATTCTGTCGAGATTAGCTTTTACACAGCACTTCAAGCAGATATATTTCATGACCGATCGGCCTGTTTCCGCAGTTCTACACAAGAGCGATAGAGGCTAATACGACGCACGCCAGTGATACTGAGACACAGCATGGATCGCGAATGAGTTGGTCGACGAGTTCCCACCGGAACTTGTAGTGTATCTCGTGGTGAATATATGAGCGTACCTAAACGGATTCACCTATCATGAGTCCGAGAAGAGGTCGATTTAGGGGATTGGTGATACGATACTAGTGCTTGAAATATATGACTACTGTAGGCTCTAGTTCGACTTACTCAACGGAATAATTGCAAAGAGCGAATATTGATAGGTGAAGCTGTCTCAGAGTGAGTATAAATGGATTCCGTGATTGTCGATGCCGCCGTCTCTGATTTGCGGGATGTGGTCAGAGGATTTCTTGACGAACTTGATGACCGTAGCGTCCCAGCAGACCGACTCGGAGAGATAATCGAGGACGATAAAGAATTCAAAGGCGACGACATCGGTCAATCCCAGGAACGGTTCGTGGAGGATTCCCTGATATGGCCTGTATTGGAGGTGCTCGGATATGGAGTCACATCCCGTCCTCATTCGCCCGGTCAAATCAGAAAAGAATATCCAGACTTTCGGGTAGATAACCTCCCAAACAACGTCATTGGTGAGAACAAATCCGTCAACGACATTGAAACCGCGAAGACCGAGTTACTCGATTACCTCGATAATACTCGCCAAGAGTACGGAATCGCGACAGACGGTTACAGATGGGGGGTCTACGAGATCGCAGAGACAGACGGTTACGACCTCACCCTTCATCCGATTCTTGAGCCTCAGAGCCTCAAGCCAGTCGTCCAGTACTTCGCCAGAAAAGAGCGTATGGTTCCGTATGCGGATCTCAACGCCTTGCCCGATCCGGATAGTCTGCTGGCGACCTTCTTCCAACAACTCGGTCACCATCAAGTGCGCCGTGCCACCGGTGGACTCTCAGAGTTCCACGATCTATACGCCGAGACACTCGTCGGCGAAGGCGACTACAACCACGATGGTATCGACACGCCGCTCGTTGAGGCCGTCAATGCACCAGATAGTGCAGACAAGGCAGAAAAAACCGCGTTTATGGCCCTGCTCGTTGACAGACTAGCCTTCGTCCGACTCATGCGTGATCGCGGAGTACTGAACGTAGAGCTACATGAGGAATGGAGCCATCATAACAAAGGTCTAAATCGTTTCCAAGGCTCCTTCTACGATACGCATCTCAAACCCCTGTTCTACGATGTGCTGTCGGTTCCGAAATTGGAGCGCAAGGATGAAGACGCGTTCGGCAGTCCACCGGAATTTACCGGTGGGCTCTTCGAACCAGTTCTCGACAACGAGGACGATTACGATATCACCGATGGCGTAATGCAGGACGTCCTGACGGTGTTCATCGAAGGCGAGTCACGGACAGTGATCAATGAGGCCGCTTGCGGATCGCTTCTCGAATCCTATCGTGCGACCGATGAAACAGATCTAGTTGGTCGAATGGCGGAGTGGTACGCTGATCTGACGCGGGTCTACGAGTCGGAGTTAGCGTACGTGGAGGAAAACATCAGTCCAACGCTTCGCCGGCACTCGTTAGGAGTCGGCAACTAGTCTTAAATTGGATTCTTGGCATTGTATTTCTGCGGATGGCCTTGTCACTGGGCTCGTGAGTTACCATGGCTAAATAGGCCGAAGTGATTCATTTCCGAAGATCTCTGTATATTGTGAATACCAACTACTTTCCCCCG
>Ga0208412_1000476_pt1 | contig 21522 bp, 28 predicted proteins | sample AntDeeMetag02WF4_FD_184758 | JGI IMG/M metagenome (GOLD analysis project Ga0208412, IMG submission 184758) | Saline lake microbial communities from Deep Lake, Antarctica - Antarctic Deep Lake Metagenome 02WF4 (SPAdes) (version 2) | ecosystem: Environmental > Aquatic > Non-marine Saline and... | reverse complement strand
ACGCGAGTGTCGAAGAGGTCGTCGAGGCCCACGAGGCGGACGTTGCCGTCCAACAAGAACATGGGGTCGACTACAAGCGATACTGGGTCGACGAAGACGAGGGAACGGTGTTTTGTCTCTTCGAGGGACCGAACAAGGAGGCAGGCGAACGAGTCCACGAGGAGTCACACGGACTCACTGCCGACGAGATCCACGAGGTTAGGGAGGGCACATAGTCACAGATTCGTGAGGAGCCGACCAACAACCCTTTTATTACTGATCCCCTCGGTTCGAGTGAAGCAACGGCGAGTCGACGTAGGATACCGGCACGCCCGCGCTTCACGATACTACATTCTGAGATTCATCTCTCCGTGTGTCGGCATACTGTGAATCAGTTGCGCACAGTCGACACTATCTGGTTCGTATCTTCCGTCGCTCACGAGAGGACAGCGCGGTTGCTCTCCGGTATTGTGTTCGGTAGAATTGTGCGTGGGTGCTGTCGTAGAGACAACACCGAGCATCGCTTTGGTGGTTGAATCCACCCGTACCGCGCAAATCGAAGATTGGCTGGCAGACGGCTTGCGCCGTCGACGATGCGTGGGACCGGATTTGAACCGGAGCAAGACGGTCACTCACTTCGTTCGTACTGCGTCTTGCAGGGGCTCGACAACGGTAAGCCGTTGTCTCACCGGCGGACCTCTACAGGACAGCGTCTTCAACATCATGTCGCTGGCTTCGATTGGCTATCCATGCTGAGCATCAGTACAAAGCGGTTGCTCAGTATAATTGCGTTCCGTAGAATTGTGCGTGGGTGCTGTCGTAGAGACAACACCGAGCATCGCTTTGGTGGTTGAATCCACCCGTACGATGCGTGGGACCGGATTTGAACCGGCGGACCTCTACAGGACAGCGCCCTCAACGCTGCGCCGTTGGCCTTCGCACCCACCCGCGGTCACGGACCCCTCGCCCATACATAACCACACGTCGATTATAGGCTGCTGCGTGGGGTGAGCGACCGGTTTCCGGCGGACCGTGCCAGCGCGATTATGATCTGTGAACGAGGCTTCTCACCCGATTTATTTAAAAGTAAGCCACGGCACAGCGTTCTGCGATACATCGACTCAACCCCGTCTGACGAGAACTCTCACCCTTGACGTCCGGGCGGATGCTCGTTATTGGAAGGCCGATTGACTATTGCTTTACTCGTTACCGAACATCTGGCGCATGAATAGTGAGATGTATTTAATTTATGAACACAACACGACATTAGCCGAGCAACAGGGACATCAAGTGGGGGCTTTCATGTCGCCACCGGTCAGGGGCATACGGATAGTGATGTCAAACGCAATCGTCTCGTACGGGACGAACGGCTGCTTCGACTGACCGTCTCGTTGGAATTTGACGATCCCGTACTCCGCGAGTACCGCAACGTCCTCATCGACCACGGAGTAGCTCTGGTCAAGCCGATCCGCGAAATTCCAACACGATGTACAATTAACTGGGCGTAGTTCGCCTATTCCTTCGATTCGCCCAGGATGGGCTGGGGAGTTCTCAACTCGATAGGGACGGGTACGGAACTCGTCGCTTGACTCGGACTGGGCAAGCAACAGACTCGACAAACTCGAAACGTGAGGGTATCGCTATTCTGTCGTACGTCCTACCTCGTTACCAAGTCTATCGACTGAATTGATTTTCCATCTTCGCCGTCCCGAATTTTGAGTGGATACTCGTACGTCTGTCCGTCTACGTACTCCTCAAAGTACACTAACAGGACAATCGAGAACCGGTACACAGATACGTCATCTGCCCGGAGTATATTCTTCTCGGCATCGTAGTCATGTTCCGAGCACGGAATGTCCCGTAGTTCAATACGGATGTCATCGGGTACGCTGAATTGAATAATGAAGGAATTCAAGCGTTCGGAGATCGTGACTCCGCCCCGAAGCTCGCATTCACCTTCTCGGAGAATCGCTTCATCCCGGCTTTCAGCGACTTTATCTGGTTCTTTCTCCCCGTCGACTGTGGTAATGGGAGTCAAATCAATTTGAATTCCGAACGGACGATACGCTACGTAGTACCCGACGGCAGGGACGATGTACATCCCAGCTGCGGAGACCGCGACCGGTGTAGAACTTAAAACAGATGATGCAATCCATAGAATTGTTCCGAGTAATCCGCTCCCCCACGCAAGTATCGACGATTTGTACTCTGATAGAAACGGGCGGAATTCAGCACGTAGATGGGCGATACTGAGAAGCTCACCTGCCATAGTCAGAAGAGTTAGTCTCCAGAATCCGCAATCACGTCACGCTCAAAGAGTTGTACGAGATACTCAGTAGCCTCCGAGACATCGCTGTGGACGGATAACGCCCCATCGGTGTATCGAGTGAGGATCTGTTCACCCTCGTAGGAAAACACAACAGTTGCCGACTCGATAGGATACTGCTCAATCTCAAACTCAGGTTCGTGAAGTTCTGAATCCAGCTCTTCGAACGATATCTCGGTTCCTTGATCTCCGATTAGGGTAAGGTCAATAATTTTATCGGCGTTGTTCAGGAAATCCCAGAGGCGTTCCCTGTGAACGGTTAACGAACGGTAGATTTTCACATCATCCGAAGATAGTGAGTTGAGCCTCTGTATGACCGATTCCACCGATGGCAAGTCAACTTCTGCATCTAATATGAACAGGTTAGACTGGTCTCGAAATTGGAACTCAAGTTCGATCTCCCGCCCCCCGCCCCACATAGCATCCTCGGAGTATTCAATGAGACCGCTGTACGCCGACTGCCCGTCGAACGGATATCCGTCGCAGAGACCACCGACCGTCCGCTCGTCTACGTCAGAAAGGCTGAACCCGTTGGTCGAGAGGTCGGACAGTTCACGGAATCGCTGCCCGTTTCCCGGAATGCGTGTCCGGCGAAGACTACTCGATCCCATATATTACCTCATCCAATTAACTGTACGAGACGCACCATTACGAGTACTACGGCCCTGGAACGTTCGTGGTGTCATTGAAACTCAGCGATCCCAGCTTGCCGCTGTTGGTACTCTTCCCGGTTTCCCTTCTCCCGATACCGCTTGATAACGTCATCGACGGGGAACGTGACTTCTGCACCTTGTCTTTCACACTCTTTGTACAGGTTTTTGAAAAATTCCACTGGTGGATACTTATCTTCCGAAGGAAGAGACTGCCAGTGATCGTACACGGCGAGTAGTTCCTTCAAGAAGCAGACAGACAAGGCCATACGTTCTAGGTGACTCGAACCTTCTATATCCTGTTCTGCCTTGATATGAATACGACCGCCGGTTTCGATCCGGGCAGCGACGAATTTTCCGTGCATCCCGAAGATGCCTTCGATAAACGCCACCTCCTTACCGCGGAGAATTCCCATTAGAATCGTTGTGGCTTTAGCAATGTCCGTTGAGTCGTCCACTCGGTTGCTTCGACCGAAGCGATCTTCTTCCCCCTCAATCCGGGCGTTACTGAGGAGTTTTGCCGAGAGTTCTTCACCGAGTTGTTCGCCATTCTTGTACTGCGAGAGAATCCACAACAGGAAATCTGAAGCGAACCCGATTTCTCGCGTTCTAATGTAGTCCCCGAGTTTCGATTCAATGAGACTTCCTGCCTGCCGTGCTTCCGTCTTGTTCCCTTTAATGAACAGGTAGTTCGGAGAGTCCCAGTAGACGTCCACGCTGTCCGTCGTTCGAACGTTTCGATATTCTGTCCCGTCCCCATTGTCGGATTCGACTTCGCGTTCGTTCCACTCTTCGTACCGATATCGAATCCCGTAGATATCCTCTGTCTCCGTTTTGATTTGTCGGCTGATATCCGGAGATTCAGAGATCCTTTCAGCGAAATTCATCATATGGTACCCACTCCCGGGTTCTTCGTTTGTGCCACGAGCAAAATCCTTGAGCCCCTCTTCAACAGTCGTATCTAAGTCAAAATCCGGATCAAGAATCTCGGTCGAGTACAACCCATTAAACACTAACCGGCCATCGTATGAATACGAACCATTAGAACGCGGGTTACCCATTATCTGCCTTTTATACTGGGGATCTGTAAATAACTACTCCGCAGAATGAAAGTGATACTCAGCACACTGTAGGACCTACCTGGTAGTGGGGGAGTGTTGCAATCGTTCTTGAATAGCGACGAGAACGCCCTTACGTTCATCAGTTGAATTCACAGTTACCACTTCTCCAATCTACAAGATATCGGTATCCCAGCGATATCACTTAACACAGGTTGTCCAAGGTCAAGTGGCGTCGTCGTAGTGTTGCTGTAGAAGTTCTCCGAATTCTGCCGCGTCTCGGATAGCTGCCTCTCCATCCGGGTCCACTTGCCGCTCAACTATCTCGCTCACATCGCCGCTAGCTTCCATATCGAAAGCTGCTTCTTCAAGCGCAGTCTCGGCCTCGTTGAAGATTGGGTCTACGACGCCCTCCGCATTTTTTTCGGACTCTGGCCCGTTCTTGTCTTGGTATACCTTCGACCAACTCCGCTTGTTCGGGATGTATTCGAGCGAAACGATGGTGCTTTGAGTGACAAAGATTGCACCTACAACTAACGATCTCTGTCGGTCTTTGTCTGGGTCCGTAACAGCGTTGATCGGGACTACGGAGACAAACTTTCCACTGGTGTGTAGAGCATAGAGTTCATCATCAGTCAGTGGACGAGATGGAAGGCTGGAGATTAATGCCATACTCGGCAATCATGTTACCAAGTTATCCCGGTTGTGATTTTGATGAACCACCACAGGTTTAGAAAGGGATCTTGAAGCCCGCGAATTCGGGCAGACTCTTATATTCACACGCGCGGCATTTGTCTGGTATGAGTGAGCAGGAACTTGATCCAGTCGAACAACTTCGACGGGTCGGGATCGGACTGATACTGGGTGGGCTCGCCTTCGGTGGACTGTCGTTTGGTATTGATGCGGTTGTGAGTGGGATCGTGCTGCTGGGTGCTGGTATCATCGTCTGGTGGGGTGAATATCGACGGGAGTTGACTGTCGGGATCGGGGTCGGAATCGGGGTGGCTGGGCTGGTTGTCCTCATGGATCTATGGACCGATACCGGCTTCAGCGGACTTCGGCTGGCGGGATTCATCGTCGCGCTCGGGGTAGTCGATTACGTGCTTGCGCCTGCCTACGATAAAATCCAAGATGCCGGTGGACGGGCCAGTGGGAAGTAGGTACGCATGGACATACTTACCGCATATAATGGTTTGCTCATCCGCTTCGGCCTCTACCAACTGATTTTTTGGCCAACGGTGGGCTATTATGTCGCCCGGGACGCTACCAAACGAGAGCAATCGTCCCCACGACTTCGTGGAGTCGTATATGGATTCTTTGGGATAGTCGGATTACTCGTGTATATGGCACAGAAGAGGCGGGCTGATGCCGATTCAATCTAATTTGCGACCACTCACTCTCCGTCACTGACCTGCTTTTTATACACGAGGTATGCCATCGGGCCCATCAGGGCAAACACTACGGCAGTCACGGTGAGAAACAGTTCGTCCGAGTCAATTGCCAAGCTGTAGAACAGTCCAATTCCGACAAGCACGTACAAACCCGCAAGCGTCCAAATCGCCCATCTCATACGGCGTAATGTCCCGCAGCTCGAATAAACGTATCCCAAATGCTTGCTTGACAATCTACACCGGTTCTGTTGAAACTCTGCGTAGTCGATTTCGGATGACTCCGCTTCCATCGCTTGACGATCTACAACGGTTCTGTTGAAACCCTATTCTTTAGATACAGTTTCGTCCGAAACAGCTAATCGCTGAGAAGTGAGTATTGAGCATCAACCATATATGACCACTCGTCAAAGATAACATATGAGCGTCCTGTGGCAAGCCGGATACGTCATAGCTGTACTCCTTGGGCTCGCCTACGTTATCCTTCCGAAGGGAATTCACACGTTTGGATTTGAGTTCCTTCGGCGTTCATCGTCTGACCAATCTGAAGAGTCCAACACCCCGGTCTGGCTTTATCGCGGATTGGGTGGGCTATTTTTATTCATCGGCATAACAGGATTCCTTTAAGCGATAGGTCACCTGTTCTGACCGTCCCGACCTGATCGAATTGGGAGATCTTTCTATGCGAGATACGCGCGTTGTATCTTGCATAGTTACTGAAACCTATCACCAACTGGGATTTCAACAGAGCCAACCTAGTCTATTTTACACTCTGTCAGCATGTTAGCCTATGAACTGCCCTAGTTGTGGAACGGAAATGAAGGGTGAAGTTGCAGAAGTAGATGACCCCAAACCCGGCGAAGGCAAAAAGAGGGTAGTCAACCGGGTATGTCCAAAATGCGGGTCAAGAATAGAACAGAGATACACGACACTTGCTGAGGCAAAGAGACGATTGTACGACTAACTCTCATACGGATACGCAACCGCCAGTGTCCACTAATCAGTCAATAGTTTATGTTGCAAGGCCGCACTCAATTTCTCTATGGGCCACCAATTTGAGACAGCAAGATTTCACGTATCAACCGGGCCAGAGTCTCTTTTTGAAAGAGTAAGAACAGTACTTGATGAGCCGACTGAACTCCGTATTGACCCCGATCACGTCCAACAGAGGGCCGAAGAACGTTCAGCTCCTCTGGAACAATTGAAGCAATTCGATCCAGACACATGGGAGTTGAAGACTGCTGAGGTTAGAACAGACAAAGGTTTGTTTGTAAATGCCGCGTGGACCTGCCAAGTAGAGGAGAGTGACTGGTGGGTAGTAATTGGGTATAACGATACGGCAGTGACAGTGATTGAAACCGATAAGGAAGGGCTTGGACCGGACGTCGTCACCGAAGGCGAACTGTACGACTATGTCGATGAAGTAAACACGAAAAAGAACGAAGCTTAGACGTATCCGTTGTCATCACACCACTCGGTGAGAGCGTTGTAGGCATCATTCTCTTTATCCGCAGTGGTGCGTTCAAGGATACGATAGCCATCTCGGTCGTCAGTTTCTACGATGGCGTAGGCATTTGAGTCAGTAACAAGGAGAGCAGCGGGAACGACAGTAGTAGTTCCATCATCTGCAGTGTATCGACTAGTAACAACTTCGGGGTGTGCTTCATTGAATGTGTCTGTCGAAGTGAGCTGTTCGAGGAGTTGAGGCGTGAGTGGATAGGGAATGCTATCGAGTGTGTCTGACATAGCTGGTTTTAGGTCGTATTCGGGAAGATAGAACAAGTGTGATCTTGTATACCCCGGTTTCTACCACTGGTTGAAGACGACAAACCAGAAGAAGGGACTACTGTTCTAGAAACTCATCTGGGTTTTTTGGTGACGATTACTGGGTTTCCAGTCTCCTTGCAGAACCCCTCGTACTCAAGGAAGCCCAGGGAAGATGGAAACGAATCAGGCTGCGCTGACAAAACGTGAGAACCATCGCACATATTACAATCGACTGTAATCTCTTCAGGAACCTCGACTCCGTCTAGGCTTTCGGGATCAGGTGATCCCCCAGTAACTTCACCGATATCGTTGGACAGCCACTCTGAATGCTTTTTCCTCACTTCGTCTAAGTTTGATCCTTCAGCGACGATGTCCCACTCAGCAGTATCGTGGTCACAGTGTAGTCCGTATGCGCGACCATCGATCTCCACGATGAACGAAATCGCTTCGCTATCTCCCGGAAGGGGTACGTCCATCATCTTCGTGACGCTCTCGATTCGGGAGTCGTTCTGTAGTGCCTCAAACTCACCTTTTTCTAGAACTCGGTTCGGTAGTTCATCTGGCTGTGGTTCAGGGAGAAATGCATCATCAATTAATCCACCTTCATGTGGACAGTCGTGAAGACGTAACTTGGTAAGTGTCCGAAAAGACTCTCCGCAGCTATCGCAGATCCGGTTCGCCATACAGCACCCATCTCATCCGGTTATGAAAAACCCACCACCTGAAGTATAGGATAATCGCCTATGCCGAAACTCCGAGTTAGTGATCTCTGGTTCCATACGGGCCTCTCAGAAAGGTTGCTTCAGTATTCTAGGGACTTTGTTCGCATTCAAAGTGAGCCATCCGACTCTGATGACACAGATGAATAACGGGATTCACCGGAACCGTACGGAATTATTGTAACTGCTCACGAACCGTGTCGATGTAGGCCGACTTAAGCCGGTGTTTAGCATGTCGGAACTCAACATCATCCTCTCTGGGCTTGAAGAGCTTTATTTCTACCATATGACGAGGATAGTTTGAATTTCGCCTAATCACACCATTCATCCCGCGCATAGTCAGGTCAATACCGTAGTTATCTCGAAGTCGTTCACGGGCCACAGGGCCAGTGAGAGTCTCGCCATCTGCGTCAGCAAGCACTTTCAAGACACCTTTTTGATTCTCTGTCAGACCGGTCAGGTCTGTTTTGCTATTAGATGTCATGCTATAGCCTCAGTGGTATTGTCACTCATTAAACTTATTTTGCTATTTCTGTGTCTGTTTCTGCTGTTCAACGCACCACTGATAGATATCCTCCTTCAGCTCGGTGGGAGTGTCGTCGAATATCATACCCAAACGCCATCCAAGGTTATGCCACGACAACCCTTCGAGTGCCCTTGAACCGAACTCTTCTCCCTGCTCGGCTTTGGTCCAACCTGCTTTGAACGATCCTACTCGATCATTACCAGGTTCGGGGAAGACGCGCTGATCTTCGTCCCAATCGTGCTTCACACCATCAAGCCGCTCGGTGCTGGAGCCCGAGCCTTCTAACTCTCTGACGCCTGCTACGAACAAGCCTGCCCAGGTCCGACCTTGCTCTGCTTTTATTTCTTTCATTCTCTCGAACTGCTCCTCGTCGAGCTCAAACCGTATTTCTCGTGCCATACTCATACATCTATTTCGAAACTACTTATGTGTTTTGACCCACGTTTTGTTTTGAGTCCAATCCGCTTAGAAGCTCCCTATATTACAAATACACCGCTTAATCCACATCTACACGCATATAGTACGCTTTCTAACCCCCGCTATGCCACTCCCAAGTTCTTAATCCGGTTTTGCCCGGTCAATCGCGTCTTTAATCATATCGAGTCGGTATTCGAGGAGGTCAATTTCTCTGCCGACGTCGTTGCTGGGTTTCGCTGGTCGATATGAAGCAGACGGCGCGAGTTACTCGCTTTCGCTCGTTGAATCTAGCGGTTTCAGCTCTTTCTCACCCGCTTCGACTTTCGCGCGTTTGATCTTCCATTGGTCGTTGTCGAACGGAATTTCGTAGTTCTGCTCGGACCGCTTCAAGATCGACTGAATAGCTGATTGTTTAATACCGAAGAACTCGGCAGTACTCGACTTCGGTCATCTTTTTTTTTCACTTCTCTGATGAAATTTTGTACTTTCGCGTACTCGACCGGATCTTGGAATAAGAATCCGTTATCATCGACGTCATATCCGAGCGGTGGTCGTCCGACGCGCTTCCCGTCTCTGATGGCCTTGTCGATCCCGGTCTGCACGCGGTCCTGAATCATACGTCTCTCCGCGTCGGCAAAGACGATTAACAGGTTGAGTAGGAAATCGCTCATCCAATCGTCTTCACCTACGGTCGAGATTGGTTGGTTCGTACAGTGAAGATCAATGTCCTTCTCTCGAAGTTCCTCCACGAAACTAGCAAGCTCAGAAAACGACCGACCGAGCCGATCAATTTCAGTGGTAACGACTACGTCATACTTTTCAATCGACTCTCGAAGCTTCTGGTACTGCTCACGGTTGATCTTAGCGCCACTTTCGATATCTACGAACCACGTGATATTCGTGCTTTCATTATACGCGGCGGTGATTGATTCGCGCTGGCGCTAAGCGTCCTGGTCTGCTGTACTCACCCGGACATAAGCTGCTATTTTTTGATCCATATGGGAGAGCGTTGTGCGGTCAAGCTTGCCTTCCGCCTTATTCAAGTCCCAGTCTTACTTGTCCTTGGAAGCAACGAGCATCGAGGTTGGTTGGTTGTGATCCATTTCCAGTTCAGCGACCCCGTGTTTCTTGTGCGATGAAGTTACTGCGGATTGGGCGTGATCAACGAATATTTCATCGTGTTCGTCTGAGTCGTATGTGAGTCCGATCCCTTCAAAAATTTCCTCCCACGTAGCGTCTGTGTACGTTCCTACGCTGTCTTCGTTCTCTGCGAGCGCGTCGTAAGGTGTCGCGTCTGCGATCATCCTGACGTGCTCCTCAGAGGTGAATTGAGCGACTTCCTCAAGGAACGTGTGCACGTCTTCAACTGTTACTCCGTGTTGGTGGGATGCTTCGACGTGCTTGGCAGCTATCGGGTGGTTATGAGTGCGAATCTTCTCAGTTTCCTTGTCTTCAACCATACCAAACATTACCCGCCAAATACTTATAAAAGATTGGTGTTTCCATAATGATATGATAAACTAAAGTTTTCCTTGATTTAGACAGCGAGGTTCGGGTAGTGTCTATCGAAACTCAACGGCAGTGCCACGCAAATTGTTCGTGTTCGTCCCCGAGCGCTACTCTCTCCTGCTCTCGCACTCAACGAGCGCTTGTTCTCGTCTCTCCTCCGCGTACTCTCACCAGCCGGCTTTGAATATGATAAGCGGGTCAGTTCCCCCAGTGCTCAATCCAGCACCACGCCCCACATTTCCGACAAACAGCTCGTTGTGTGTCTGAGGTAACCATTGAATCGCAGATGGGACAAGACCCAAGCAAACGCGTGATGTCCAACTGCTTCGAAAGCTGCTCTTGTTTCTTGTCGACGGACTCGGCCAAAGAGAGTGTTTGTGTCAAGACATCCGATGCGCGAGTCGTTGAGAGAATAGTTGTGCCGGCTGGTCGAATCTCCTGAACTGGCCGTGTATGCGCTGCAGACGGCCAAGTGATCATCGGAACATTAGGGTAGTCTGTCGCAATCATGGTGTATTCAGTTCCATTCCCAACGAGGGTAGTGTGGGTTGCTGCACTCGAATCCTCCCGTTGTGATATTTCGCGGACCACCAGACGCTGCTCACGGTCGTTGACAAGTACCTCGTCACCCTCACTCAACGATATCACGAACTTCCATCGCTGTAGAAGTGACTGGTTTGGTGATTCATCAGGATTCGATGAATTAGAGCTCATCTTATCCCACACTGATCCATAGCGCCACACAGATCACCCCAACGAATCATCTCACCCTCACGGTCAAATGCGCTTGCGCGGGCAGCATCCACGACTAACGTCTCCAAATCGGCGGCAACCATACCATTCGTCCGTTCCGCAACTTCAGCGATTTGCTTGTCAGTCAAATCGTGAGGACGGTCAGAAAGTTGAGATCGGAGTATAGCCCTTCGTGCGTCCTGATCCGGTTTACCAACGTGAATCTTCTTGTCGATTCGCCCTGCCCTGATGCCAGCATCATCCAGCGCATCCAATCGGTTCGTCGCCCCGATGAACAAGATGTCGTGTTCAGAGGTTTCCTGGAGGTGGTTGAGGAATTCTGCGACAACCTTGTTATCTTCCTCATGACTCCGTCCAGCTCCGCTTCTCTCCTTCAGTACAGCATCTAACTCGTCAAGAAAGACTATCACACCGCCCTCCTTGGCAGCCACAGCTTTTGCTTCGTCAAACAGTGTATTGATTTTCGTGGCGCTCTCGTTAATCCACTTTGACTGAACGTCGCTGCCGCTCAACTTAGCGAACGGGAGCTCTAACTCTGTTGCGAGTGCCTTCGCCAAGTACGTCTTCCCTGTTCCAGGCGGCCCGTGAAACACGATATTCGGCAAGGGGATATCCAACGCTTCTGCCTTTTCCTTCCCGGTGGTTAACGGCTTAATCACGTCTGTTTCTAACTCGATCTTGAGATCGTCCATCCCACCGACATCAGACATGGATACGTCAGTCTCAGTCACCCAGTCATACTCTAAATCACCAAAATCAGCAGAAGTCGAGTTTTGATCTTCGCTGGGAGACAGAGAGTCCGCATACTTCTTACTGACCGCGAACTGTCCTGGCGGTGTCGGCGTTGGAGGTTCAGAAGTCGTACCATCAGGTCGCTTGATGCGGCTTTCATCCACAACTTCCGGTGCAGGCGGGTCAGGTTGTTGTTCTGGCGTGGTTGAGATTGTCTTGTTTCGAGGCCTCCAGAACCACCAAGACAGCCCCCTCAATGTGGCTACAGCGATTGCTAATCCTGCAAATATCGATTCTATACTTATGGTCATGCTACTTCTCCCTCGAAAAAGAGTACGTCTTCAACGCGTTGCGGGGGGTTATGTTCAGATGGAATCTGTAATTCTGCGTGTTGAACAACGTAGTTAAGAGTCGACCCTGGGAATTGTCGCTGTTCACGGTCAAGAACAGTGTCCTGAGAGGAATAACCCAGAACTCGAACCTGATGGTCGTCAATCCAGTGCGTGAGGAAGTAATAATCCGCGGTCGGCTTCGGGTCAATCGGAATAATTAGATCTGGACGTGAGATCGCGGTTGTCTGTGTCGTTTTGACGTCAATAGTTGTCCGACCGAAGGCGAGATCGTGCCCGTCATCACCTCGCTCATACACCTCTCGATCAACGGTTCCATCGTAGAGCTGTGCAACTGCCAATTCCCCGACTACTCCTGTTAGGTGGGCGTCTTGGCAGGATTGCTCTCCATGGACTCTCCCTCCATCAATAGACTCATAAGATTCGCTCCGCCGACATGCAACGCTCTTCGCCTCTTGGAGTTGCTGATCTGTCAGTTGGACAACCGGGAAATCTGATAACGGGACACCTGCTGGGGTCGGTCCGAGGGATACTTCTCGGGGGAACTCGTTCTGGTTCATGCTGTCTCCTTGATCCGGGGCAGCGCGGTCACGTGTTCTAGCACGTGGCCACTTTCCGTGGCGTCCCGCGCATATATCGTTAGTATGGGTACCTAAGTAGTGGCTTGGATTTCTATTCAAGGAGCGTGTATAACCGGTATTCCTGTTGGTAGTGACCCTCTGATTTCTCCAATCAATATAAACGACTAATGCGCGAGGTGAAGTAACCGTGTCCCATGGGTTACCAGTCTCGGACAATCAAGCAGGTTCTGCCAGAAATAAACGAGTCTATCTTTCTACCGGCGATCCAGCGAGAGTTCGTCTGGGACACGGAACAGATCGTTCAACTATTCGATTCCGTCCTGCGCGAGTACCCAATCGGTTCATTCATTTTCTGGAACCTCAATGGGGACTTCGCTAACAATCAGATCAAGTACTACTTCGTCCGAAACCACATTGAAGATAGCATCTATCCGGACGAGTTCGACAACGTCCACCATCGGAATCCGAAGGTTCCTGAATACGAGCAGCTTCCGGACTCAATTTCACTCGTCGTCGACGGACAACAGCGCCTCTCTTCATTCTACATCGGACTCCAAGGAACATACGTCGAGAAGCAAAAATACCGTCAGCGGAAAAACCCGGACTCTTGGACACGGAAACAGCTCTATCTCAACCTTCTCTCAAATCCCGGTGATCAGACCGAAGACCACCTGAAGCTCCGATACGATTTCAAATTCAAAGAGCCCGACCCGACACAGTCCAGCGAGGCGTACTGGTTCCGCGTCGGGGACATTCTGGAAATCGATACACTGGAGAAAGCAATGACACGGGCAAACGAAATTGCCGACGAACTAGAAAGTATTTCCGACGCGGAGGAACACTACATCCTCAAGAACCTCACAACGCTCTATAATGCCGTTCACGCCCGAGACATAGTGAACTACTATGAAGAAGGGAACCAGGATAACGAGCGGATTTTAGACATCTTCGTCCGGGCAAACGAGGGGGGTACACAGCTCAGCAAGTCCGAGATTCTTCTATCAATTGCTACCTCATACTGGGCTTCAGACGAAGTAGATCCAATTGATGCGAAGGAGGAAATCAACAAATTCGTCGGGAATCTAAATCAGACGTATGTCGACGAGGGATACGATTTCGGTAGCGACTTCGTTCTGAAATCACTCCTCGTCGTCACAAACCTTTCCGCTGAGTACCAAATTCGAACCTTCACACACGAGAATCTGGCTTTGATGAAGGAGATCTGGGCTGACGGGGGAGTTCAGGACGCGATTGAGTCCACTATCGAATTAATTAGCGACTTTGGAATTACAGGCAGGAGTCTAACGAGCCGAAATGCGCTCATCCCACTGGTCTTCTACTTCTATCATAACGGGAACCCATCTCTGACGACAGATTCCCAGCTCGGTGTACAGGTTCGACCACGTATCCTCGAATGGCTCTGTTCTGCACTCCTCAATAGCAATTTCAACTCACGACCAGACCAGATTATTGAAGATGCGCGTGATGCCATCACAGAGGCAGATGATAGTGAGTTCCCATTAGAGCGGATTCAGCGTGAAATCCGGACGCGCGGGAAGGCAGTTGGGTTCAACCGGGAAATCATCGAAGATCTATTTGAGGAGACGGACTACAATAGTACGAAAATCTACCTGCTCCTATCCGTCCTGTACTACCCAGACCCTGCTCTCGACGATTCACACGAAGTGGATCACATCTTCCCGAGAAGCCTTCTTGAAAAAGATAACCTGATCGAGAATTACGGGTTCGATCCGAGCAAGGCAGAACGGTACGCTTCCTTGCGAGACCACGTTGCGAACCTCCAGCTAATCGAAGAAAACCAATCGAAGGGCGATCAAGAATTTGACGAGTGGATCTCAACGCGGAGTGATCAATACTACGACCGCCACCACATCCCGACTGACGACCGGCTATACGAACTGGTGAACTTCCCCGAGTTTATCGAACGACGTGATGCGATGCTTCGAGACCACATTATTAGCACGTTCAATTGAGAACCGCAGTCGGGAATGAGACTAACAGGCTCTGTTGAAATCCTCAGTACCGGACATAATCTGCGTGCTGAATATAGAGGATATAGTCCGCACAGTTTCGTTCAGCTCGTGTGATCGAATCAGCCGTTCTGTAGATGTGCGTGCTGACCGGTGGACGGTCTCACTGCGAACCAGCGTCGGGGCAATTTGTTAGTACCTGCCACACCATCTGTCTAGACATGGGACGCGACTTGGACGACGTTGACCGGAGTATCCTATTCTTGCTTCAGAGGAACGCTCGTGGGACAACAGCCGAAGCAATGGCCGACAAGGTGGGTGTCTCGGCCAGTACCATCCGCAACCGAATCGACCAACTCGAAGACGACGGCATCATCAAAGGCTATCACCCGGAGATAGATTACGAAGCGGCCAATCTCCCACTCCAAATCACATTCGTTATTTCCGCACCGCCACGAGAACTACAAGAGTATTCGGCGCAGATTCGAGGGATAAAGGGCGTGGTTGACGTTCGTGAAATGCTGACTGGCCGACGGAATATCCACGTCGATGTCGTCGGAACAAGTACGAGCGAGATAACGCGAATCACTGACGCTATCCACGACATTGGCGTCAAGATCGAGACGTCAGAGATGATGAGACGGCGGCACGTCCAACCGTTCAACCATTTCTTCTTGCAAGGGACAGAAGAGACGGACGCGCGCGACAACACGTCGGACGAACCGGACGAGTCCGCAACTGAATGAGCGGTGGTTGATTTCGGGATTCCACAGATTTTGGCCCCAATAGCAGAAGATCAACCATCCGTAAATTCGAAAAGACACAGTATAATCCGACCAAATCTGTGGTATCCCGAACCTCCCAGTGAGCTTCCACAACACAGTTATATTGGTACGCGTTCAGTTGGCTTCTGAAGATGTAACCATCGGAGCCGATGTCCCCTCACGGTGGACGCCTCACCAAAACCATGAACGACAACGCCTTCAACGCACTCGCAGACGAACAACGTCGAACACTCTTGCTTGACATTCTCGAATCGAATCCGCACGACACAGGGCTCGAATCACGTACAGGAGAATCGGCGCTGACCGACACCGAGCAACGAGTGCAGACAGCAATGTACCACACTCACTTACCCAAGCTCGAAGACTACGGCTACATCGAGTGGAACAAGGACGCCCACGAAGTCGTCAAGGGGCCACGATTCGAGGAAATTCGGCGACTTCTCGAATGGGTGAACGACACGCGGACAAAGCCGACTAACGCGGCCATTTCAAGCAATGACATCGAGTGAACCAGACACAGAACTCCTGCGAACTGCTGTCGAACGGGGATACTTCAGGGTTCCTCGGCAGACATCGTTAGTGGATCTTGCGGACGCACACGACATTTCAGACGTGGAAGCGTCCGAACGTCTCCGTACCGAGCTTGATACTGCACTTCGAGAACACCTTGACGGCGTTGACGCCACTGTCGCTTCCGAACACGAATAATCATCCACGCCGTTCGTCGGTTGCATGGGTCCGAAGCGCCAGCAACACGCGAACACCACCCCATGGACACTGCTTGCGAAAGGTGGTTCTGACCGATTGTCACACTATATGTAACAAATCCAGCCCCACAATCTCCGATTGCTCCAGTGCGAGATTCGCGCGCTGTATTCAGCAGAATCTCCGAAACCTATCACCCGGGGAGGGTTTCAACAAGGCCGACTAACAGTATGTCATAGAATGAGTTATCGACCCCTGTTTACTTTCGAACCCAGCCACAACTGACAGGATAGGGGAGTGGGAAAACAAACTAATGAGACGATTTGAGGTGGGAGATCGGGTCCGAATCGATATCCCGTCTGAGAATGATCCCGATCATAAGCGACTCCATCGGGAACAGGGCACAATCATCGAAATATTCGAGGATGATGCTGACCGAGAAACTGGAGATCCACGTGACTCTCATCTATTTCGCGTTGAGACTGATACGGGTACAATCGAGCACCTTCGATGGAGAGATCTCCGACCTGCCTCAGACCCATAGCTGTGCGCTTCTACCCATTTGATGACTTCTATGATACGTTGCGACTAAATCAAGGTCTGGACTTTCGATTGAAGGTGCTCGTACGCTGATTCCGCCGTATCAATGCTCTTAGCACCCGTAATAACCATCTTTCCGTTAGCAAATACCAGCAACACGGCACCGATTTCTTCGGGTCGGTAAACCAAACCGGGGAACTGCTCGGGCTCATACTCTGTCACTTCCAATCCTAATCTGATTGCAAGTGCGTTCAGAGAGATCGGTTCATCAAGCACCGCCGTACAAACGACATTCTGGACGGTGAATCCGGTCTGCGCGTTTTCTTCGATAACGGCCAAGTCCGCGAGCATCCTCTGAAACGCTTCATTCGTCTCGTGAAACAATTCCTTACTGGAGCACCCGCTGATGATGTACTTTCCGCTCCGATATATCGTGATGAGCGGTCCGTCTTCTTCGAGGCGCACGTAGAGACCGTGGTAGTTCGACGGATCGTATTCCGAGTATGGCGTCGACAAGTCGGCTTCCACGGCTTCCACATCCAGTTCCACCCCAAGATCACCGGAGCCGACGACGTTCGCAATCTCGACAGTCATCGTTCACCCGGGTGGCTGTCGACGACCAGTGATGCAGTGACCAACTTTGGCTCCTCAGGGGTAACGTGTTTTTCCTCGTCTAATCGGGCTAATTCTTCGTCACGCTCACGGCGAAGCGACTCAAGCTCACGCTTTGCGTTCCCGATTGGTGCTGACATATCCTTTCCCTGCTCGTCCTGTTGTCGATAGGTTTCCAGACGCTCCTCCCACTCGCTAATTTCTTCCTCGAAGTGCTGTTCAGCGTGTTCACGCTTGATTTCAACTTCTCGTTCTCGCTCCTCACGTGCTTCCTCAGCGAACGATTCGACCTGCTCCCACGCTTCCATCTCCGCAATACTGTGCAGTTCCTCTGCCGTCGACGCTAACTGTTCAAGAACCGGCGTAGGGCCGACTTCCCCCGGTGGGAGCGTGTCCACAAACTCCGGCTTCTTCGTCCCCACTTCACCTTCAGACGTGACATAGAGTGGAACCAGCTTTTCCGTTACCGCTTCGCCGGCCCCAGAAACGTAGCCCAACCGGTACGTGAACAGGATACCAGGAGTGGACTCTCCATCAGCGGCTACTTTCACGGCGACCTGTCCGCCGATACGGTTTGAGTCCAAGCAAAACTCGATGAGTGACTGTACGAGGATGGTCCAGGGCAATGAATTCGACTTCGTCTTCCTCCATCGCCACTTGGCGTGTGAATGTCGTTTGCTCGTATCGTCCCGCGACTTGGTCCCCTGAGAGTTCATCTGGAACATCGAGTTGAAACACGTCTCCGCCGGCACGAGCTGGGCCAGGACGCACGCCACGGATTTCGCCGCCGAATTCGTCGAAGAATTCACGGACCAGAACTTCGATATCATCTTCGCTGATGTCGCCGTGTTGGCTCCGTTCAATCACGTCGAGGATCTCGTCATCCTCGTCGGAGAGATCGAATCGATCCCGGATGAGGAACTCATTCTCAACCGTTTCCAGTGCGTTCTTTCGTTCCTCGATGGTCTCGTCGATATCAGCGACAACCTCGTCCGTAGGACGATCTTCAGCAATTGCGGCCATAATCGTATCGTCGAGGTCGACGTCTTCCAGAACGCGACCAAGCACATCAGATCGCATTCCGAGGTCGGATTCAATCTGATCCGTCTTCTCGACCAGCAGGTTCAGAATCTCGCTTTCGCGTGTATTCTGGAAGAAGAGGTTCCGAATCTCGACTGTCCGCTCCTGCCCGTATCGGTGTAGGCGTCCCATTCGTTGATCAATTCTGGTCGGTGACCACGGCAAATCGAAATTACACAGGATATGGGCAAACTGGAGATTCAGCCCCTCTTGGGCCGCATCTGTCGCAATCATCATACTTTTCTCGTTCTCGAAGTCAGCCATTTCTTGTCGACGGCGCTCCTGGTCCAAGTCACCGTAAACCTGCGCGATATCGTATTCAGCGAAAACCTGATCGCGGAGGTACTCAAGGGTGTCAGTGTATTCGGTGAAGATGAGAATTTTCTCGTCGGAGTCCTCGGTTAGGATCTGGTCGACAAACTGCTTGAGCATCCGAGCCTTCGAATCGGTCTCAATATCCTTAGCTTGCCGCCAGAGCTGTTTGACGCGGTCGAGTTCTTCCTGTATCTGTGACTGATTCAGCGTGACTGTGACCGTCTCCAGCGCCTCCTCGACGCGCTCGCGTTCGGCGTCGGTCATCATCTCCGGTTCGGTGCTGTACCGTGGGATGAGTTCCTGGACGTCGTCGGGCAAATCCTCCGCGACCGCGTCGTTCTGGATAGCACGCATCCGGTTTTCCAGGGACTTCTGGATGGCGTATATACTGGACACGAGGCGCTTCTGGTAGATAACCATCGTAAACCCCGCCGCCTTGTTCTCCTCCTGTTGAGCGAGGTTGTAGTACTCGCGGATGTACTCGGTGACGTCGTCGTACAGCTTCCGCTCGGCCCGCGACATTTCGACACCCAACGCTTCGATGTTCTTTTCGGGGAACATACGCGTCCCGTCGGTCTCGTACATATCCTCCTTCAGCCGGCGGATCATCAGGTCGTCGAGCCCGTCCGGGTGGATCTGCGACTCGTGACCGAAGCGATACGGATCGAGCAGGCTCACCAGGAAGTAGAACTGGTCGGACTTCCCTTTGTGCGGCGTCCCGGTGAGGAGTAGGAGTGCGTCGGAGTTATCAGCCACTGCTTCTCCGACCGTGTAGCGTTGAGTGCGTTCGATGGAGTCGTCGCTCGACCGGCGGGCGGTAAGGTGGTGGGCCTCGTCGAATACCGCGATATCCCAAGGGTCATCGAGGTTGCGGAGTGCTTCGAGAACGTCGTCCTGCTTCGCAAAGTCGACGGACGTGATGATGAGGTCTTCCTGTAGCCAGACGTTTTGGTTCGGGTGGGATTTCCGGTGGGTACGAACAGTCTCGCGGTCGTAGATAACGAAGTTCCGGTCGAACTTCTCGCGCATTTCCTGTTGCCACTGTACGGTGAGCGGCGCTGGCGCGACGATCAGGACCCGTTGGGCACGACCGCGGGCGATGAGTTCCTCGATAACGATACCGGCCTCGATTGTCTTCCCGAGTCCGACTTCGTCACCGATAAGGTAGCGGTGGTCGTACGAATTGAGAATCTCGTAAGCAGCTTGGACCTGGTACGGTTCTATCTCGATCCGGTTGTTCGTCAGCGATAGGAACCGGTTGTACCGGTATGCAAGATCGAGGCGGGTTGCACGTTCTCGGAGGTCATGGTGGATCGGAGAATCAATCTGTCGAGCTGCTAGCCGGTCGACGATGGAGTCGATCCGCTCAATGTGGGGCAGGCCACTCGGGAGTTTCCGGAGTTCACCCTCCGTGGTGTAAACGTGGAGGAGTTGGCCCCCATTCGGGCGTTCTTCGATCTTCGTGATCTCGCCTTGCCCGCCAGCGAACTTGACGTGGTCCCCGACCTCAAAGTCGGTCATTCCCCAATCAGACCGGATAGTGCATCTTCGATAAGTTCCCTATCATCATCTGACACACCGTAGAGTTCGAACACACGGTCATCGATCAGTTCTTCTGCCTCTTGAATTCGGTTTTGAATCTCCACAGATCGAGATTTCACATCGGCAAACCGTTCAAGACCGGTCTTACAACTCTCGATATCGGGAAGCGTTAGAGCCGCTAGCCGGTCTACAAGCGAGTTCGTAGAAGTGGCTGTCTCTCGGAAATCTGCGAAGCCTCCTGCTTCATCCACCGCAATCGGAATGAACTCATTAAGCAAGACCTGATCTGTAGTAGACAGATTGGTGAAGTTCATCGCGGGGATCAGATCAGTTTCTGTATACCCCCACTGGTCAGTTTCAAACTCTTCAGAATCCTCCGGCTTGTACCGCGCTGAAGCAAGAAGCATCAACTCATCACTCTGCTGTCTTAGCTCAATGCTTCCCAATCGCAGACTGTCCCGTTCATCGGTGGTATTCGTAAGGATCGAGTCTGAAACACCTTCTGCTGGGAAGTATATGTCCCCCAGAGTGTCCCCGTCGTCATACCCGCCAATGTAATCTAACAGGTTCAGATTTAGACTCTCAAGCTCGTCGTTCAAGTCTAACAGTTCTTGTGAGAGTTCTTCAATCTCTCCGGCCAACTCCTCATCACTCGTTCCACTTGATCCGTACACCCTCTCAGATGGGCTAATATCCTTAATCGGAAGGTTTCCTACGTACTGTGCTTTTGGCCGGAGATAGCCCCCTCGCGCTTTAGCACACTCGACAGCGAGAACCCACTCTAGTAATGATGAATTCAGAAGCCCCAAAAAATACCGATCTGATGATTGGAGAACGAAGCCAGTAGTAGTAACTACACTACCACTGGTATCGATGGTATAGTGGGCTCTTCTGGAAATGTCCGGGTAGACAATTTTCTCGTCAGAAGGGTCGATATTTTTATTCACTTGTTGCAGTTCGTACCACTCCATCTCACCCTCCGGATATTTATCCTCAATTATAGCACGGCTGACCAAATCATCCTTATATTGTTCAAGATATTCCTTCGTCGTGTCGTAATTATCTATATTGAGGGTGTCATAGAAAGCGTCACACACGAAGACGCAGGATGTTGGAACTGTGTCTACGAGCGCCAGCATCCTGCAAGAGGAGACTTCTATCGACGAGTTCTTCAATGTAATGGCGACCGAGACGCTC
>Ga0208412_1000470_pt1 | contig 21703 bp, 26 predicted proteins | sample AntDeeMetag02WF4_FD_184758 | JGI IMG/M metagenome (GOLD analysis project Ga0208412, IMG submission 184758) | Saline lake microbial communities from Deep Lake, Antarctica - Antarctic Deep Lake Metagenome 02WF4 (SPAdes) (version 2) | ecosystem: Environmental > Aquatic > Non-marine Saline and... | reverse complement strand
ACAGCGACAGCTCTCCGTCGATCCGTCCGTAATTCTCTCGTCGAGACCGTCAGTACAACCGCTTCGACACAGAACTCAGGCCGCAGAAACAGCTAGCCGAGGATGCTTTGTGAGGTACTGAGTATCTCCGCTTCATCGTATCCGGTCAGCTCACGGAACTGCTCGTTCGTGTACACGAGTGGATTGTCGGGCTCGTTCGGGTCGGTCAGCGTGATCCCGACCGGTGCTTGCTCCATCGCCTGTGTTTTCACCCTGAGTTCCGCTTCGCGCTTTCTACGCTCTGTCACGTCGCGACTGATGACAAGATGTTGGCCGGGGACGATATCGGCCGTTGCGGAATATTCGACAGTGTGTTCGTCACCGTCAGCAGCGGTCACCGAGGTCGTACTCCGGTCTGTTCCAGTCTCCTTGAATTGGCTCCATATCGACTCGAAGTCGAAATCATCAGGGAGAAAGTCCAGGATCGAGCGACCAAGCAACCGTTCTCGGGTCAAGCCATACAACTGAGCGGCTTCCGGATTGGCGTCCACAATCCGTGCATCGTCGTTGAGAATGGCCATCGCATCGTTCGCATCCTCGAAAGCAGCTTGGTACTGGTCGCGTGCTCGCATCAGCTTCGTCAGCTGTTGTTGGACATCAGTCGTCTGCTTTCGCGGAATCGAGACGGTCATCGTCGTTCCGTCTCCGGTCGCCGTCGCATCGATGGAGCCATCGTGATTCGACACGATCCAGTGGGTCAGCCACAGTCCTAATCCGCTACCGTGAGCCAAGGGCGTCTCGCTGCCCGTTTGGAGTACTTTGATCTCTTTGTCGGATAGGCCCGCTCCGTTATCCACAATCTGGATCGTAAAGGCGTTCGGAACGATGTCGACCGATACGGTGATTGTCGGGTTCTCACCGCCGTGTTTGAGGGCGTTGTCGACCAACTCCTCGATGGCCCGTTCAAAACTCGGCAAAACGGGTGCAGTAATCTCGGAGGCAGATTCGACCGAGACCGTCGCGTTGTCGTACTGTTTTGCGACCCGCTCAACGACTTCTTCGACGACTGCCACGATATCTGTCGGCTTTCGTTTGTGGTTCGTTGCAACGATATTGTCCAGTGTGCGGGCTTTCTCACACAATTCGAGGAGTTCGTCGATGTTGTTCAAGGCGATATCACCGTATCTATCCTCGTCCAGTTGGTCCGCCATATGCTGGGTGAGACCGCGAATAACGGACATGTCGTTGCGGAGGTTGTGTCGAAGCACACGGTTAAGGACAGTCGAGAGGTTCGCTTGCCGCGTGAGCTCGGCTTCGTGCTGGTTCCGTTCGATTTCACGTTCAAGAAGCCGAGCGATGAGTTCGGCAAACATCTTCTCACTCTCGCTGAACGGTTTCTCTCGCGGTTCATCGGCGATGAAACAGACGGTCCCGTAGGGTTCTCGGTCGACGACGAGGGTCGTCCCGAGATAACAGTTGAATCCGTGTGTTGCGAAGGCAACGTCATCGCTCCAGCCCTGACTGTGGACATCGTGAAGTGCGATCTGGGTATCGGAGTCGAGCGTTCGACGACAATACGTCCTCGCAAGGTCAAGTTCCAGCCCAGTCGGAATCAGATCGTTCCCTGAATCACTACTGACCAGTGCCTCCCAGTGGCCAGTTTTCGTGTCTATCCGTGTGAGGTGTCCGTTATCGGCCCCGAGGTATACTGCTCCGAGTTCGAGCGCTTCACGGGCCTTCTCTTCAAACGGGATATCCCGTCGAATGATGTCATAGAGTTCCGTTCGTGCTTCTTGGGATGTCATCGGAGAGTCAGTCATATGTTTCCCATCCCACGCCATCGCGTCGCTGCACTAGATTTGGCGCACCAATCAACTAGGAAAATAGCAGAGTGCCCATCAGATTTCATGCAATTAGATACCAATATGCATCTTATCCTGATAAGAATTCGGTAAATGACACGAATGAGCCATCTGGATACGAATAGAAGCAGAGAAATGAAAAGATCGGCTCTGTTGAAATCCTATTCTTCAGATACCTTCTCGCCTGAAACGGCTGGTCGATGAGACCTGCGAACGTGTCGTTATGACTAGTTGAGCGAATCTGATACCCTCAGGCACTAACAGCGGCGGCTCGGTTTCTATCGAGTTTCTTGGCCAGCCATCCACCGACGAATCCGCCGATCAGACCGGGTAACGCGGCAATCGTGATGACTGCAATCCCCATAAATACCATCAGTACGGCTCTTGCCATAGGAGACGACCACGCCGTCGCGGTCTGAATCATCGCAGGGAGAATCCAGATATATCCCGGCAGGCCACCGACTACTCCAGCACCGACACCAGCTCTTGCAGGATTAGCGGAGTTCTTTTTCGCAAGATAGCCAGCAAGGAAACCCCCGAAGAATACCATACTGGTCGAGAATTCGCTTCCCAATCCGGAAATCCAATAGTTGCTAAGACTGAGCGGGATTGAGAAAAGACCACCAATAAGGGCGTACTTCCACGTTTTGCCTTTCGGGAGTACGTCGGGCATCATTCCTACCAAAGGGGTTTCGCCCGAGCTACTATAACTGTTTCAACGAATCGGTGAATGCTTTATCTGTACTGAGCGATAGGAGGCGTAGAGCTATCAACTACTGAGGATTTCAACAAAACCAAAAGATCGTATCTCAGGTCCGTAATTCATTCTTCGAACTCAATGCCAACAATTTCGAAGCGCGCGCCGCCCGTCTCACTACTGGTCACACGTATCTCCCAGTCGTGGGCTGCAACGATTTCGGTCACGATTGCCAGTCCCAGCCCCGTCCCGTCGCTCGACGTCGAAAAGCCTGATTCGAGAACAGCCTCGCGGTCCTCTACTGGGATACCAACCCCATCGTCCTCTATGAAGAACCCAGTATCCCCGTCGAGGACGCCAACACGGATCGTGACATCATCCCCACCGTGTTCGATAGCGTTTCGAAAGAGATTCTCCAGTAGTTGCTGAAGACGCGTGGCATCAGCCAGAAAGGCCCCGTCAGTCTCGACGGTGAGTGTCGCAGCACTCGAATCGATACTGTCCCAAGCTTTCCGCGCAAGGACAGAGAGAGTGACCGTCTCACGCTCTGCTATCGATTGACCCTGCTGGGCGAGTGTGAGAACATCCCCGATGAGTACTTCCATCCGATCAAGGGCGCGAGCAGTCGCATCAAGATGTTCGCTATCGTCCTCCTCTTGAAGGAATGCAATCCGGCCTTGTGCAACAGTCAGCGGGTTTCGCAGGTCGTGCGAGACCATCCCTGCAAATTGTTCTAATCTGTCGTTCTGTTTCTCCAATTCCCGTCGATATTCCTCCTGCTCGGTCACGTCAGTGAGCGTAATCGAACGCCCGAGACGGCTCCGGTCGGTCGAGAACGGTCGGACACCGAGATGGTAGTACCGATAGCTATCCTCATCTTCAAGTTCAATGATGGGATCTTTTTCCGAGACATCAAGAGCCTCACTGAGTCTGGGCACCACTGATTCGAAGTTCTCACCTGCATCGAGTTCCGGAAACAACTCTTGGGCCTGTGAATTGAAATCGCGGATCTGCTCCTCATTGTCTAAAATAATGACTGGGTCGTCCTGCTCTCCTGTCAACTGCACAGTCTGAAAATCGTCGACGAAGACGAACAGCACGCCGATAGCGAAGGCAGCCACACCAAGCGGTTCGTACGTAATATTGAGGATAGTCGGGCTTACAACTGCAAGTCCATCCAGGACGATTGGGAGCCCAGTGAGACCGACCAGGCCCAGCAACGGCGTAGTGTCGTGGTCTACCTGACGGAACAATTCAAACAGCATGAAGTAGCCGACAATGGAGAGTGCGTAGGCAAACCCCATAGCGAGCCAATGCAGTTCTTGTGGAATGATAGAGAGGTGGGGAAATGGAGTGAGCAACACCTCCCACTGGAAGTACCGCTGATGTATTGGATTCGTGATCTTCACAAGTGAGATGACCACGAACACACCAACTGCGGCGCGTCGGATTGGGATAGATTTGTGCAAATTACGTCCGGTGTACGCCGAACAGAAGTACAGCCAGGGTCCCACAGTGCTGAGCCCGATGAACAGCCCGACGTGGTAGAACACGAGCTTGAGCTGGATAGTCGGTGCAAGGAGAAATCCCAGATGGGAAATCGACCAGCATCCGCTCGTCAGTAGGAGGCCGACAAGACCCTGTCGTGTCCCTTGATCATCAATAGTGCGAGCCCGCGAGAGGCTTGCAAAACAGGCAGCTGCTGCAGTACCGAAGAGGAGAACATAACCCAAAAAATACAGATTAGCAGGCGTCACGCTATCTGGTAGTAGAATAACAAAGGCATGTAAGGATTGAGAGAATAAAATCATTGCTACTACAGCTTCAGAAATTACCCCATTGGGCACTGTCTTATAGATTATCTAATAGTCGTGAATATCTCACTAATCAGCTCCATTAGCAGTCCTTCTCGCGACCGCGTTACCTTGCAAATGAAGATTGCGAGGAAAACGCCCGAATACTATCATACGCAACTTGTTCGCGCTGTCGAGAGTTTTCTTACTGGTCAGCAGGACAGATATTCAATGGGAACCTTCTGAAACACCCAGCTGAGGGCGTTTCTCAAGCGTAGGGATGGTTAACCAACAATGGACCAGTAGTGTGATTTTTGTTGGTTAAGATATTCCAATACACCACTGGTTCATGTGAAGCGGTCTGGTGCTTAGCAAGTACTACCAGTATCTCCAGGGGCCAGCGAAGCACACCACCGGAGTGTGTTTTGATCGACTAGAATTCCTGAAACGGTGGTGGGTGACGACCAATTAGAAGCGTGTAACAACGAGAACTATCGAGTGGCTCGATCTGGACTGATACTAGCTAAGTCGAGTTCGGCCAGCCGTGGTGTATCTTCGATTATTTCCACAGCGATTTCTGTATTCACCTGGAGTTGATATTCCCACGCAGGGCCGCCAATAGAGCCAGCAGTGACTTTCTTTCCATCAGCGATTCCCTGCATATCGAGTTCGCGAAGATGATCCTTGAATCGACGTTGGCCGAGTTTATCAGCACCGATGATCTCGGCGATATTCTGGTAAACACCATAGATTGGATTTGCTCGGACAGGCGCATCTCCAGAAAGTTCTAGCGTGGTAAGAGCAGCTAACGCCAACTGAGCCTGTGTCGTCATTTCCCGCATAGCCTCAACAACGGCTTCTCGTTCAACCAGAGCCTGTGCCTGACGAGCGTGCTGTTCGGTAACGGTTGATTCATTGTTTTTATCTGCCAGCTCCCCAGCCTTACGCAGATATTTGATGGCTTGTCTAGCATCACCGGTGTCTTGGGCGGACAGAGCCGCAATAAGTGGAATTACGTCATCGTTCAATACGCCGGTTTGGAAGAGGTATTCCTGACCAGAATTATCAACAGTAACGATATTGCCCTCACGAGTGGAGGGTGAGGCAACCTCTTCGATGGGGACGAGCTCAGTGTCTCGGAATGCTTTGACAGCTCGTCGACGAAGAATTTGCTGGAGTTGTTCAGCGTCATATGGAGAGAAGAGAACAGAATCATCATACAGCGAGCTTTTCACCTTCGGGCTGAGGTTATCACGCCACTGGAGGTCGTTGCTGATTCCTATAATGCTGGGATAGACATGGTCATCTACGTATCCTTGAGCGCGAGCGCGAGGAAGGCTATAGAGAATTCGGTCGTCATCGCCGATAGTATCGATCTCGTCAAGCACGATAATGATAGTTCCACCAATCTCATTCATAGCCTCGAACATCATGTCCATGACAACGTCGGTCGCATACCCTGTTGGACGGTCCTCGCCTGTGAGTTCCTGATAAATGCGAGAGGCCATTTTGTATGTCGTGGATAGGTCGTGTGACTCACAGGACACATAGCATGTCGTTAAATCAAGATGGTCAGATTCATTTTCAGCGTGATGTTGGAGTTCTGCTAGTTTGGCCTTTGCAGCTGCCGTTTTGCCCTGCCCAGCTTTTCCATGAAGGAAAACGTTGTTAGCCCCCACACCCCGCGCCGCGGGAGCGAGAGACATGTGCAGGTCATCCATCTCGTCGGCTCGCTCTGGAAGATTATCTGGACGGTAATCTTCACGGAGAACATCCTCTCGCTGGAAAACTTCGGAGGTTGACGAGAAAGTGGTCATATGAATCATCATTAGCGTAGGGTGCAATAAAACCCCCGCGTCAGGAATGTCTGCAACGTCTTGAATATGGCACCACAAAATGAAGATACCACACCCACACCACCGTTTCATCAATTCTTGCTTGAACAGGAGGGGTGCCTCAATAGAGACTGAGCGTGCTATACGTGGCAAGAGCTAGGTCTCTAGGGATGACAGCAGTGCTTCGGTCTATATTATTATTTATAACGTTTTCGTCTAGTAGTAGTAAGTGTAGACGTACAACTTCCTACCCCTTCATCTAAAGCTAATAGGCCGTGTCTTTCTACTCTGTTTATATAGTATTCTTCTCAGACGGGGTTTGAATCACACAGTATCCGTTACACACCAACCAGGTGAATTGCTGAAACGGTGGTGTGGGTGTCTAACCAGAAATGGTCAAAGAAGTCTCCGTAAGAGTACCGTCACTCACTGTGGGGTGAATACAGTAGCTCCATATACCCTTCAAATCACTCGATAGCCAGTAATCTCTCTCAGAGGACCGATCCGTCTATAATGTAGAGAAGGATACTGATGCCCGCAAGTCTTCCAGCTATTCTGATACGCCCTCTGGTGATACGAGATTAAATTCCTGAAATGGTGGTGTGCCTCACTTCGCTGAATCACTTGCAGTAAGTTGCTGAAACGGTGGTGGCCCCCTCTTCGGCCCTGCTACGAATTGATGAAACGGTGGTGTGTGCATCAGATCACTGCATTACTGAAACAGGGGTGTGTCTTTTGCTGTCTTAGATGGACCAAGAGAGTGATCTCCACTCCAAATGAAATGAGTTCGCTTGATTTTGAGGATCTCTGGTCAATTGGTGAGACACAAAGACAGTCCATAGTGGTGTCACTCTGAGGAGGTGACCGGGCCGATGTACTTCGATTTGATTTTCTCGCCGTCTCGCCACTGCCAGTAGCGGTATCGATTGTCGTTGATTTCTTTCACTGTGACCGACGCACCTGCTGGCACATCGGATGGCTTCTCCTCCGAATTCTTGCCCTCAAGTTCTCCGTCATCTTTCTCTTCCTCAACCCGGTGCTGTCGCTCACGATGTGCTGCCAGTGTCTCGGCATATTCGGCGACCTCTCCCAGCTGATCAACGGAGAGATCCTGCAGTGACTCGGCAAACTCGGCTGGAAGGTTCGCCGGTGGTGCGGGCTCTTCAGCCATATTGTTAACCAACACGCTCTCCAAAATCTTGATTCTGTTGGTTAAATCCGATTTTGTGCCGCCCAGGCAAGGTGTGGGCCGTGCCAGCAAGCAGGCCCGAGAGACATATGTCGACGATACACTCCGACACTCCTGACCAGAAGCACAGGACGACGACCACCTATTCCTTCGATAATTCCGAGACGCGAGCGGACGAGATGCGTGAGCACCTCAATGCGTGGGTTGAGGACCTCGCCGAACTCACCGACAAGGTTCAAGCTAGTGAACAGTTCCAGCAGTGGCTAGACGTCCAGTCGAAGTTCCACGACTATTCGGCGCGGAACACGTTGCTCATCAAACTACAGTGTCCCGATGCGACGAAAGTCGCTGGCTACCAGACCTGGAAAGAGGAGTTCGACCGGCAAGTCCAGCAAGGCGAGGAGGCCATCTGGATTTGGGCCCCTATCATCACAAAAAAGTGTCCGGGCTGTGGGAACTCGCCGTCCTATCATGCAAATACGGACTGCGAGTACGACAAAAGCGATCCGACGGACTGGTCACGAGGTCTCGTCGGGTTCCGGCCGACGTCGGTGTTCGATGTGAGCCAGACCGAAGGCGAGCCACTTCCAGAACTCGCCACGGCTGCCCACGGAGACTCGGATGGTCTCGTCGACGCGTTGTTGGCGGCAACAGCAGACCTCGACGTCGACGCTCGGCTCGTCGCTCCCGACGAATGGGAACACGGGTCAGCTCGAGGTGTCTGTGAACGCCGGAGTCCCACGACGACCAAACCGGTCATCGAGGTCGTTGAGCGGGAGAATCAGGCGGCCATCGCGAGTACGCTCGTCCACGAGTTCGCCCACGCGGAACTCCACTTCGACTGTGACGACGAACCAGAACGGGCCTGCCGGGAGGTCGAAGCCGAAGCCGTCGCCTACATCGTCAGTCGGCATTTCGGGTTGGATGCGGACAACTCGGCCTTCTATCTCGCAGCGTGGGATGAGGAGGCTCCCGATACCGTCCGTGACCGGCTGGATCGGATTTCACGCACCGCTAGCGAGATAATCGAGGCCGTCGAGTCGTAGTTTTCTGGCGCGCTGACCAGCTGGGCGCGCCGGTGGGCGTGCTCGGTGTTCCATGTCCTCAGAAGCAATTCACTCCTGGTCAGCAGCGGCTATCGACGACGCACAGCGGGCCGATATAGTGGGGTTCCTTCATCGCGAGCCCTTCGTTATCGACGCTTACACGCTGGGCTTCACTGTTGGCGTTCGCGAGGACTACTCGTACCAGTCGTCGCTGCGGAACGTCGACGTCCCCGTCGAGATGCTGGACAACGACTTTCGGAATCCCGATCTCGACAGGTATATCGAGCGGTTCGAAGCCTACGAGCCGTCCATCGGGGTTCTCGGTGATGCCTATGACGCCGAGGAAGCTCGAGAGTACAACCGAGCAGCCCGAGAGCTCTCATCGAAGTTCCCCGGGACGGAGGTCATCGTCGTCCCAAAGTGCCGGGAGGCCATCGACGTGATCGACCAGGATATCGTGCTGGGATATCCGATGGGGTACTCCGATACAACTGCCGAGGAGTACACCAATATCGTCGACTGGCGGGGCCGCCGGGTTCATTTGTTGGGGGCGAGCCCACCCAAGCAGTACGCGGTAATCGAGGAACTCACCCAGCCACGTGTTACCGGGGAAGCACCAGCAGACATCGTCGGGGTGGACTGGAACGGTATCCATCTCGCGGCCCTCAAGGGACAGTATTTTACGCCGTACGGGTACGGCGACGCCGACCACCTCTCGATTCGAGAGACGGTGCATGAGTCTCTCGAGTGGATTCGGCGGTACTGGAAGTCCGTCGACGTGTGGCCGACCAAGGAGAAAGAGCGAAATCCACTAACAGCGGAACCGATGGACCCCGTGTTCGCCGTCGATGGTCATCATGCAAACGGGCAGGACCTCGAGGATGCAATCGTCGTCGAGTACGAGAATGGCCAGACGCTCGCGTATCGGTCCAAGCACGAACGGGATCGAATCGAGTACTGCGAGGGGGTGACGCCGGTCGCCGGGCACTCCTGGTGAGCCGCCGGCTAATTTTGTGACACCCACCCGCGTGAGGGTTTCAGTATGAGCACCGATCAGCAGCAGTCGACGGAAGAACCGAAACTAGACAGCGACACTGGCGATATCGCTACTGAGCACCGACAAGCTCAGGAGTCCGGCGAGGTGTTCGAGGACGGCCCTTACAGTGAGCGCTGACTGTAGAGGAGTGGCCCTGAGAGAGGTTTGTACTCCTGATGCATGGAGCATCAGAAGCTTCGGAAACAGTGGAGGTCCAGTATCTGTATCGCCGACAATTTTCGACAGTAGCCGCTTCCGTCCCCCATTCGAGTTGTGGCCCTCCGACGGCAACTGTAAACACGAACTTGCTTCGTGCCAAATCGCCCTCCTTGGTCTCGGTTTGAGTGGACAAGGCAGACGGGCTTGTCGTGTTTGAGAACGTTGACAAGACGTAATTTGCCACGAACCAGATTCGTTCACTACTGACAAGGATCGGTGTATAGCTCGCTTCATTCGAGACGGCGGACTTCGCAGTCTTAACCAATATTTCCGGCCTTCGTGTTCTACTGTTGGTTAAACGTGCAATTTTGTGATCCTCCAGTGGCTGAGAGGATGGCAACCACCAATCACAGCGAGAAACAGGAAGACCAGTCCACGCAACCAGTCGGATTCGGCTTCGGTACGTCGAACGATAGCCACGAGATTGAGGCGTCGTACTCTTGGCGATACGTCGACCGAATCTACATCGACGAGGGGACAGTAGTTCGCTCGCAGGACACCGATGGATACTACAACAACGACGAATCTTTCGAGTGTACCTGCGGCGAGGAATTTGCTTGTAAGTCAGACGCCGAGGGTCACCTCTGCGAAGAGCGGGTCCGTGGTCCACCAGTTCCAACCGCCGATCAGCCCCGAGAGCTCAGCTGGCAAGCCGAGTCAGAAACCGGGTTCGGCGGGCGGGTTGACCAGCGTCAGAATCTCTTGTTCCAGTGCACCGCCAACAAACTGGACCTGGCCCGTGTCAGCCTCGTAGTCGATTATCCGAGCCTCGGCCAGTTTTGGGAGATGGGTATGGTGAAGGGCGATTCGGACGCGCTGTCGATGTTCGTCGGATACTCCATCGACGTCTTCGTCCCGAATCCGATCTGCAACGCGATCGACGAGCGCATCGAAGTCTAATGTGTTGTCGGGCGCGGTATCCAACTCTTTGAGGAGAGCGCGTCGGTGTTCGTCCGTTATTGCCGACAGAATCGTGTCGGAAGGGGTCGATTTCTTGTGTGCCGAAGAGCCACAAAATTTGTCAATAGAATGAATATCACGTGTCTCTCTCTCCGGATTCCCATCCATACTCGCAACAACGGAACCCCAAACGAATGCTCCTGTCCCATGGTGAACAATGGAACCGACCAGGCCACTCACACCTCTGGCTCGGGAGTCAAAAGGGCGTGCCTCCCGAACGCACCGATGCCACGACGCAGTCGCTCTGTCACTGCTTGATCGGAAATTCCGAGTTCGGTAGCGAGTTCCTCGGTCGTACAGCCTCGGGGAATGTCGTAGTATCCCATTCGAGTGGCAAGCGTAAGCGCTTCTCGCTGTGGCTCACTCATGCCGTACCACGGACCGGCTTCGGGGTCCGTTGGATTGTATATGCGAACAATGTCCAGCGAGATGTGCGCGTCCTCAAGACAGTCTTGACACTGACTCAATGCCTCGCGGTCTGGGAATCGCAACTCGAAATTCCACCCCTCGGATGTTCCAGCCGCACTCAGTATTTCCCCCTCGTGGTGCAAGATGCACTGAAAGAGGTGATCCTGGCTCGCATCCCAGTCAAGCCTGAACAGCGTCCGGTCCTCGAACACGTCTACCTCTGTGACGGTGTTGACGGTTGGATAGCGTTCGACAGTATCGAGAAACCCCTCTCCGAGCGGTTCGTAGACCCAAAAAAGCGGCACGGTAACGTCCCCACTCGGGACGAGCGTTTCGAGTTCGACGTCCGCCGCTTCCTTCATATGCAGAATTTGTCCGAGTTCGAAATCATCGGATGGGATTCGAAGCTCCGTTATCACACTCATGTTCGCTTATGGGGCCAGATTTCTCTGGGCCGCACAAAAGCGGATGCCATGGTGCACCAAGGAAATCGGGGATTCGATGCAGGATGCCTGATCGTCGGAAATGTGCTCTCTCAAAAAAACCGTTCTTCGCCGCTTCTCGACGCCATGGTACACCACCCACGCCGGTTATTCTCCTGCTGGACGAAGGTTTCCTCATGGCGACCATACTGGAGTTTACGAGTCCGGCAGAGGAGTTTCCGTTGGGGAGTGTGTTCGAGGACTTGCCGGGAGTGACGGTCGAACTGGAGCGACTGATTCCACACGAGACGCTGATCATCCCGTACTTTTGGGTGCGCGGTGTCGAAACGGCGGACATCGAAGCCGCGTTCGAACCACACGCCGGCGTGACCGATATCCGACTGGTCGATAGCATCGAAGACGAGTATCTCATGCGTGCCATATGGAAACCAGAGTACTTCGGGGTCCTCAGTGCGCTTGCCAAGGCCAACGTCGTCGTGCTCACTGGGATCGGGACGAAAGACGAGTGGCGATTTGAGGTGCGCGGCGAAAATCAGGAGGCAATCGCTGAGTTTCGAGACTACTGCCATGAAAACGACATTAACATAGAGATCACCACTCTCCACGCAATGCTTCCGATCCAGGGAGAGGGCTACGAGTTGACTGAGGCGCAGCGTGAGGCGCTGGTCTTAGCCTACGAGCGGGGCTATTTCGACACCCCACGCGAGGTGTCGCTCGAAGAGATCGCTGACGAGCTCGACATCACGCAGCAGTCACTCTCCTCACGCCTTCGACGCGGGCATCGACGCCTCGTTAAAGCGACCCTGAGCAGTTCGGTGTGATCGTTCGAACGGGAGTCAATATTTAAACCCTCTGTATAATCAGTGCCAGAATTCAACCGATTTAGACAGCTACAATCATCAAGATGGACACAGTGGTCTCCGGGGTTGGCGTAGAAGAAGTCGAGTACTCTCTCGAATCCGGGACTGTTCGTACCCAGTTCGATCAGGAGACGACACCCGCAAGCATGGCTGTTATCGCAACGCTCGCCGAGGTCATGGACACTGATCCGGTGGAACTGCGTCCGCTCTATTCTACGGTTGACCCAGAGGCGTTAGATGCGCTCGTTCAGGTTCGAGATAGCACGACTGGAGATATCCACATCACATTCACCCACGAGGACCACCAGATCCGTGTGCACAGCTACGGCGTGATCACAATCACGCCCCCAGAACTCGATCCAGCGATGGAGAAAGACGAGATGGGCGCGGAACGATGACTTCTGAGGAGACACCGCTCACGTCGAAGGAGGAATTGAGCGCGGAGCTCCAAGCGCTCTTTCTCAGGGCCTACAAGAGTGGAATCGATGTGAGAGGGGCATTCGAATGTCGAAACGGATCTGACCATCCGGACTGGGACGTGGTTGTCACGGAAGTCGAAAAGAAAGAACATTCAGAGTAAACTACACCTTCAAAAACAGTAGCTTCGAGCGCTCAGGAACGGCGTAGTGCTCGTAGCTCCTCTGGATTTGTGTTCCTCTGGCGGCCGAGAGGATGTCACAGAACACCTTCCAACACGAGCCGAGTCGGACCGGTATCACACTCCCGTCCCGTCGGGAGCTCATCGCCCCGATCACGTCTGCTGTTCGCGAGCAACGACCGCTTGACACTGACCTACCGGCTGTCGTTCTCACCGCTGTAGCCGACCGGCTCTCATGGTTGTCGACCCCGGATGTACTCGCACTCCGCGCACAACTCACTGTCGACGTCGACGACCAGCTCCCGCTGGCCGACCGGGTTGGAACCATCGTCGACGCGATTCTTGCCCAGATAGAACAGTGGAAACGGGGGGCGTCACGATGACCGGCGAAACAGTGACGCTGGGTGATTTCGGTGCCGGCGGTCCCCGTTCAGATAGCCAGATCGACAAGCAGGAATCTGCCGACGGCGACCGGGAACTGCTCGCGGCCGGCACGAACACTATCGGGTGGCACATTCCGGACACCCGGTGTACGGTCCTCCTCAAAGCCGACGGACAGAGGTGGCGACTCGAACGGGCAACGAAAGCCGTCGGAACATGCGACTCGCTCCACGAGGCACTGGAACTCGCTCACAGATACATGACTGACCGGCCAGAAGGTGGCTCGTCGTGGCGCTAGTTTTCTCTATCGACGGGGCTCGGCGTGTTCTGGAGGGGCCTGCGTGACGTCTAGCAACGCCAGCGACCCAATCGTCAAGAAGCTCCCGCCAGAGCGGCTGCTCGCTGCTGATCGCCTCGGCCCGATTCGTGCGGGCCTCCGCTGCATGGGATCGATAGAAACGCTTCAACAGTACGTGGCCTACGAGACAAAGCACCGAAACCGGACGCAGGTGCAAGAGGCGATTCGGATGCGGGCACAGCAACTCCGCGACACTCCGAGCGACGAGAGCGATGGCGAGACAAACCCGATTTTGTGAGCCCCAGATAGGTGCGGGACTTTTCGAGCACCGCGTGCACTGTCAATGTCTCACAAGTCACAGTCCAGATCACCGGTAGCAGATGAGCATGAACAAGACCGCTTCCGATTTCGATGCTGTCATCGAGTTCGGTCAAGATTTCGAAGAGGGATGTGCCCATCATTTTCATAATCTCTTGTATCAATTTTAAGCTAACTGTAGCTTCAACTCTGAATCTGCAGATTGTCTGTGCCTGCGCTACCTACGTACTCACGCCGCTCCGCGCTTGAGCTCAACCAGTCGGTGTCTGCGACAACCGGTTCAAATCCGCGTCGGTCCGCTTTTGACTCGTCCAGCGCTGTCGGTTTTTTTAATCACGGTGAGGCAGATGAGAAGTGGTATAAACCAAACGTAACAAAATCCTATCATGGGACTGTACGAAAAATACGCAGTCACCGCGACCAAATTACGATACGCAGCGATTGCTGGAGTGCTCCTTTCGGTCGCCGGATTTTTTTCATTAAATCAATTTTCCGATGCGGAACAGTTCCAGTGGGTCCCGCCTTTATTATTTGGTGTTGGCGCGATGACCGGCTACCTTGTGTTGAGCCAACTGTCCCGGAGTGGCGATCACGAGGGGTCGGATCAGCCCCCTCAGCTGTTGCGAAGCCATCTAATTTCGCATACCAGTCAGCGCTTGGCTACCTACGCCGGTGGCATAGTGTTTCTTCTGTTACTCGTGGCTGCTGTCGGTGTTGGCGGGTACGTCGGCGCTGTTCTGGGCATACTCGCGGTTGTCTCGATGGTGGTCACCGTGGCCGTTGTCCGTCTGAAACTACCGTAGCTCGGATACACAATTCAGATACCCCGACCGGTCCATCATGAATCTCGACGGCTATATCATCTAGGCGGACTCGCTCACACTGGAATCTCTGTGAGCGTGGCGGACGTCATTCTTTCAATGGGTGGAGGCGTCCGAGAACTCGATGACGGCGCCGTCGAGGAACTTCGCCAGTCTGTCACCGAGGCATACCACCAGACGAAGGCCCAAACTCAAACCCAGTGGTCAACAGAGAGTGGAAAGGAACGCCAATCGGTGTCGTCGGAGTTGCTCAGGGGCCAGCAAGCGTCTCTCGTGGCCTTCAGGGGTCACGACCCACCCTGATTTTCTGAACCTCTGGTGGGTGAGAGGCGTACCAAAGAGTGCGTCTCGTCTGCTACTATGGCAACACAAAACCCCGCAGCGACGGCACCGAATCGCGAGCTTTCTGACCTCCCTGACCGCACTGCGGCTGCTCTGACCGAGGTCATGACCGTGCTAGACGATATTGGACGGGTCCGCAACGCACCAGGTCTGTTCTTGGTTGTGTCGAGTTCCGGGTCGACATATCTCATCGACGCCCGGTCGGGCACCTGTGAGTGCCCAGATGACCAGTACCGGGACGTGACCTGCAAACATCGACGTCGAGTCGCGTTCGCGACAGGCCGACGGCCGATTCCCAGCTGGGTTCCTGAGCAGGACCTCGATGATGATTTCGGCGCACACGTCGATGGTGAAGTCCAGCGGACTGCGACCGACGGTGGGGTCGCGAACTCTGGGTTCACCGACGGGACGGTGACCAACCCGCAGCTCGATCCGTTTGCGGTCCACAACGAGGACGACCCTCGGACTAAGCGGGCCAAACGCGAAGACATTGATGTCTCATTTCTGGCAAAGCCCGGCCGCTACGAGGTGTATTCAGCGTCGAATAGTGTATACGAGGTAGATGTTCTGGCTGAGATATGCAGCTGTCCGGATAGAGCCGAATACTGTAAGCACCGCCGACGGGTCGATTTCGAGATTCACAGTGGGCTGGTCCCCCGGCCTGATGGACGGCTTCCAGATGAAGGGCAGCCAAACACTCAATAATCGGGTTATCCTACAGACAATTATGGCTACTATCGAAATTGACGAGGAGGTGTATGAGGCGCTCCGTATTCCTGAAGCTGAACGACCCCAAACGATGAAAGAAGAATTAGCTGTTTCGCTGTACGCTCGTGATGTTCTCTCGTTCGGCAAAGCGCGTACCTTAGCAGAACTATCCACACGAGAGTTCCAAGAGCTCCTCGGTGAACGCCAAATCCCACGTCACTACACAGAAGCCGAACTCGCCGAAGATCTCGAATATGCCGAATGACGAACTTGTTGTTTCGGACACATCAACTCTCCTGAATCTGGCTCTTATTGACCAGCTGGACCTCCTCGAATCTCAGTTTTCGAGTATTACCGTTCCTCGGCAGGTGTGGGACGAACTAGCTGCTGGCGAGGGGGTCTTGGACGTGCTCAGAGAATTACGTGAGAATGAGTTTCTCAGTGTCGTCGAAGTCGAACAATCAAATCTGTTCACTGAGATACTTCATGAACTGGATCGGGGAGAAACAGCCGCTATCTGCTACGCTATTGACCACGATGCCGATCTAATTCTACTGGACGAGAAGGACGGTCGCCAGGTCGCTCGCAGACATGATCTGACCATGACCGGGGTCATTGGGATACTGCTTCGCGGAGCCAAAGCTGGTCAGATTGAGTTGGAAGACGAACTTGATTCGCTACGTGAGGCCGGATTTTGGATTTCTGATGATCTGTATTCGAAAGTTCTCTCACGAGCAGAGAGTCTCTGACGGGGATGGTGCTCGGCTTCTACTCTGTCACTGATGATTTGATCTAGTTCTGACGTACGAGAGGCGGTTTTCTGTCTCCCATCACGGGTGGAGGAGAACTCATGTCTTCACAATCTGTCCGAAGAGAGGAATCTACGGCTGCCCCGGCGTGTCATGAGTGTGGTGGCCACGTCGATCAGGCCGAACACGAAACTCACTGTGCCGATTGCGGGCTTGTCGTCGATATATCCCGCGTTGACCACGGGCCGGAGTGGCGGTCGTTCGACCGGGATAACCGTCGGCGAACCGGCTCCCCACGGACGGTTACACTCCACGACAATGGTCTCTCGACAGAAATCGGTCGCGACGGCTTGGATGCACAGGGCAACACAATTTCGGCTCAGAAACGTCGACGACTCCAGCGGCAGCGGCGCTACCATAGTCGGGCAAAGTTCGAGTCCAAGCGCCAGCGGAACCTTGCCCACGGACTTGGAGAGATTCGGCGACTTACCGGGGCTCTCGGTGTTGGTTCTTCGATACAGAAACAAGCGTCGTCGATGTTTCGCACAGCGCAGGACGCGGACCTCTTGCCCGGTCGATCTATCGAAGGCGGCGCCGGAGCTGCAGTATATATTGCCTGTCGATGTTCCGAGACGGTCGTCGATATGGCGAGGATCGCCGTGGTGTCCCGTTGTTCGGAATCAAACATGTGGACGACCTACCGTGCGTTTCAGCGTGAACTATCGCTCCCGATACCGATTCCGCAGCCGGCAGATTGGGTTTCGAAGATCATCTCGGCGGTGCCACTATCCGTTGAATCGAAGCTTCGCCAGCGGTCTCGGGCCCTTGCTCGACAGGCAACCGAAGCTCCCGGATTCGCTGGTGATCCGTCGAGTATCGCCGCAGCGTGTGTGTATCTTGCCAGCCAAGAGAACGAGGCCCGGTGGACACAGACGACGATTGGCGAGGCAGCAGACGTCTCTCCGAACTCCATACGGGCGTGGTATCGAGAACTCGAGGATCGATTCAGTGAGTCGCCGCAGTAGTGGATTTTCTGGGTCCCCTGCGGGTGAGGGCCGTCGGATGAGGGCGGCCCTCGTCCATATTTATGGCATCAAATCACGATTCCCCGACGGTCAAAGACGCAGCCGAACCAAGCGACGAACTCATTTCACGGAAAGTCGATACGCCTGATACCCCTTCTGCTTGGAAGGACCTCGAAGCCAAGGTTCCGACGCTACGCTCGCGAGCGGAAGTCGCATCGTTCACGGAGTGCGTGCTGGTTGAGCTTCGACACGAGCCCGTCGCAGCGCGGTTCCAGTCGGAGCTACACTATACGACGGAGTGGGTGCTCTGCCGAGCGGAGCATCTGACGATTGAGACCACCAAGCCCTTCGTGCGGGTTTGTGTTGACGAACGTCTTGGAGTGTCTATCGACCCCTGCTCACGAGCGACGGCTAGAGAGTATCTCTGTCGGATACTCTCACAGGATGTGCTTGGTGTCGTCGACGTCCAGCCACTGGCTGTGCTGTCGCTGGATACATTGTAACTTGAGGATGTCATCGAATTGCCTCACAAGAAGCTGTTTGCACCTGAGAGAGGGTGAATTGGCCGTCAGAAAGAGTGTGCCTATTGACTGCTAGCGGTCCTGACAATATTAGTGGATTTTCTGACCGCCGTGCAAGATGTAGCGCGCGTATCCCGCATAGAGGGAGCCCCGAAGTCGGGAGTACTACCTGTCAATGATGAGGGCCCGACCGAGCTCGTCGATAATCGTCTATAGGAGTCGGGGCATGAACTGCAACGCCACCGACGCTTGTGGTTCCGTCGACGAGCCAGTCGTGGCCCCAAGCCGAAGATCGAGTTCGAACCGAGGTCGGATGATGGGTTCGTCCGGTTCGAGGCCATCTGGAACGGGTGTCAGTGGCGCGTTGATTAGCTGCAAGGTGGTGCGTAGAAGATCCAGTTTGATTCTTAGGAGCTTAGAACAGCCCCAGACCGATACTGTATGCCCAGCTCTGTGGCCCGATAGCGGCGACGACGAGCGCCCCACCCGCCAACGCTATGTTTTTCAGGAACTGTGTCATCTCGGTCTGTTGGTCTTCCTCCGGAGCGGCCCAGAAGTCGTGGAAGATGAGTCCGGAGACAACGAGGAAGCCGGCAATCAGGGCTGCGAGGGGTACCGGCAACACACCGAGAACAATACCGACGCCACCCAGAATGAGCAGCAGGCCAGAGAGTAAGACACCTGCCTTTGGTGCTGGCAGGCCTTTGTACTCCGCATACCCCGTCATCTCCTCCGTCTGCAGGAAGTGGTTGAACCCGGTGAACGCGATGACCCCACCGAACAGGATTCGTCCGACTAGTAGGACCAACCCTTCGGTTCCAGTGACCGCCATTAGACATCGACCCCCGGATCAAATGCATCTGCGCGCCAATGGACAGTTGAACGCCAACGTAAATCGTATAGTGACATACGAGTCCCTCTAAATCGGACTCCCTTGTATGCATTTGGCGGCATCAGAGCAACCTCATATCACCGGTGCTACTGGGTGTATTTGTTATGGTAATTAGCGCCGGAGGTCACCCTCAGTGTGGTCAGTACTGACCAGGCCTGCAATTACAACCGTTCGTTAACCAACAGTCGACCGCTCTCACCCGGGTCTGTTAGTTAATAGCGTAGCGTACCCGGGACGGAACGGGTGTCGGCAAACTCGTCGACGTCACCTCTAGGTGTCGGGCATGAATTGCAGTGTTGCCGACGCTCGTGGGTTCGTCTACGGATGGTCCGAAGTTCCCTAGCGGAAAATCGAGTTCGAACCGGGGTCGGGTGGTGGTCTCGTACGGGTCGAGGACATCTGGAACGGCTGTCAGTGGCAGGTTACCGGACGGGAGGCCTTAACGGAGATACGGTGAATCTGAGTTACGGCTGGTTTTTCCAGTACTTTTCATTGAGTTAGTAGCGCTAGCTTTCGTGGTAACTTAACCAACATTGCGGCCACATTCAGACCTTCGCTGGTTAAGAAATCCACCTTGATCCATCGTGTTCAGATTAGCTGGTTCCATGCGAAGCTGAACGATCTGAGCCAATCGTCGGCTGTTTCTGCTTCGGCGTTGCTGAAACAGTTTGAGAAACAGATAGTTCGCCGTTTTACTTCTCTAAAGACACGTTCGACAGCATTCCGATTTCCATGTTTTTCGTATCTGAAATCGAATCTATGTCGGTGACACGCAGCTTGTAACGATTTGGAGCCATCGACGAGAAACACGGCGTCGTCAACGTCGTGTTTCTCGTCCAGTTCTGTGAGAAACGAATGAGCGAGAACCTTCGTCGTGGTCGGTCTAAGCTTTGTATGAAGCAATTTGTTCGTTTCTGGATCGACAGCGGCGTACAGCCAGTACTGTTCATCATTGAGTTGGATCACGGTCTCGTCAACCGCAGCGTGACCCGGTGACTGACCATCTTTGGGCTGTAAATCAGCCTTGTGAACCCAATTATGCACGGTCGAACGAGCGCGTTGGACACCGAATATCTCAAGAACTGAGACAGTATTCGAAAGTGATAGTCCAGCCAGATGCAGCTGAATACTCAGCTTCATCAGCTGTCGCGGTGTCGCTTCTCGCTCCACAAAATCTAAGTCGAATTGGTCGAGATTACCGCTGAGGCTAGCGTTTTCGGGCATGAACCACTCAGAAAACGCTACGCCTCACTCTTCAATCCTTATCTGAACACCACGGTACTTGCTATGCGACAATTTATGTGAATTCAGAACAGAACCGTTGTAGACAGTTGGACAATAATTGGGAGGTAACCGTTGCTATCATGATGTGGCTCACCGATACTGCTCTCCCTTTGGAGTAAAGAATGCTCATTGCGACTACCGTACTATTGCTCGGACTGCTTGCGGGCATCGTAGTCGCACAACTGTACGGTCTCCGGTTGGGTGGAGTCATCATCGTGCCATTGGTCGCTGTATATCTCCTCCGGAGTTTCGCTACGTTTCCAATTTTTCTTCTAAGTGTGATTGCAGCATACATTTCGTTGTACTACATCAAATGCAGGGTGCCGGTATATGGCCGCCACCTTTTCTTATTAGCAATCCTTTCCGGGGCGCTTGTCCCAGTCCTGATTATTGAGTTGATAACGAGTGGGTTTGGTGTTGAACGCACCCTCTCTGAGGTTGAGTTCGTCGGGAGTGTTTTACCAGGTATTGCCGCGTACAACTTCCACCGCTTGGATCCCGAACGCCGCGTTATAGACGGTATCCTCGGTCTGGCTGTTCTGTTGTTGCTTGTGGTTGTGGGTATCGGTTTGACAATTTTTGTTGGCCTCACACCGCTTTCGACCGTGCTTCCTCCATTATTGCTTAGTCCAGAGTCGGATATCGCGGTCAGCTTGGGGCTAACGGTTCAACGACCGGCACTTCCGGTCATTGCATCCAACCGACTCACATTGGGGCTTGTCACGCTCGGATTGGCAATTGCAGAGCTGATGCGGTCCAGATATGGTCTCCGGTTGGCTGGTGTCATTGTCCTTCCCCTTGTTGCGCTTATCGCATTCCGAAACGAGTTCTTGCTTCCGGTGTGGATAGTCAGTGTTGCACTGGCGTACGTTGGACTCACCATCCTACACCGCTGGACACTCATTTATGGGCGTGTGCTACTGGCTTTTGCTGTCATCGTCGGAATACTCACAACAATCTCACTAGTCACAATTATTCCGGTTCGTCACGGCTTGTTGCCGTTTTTTATCGGTCTGTTGGCTGGCGTTACGGCGTATAATTTCCACGTTGTTCCGCCAGCCGAGCGGCTGGCGACTGCTGCCGTCACCGTTGGGACATTGGTGGTCGTCATATTCCTTGCACGGCTATTCATTATCCCACCGCCACGGGGGTTATTGGTCGCGGTGACTGTCACTGACCTCCGAATTGGTGGGGCATTGTTAGTTCCTGCTGCAATAGCTATTATACAGTTAGAACGGATCCGTCCATCACGCGCGGCACGCCCAAAAGGCGGTGGGCTTGATATGCTCACACAGGACGAGGGCAAGTGATTGGTCGTGTCGCAAAGTCCTCTAGAGTTCAGTAGTAACTGACTCCCGTGAAGGCGGGGTTGCCTCTGGTGTCCAAACCGAGGTACCCCATGCACGCCACAATCGACGTGCGGTTCGAACTGAGTATCG
>Ga0208412_1000459_pt1 | contig 22051 bp, 15 predicted proteins | sample AntDeeMetag02WF4_FD_184758 | JGI IMG/M metagenome (GOLD analysis project Ga0208412, IMG submission 184758) | Saline lake microbial communities from Deep Lake, Antarctica - Antarctic Deep Lake Metagenome 02WF4 (SPAdes) (version 2) | ecosystem: Environmental > Aquatic > Non-marine Saline and... | reverse complement strand
GACGGCGTCTTCGATGGGCTGAACCCCCGGAGAAGCGTCCTGTTGATCGGTGTCCATCTTTCTTGCTTCCCGTACAGCGGCGACCCTAGTAAAACCTGTGTGTATTACTGGACTAATGCACAGTGGATTAGATTCAGTGGTTTGGAAAAATGGATAGGTAGTAGAGTGGTTGTAGCGTGAGAGTGCGGCGTTTGAGTGGTTTTGGTGATGTGTCGTAAAGTGTATGTCGCTATATGGTTTCTCCCGGTCACGCTGCCCCATCGATCAGAGAGTCAGGGTCGAACTGTTTGACTGCTCGGAGGTGCGTATCGCCATGTGGACTGCCATCCGCCCCATGTCGATACTGGAATCGGATTGCACCCTGTGGCGTCCCACAGCCAACCATCCCCATGAACGCCTGCAACTCGAAGAACTGCGTATCTTCGTAGGTGGCATTCACTGCGCGGCCAGAATCGAACCCATCGAAGCCATGGTCCCGAGCAAGTCGGGTTGTCCGGTAGATTTGCTTGTCGGTGAACTCTCGACTAACTGCCTCGTCAGTCTCAGTGGAACGATTCTCCTCGTCGACAACCTCAGATTTCGGCCGAACACAAGGAGCTGAGAAATCGCGGTCGTGGACCTCTTTGACGACGAAGTGGGCGGCGATCTGAACGAACTCGCGGACACCGTCGTCGAAGCGTTTGCGCCACGCTCGAGATAGCACAGATTCACTAGGAACGTGATCTAAACCCAACGGCTCGGCGAGTTCCTGATATCGGGCCAACTCCCGATAGCTGTCACCTGTGATTTCCCGGTATATGAGGGGTCGCACCATCCCGAGAAACGAATACGGAGCGGGATGCCACTCGGGATATCCATCATTAAGTAATTCAGCTCGAACTGTACTCTCTGCGATACTCGACGGAAGAGAGTCGCCTGCTCTCAACTGTTCAGCTATTTCTATACCCACACTGTAGGCATCGGTCATCCGGCGGGCACGATCTGAAAGCGGGTCCAGCAAGTCAGGCATCTCAGTCGCCTTGTGCTAATGTCATAGAATGAGGGTTGCGTCGGGGTCTGGGTGATTGTCGACTAACAACAATCGCCAGTATCGCAGACGCTACCGTAGTCGACGCCAATCTCCTCAGTGATGGCGTCATTACATCGCATCAGCAGCGAGTCGAATTCGAACTCTGTCGACTCCTGTTGGGCGTTATGGAGTTCCTCGCCGAATTCTTCGGCGGCCGCTAGCACATCGTCGTCAGTGGTGCTCAACAGCACCCACCTCCCGACGACTGGGCGAACTCCATGCCGATGGGCTCGCTGATAACGTCGTTCGTTGTTTGCTCCAACGTCTACTACGGTCTCCTAGACCAGAATGGCTTATAAGTGCTTCGTTAACACACCACACCATAGAAAGGTTGTATCCAGCGTGTGTTAGGAAGGTTTGGCAATCTAACCGGGCGTGATTGATAGCACGGAAGAACACACCGAAACGTGGTTTTCTGTACAGACAGCCCCCTCGAAGAGGTGTTGTGTGTTTCCATCAACCCAGTCGACAGTTCGACATTGAATCGTGTCTTGGAGGGGCTCGGAGTCCAATGTACAACAAAATAATTTGAGCCGATTGTGACGCACTGATTCAGTACGACTGCGACAACTTATCTCGTGTGGGGATATCAACAAGGCATATGAAACCCGATTTCGGTAGCTTCGTCTGCTATCTCCGACTGGCTATCAACCGTCAGAAATCCCTGTACAAAGAGTTAGCAACGCTTTCTTCGATTTGAAGCAGACGAAATGTATTCACCCGCCTATTTGCTGATCGTATTGAGTGTTCCTTGACAAACGCAGTTGTCAATAAAACAATTGACCGGTAGGTTTAACATTTTGTCATCGTAAAACCATATAATGCAGTCCGGGACAGAAACCAATCTTAATGACGAACCCTCTTCGCAGCTCTTTCTCATTGGTGATGGTTCTCAGGCTCGCAGTACGCTACACTCGCTGCTGCAGGCCGAAGACTCAAAATATACAGTAACCAGTATCACGGCGGACGAACTCCCAGAGCAGCCGCTACAGACTTCGACTGCCGGTGCCGTTTATGTCGACTGCGTTCCTCAAAACGGATCTCGGACCGTTTTCGAGTCATCAAAAACGACGCCACAAATCGCCGTTGGCACCGACATCAATCCTGCAGTCGCGTATGATAACGGGATTACCGAGGTAATTCCACTCAGTGTCGACAGCCACGCTGAAACGATCGCTACCCAGATTAAACACACTATCGCGCAAGCCAGCCACCACCAGTTTCCGACGGATTTGCTCAACGAAACCGGTGACGGGATCGTGGTACACCATCCAGAGACGGGCGAAATTATCACTTGCAATGACACATTCTATCAAATGTTGGGATATGATCCTGAAACGACTAATCTATCACTAGAAGACCTAGTCGGTCACAACGACGAATTTACTGAAAAGAGGGCAGTTGAGATGGTCCAACGCGCTGCAGCGGGCTCTTCGGAAACCTTCGTTTGGCCGGATCCAACCAACGATGGTCGACAGCTCTGGGTTGAAATAAAGATCCAATCGGCGATGCTTGATGGATCAAAATACGTCGTCTCCGCCGTGCGGGATATCAGCGAACGCAGAGTACAAAAAAAGCAATTAGAAGACAATCAAGCCGCACTCGAACGCTTACAACAAATCACCGCCGATCCCTCACAAAACCTCACGACCCAAGTACAGGACCTGCTGCGTTTCGGTGCCGAATACCTGGAAATGGATATCGGCTTTCTATCGAAGATCGAAGAAGAAAGTGATCACTTCGAAATCGTCGAGGCCGTCGGTGATCACCCTCTCATCCAGTCGGGGAACGAAGCTGCTCTCAAGGAAACGTACTGCCGTCGAACGCTGCATGGGGATGTCGACTCGCCGCTTGTGTACAATGATGCCGCAACAGAGGGGATGGCTGATGATCCAGCCTACCAGAAGTTTGGACTCGGCTGTTATATGGGCGCGAAAGTTACAGTCGATGGCACCCTGTACGGCACGATCTGTTTCGCAGATACCAACCCTCGAACCGAACCGTTCTCCGAGATAGAGCAGACGATGCTCGAATATATGTCGCAATGGCTCCAACAGGAACTCGAACGGCGCGAGTATCTCAAAGAGGTTGAGGCGGCCAGACAACGTAACCAGAGCCTGCTCGAACGTATCGATGACGCATTTTTCGGCCTTGACGACGATTGGCACGTCCAGTATGTCAACGACGCCGGTGGCAACGTGCTCCGTCAAGCAATGGGCACCGACTACGACAACGAGGAACTAATTGGCAAACATCTCTGGGATGAGATACCAGCGGCCGTCGAGACGACATTTTATAAGGAGTACCACCGGGCACTGGACGAACAAACCACCGTCACCTTTGAAGAACGGTATGAACCGCTCGACGTGTGGTTTGAGGTGCGCGCCTACCCCGACGAGCACGGTCTCTCGGTGTTCTTCTCAAATATCACCGAACGAAAACAGCGCGAAGAGGAACTATACATCCTCGAACGTGCGATGAAAGAAGCATCGTTCCCACTGACACTGGCTGATCCCACACAGGAGGATAACCCACTGGTGTTCGTTAATGATGCCTTCGAGAGCCTCACCGGCTATAACGCCGACAAAATACTTGGGCAGAACTGTCGGTTCCTCCAAGGGCCCGATACCGACCCCGAGACGGTGGCCACACTCCGGGAACACATCGACTCTGAGGAACCATATACGACAGAAATCAAGAACTACCGGCAGGACGGGTCGACGTTCTGGAACCGATTGGACGTGACGCCAATTTACGATACTGACGGGACACTACTCCGGTATCTCGGCAGCCAATCTAATATTACCGAGGCATACCGAAATCGGGAGATCCGTCGTCGACTTCTCTCGACGACACAAGACCTGATGGATGCAGACTCTCGGGATGAGATTGCCAATATCGTTGCTGATGCAGCTGTAGAAATCCTTGACCACGAACTTACCGTAGTTTATCTACAGGATCATAGTGATAACAGACCACTTACTCCAGTCGCGTGGGCCGATCGGGTAGACGAGATGTTCGATGGCCCCCCAAACTATCAAGCCGAGGGGCCGCTGTTGGAAGCATTCGAAACAGGCGAGCCAATTATTGTTGATGACGTGGCTGAGCGGCCCGAACTCTCAATCGAGATGTTTGATCCGGTTGAATCACTTCTACTTATTCCGCTCGGCGAGCACGGAGTATTAGGCGTCGGAGGTTACGAAACAGGTAGCTTCGATGCAGCCGATGTCGAGCGAGCACAATTGCTGACGGTTAATGCGGCGAGTGCGTTCTCCCGGATGGATCGTCGACAGGAACTCGAACAGTACGAGACACTATTCGAGACCGTTCAAGAAAAGCGGTATGCCGTCGACAGCGAGGGCTACATAGAACTAATAAGCAAGCCATTAGCCGCTGCAGTCGGGGGAACGCCAACAGATCTCGAGGGTGTACACATTTCGACAATCCTCTCCGAAACGACTGAGGCCGAACGACAGAGGGTGGAACAACACCTCATCGATACGCCAGACACAATCGTCAGTTCATACGAAGGAACACTGGTCGGTAGTGATGACATCGAAACGCCAGTCGAAATCGATGTGTCGTTGCTACCTCACGACGAGCGCTTCCGTGGGGCAGTCGGTGCAGTTCGAGATATCTCTGAACGTCGACAACGGGAAGCCGAGTTGCGTGTGTTCCAGCAAGCCATTACGCAGGCCGGAATCGGGCTGACGATGTACGACGAAAACGGACACTTCGAGTATCTCAATGACCACTATGCTCAGTTGGTCGGTCACCGACGCGAGACGTTGCAGAACACCCCTATTTGGAAGACAATCTCAGACCTTTCATCCGATTCATTCGATGCCTACTGGGACTCGTTCGAATTAAACGAGACACGAACCGAACAGACCGAACACGTCCGCACTGATCAATCGACGGTCACTGTGGAAACCATCACGACAGCCGTCGAAATTAACGGGACCAGACACCACCTCATGCTCGCCCAGGAGATTACCGGTCGACGGGAACGTCGTCAACAGTCAGAAGTGCTACATCGTGTAATGCGGCACAACCTTCGGAACAATCTAACTGTAATCATCGGTCGGGTCAAGATTCTAACCGAAGAGCTTGATGACCAATTGGGCTACCATGCTGAGGTTATCGAACAGAATACAAGTGACCTCCTAAGGACAATAGAGGCTGCCAGCGATGCTCGAAACGTAATCAATCAAGATATTGTCCGCAAACCTACTGATGTCGTCAGCTTACTTCGTGAGGAGATCGATGCCATTGAGGACTCGTTTGATGGGACAGTTACGACCGAACTCCCGGACTCCCAGTTGGTTCTCGCTGATGTCCCTCTCCAACGAGGGTTCCACCATCTCATCGCGAATGCGGTTGAACACAATGACGCTGAGGACCCCTGTCTATGTGTCCGCGTGGCTGACTCCACCGACCGGCCGGGGTGGGTTGCTATAGAGGTCGAAGACAACGGGCCGGGGATTCCCTCTGGAGAACTTGATGTGCTTACTGCGGGCAAAGAAACAGCACTCAATCATGGCAGTGGGATCGGTCTCTGGGTAGTCAACTGGGTTGTCACACGGTACGGTGGTGATCTAGAGTTCGAAACTCCGGGCCAGGGTGGGAGTCTCGTCCGCATCAAACTCCCCGTAGCAGAAAAATTTGAGTAACAGCCGCGATGCCTGTGGTGCTCGTTGTTACAATCATACCGAGCTATCAGGTAGCCAGCCACTTATTAGAGGTTGCTGTCAAGGTCGTGGCTACGCGCACAGCGAAGTTCTCGTGAGCCTACGAACGAGAACCGGTGAGACGACCGGTGAGTCTCACCGAGCGAGCACGGAGCGGTGGGTGGGGAGGTGGGGTTAGGGTCGGCTCCGGCAAATAACAGAAAAGAAGCCCCCTCGACCGGCTACTCCCACCACCGACCGCGCTCAGGGGTGTGCACGGTGCTCCACCCGGTCACAGCCACCGAAACACGCCCTTGGTACCAGCTCTTGGCCGCTCCGTGGATACACACCTTTTCGCCTTCTTGGACCATCCGGGAATTCGACTTCTTCCAGACCGTGAATTTTGTTCGCCCGCTTTGATCCTCGATGAGTCCCACCTGAGCAATGGCTGGACTGGCAGGTTTCCACAACTGGACGATACGACCCTTGATGCTCACTTCTTCTCGATTGATCGCCTCCAACTTCCCGATCGGCACTACCTGTCCTGGGGCCGTCTGTAATTTCTCGAACGTCCCAACCACTGCACTCGTCAGATCCAAGCCGCCCACAACCGCTTCAGCCAGATGTCGACCAATCGCCGCTGTCGACCAACCGTTCAATTTCTCGGCCAACCGCATCGCCTCTGCATTCACCGCCCCCAACTGCTCTGGAGTAAGCATCTCACGAGGATCGGCCCGATCTGGATGAACCATCGGGTTCACACACCCCGCCCGCTTCAGGAACTCCACACGCCGCGCCGTCGTCTCCTCGACCACGTTCTCTCGGGTCCGTTCTTCTCGTCCCTCCTGACTCCCGAATACCGCCTTCGCACTAACCGATGCTAACTCAGCTTCTCGCCCCTGGATACGCTCTTCCTGGACCAGGGTCTTTCCGTACATATGATCTGGACCCGCTTCGAGACGCCCATTGGGGTGGTTTGAATCAACCTTTGCCTGAATTTCCATCTGCACCGACGGCCGGAACGCAGGAGTCTCATCGACGACCTCGAAGCCATCCTCGTCGACTCTCCGTTCATCCGCATTTTCGAACGCCTGTTCATCGACCGAAACTTCATTACTACGTAGGTTCCTACTTGACATTGGGTAAATCCCGAAGGCGCTCGCCCAGCGTCTTCTTCCGACACCACGACTGCCCAGCCGTGGCTCTCTCTTTCGACCAACTCAACCATCACACGCTCTCGCTCGCGCCTTCACGAGCGCCGCTGGGCGCGAGTGAGAGCGTGTCCGAAGAGAGGAACAAACCAGTACCGCGCGTCGACCCGCCGAGAGCAAGCGTCCATCGGGATATGCCCGCTCGTGTCCGGCCCGATATGCGGGTCCGTGTTCAGTGCGACTGTCGAGAGCACGACGAGCCGGAGCGTGGCTCGGCGAGCGGATCGGCACAAAGCAGTGGAACGCGAAAACCCGCCAGGGGCGCAACCGACGGGGATACCTGATGGCGTCGAAGCCACATTCATTTTAGCCCGGCAGCCCGCCCGCTACCGCAGGCAGGCAGCCCGGAATGGTTTGTCGCGAGCGTCGCGGAGGCGGAACGCGGCGAGCGGGACGGGCTATCGACAAACACAGACCAAACCAGGATCATCAAAAAGAACAGCCATACAGTTCGTCTATACTACGGTCGACCGTCGGATCCATATTAGAACAAATATGCAATACGACGAACGCAAATGTTGGAAAGCATCAATCCCTGAGCGTTGGCATTAGTTTCGTTCAAAATGGAAGGTATTTTCTACCGAAATAGCTTCACTCTACATCGCTGAGACGGATGGTTCCGTCACCGTTCACCGAAATTATTACATTCTCGTACTGGAACCTGATCAACCCGTTAAAGAGTCGACCTGACGGGGAGGGAGTGAACAGTGCATTGAGTGCTTCCGGGTCGATAACCGAGTACAGTGTGTCGAGATCAATCATTTCGACTTCATAGAACATGGCGACTGCCTCGACGACTCGTTGAAATACGGGACCACTCATTGGGTCGAATGTCGACTCGAAAACCACCGCCTTCGTATCGTCGTCCACGGGTACCATACTGGCCGAAGGCTGTGACTGATGTTAACCTTATCAGGTCGGTGTGTAGGTCCCAAGATCCACCCGACGTACAGACTCTAGGAAGGACTCCAGAGAACCAGTGTCGTCGGTGAGAGCGATTGTCCCGGGTTGTCGACAGCGAGATCTACGGCACGATAGCTTGGTAATGCTCGCTCTGTCTGACTATCTTCAAAACGGCCTAAAGCACACACTCGGAGGCGACCACCAACTGAGTCGACACTCCACTGTCGACCACTCCTCCTCACCCATCACAGTCCCGACGGGTGACCATCACCAAGCGACCGGGTACCCAATCACCACACAGCCATGGCCGCCTACTACTGCCACGCCTGTGGCCGACGGTTCGATGGGCCCACTCGCGAGTACGGCACCTACAAATTCCAGTACTGTCCGTACTGTGGATCTGCGAAGACAACACTCGCTCACCAATCATGACGAGGTCGACACTACCGACGAGGGGCAAAACAGTATGCACGCCAGCCTCCACACACGAACTCACAACCCCTAGAGCGGAGGCTGGCGCCTGCGAGTGACGATGACGATAGACGAAGACATCTCTCCGGTCGCCTTACACGGTGCCGTCGAAGACTTCGCTGGGAGCGTTGATATTCTCGGCGTCGACAATCTTAATGAGGACTACTGTCTCCGGTTCTAATTCTGGTATGCACATCCCAGCGACGAGCGCCCGCAATTAGTACAAATCGCCGACACAGAGTGCTGACCATGGACGCGTTCAGTCGATAGGTCTGGATTATAAGGAGCGAAACAGGGTCTGTGTGGGGGACACAGACTCTTTTGAACTGGAAAAGGGGGAGAGCTTCCAGTTCGGATGTAACATCAGCGGGGGGATGCTGACGTCACAGGGGGGAGAAAGATCATCAACGGTGGGGGACGACACCCGCTGATGACCCTGTAGCAATAGGTAGTCGCTTGCTGGTAATCAATAGTGGGCCTAACAAATTAGGATATCAGCTGTACCTTATTTGACTCGATACGATTTCCAATCATTGGGGTGTAACCTGCGCGAGACTCTGACACTAAATCAATACTCAGCATACCTTCGATCATGAGTTCAAAAATAGGTCGACACACCAACGAAGGTGAGACCGTTTACCGAGAAGTCGACTAGAGTCTTAACCAACAATTGTCGATTATACTGATTACTGTTGGTTAACGGTGTTCCGTTAATCCTGGATTTCTCTGAGATGCCTCACACAGAAGCTCTCTGGCTCATCCACCGATTCCAGGATGCCTCACTTCGTCCTTACGGCGTCATGGGATAGTCGGTTTATTAGCTCGGTATGAACACATCGACGGTTGAGGAGTGTATTGTGGCTGCCCAATCAGTCATCAGAATACCGCTTCTGGAACCTCTCTCCCGAATTGTCGACGGCGAAAAAGTGCGTTCGCTTCTCACCCCAGAAACACATACTCCGGTATCTCTACCAGTGGACCCCAAATTGATACTACAGCAGGATAGCCACTCCCCCCAGAATGGCTTGTCGCTGTACTATCAGTGGGCCCGGTTTCAGTACTACCACAGTATTCCCCCTTGCAGTAGACTGAGTGGAACTCACTCCACGCTTCAAGTTAAGACAGTGGCGTATATGAATAGTGAGACTGACTAGTCAGTGTGTGCCTTTTCCAGAGGCTTCGAATAGCTGTTCGAAGACTGCTTGTTCTGCTTTTCGGAGGTGACGATTGAATGTTTGGCGTGTGATTCCCAAGCGATCTGCTAACTCATCGCCGGTAGTTGCTCGTGGGGTCTCAAAGTAGCCACCGTGGTAGGCTATCTGTACGGCTGCAAGTTGCTTTTCGGTCAGAACATCTTTGACGATATTGTACAAGAGCCGTGGCGAGTAGTTGAGTTCGTGAGATACGAGTTCGATATCCGAATGCACACGCCGAACCTCTCCAAGCGCAGTTCGCAGATCGAGATCTCCGGGTAGTTTTCCAGTAAGCACCGCTGAGCCATCCGACTGCGTTTTAATAAGAGAGATCACCTGCCCTTCGAGAGACTCAAAGACCAATGGGACAGTCAAACCCTCTACATGGACTGCTAGTCGACATCCTTCATCAGTCAACTGGAGTAGTTTCGTATCCAGAACGGTGGAATCTCCGGCGAACACGTCGTGTACTGTTTTCGTTGGAATTCCAGTTGCAGTGAGATACTCGAGTGCGGTCCCATCAGGAAGTCTCACCAGCTCATCGATATCGATCTGGAATTCGGAATCAGCAGCGGCTACAAACGGCTCGAACAGTTGTTCTGAAGAGAGTTTGACCAGTCGCGTCTCTTCGCTCGTCAATTTATCTTCGCGGTCTTTCAGCGCTGTCGCATCTTCGATGCCGACAACAATATACTCGACATTCTTACTCGCATTGAGCACAGGTGCTGAGTTACTCGATAGCCATCGTTCGGTCCCATCTGTGAGCTCGATCCAGTGTTTGAATCCATACACAGCCTGTTTCGTTCTTAAAATACGTGTGATTGGGTGTTCGTCGACAGGGACTGGCGTTCCATCATCGTAATAGATGTTCCACTCGGGTTGGCTGTAGGTTCGGCTCGTGATCTCACTCCGTTCGAGGCCTAACGTTTGCTCAGCACGTTCGTTCGCAAATTCGATCTTTCCAGAGGGGTCGACAACAACAATACTCACTAGACTGGCCTCCAAGATTTGCTCAATTGGCGTCTGTTCGTCTGGGTCAAAAGCAACGCTCCCAGTGCTGCCGGATTCAGTGCGTGGATGAGCCAGATCATCCACAGGCGGTGGTCGCCACCATACCTGTGTGTGGTCACCAATCAGTTTAGATTTCAACAGACCTTGACCACCCAGAGAATTCAATGTCGCCTGCGCTACGGATGGACTACATCCCACACCATTGGCAACTTCTTCTGTAGTGAGAGGCTCTGTAGGATCACTCAACGTATCGAAGACTCTGAAAACCTCCTGCCTATTGATTTGACCCGAACAGCCCATTTGTTAATTCTAGGTGTGAGCACGAATAGACGTCGTTGGCTATTTTATTGATTGTCAGTAGTCGTATCCAATAGAACACCTCGCCCGCTACCGCAGGCAGCCCGGATTGGTCAGTCGCGATCGTAACGAGATGTGATCATGAGTGCGTCTTGATGCGAACCGTGAGCAGGTGGAGGCGGAACGCGGCGAGCGGGACGGGCTATCGACAAACACAGACCAAGCCACAATCACCAGAAGACCAGCCATACAGTTCGTCTCAACAGTCGACAGTTAGATCTTCAGTAGAACAGATATGCAAGACTGCGAACGCATATACCGCAGTAAGATCATTCGTAACGTGGCACAGACCCGCGCACCGATCTAATCTCTTTCCACGTTCTCAATATAACATCTGCAATCAAGTGGCAGATGTGAGTAAAAGTTGAATTCCCTTCGGGAGAATTATTCCGATTAATAGCTGAGTCCACATAGCGAAGGTTGCTGGATACTCTCTTGTGGACGTAATGCGATCCATCCGCTGTTCAAGATCATCAATATAATCCCGTTCCGAATCCGGTAGGCGACGATTCGTGATATCCCATGGTTGTTCTACAATTTCTCGATACTCACGGTTTAATTCGTGCAATTTTTCTTTTTTTTCACGCCGCATGAAACGGTGGAAGACCCAGAGTCCATATCCCATTACTGACGCACCAGATAACCAAGCAACGGTAAACAGACCATCTATTAACGGGCTTGGTTCAACAGGAGACGAAAATAGATCTCCGAAAATTTGCGGGCCATAGACAAATAGTGCAAATGCAACGATCCCGAGAACAGTGTAATAGTATGAATGTTTTATCAGTTCTCCTACTGGCCTCAGACCACCGAGTCTCTCGGGATCGAGAAAATCTAGCCTAAATTCTGAGTGATAGAGGCGGCGTGGAAGTACTAATTGTATTCCCAAATAAGTAGCAATAAAGTCAATAATGACAGGAGTGTAAAATAATGGGACTATAATGTAATTACCAATGATACCAGGAATTCCGTTATTCGATAGAATCGTTGGGATCGTAATAAATAGTGTCAAATTCGTTATTATAAGACTCACGCTAAGTATAAACAGTGCCCAACGAAACTTTCCACTAACCAGTTCTTCAAGCCCTGCTTTGTCGGTCACCCGCTGACTTATTTGCATTTTGTGAAGCGCATCCTGATATCTTCGGTTCAGGTCCCGATTTATGTATAATGCTGCAATCAGACTGACTGGGATGGCCAGCCAAAATGGATTATCGAGCACAGTAACTCTACCCCCGGTTAATTGCTTGTACCCCTCTAAGAGTATAGTATCGACAAACAGGCCGAACGCTAAATACAGGGTTGATGGTGCCACACTTATTGGAAATTCAGAAGCTAACTTGCCAAATCCAATTGTATTAGCAATATCGTCTAACCATGTATTTACCTCATGATCTACCTTACTCATAATATAAACTAAAATTCGGAGAGTTTGTCCCTATTGGAAGCCACAATTATTGACAATTTTCAATTTGGGCTTGATAAGTAGGTTAACATGGAGTTATGTGGTGGTTGAGGCTAATGTAATATGTTACAATTATAAATAAAATTATACAAAATCGTTAAAAAGATATAGACAATACTGAGTGCAAAATACAACCTCTAAGTCTTGCAGAAGCACACTCGTATGAATATCACCACATCGACATCACCGGAAGCTACTGTCGACGGGTCTATTCGCTAGTCCTAGCGTTCCCGTCGACGATATCCCCGTCCTAGATGGTCCGGCCGCACGGGTTCTCGCTCGGCGAGTTCTGCGTCCGTCGGCCGCTCTGACTTCTCCCGACTCGGTGGTTCATACTGTTCCCATCTCTGGGCCTCCTGGGCGTCATATCGGCAGGTAATCGAGCAGTACTCAGCACGCAGTGACGGCGTCGGCTGGCCGCATCCAGGACAATGACCGTTCGGGTGACCGCAGGCCCGTGGGTCGGTGAGATCGAATGGTCCCATTACAGACCACCCTCAAAGACGGGGAGCTGGTGGATCGCGCCGACACCATGGCCGCGGCGGGTAAGTTCCGAGCGGATCTTGTCCCAGTCAGTAACGTTCGCAAAGCCGAACAGCTGGCGACCGACCGTGACTTCACGGGGAAGATGTGAGCGAGGTTCGGTTCGAACGTCGTAAACGAGCGTGCCGCCCTCAACGTGGTCGTATTCTCGGAACATTAGCGCTCCAACTCCCGAAGCGGCCTCACACAGAAGGTATCTGGCTCCTCGACCGCCTCCTCGTGCCCTCGCTTCGTTCCCACCGTTTCACGCGACAGACGGTTGATCAGCGCATTGCGAACACGTCGACGGCTGAGCAGCGTATTATGCTCGCCCAGTTGGTCATCAGAATATCGCTTCTGGAACCGCTCGCCCGACTCGTCGACGGCGAAAAATTGCGTTCGCTTGTCGCCCCAGATCTGCGGTGAAACGTATTCGGCAGCCACCGGTTCGTGGGTAAGTTCGACGAGGACCCACTCAACAAACGAGATGATAGAGACAGCATTCCTGTCGTTGGGGACGGTGAGTTCGAGATCTGCAAGTCGTTGGCTTATTTGGTCGGTCTGTTCATCACTCAGTTGGGACTGCTGGGAGTTGTATTCTATCGACATAGGTAGTACAGAAGGCGGTTTTGTCTGCGCCCTCACCCCTCAGGGGGCGATAAAATACGGAGTCGCACACAAGCACAAACACGGAGAGCTCCGTATGCCGACCGAAGTCGCTACGGCGGATTCGGTTGTTGGAGTTGACGAAGGTCACCGGTCTCAACCGTATCGCGCCACAGCTGGAGGACGGCGAGTGTTACAAGACGAACGGTGTGAACCTCTATACAAGACGGGACAGCATCATCATGGGCTGCGTGTGGTGGCTCGTGAAAATGGGTATCCGGGAGTTCAACACGAGGGTGGCAGTCGTACCGATAGTTGAAATCATCACCCTCTGTGTAGTGGTATCGGTAGTACCCCTTGGTCGTCCAAGTAACGTCGAATCGACCGGACTCGGCATCTATACCGTCGTCGAGATGGAGATGAACTGCTTCTGGATTAAGTAGCTCGTCGAATTCAGTAGAGGTGACCAGTGGTTCGTAGTCCTCAGCGACCGTCCGACCCCGTGCCATTAGATCTGAATCAGGGCCACCCGTGTCGACTCGGTCCCAGTCGTCTGTCACACTTCGGCCTCGGCCAGTCGGTGTGCTTCGTCGACTTGGATAGCAGCCTTCGCAATCGCAAGGTTGCGACGTGTCGACTGCCATTGGCCGACGTCACTCCATCCCTCGTCGCCAGGTTCGAGTTCGATCACGAGATCCTCGGAACTCTCGACGTCGTAGGTCTCACGGAACTCCGCGATTGATTCTTTCATCTCCTGGATGCCCTCAATGAGTTCTTGGTGTGAACACGTCGTGCGCAGTTCTTCGATCCGTCTATCGACGAGTCGACCCTGATTGCGTTTATACAGGGTAGCACGACCGTCCTGTTCGGTAGTGCCGATCCCCTCCTCGACGAGTTCGTTGAGATACTTTCGGGTAGTCGGTTCGCTCACGCGAGCGCGGTCTGCAATAGTGCTGACTGTTGAGTAGGTGGTTGTCTCCTCGAGTATCTCTTTGATGCGCTCTCGGGCCGTCGTCGACTCGGTCCACTCGTCGACTACCCGTTCGTTGATATCGGCCATTGCTACTGATTCGATCCCGTAGAAAAAATATCTTTCCTAGAGTCGCATATATTATTCAATAGTAGCGAGTCGACTCGGCTTATTTACGTGAGAACCGTTGCTTAGTCCGTTTCCACATAGACTCTGTGCTCGATTCCTCTGTGTTCTCCTGGAGCGCTTGTTGTGTCTCCTGATCACGACTGGTCAGCTCATCTTTGAGTCGTTGATTTTCAGTTTTGAGTGCGTCGACACGCTCGTTTTTCTGTTCGAGCGTGGCTTCGAGTTCGTCGACACGATCTGTTAAAAGTCGATTTTTCTCGGAGATATACGCCTGACTGCGTGTTGATTCGTCTCCTTGGACCTCACCCGATGGTTCACTCGTGATTTGAGATTGCTTGGATTGGTTCCCACGATCTGGGTCATAGAACTCCGAGGTGTTCGAAATCGCTCGCTCGATGGTCTTCTCGCCATATGTCGACCCATCGGCAAAGTGGACCTCGTCCCATTTCTCACGGACGAGTCCTGACTGACGGAACAGGCGATCTATTTGTCTCTGATTGCCACCACTCCAGAAGGCCAGTAGACAACACAGGGCCATATCGGCCTCCGAGTTGCTCTCATACCCACCAGTGTTCCCACCCCAGAGTCGCTCGAACTTGGGTCCGTTTGAAGCACGCCGGGCTTTCTCCAAAAGCTTCTCATCGTCAAGATCGACGTTCGCGTTGTCGACCTGTGGGTTAGTACTGCCAGTTGGTTCTGACTGGTCTGCAGATCCACCACGGGCCCCCGACTCCGCTTGTTCATCACTGTCTGAAGATTGGACGTATTCGCGGTGGATCGCCACGAGTGCGTCTTGTCGACGCGCTATGTGAGATGGCCTCTCTTGGACGTGGTCCCCAGTGACGGTGAAAAACCGAGCCCTATCGTACAGTTCGATATGTCCCCGGCGATTTCTGCCCTCGGGGAGCCCACCTTTGATAAGCACGTGATATCCCGTCCCAGACGGTGAGATTTCTGTATAGGAGTCGAGTCGGTCGATGATGTCCAGGGCCTCAGCGTCGACGTCGCCTGTTTGGGGATCGCGACAGTCATCGAGGTCGACGCCGACGATTGGATCGTTTTCGGTGAAGACGAACCCCACGCCATCGGCGTTTCCTGTTTGGACGTACTCAAGGGCGATCTCAAAGTCAGCCCATGTCTCTGGGTCAGTCGACGATGCGAACCCACCACCTCCAGGAGTCACCGGTATTTTTGTTGCTTTGCCATCTCGTTTCGTTTTCTTCCAACAGACCCACTGCTCACGTTCGCAGAGAATCTCCGGAATAGTTGTCTGATCAGCCAGTGTTCTGTCACTCATTTTTTATCTCCTTGCATCGCTCTCAGCGCCGACGAGTGTCGACAAAATTCACCGCACTCTGCGTTCCGATCCAATCCCTTGGTCCCAACGGGGACCCCCTGTTCTATACTAGTTGGTTTTTGCCGTAACGGATTCCCAACTTCCCCAGGAGGTCCCGTGAGGTTGGCCTGAACAGCATGTACGGCATAATCGTTAGGACATCGCCGTGTTACGGCATACTTGAATTTGCTGTAACAGCACTCAGTCTTGCGTTTTTGCGTGTTTCGTCGACCGATGGTAGTCGAACGGTGTCGGAATACCTCGAAATGCCGTTCACCTGTCCCAGAGCGGTTGAAACGTCTGAATCGGTTATTCATCATCAACCACCCTTTGTCGGAGTCTAATGCCTTCGTAACATCGTACAGGAGTGCCATTCTGTCGTTCAGTCGTTCGTTCAAACGAGATCTGATTGTTGAGACGACGACCAAACCAGCTCTTTGAGTCAGGCTCTAAATCGTGCTTTTTAGCCCACGTCTGATACAGCTCATATACCTCTGCTGAAGTTGCCACCCCGCCTTCATCTTCGACGATCCACTGCGATGCAAACTGTCCGATTGCAGCATCTGGATCGTCCTTCCAAATTGATTCTTGAGTGGGAGTTGCTGGCTGCTCATGGGGAGTTTCCTCTGGTGTTGTCGACCCAGAATCTTGTTCACCATCTGATGAGCGAGCCGCACCACTCGTCGGCTCAGGTTTGACAGTGGTAAACGATGTCTCTAAGAGCGTATCGAGTGGGTTCGTGACTCCGTCAGTGTAGACCACTGGCTCAGCGTCGGCAGGGAGGATAACGATGCAATAAGAGTCGCTCCCAAAGGCTGGCTCGGGGAGACAATCTTCTGGAACAAACGGGATTTTGATCGGGACCCACGCTTCGTCGAACGCTGCTTTCGACTCGTAGGTGTGGGTTTCACCGGGCTCGTAAACGAGATACTCGTTCGCAGCGTGATCATAGCTGTAGATTGCTGGAACGCGGTCTTTGGTCACTGCTGAAAGTGATGCCAATCGGACGTGCTCTGTCCCAGCTCCATCGTAGAGTACTATTGAATCGTCTTCACGTACCCAAATACTGCGACGGTTGTCGTCACTCCCTGTAACGGGGCGAATAGCAGTGACTCCGCCTTCTTCGGTTGCACCTCCATTGAACGTGATTGGTGAGTCGTCGGTGTAAAATCGGATCTCACCGTTCTGAAGCTCTCGAACAGGTGGCGAAAGGATTCCCTCGACACGCTTGGCCCAATCCAGCTCCGATTTACCCGGACGAACAACGAATAGCGGGATCTCTCCTGCTTGCTGAGCTTTTCGGAGATTGGTGAGCACCTTCGCTGGGTTCTCCGGGGTTGTCGTCTCGACCTCAATAGCGAAGGTTTCCTCTAAGTCTGAATGGGTAGCCCGTCCGTCGGGTTTCTCACTTCCATCCTGTGAGAGAATCGAGACGGTGAATCCGAGTGTAGTAAGTTCCTCCTCGATCTGTAGAAGTGCATCATCATGGCCACTACCACCAGCAGCCTGCACCCCACCAGTATCGGGGGTAGCTACGTCTTCTCCCGCTGCAGTTAGTCGAACCACGACCTCGTCGACATCGAGATCTACGCTCGTCTCTAGGAATCGAGTGCGTTTGCGGATGTCTGCTAGTTCATCATACGACGGAGGATCGATCTCAACATCTTCGAATAGTCGACGGAGTTCTTGATCGACCTGCTCGACTCCTACCTCCCCATTTTCCTCACGGACTCCGTCTCGAAGCTGCAAACTCCGTACTACCTTTGCGAGGGCAACATCCAGTTTGTCGTCGGTGACGCTGAGAACCTCACGAACCGCTGCTGGTGTTTGTGTGGTAGGGGCTGTAGATTCCGGCACTCCGAATGTGTCGGCCGCTCGGTTGTGAATTGCCGAGAGTGTCTCACGTACGTATGCCGGGTTATGGCTGAGCCACGATCCGGGATGGTAGGTTGCTGTGTAGAGTCCCGGAGAGTCGACCGTGAGCAGTACGACTCCAGATTCATTGGTCACGAGACGTCGGTCGTCGACGGCGATATAGCCATTTCGGATGTCTCCACCGAAGGGAGCCAGTCGACCTGCTCTCTCCTCTCGACTGCCCCCATTCAAATCCAGATGGTCGACTACGAGTCTGAGACCGCAGTCAAAAGACGAATACAGCGGCAAGAAGGGGGGGTCGTTTGAACAGATTTGGCCGGTGCGATGTAACGACACCTACTTAACCAACAAAGCTATGATTCTGGGGATATTGTTGGTTAACACGGCCGGAGCTATGTCTTACGAGCCACCGAAACCACCAACCGATCTCCCCGATGGCATCGTCGACACACTCGACGATTACTCACCCGACCTCCTTCGAGACGTCGCTAACTACACCGAGGAATTGGCTGAATACCGCGAGCGTGAAGCACGTCTTGACGGGAAAGAAGGGGAAGACGAGGTTAAAGAACGACCGGACGATCTCCCGGATGATGTCCCATCGAAGGCGACAATCACAATCAAAGAAATCAACGACAACCGTTATTATTACTGGCAGTGGCGAGAAGGAGACCGAGTCAAGTCCAAATATAAAGGACCGGTCAATTCAGACGAGTAGCGGTGTCAGCTAACACAACGATAGTACTACACCCGTGTGCGATATAAAATCTGCCACAAAACACCGACAAGAACGGTTGAGAAGGCTGTTTTTCACATCGATGGCGGGGTGTATAGAATAAGAATTTACACTTCGATTCCGGTGTGTCAGACGCATGGCTTACACTTCGATGACGGGGAGTCTCTCTTTCGATATACATCGGTGTCGGTTCCAAACAGAATATATAGAACTGTAGAATACAGGTGATAGCTTGGCCTTATCTACTGTATAAACATCGACGTAGGTTAACCTTTTTAATGCTCCAGTGTACAGAAGCCGTATGGCCGGTAGTGATCAGAATGGGGCGGATCAATCTACCCTTGATGAAAAAACTCATTCTAGAGACGACGAAGAACAAATAGAAGCCGCTCACGAAGACCCTGCCGGAGACACAATGCTAGATCAAGATGGAGTGGCTGCTGAAGATAGTACTCAGCGGTCAATCCGAGATATGCTCGATGATGAGGGGGAGGCCTCAGTTTTCGTCAATCGGGATCTCGTTGAACCAGATACGATTATCGATGAGGAGAGGATTGTCGGGCGTGATGATCAGCTCGAATCAGTTGTCTCATTTTTGAAGCCGACGCTTCAAGGTAATCGTCCGCCAAATATGCTGCTGTACGGTCCTGCTGGGACAGGGAAATCACTCATCATTGGAGCAGTCACACAACAAATCATTGAACTCTGTCAATCAAAGGGCGAACGTTTCGGTGTGGTCGATATCAACTGCCAGCCGATCAATACTCTCGACCAAGCAGTCTACGATCTCGTTCAAACTGTCGCGAAAGACGTCGACGCAGAGGTCGGTGTACCTGAGACAGGTGTATCCACGAAACGGAAGTACCGACGCCTGTATGAACTCATCAACGACCACTACGACTCGGTTATTTTCATCCTCGACGAGATTGACCTCCTAGTCGGTCGAAGAGCAAATGATGAGCCCGCCTACTCCAAATTGCTGTACCAGCTGTCGCGAGCGAGTAACACGAATGAGATTGAAGGCCGCGTGTCGGTTGCGGCGCTGACCAACGACCCAAAGTTTATGGAAGACATCGATGGCCGTGCCGAGAGCTCGTTCAATCCTCGGGATGTCTACTTTCCCGACTACGATGCTACGCAGCTGCGCGAAATACTCCAAAACCGACGTGACGCATTCCGCCAAGATGCACTCAAAGATGATGTAATTCCACTCGTAGCGGCGTTTGCAGCACAAAGCCACGGTGATGCCCGGAAAGCAATCGACCTGTTTCGTGGCGCTGGAGACCTCGCAGATGAGCGAGATGACAGCAGAGTTACCGAAGATCACGTCCGTGAGTCTCAAGAGGAAATCGACAAAGATCGCTCGCTGAAACTCGTGGAGGGATTAACGACACAGAAGAAAATCTCGCTGTACGCTACGGCTGCTGTTGCCTGTCACTCGAATCGATCACGAAGTTCAGTTCCAAGTCCTGTTGGCTTCAAAGTCTACCAATGGGTAACCAATGAACTCGATGCAGACCAGATGACCCGCGAAACCTACGTCAAGTATGTCAAAGAACTCTCTACATATGGTCTTATCTCGACCTCCAGGAAGAGTCGAGGACGTGGCGGTGGAATGTATATGGAGTTTACTTTCACTGGAGATCCCGCAGCGATGATGAACCGAATCGTCGACGACACTCGGTTGGAGGCAATATCCAATCAAAAAGAATTGCTCCGATCCGTCGTCAACTCACAGCTAAAAGAATTCCACAATCAATAAGAGGTCGACGCGGTGATTCTTGAGCCCCTCCCCCCATCATCGATGTGTAAAAAGGACTGTGTCCATACGTTTCTCTGAAGACCCTCCCCCCGTCATCGATGTGTAAAGACACGTATCAAAATCAACGAATCATAACTGACGAGAAATGAGTTAGAAACAGAAGATGTGGCTCATTGTACCTACTCGAATCCATGAATAAAGACTGTGTTGAGACGATCTCGTGAACCCCCTCCCCCCGTCATCGATGTGTAAATAATAGTCGAAGGGAGGGGATCAAACACGGAATGACAGACTCAGTCGACAATAGGAGCCGCAAGGACAGCGATATCAGGACGAACAGTCGGTTTGACGCTATCGACAAGAAAACACACTAGTACTCGGTTAGTCGGAAACAGTTTCCTCCTAACTTCGTAATTAGATCCACTACGGATTTGGTTTCAACGCTTACTACATAAATCTTCCTTAAATTAAGTGAGGACGTAAGTTAGTATATAGTTCTAGAGTCTGAGAGCGTCTCTCGGCTGTTTACCCGGTTTCTCGACTGTTATTGGGATCCTCACATTCGACCCCCACTCCCCTCGTAGGGTTTTACACATCGATGACGGGGGGAGGGAGTGGGGTCACATCTTCTGTAAAACTAATTACTGCTATCCGTCTATTGTGAATGTCGTTAAATCCATCTTCTGTGTCTCTGCGAGTTCCCGTCGGATGTCTGTTCGGTCCCACCCAAGCGGTGAGAGGACACTTTCGACAGCTCTGACGAGCTGAGTCTCGTAGTACCAGGCGTCGTAGGTCTCAATATCCTCGTGGTTGAGAGCGACACGTTCCTTCGAGGATTTCTCGTCGTCGACGACCACGTACTCAATATCCTGTCCTGGATGAACACTGATATCTTGATCACGAGCCCGTTTGAGTGCTGCAACGTTCTGTGTATTCTGTGAGTATCCATCGAGTGGTTTTGAGACACGATTCCGCTTTACGAGCTGTTCTATCTCCGCATCACCGGCGTGAAGTTCCGCGATAGCTCGTTTGAGACACCCGAGAACTACTTCCGGAGATCGTGTTTCGTCGAGGCGGTCGAGACACTCTCGCTGGACGTCTTCGACAAACGACGGCGTCGACCGCTGTCGAGCCTCAATCCCTCTGATTTTGAATTCGTCTTCACCAGCGACCTTTCCGAAGTACTTCGTCAACGCGCCAGCGGTGCTCTCCCGTTGTGGGACGAACGCGACCCAATCGTAGTGAGCCTCGTGTTCAAGACGAATCTCGACTGACTCAGTAATCTCATTAGCAAGTACATCGAGGTCGACCCGTTGATCGTCGTCGACGTCAGGATCGGGGGTCACCCAGATCGAGTCGACAATCCCATGGACGACACGCCATCCACCAGCTTCGAGCTGCTGTTTCGCCGTCAGCAAAATCTCGCGAGCAAAGGCATTGATTGCCTCGTGGCATTCGATCCGCCCGAACTTCGCGTTGGAGAACCCCTGGTAGCCGAAGCAGGCGACGAGAATCCACTTCAGGGCACCTGACCGTCCTTCGAGTTCTGCGAGTCGCTCTTGGTCGACCTCGTCTTGCTGCTGTTCCTGACGGATTTCGGCCTTGATCTCATCACGAGCATCAATGATCGGCTGGAGGACGTCGACCAGATAGCCCTGTTCGTCGCAGATCGAATAGCCGAGTCTAGGAACATCATCGCGATCACGATGGCACTCACACCGGATCACATCAGGCGAGACGTTGCGTGTACAGATGATGTTCGGAT
>Ga0208412_1000457_pt1 | contig 22090 bp, 17 predicted proteins | sample AntDeeMetag02WF4_FD_184758 | JGI IMG/M metagenome (GOLD analysis project Ga0208412, IMG submission 184758) | Saline lake microbial communities from Deep Lake, Antarctica - Antarctic Deep Lake Metagenome 02WF4 (SPAdes) (version 2) | ecosystem: Environmental > Aquatic > Non-marine Saline and... | reverse complement strand
GACCATCACAAACCTGTTGCTGGTTCTGAATGGAAGCAACGTAGGTCCGATTGGCCTGAATCGCCATACATAGGCTATGTAGGTATTCCTACTTAATGGTGTTGGAGAACGTTGAATATCCAGATAAAATGTCGTCGGTGGATTGTATGACTTATGTCGGCTTCACGCCCGGCGTAAACGCCGGGATTCTCGCCTTAAGGTCAGATAGACCAAGTGGAGATGCCGTCAATCTCCTCAAAAACCTCGAACTGGGTCTGGTAATCCGATTCGAAACCATCGCCGAGATATAACTTCTCGATGTCCCGGTTCAACTCGGTTCCCTCACTGATTTTCGGGAGCTGTGTTTTCACATGAGCAAGAACCCGGGCGATAGATTCTGAAGCGAACGGCTCAACAAGCACCCCAGAAACAACATACACTTCACCAGAGAACTCAGTTTTGTCAACCGGTTCAGGGACATGAGGGCGTTTGTACTCAACCTCCAAGGAATTCGTCTCACGGATCCACTGCGTTCGTGACATATCGCCCGGCAAATATGTGAATGACACCTTCCGAGAGCCAGATACACTGAGTTTCCCTGCGAATTCGTCAGTGACGCAGTCTCGGAGATATGCCGTTTCGGGGTTGCGGCGATTGTTGAGAGATGCACCACCGGGCATCCGGTTCCATGAAGTCCCGGCATATGCTGATGCAGCACTCAATAACAGCGGCGCAACATCCTCCACTTCGAAGTCATCCGTCGGGGACCGAACATCGATATTGGTTGGGATGTCATCGAATGTGTTGATTTCGTCACTGAATTCGTTTCGGGAATCCCAGACGAATTCAAGCACTTGCATCACAACATACGCATCCTGAATATACATTTTTTCAGGTGCCGCATCATGCTGCGATTCGAGGTACTTGCGTTCGTTCTGCTCGGTGCCAAACGGAACAATCATCTCGAACCCATCCACGTCTTCCGGGTGTAACGGAGACAGCACCCAGTACCCATCCGCGCGCGTCCGAACTTTCACAGACTCAAAACTACCAACCGCGACCTGCCCAGAAGAATCAGGCGACGAATCTGTTTCCACGTCGGATTTGAACTTATCTCCCTCAGCGTCCCCTCCGCGACCTTTGCTCGAATCCGTGTGCGAGACGTGATCTCCACGCCTCGTCCATTTTGGCTGCTGTTTCGGGTACTCAATCATATCCTCCGGATGAATATCTGTTCGCGTCTTCCCTTTCTCAAGCGCATCGAGATACTGAATCACCATACTTTCAATATTCTCAATCAGACTGTCCATGCTGACGGTATTCCCATAGGCGCTGGATGGGCACCGCCGAATATAGTCCGCCTCGTAATACTGAAGATTCGAATACACACCGAAATGCTTGGCTAACCTCCGAGTTCCCTTCTCCCCGACGCCCCCAACAAAAGTCGGGGAATATAATTCGTTATCCGGATTTCGAGATGAGACGGTTTCAAGATCCACGTTATATTCGACCCTCCTTGCAACCTCCTCCAACTGATCTTCAAGATGCCGCGCAGCTACTTCAACAGAATTCGTAATCAACGGATCGGCTAAGAGACCCCCAATCAGATACCGTCGCTCATCATACTCCTCTCTGTCCGAAAACGGTTTTTCGTATTCGTCAACGCCCAAAGAACGACGAACTGGGGTAGAAGACTCATCCAACCGCTTTTCAACTCCCTCGGTCACATCCGGGGTGCCATAGGTTACCCACAGACTCCACGAATGCTCCGCCCACCCGCGATAGGCGTGGTCTGACGGCGAATAAGCGAACTGTGCAACCTTCTCTGTTTTGTCCGACCCATCATAGTTGTCATCAGTCATTGCACGGTAACTGCGCCCGGTTTTGTACCGCGTGTCATTCACTCTCCACTGATCTCCCAGTACATCCGGATCAACTTCAGTGAATAACTCCGTGATTTCATCAGTCCACACTTGTTCTTCGGTGTACAGTTCCGTGTGAAGGCCTTTTTGCTGCCACGGAGTTCTGAACTTCGACATATCACCGTGTTTCTCAAGGGTACGGATAAACGCCCGGAAAACAAATCAAAACGCCGAATACACCAGTTCAAATCACCCTCCAACTCAACACTGCATCTCTCACGGTGCCGGGTCGCCCTGCGCCAACTGACGGTATTTCTCCCGCACCATGTCGAGATACGCTTCCGTCATGAACACCGGGTCGTCAACCAAATGGAAATCACCGAGAATGAACTCCACATCGTCTTCATCTAACCCATACGCATGGAATGCAGCTGCATCAATCTCTGCTCGCACCTCATCCCGCCGCTGTTCATCAGTCACTGGATCCACCCCACCAAGCCGCTCCCGCATCTCTGCAAATTCCTCACCGTAACAATTCAGGCGAGCAGCACGTTCCGAAATATAGTGGAACCAATCATCCTCCTCAGTCAATCTCGGCATCTGCGACTCCTCAAACTGATATTTTGAGATGTGAGTGTTCAATTTCTTCCTCATCAAATAATCAAATGAAATACTATTTAGTAGCCCGAGAGTGACAAAGAGTTCTTTATCAGAAAATACACGTTCATATGCAGAATGCATAGGAAAGTCACCGAGGTTCTCTTTCTCTGGATTCACACGATACGGACGGATTGTGTGGAGGGTATGTACAGCAACGCTTCCTTTCGGAATGACTGCTGCAACCACCCCTCGTTCATTAGTAGAATTCGTTACCTCACGAAGGACTATTCTGTATTCGGTAGAATCAAGAAGAACATCTTCCAACGATAATTCATCTCTGTCAAATTCATTAGTTAACAAGTCATTCACAAATCCTTTCTGTGACTGAGTATTAAGATGACTGAATTCCTCAGAATCACTAAATCGGTTGTAAATCGACTTTTTCAAACTAATCGCTGCATCACGCGACCGGAAGTTTTTCTCTCGGATTCGGCGTTTAGCACTTTTTTCAGGCGACTCATCTTCCGGGACACTCCAGAATTGAATTGGAGTTAAGTCACGGAGTTCAGAATTATGATTGTATTGGAATATGTTTTTGCCTTGGTAAATTGGGTACTCCCCACGAGAGCCATCCTCAACAAATCTATCTGTATCTTTAGCCCGATCTAACTCAAGATAGAGATTTGCAGACCAAGAATTATTGATTTCTTTTGATGTAGGTGGATGCTGCATAATGTTTCTTAACACACTGACTTCCTGTTCTCTTTCGAGATTGGGAAATGTCTGTGCTTCAGGAGAGTATTCTGTCAAGACATCTGATGGAACATTAAATGCAGTCTCATTTAATTCTCGAAGAACACTGGTGTTTGTCTGATTGAACACCCCAGTGACGGCATCCGTTTTACCACCATCCTTGAGGGTAACCACCCCGAACCGATACCGACCATGAATTCCGGAGAAAATTCCGTTATTTTCAAACCCAATCACAGACTGTACTTCTGTGTTTTCTAACGCATGAACACGAAGGTCTTTCGTAGAAGCTGCACTGAATACTGTCCCGGGGAGAATCTGAGAAATGTATGCTCCTGATTGACTGATTTTTAATATCCTCTCGAAAAAGAGGTGAGATAAATCATTTTCATTCGGAATCCGCCGCCCATCAACTTTGGGAGATTGAAGTGTATACTCAGTGGTGTTGTTATAATATGTAGCTAAGTATTTTATCTTCTGTTGATATTTTTCCCAGCCAGCTTTCTTTTCATCATCTTCTAAAATCTCAGACATTTTATTGTCTTTTCCTGTCTGTGATCGAGTTCTGAATTCTTCGTCATATTTTGAAAAGTAATCGTCAGGATACGCAGACAACCCTTCCCATGGGGGATTTCCTATAAACACATCAAACCCTCCGTCCCGATAAACAGTTGCAAATTCCAGAACCCAGTGAAACGGCGAATAGTCCTCAATATCTTGTTTTGTGATGTCATCAACGCCAGCATCACGAAAGTCATCTAAGACTTTTTTGTTGAGATCGTCTTTATACTCAGACAATCGGGATTCGGCAAGATTCCGGCATCTCGTGGCTTCAGACGAAGATGTAGCTTCACGGTGGTTGTCGACTGCTTCAAGTATCTTGTCGTATTTTTCGACAACACTTTCACCGATTCCCCCACCGAAACTGGCGAGAGATGCATCACCGTTGTCGTTGACTTCCATCAATTCGGTGAATCCAATCAGCGAATTTCCTTGCCTGATGTTGAAATCGATATTCGGGAGAGCTTGAACATCTCCCGGATCATCCTCGATGTCTGCAACCATCGAGAGCCACAATCTGAGTTTGCAGATCTCAACAGCTCCATCGTCAATATCGACGCCATAGAGATTGTTGACAATCGCTGTTTCCTTTGCGTACAGGGATACAGGTCCATTTCGATTTGCAACCGTGTCTAATTCGTCTCGGGTCTGATTACTCAGCCTCCAGCCTTGACCATCTTTTTCGAGTTTCTCGAAGACTTGGATGCACTGGACATACAAATCCACTAACACGCTTTGTGCTGCGAGAAGGAATGCCCCACTGCCAACTGCGGGATCGAGGATATGGGCATCTTTCAGTAAATCATGGTACAGTGTTTCCACATGATCGACGTCGATGGCGCTTATATCGAGTTGATTCCGCATCACCGATCCGCCTTCATCACCACCGTCATCACGTGAAGCCTGACCAGAGAATCCGAATACCGCATCAATATCCTCATAGTCAGTATTCTCCGCCGCATTCAGTTCATCGAGGAGATACGGATGAATTGTTTCTCGGGACATGAATCCCGTGATTTCTTCAGGCGTGTAGTACGCCCCCATCTCTTTCTGATTCACTGACTGTTCGAAGATATGTCCGAGAACAGTGGGTGAGAGGTTTTTCGAGTCGATGATGTCTAATCGTTCATCGACATTCCAGTTCCAGTCACTGAGGAAGTCCAGAATCTCATCGAATATCTCGTTCGTTTCCTCAGTCGATGCGCCGAGTTTAGCGTCGCTGAATTCTTCTTCGACTGGGGACTTGGCGAATAAGCCACCGTTGAGGTACGGGATGTTGCCGAAGTCTGTGCTTGGTTGGTGGTCTTCGGCGAGATATGTGAAAAATAGCGGCTCATAGAAGTCGTCGTACACATCGCCACCCGCATCAATTACTTCTGAAGACTGCTCATTCAGATACTCTGGATTCCGATCGAGGAGTCGTTTTTCCTGAATGAAAAACAGGAAAATCATTCGGTCAAGGGTGACTTGGACATATCGCTGTTTGGCATCGCCGCGATCATCTGGAATGCCAACTACCTCCTGAACGAGATCCAGCCGCAAGTCTTCAAATTCCTCATAGAATTCCTCAACGATTTGCTGTGTGTCGTATAACCCATCATAGAACGCTTTAGTTGACCCGTATTCTAATGAATTCAGCTTCTGGAGAATGGTGTTTTTCTCCCCATCTTCGCGCTCGAACTGGGATTTTGTGAATGACAGTTTTTGGTGTTTAATCCGTCCGTGCTGCTGATCGAAGTCGCGGACCCGGGTGATGAATGTGAAGTCATCGAAGTCGTTTGTTGCGACGAGATTGGTGTGGCGACTACGTGTTTCTGGTTTGAAATCGGTAGCTGGTTCGTTGGGGCCAGCACTGATGATTTCGATGAATTCGTCATCGTCAATTTGGAGAACAAGTTGATTTTCTTCTCCAAGTTCAGGTCGTGGTTTCAAGCCGCGTTTCTCGAAGGAGGATGCGATGTCTTGTAGCGAGTCCCAGTTCGTGATGTCAGAGGCAGTGATTTTGTCAGTCATGAATACTGAGTGGAGGGTGGTGGAGGTGCGACGGTCGCTGTATTTGGATTGGGAAAACAACCGGTTTTAAGAGTTCCTCGCGTTCAGAGGAATCGCATGACTGCGCTGAGATTCGGGTTGTAAAACCAGCGGAGTTGGGAACTGGAAAACTCTTAACCAAGAACCCTCGGGACAACCCATAACCAGATGATCAATATCCCTCCGATTATTGATAATTTAGACGAGACGCTCGAAGACACATACAACAAACTCATCCCAGAAATCGAAGAAGCACGGATAGCAACCGGCTATTTCTACCTCTCAGGTTTCAATCTGTACCGCGACGATCTCGAAACATTAGCTGATCCAGACGACCTCGGACGTGCGCCCCTCCGACTACTCATGGGCGAACAGACAAACAGAGAAACAGTTGAGGAAATTGGCGAGGGGCAATCACTTCGAGATCGCGTGGAAACAGAATTTAAAGCCAGTATTGAAGAGTTGAATAACGCGCAATTAGATCAGATCGACAGGCTTCGAGACTTCATCGCAGAGGGGTACGTGGACGTTCGTGTCCGAGCGCCAGAAAACGGCTATTTCCATGCGAAAGGCGCGGCATTCCGCGCACCGGATGAAAAATCAGAAGGAGTCGGTGTTGATGAAGATGATACTCGGCCTTGTGCAGCGATTGTTGGGTCATCGAATTTCACGCAGAGTGGGCATCAGAATAATATTGAATTGAATCTCACATCACGGGATCAGTACCGTGTTGAGGCGTTTGAAAACTGGTATGATAACCAGTGGGCGAATGCTGAAGAATTCAGTGAAGAAATCCTTCAGATCATCGAGAACAGCGACAAATACCAAGACTGGAAAGAAACCCAAGACAAGAAAAGTAGTGACTCGGCGTCTAAAGAACATCCGTTAGGAACGCATCTTGAACCATTCGAGATTTACAAACTCCTCGCATACGACGAACTGAACGGGAACATCGGCGTTCGAGACAGCCCACTGTACTACTTCCAGAAACTTGGGTATGAGAGTGCAAAAGAGAAACTGTCGCAATTTAATGGCTGTATTGTCTCAGACTCTGTTGGGCTGGGTAAATCATTCATCGGCGGTGAGCTACTGCATGATTATCGGCAAAAGGGAGAACAGTGTTTGCTGATTGTCCCAGCGAATCTCACGGAGCAGTGGCGCGATCTCTTACAGGATGACACGGATGAATCTGGAAATCCGTATTTTGGATTAGACGTCGATGGCACACACCTGGACATCATGAGCATCAACAAGTTCCAGAACCTGACGTACCAGCAGGTTCAGAAACTCAAAGACCAGTACGGAGTGGTGTTACTGGATGAGGCGCACCGATTCCGTAATCACGGTAGGTGGAATCCGGATCCGGACGATGAGGACGATTACAACGGTACACGGAGGCACGCTAATATCCGAGAGTTGCGTGGAAAGACTATGATTATGTTGACTGCAACGCCAATTAATAACAGTGCAACTGATCTGAAGAACCTTATTAGCCTATTCAGTGACTCGGAGGAAATCCAGAATAAAGCTTCGTTGGACTTTGACGCCTTCGATGAGTATATCGAGAAGTCCAAAGACCAGAAACAGATTGCAGCTGGGGAACTGGAAGCCACTGAAGCCGAGCAACGCGAACTTACGGAAGAAATGAATCGGCATTCGGAGGAGATTTCGAACATCTTGAACGAGGTGATGGTGCTTCGAACCCGGAAGCACGTTAAAGACCAGATTCAGTCAGATGAAGACTTTGAGATGAGTTTTGATCCGCCGACACTCCACAAAGAGGAGTATTCGCTCCCGGGGGCATACCAACCGATTTACCGCGATCTCCCCGATGTCATGGACGCGCTTCATTTGCCGCATATCGTCGTTAAAAACCCGAAATCTGGTGATGCGTTGAAAGCTCTGTATAAGTTGAATCTGCTCAAGCGACTGGAATCCTCAACGTATGCGTTCGTGCAATCGATTAAAACACTGCATGGCAGTGAACGGGACTTGCTCAATCTCTTAGAGGGATTCCCGGACGATGAACAGATTCAGATGATTCACGAGCGCGAGGGGGAAGACGAGTTCGCGGACGCGGAGTCTGGCGGTGGTGAGATTGAGACTACATTAGAGGAATTCGGGATTGATAGAGGCTCTGTCCACAACGATCATGCCGGGGGAGAATCCGGGTCTATGGGTTTGGAGTTAACCGTGAGGGAAGTGAAGCGGCAGATCAACGAAGACCTGACTTTGCTTTCGTATTTCCTCTCTCGGTTCATCAGTGATGTTGCAGAAGATGCTGGGGAGGTGAATGACCATTCGGTTACGACTCGGGACTGGCTCCGTGATCATGATGCTGCAACGCTCCCCGAGATTGACCCGGAGACACATCCCACATCCATCTATCCGGTCAACGATCTCACTGGGGCGAACGAAGCCACTGCTGACTTCTTCGAATCCGTCTTTGAACTTCAAGACTTCCGAGATCCAAAAATCGATAGACTGTCTGATGTGATTGGAAATCGTGACGGGAAGATTCTGGTGTTCACACAGTACCGAGGGACTGCTGAGTACGTGTACCGGAAACTGCTTAATGATCCGTCGACGCCACTCACGGGCGCGAACAGTGAGGTCGTGAAAGGTGGGAGTGGAGATAAGCAAGGAGTGATCAATAGATTCGCTCCTGAAGCATCCGGGACAACGCAGGAGCTTAGTGACTCTGATCAGACGGAGCTTCAGTATGTTGTTGCGACAGACACTCTTAGCGAGGGCGTGAATCTTCAGGACGTTCACACGGTTGTGAACTACGACTTACCGTGGAATCCGATGCGGATTGTGCAGCGTGTGGGGCGGGTTGACCGGATTGGGACGGAAGCGGAGAAACACGTACACAACTTCTACCCGGATGGTGATATTGAAGCGGCGATTAAGCTCTTGAAGCGCCTGCAAGCGAAAATCAACGACATCGCGTTGATTGTCGGGAAGGAGAACAACATTTTGGATCCGAATGAAAACCAAATCCTCAATCAAACCCGAGCAGAGTCTGAAAAGACAATCGGGGAATTAGAAATCGATGAGATTGAAGACTCCCTTCGGAACACGAGAGAGATTGATGACGTGAATGAGTTAGATGACACCAGCAAAAACCCGTTACTGCGGAACGCGGGAAGTAACGAGGGTGAAGCGTATGAACGGATTCTCTTGAAGGACGAGTTACTGGAAGACCACGGCCTTGATCCGGAAGCGTTTGATTACGCTGAAGACTATTTCTCGGGACATCCGAGAGACCGAGAAGTCTTGTACACGAATGCAACTGAACATGACGCTGGGACACGCCCCGGCGTGTTCGGATTAGCACACATCTGGTTCGAGGACGAAGTTGATCAGCATTCGTTAGGGCGTGTACGGCGTGTCTTCTATTACCGTCCGTTTGGTGGGGATGTGACGGAAAAGTCGGTTCGGTCGCTGAAACTCTCACCAGGAGTCACTGGCGAAGCCCTAACTGAATCTGCGGAAACCGTGATTTCAAATCGGGAAGAGATTCGTTCCGAGATTGATAGCCAGTTAGAATCAATTCAAAGTGGACAAACAGAGACGATATTCAATTCTGGGAGTTCGTTCTCAAAGGAACAGGAAACACTGCTGGACTACCTCACCCAATATGTAAAGCCTCAACACGGCAGTGAAGGCGCAGCACACACTGAATACAGTGAGATTGGGGAATGGGCTGATGATCTCTACGATCAACTTGATGGGGTTCGATTGGATGGTACAGCTGAAGACCGGGTTCTGAGAGATACCTTCCGGAAGAACGAAGAGTACGAGTCACTGACTGAGTGGCCACCAAATGAATTCTTGGCTACTCTCGACGGATTTATCGAAGAGAATATTGATCAGTCAACGGAATTCCAGACAGAACTTGTTGGCGAAAGCGAAGTCCATGCCCGGTTAGTTTGTTGGGGCGTGATCAGTACTTCATAACCAGAGAATACAGACGGCGATTTGGGGAGTTAGGTGCCTGTTTTCGGGATTTCATCTGGTTTTGAAACCTGTATTTCTGAGATTGCCCCTGTGTTACAGCGATTTGTAAAAGATTCAAATACACGTGTATTGAGAGTACAACCCGTAGAGGTTGTATTCGCCGATTACAATCCTGAGAGGTTGTACTCCCGGCTCACTGATTGATAAACTTGGCGGGGAGGATGTCAAAGTGAGAGGTAGTGGGCGCTGATGTAGAACAGAATTGCTGTTGGGAGGAGAATTGTGGTGCAGAGAAGTACCGTGATGAGGTAGTATTCTGTTGACCCGCCAGTATACTCGACTGCAATCCATGTGAACACGGCAAAGAATGCCGTTCCCGTGAACACCGTTACCGCCACGAGGAATGACTTGAGGAAGTTCCAGACGGAGTCTCGAAACCTGTGAGTGGGGGTTGGGGATTCGAGTTGGGTAGACCGGGGGTGTTTCGGGGGAGTCGGCATACAGGTTCGACACTCCAGTTTGAATTTGTACTGGGGTTGAATGTTGGGGCAACGAATCTAATCGGCAGTGACTCAGAACCACTCCTAAACCCTGTCAAACCCTCTACCACAAGAAGGCTTAAAGACGGAACGGGGAAACGGAGAGATAGAATGTCCGACAAAACAATGAATCGGCGTAGCATGATGAAAGCATCCGGTGTAACTGTCGCAGCCACTGCCCTTGCTGGGTGTACCAGCATGGGGCCGCTCGGCGGTGACAGTGGCGGTGAGTTGGAAGAAATCGAAAGCGTTGTCTCGCAGTACGACGGCGATCCGCAGGCCGCTGTTGATGACGGGTTCGTGATTCGCGGCCCGTATGCGGCAGGTGCCGGGTACACGTTCACGCACCCGGAACGCCGTGACAGCCACACCAGCGTTGAAGAAGTCACCCTATCGGAACCCTCGTTCCTGACGTTCGACACGAACGGGGCTCTCGGCGCGGTCGGGTATCACGGCCCGACCGAGGAACTCGGGCAGTCCCCTGATCTTCTCGCGGATGAGGACATCGATGGCGGGACGGAGCGGTGGAGTGACCACGAACCCGGGACGCACTTCTGGGCAGCTCCGGGCGGTGAAGTCGACGTGGAAGTCGCGGATCTACTGGAGACATCGAACTGGGCCGCTGTTCACCCGCCGGATCGGGAACTGTCGGTGGGTGATTCGATGGATGTCGAATGGGCTGACGGCACTGAGGAAGAACGTGTTGTCGATCACGTCGTGCAGCACCCGCACATCAACAGCCTGTTCGTGTGGGTTGGCACGGAGAACCCCGAGGGGCTGTTCGCACCGTCGAACCCGGACTTCGCGCAGGAATAACACTGACGTAGAGTTGTCTTCATCGGTTCGGGGAGAATCAAAGACTGTCTTTGATTTCGGCGGTTTCCAACATTTTCTTTGATTTTTGAGGGGTGTCCGGGAGTGTTGACAGTGACTCGGTCGGAGGGGTGAGTCACCCCCACAGGTTCTTACCCGGAGCATTAGAACCGTCACTGATACCAATGCGTTCGCCTCGCCAATTCATTACGCAATTCATCAGTGATGCCAGAACACGGGTAGGATCACTGACTTCAGAAGAATCGGAGAGCCATGATACCCAAGTAGGAGACTCTGGAAGAACTACTGAATCGGTGATTGGAGCGATTACTGCTGTTATCGGGTTTCTCTTAGCGCCGTTTCCAGAAACCGGGTTGTGGGAACGATACCGGAGTCAAAGTTTCTTAACGAAAGTCGCAATCGGTGCTGCGATTGTAATCAGTGTGACGTTAATCACTGGCGGACTCATGGCTGTGCAAACCGGCAATCTACTTGAAGAAAGCACAGAAGATGACTTGATTCACTCAACGGAATTGCAGAACGGGCAAACCAGTCTCTGGTTGGACACAATGACGCAACAGACGCAATTCATCTCCGCGTCACAAGCCATTGAATCCGGAGAACAAGGCGCTTCGGAAGCCTACTTGGAAAGTCAATTGGAAAGCGTCCCTGATGACGTGACTGCGATTCATTACGTGAAACAGACTTCGGACGGTAGTGAAGTGATTGCCAGTACCGCAGATGGCTCTGGTGAGGGTCCGAACGGGTGGAGTGGCGTTCTGGAATCCGCCGACTTCGATTCGTCTGATGAGGTAGTGATGTCTGACGTGTACACCAACACGGAAACAGGCACAACATCGCTGGATTTCGTAACCCCAATCGAAACGCAGGAGAACCATGCAATTGCCATGACGGTGGATTTGCAACAGGCATCACTGCGACTGGACGCGCCGGAAAACGGGCAGAGTTTCGTTGTGACTGAAGACGGGTCGATTGTCCTGAGTTCCATCCCGGGTGATGTCGGTGGGGATGCGTATAATCTCGGGTACTTCACCGAGTCCGAATGGGCTGCTGTTGAAAGCCAGTCTTCGATGTTCTCCTCGCCGACATTCTCCGAGGACACAACCATCAACGGCGACTCGTATGTCTCTGGAGCAGTGTACTCCGGGAACGGGGATTGGGTTGTTGTGACGCAGGAACCGCAGTCTGTGGCGTATGAACTGGTTGACTCCACGCAGAATTCGATCGCGCTGCTCATCGGTGTTGTTCTCGGGGCGTCCATGTTGGTGGCTATGCTCATCGGCATCCCGATGTTCCGCGATCTCCGCCATCTCGACACGTCCGCGAAGAAAGTCCGTGACGGAAATTACGACGAGAACGTCGAACTGCAACGCGGGGATGAACTTGGAAGTGTGGCGAACAGCATGGATGAAATGCGCGCCTCGCTGAAAAACCGGATCGATGAAGTGGAAGGATTGCATGATCGCATGGGCGAAATCGTTCAAGAACAGTGCGAGACGCTGTCCCGAGCATCGAACGGTGATCTGACAGCGCGCATGAGTACCGATGTCGAAATTGAGCAGTTCGAAGACTTAGCGAAGGACTTCAACGACATGATGGACGACATCGATGCCGCAGTCGCTGAAGCGAAGAAGTTCGGTGAGGAAGTCGGCGAGTCATCGCAGGAAGCAACGAGTGGGATTCAGGAAGTTCGAGATGCCAGTACTGATGTGAGCGGATCCACGCAGGAAATCAGTGACGGGGCGTTCGAGCAGAATCAGAAACTCGATCAGGTGTCTGGTGAGATGAATAATCTCTCCAGTACGATTGAACAGGTTGCATCGAGCGCGGATCAGGTCGCTGCGCAAGCCGAAGAAACCGCTGATGCAAGTCAACAGGGCCGTGACGCGGCAGAAGACGCGGCAGATGCATTGAACACAATCGAGAATCGGACGGAAACGGCGGTTGACACGGTGTCGAATCTCAGTAGTCAACTCGAAGAAGTTCACCAAGTTGTGCAGAATGTCTCCGAAATCGCTGAAGAGACGAACATGCTTGCACTGAACGCTTCGATTGAAGCCGCGAGAGCTGGGAAGTCTGGTGACGGGTTCGCGGTCGTTGCAGAGCGCGTGAAAACGCTTAGTGATGACGCGGCAACGGCAGCTGATGAAATTGAGGATTCGATTGAGAAACTGCAACAGGAATCCGACACCACGGTCGATGACATCGAACAGACGCAGAAGGCCGTTGATCGAGGCAGTGAAACGATTGAGGAAGCGTTAGAGGAACTGGATAACATTGCTGAAGCGGTCGATGAGACAGTCACTGGCGTGAAAGAGATCGATGACGTGACTGAACGGCAGGCCGAAACGGCGCAAGAAGTCGTGACGATGATTGATGAGGTATCCGAAATCAGCGAGGAAACAGCCAGTCAAGCCGAAGATGTGGCGTCTGCATCCGAAGAACAGACGGCAAGTCTCGCTGAAGTCAGTCGGAGTTCGGAGCAGATGGCGGAACGCAGTATGCGCCTGAATGACCTCCTCGATAACTTCGAGGCGGACACGGACACCGACATTCATCGGAACAACGTCTTCAATCAAGACCCCGGAGAAGACAGCGACTCCGAAGAAGGCGGCGATGCGGACGATGGCGATGCGAACCCCTACGAGAGCGGTTCGGAATAACGCAGAGACACGTTTCTTTTCTCAGGGACGGGGAATTCCACAATCGCCGGTAGAACACAGTACACAAGCCAACGGCGTGTCTCTCGGTAGGTGCCCTTGGAAGCCAAACGCAACCACCGAAGCAAAACCGAGAATCGACCGGGGAAATCAGTGATCGACCAGAACGCGGTCTTTCGCAGCTTTCACTGCATCAGCAGGCACACGGAACAGATTTCCTTCCTTGTTGAACGTCACACGAGCGGTTGGGGTGTTCGCCCCGGGCTTCACGAGAATGTGGTTGATGTTCTTCGTCTGTGCATCGTACTCGATGTCTTCCAAGTGACCGATGTTCGTCCCGTCACTCCCAACGACTTCGGAGCCAACGAGTTCCTTACCAAAGACAGGCATACTTCGCAGTTCCGGGGTGCCTTCTATAAACGCAACGGGTTCACAAACCCGTCCGTGATGTAGTCACGCCAGACCAGTGACTTCTGATTGCTGTGTTGTCAATGGTAAGTCACTGAGATTAGCTTGGCGGAGATCCGAGAACGAGGCCGAAAACACAGCGTTAGAAGCGCCTGACTGGAATTCTGTTTGTAATTCCTGTGCAGCAGAATTCTGATCGAGTTCGGAATCCAGTTGAAGGTACATCCAATCCGATAAACAGTCACTGAGGTTGGTGATGTCCGTAGCCGATTGTTCACAGCCTTGTTGGCAGACCCGGCCAACAAATAACACGAATTCCGTTGGAGTGAACGGGGACGACGACACACAGTCCCGAACCCGGTTTTTCAATTCCATCAACCACTCCACTTGGAATCGATGCAGAACCGAATCGAGTTCAGCGTCAGTATCTAAGACAATGCTTGACGGTACTGAACCGCCGAATGACCCGAGTTCCTGTTCGATTGTGTACTCAGTCCCCATCGCTGCATCAATCTGAAGAATGGTATTGAAATCAGACGTCGACGTGACTTCCCAGTGTTGAAGCACTGTCGCGGTTGCCTGTTGCGTCCATTCTGCCGTTTTCCGAAGAGGAGACCACGAAATAATCGCTGCAATAGCCGCATCCGAGAGAGTGTCCATACCTGCATAGTGCCGCACGCATCGACTTATACCATTCAACCGACGAGGCCTGTCGCACGGCCAGTGACTCTGAGGTCAGCGTTCGAGTTGGTACCGGTTCCGTGCAGCATCGAACACAGTCATGAGGTGCGTCCACTGCTCCATTTCTTGTGGCCCGGACATCCGCCCAGTTGCAATTGAAGTCCATTTCCGCGTTACCTTCGCATCGGAATACGGGTGGCACTTCTTGAATGACACACGCGGATCATCCGAATGCGAATTTGCCCACCGAATGTCACACCGATAAAACCGGTTCCCAGCGTCCAGCACTGCGCGAACAATCTGTGCGGTGCCCTTTTCTGTAACGTCGGTGATTACTCCCGAGGACTGACTTGCACGGCTGATTAACTCCGGGTGCAGAATATCTGTTGTGTCTCGCCACTCCTCGCCGAAGTTACGGTTAGAGTCACTGCGATTCACCGGGTAGAAGTCAGACGCGGGGAGTACGTCACCGCAGTCTAAGCAACTGCGTATCTGCGGGAGATTCGCCGTCTGCATCGGCGAATACGTGTTCTTTGAATTGCAAACCGGGCATTCTGCGTCCGGATCGCCAGTATTCGCTGTTTTAGACGAGAGGCGGTTGATTTCTTCTTTGAATCGCGGTGTTGCAGCTCCGTGTTCCAGGTTGCCGTTCTCAATTCCGTCCCCGATGAGGCGAATGAGTTGGCCAGCCACCCATGGTCGGACATTGTGGAACGCAGATTCAACTGCGTCTCGGGGGTGAATGTTGTCTCCGAATAACTCGGTGTCTTCATGCGCGGGTTTGTATCCCCCGGCGATTTCTAACAGTTCTCCGAGGGTGAGATTGAACACGCCGCCGGTGTGATGCTGATCATCTTCAGATTCTGTGGAGTCCATATGCGTGGTGTTACTCGTTATCTGGGTTTAGTTCAACGTGAAAGAGAGCAGATCCCAGTTCGAGATCTTCATGGGGTTCGTGAATGATGAGTTCGGAGATGTGGATGCGTTCTTCGTCATCGTCAAGCACCAGTTCGGAGTCCGTGATGTCCGTGATTTCTGCTTCCCAGTTCGACGTTCGGAATCCGCTGTACTGAATGGTGTCCCCCACTGATGCGGTTTCAAGGCGGGTAGAAAGTGCATCGGTTTCGGAGTCAAGGAGTTTCCACACAGCTTCGTTACCGCACGCAAGACAGACTTGTTCATCGGGGAGTCCAGTCGAGCGGTACGGGATGTCGCAGTGTTTGTTTCCACAGACCCATTTCTGTCGCGGGAAGTCGATGTATCCAGCTAATTCGGGCATTACAGGGCCTCCGTGGTGTCGGTGGTGCGTGCCATGATGTACATGGTAGTATCGTGGCTATTCAGGTAAAAACGGTGGGTAGAACTCGGTGAGAATAATTGGTTCTTCCACACGAAACAAAGGGGTTTGTGAGTCAGAGCCAGTGATGGGGTGCGTGGATTGCACTGCACGGCGTTCTGTCAATTCCCCACCGGAAACACGGTGTGTAAAATCAGTGACTTTGAATCACGGCGTGGCTTCCATCCACCGATGTCCACAGTCCTGACAGATCAGTTCATCGTCTCCGAAGTCCGCTTCGTTCACTTGCACTTGCGCAGTCTCGTTTTCACACGAGGGGCACGGGCGTCGAACAAACATACAAGCGGCGGTCAGAAGGAATCCCGGAAAAGGCATTCGGTGAAATACTTATCACGTTCACCGCGTCACTGATAGTGATTATAGTAGCTGTGTTTTGCACATTCTTTCTCCAACAATCGATGTAGAGTGTTATTGCATCTTCACCTGCCACTGGGTGTTCTGCATTATCGTTATACGCCTCAAGACGCACTCGGACAGTACGAACTGAGTCTTCGCTACCAATTGGTGATCCTCCTTCTCCCACTATCAGTTCAACTTCTTCGACTTCTCGGTTGGAGAGGCCCGATTGGAAATCAATCAGATCTCCTGTAGACATTTCCGATGCAGTTGACGCAATCTCCACCGCCTTCTCATGGGGTATTTCTGTAGCAAACGAATACCCGTCAGGAGTGTGTGCATCTTGGTGACTTGGTGTTGGGTGATTCGCGTCTTTTGTTCGATCTCTGTCGTTTTCCGTTGTCATATTTGAGTGTGGTAGATTATGCGTGATAAATTAATTGGATAGTTCTACATTCTGTCTGTTGATGTCATGAACACTAAACCACACTACGAAGCTTTTTTTCACGGTGCTGAAGATGGGTGTCACGTTGCGTTCGTGAATGCACTAAGCGTTCCTTGGTCGTCGTCGGTCAGCGTTTCGGGATTATCAACGTCGGTTCCGATTCTTGACTGGGCTGAGGCGATATATTCTTTATTCAGCTCGATCCCGATCCATTGGCGTCGGAGTTGTTTCGCGGCTAGTCCTGTGGTACCTGAACCAAAGAATGGATCAATGACGACACCTGGTTCTGCGTTTTCCACCTCTGTTTCGCAACTACAGGAGGCGTTGTACCCGGTGTGGTGCTTTCTGGGATTCGTGAATTCCCTCGCATAACTTCCGAGAGCGTCTTTTGCTTCGTCGGCCAGTTTTTGCACTTCTGACTTGTTTTTGCCCGTCCCGTCTTGGGTTCGTTTTGACTGGCCTTGATCTCCCAACCCGACTGATCTGATTGCTCTGAGATGCTTGTCTGAGAGATCGTGTTTTTCTGCCTTCTTCAATGCCTGCTTTGCTTGTGGTCTTCCTTGTTTCAGATCGCGGATGTCAGTTACCTCGTACACTTTCTCGAATGGAGTTCCGCATTCTGGGCAGACCTTTTCTGGGATGGTAGTACGAATCAACTGCTTGGGTAGCTCTACCGGGTAGACGGCATCATGGTCGGTTCCGGTGTTGCCCACTTTGATATCGAAGACATCGCCGGGATCGTCTGCTGCTTGTTTGTTGAAGTAATGGTCTTCTCCACTGTGGGCGATGATTAGGATATGTTCGTGTGTATGGGTGTATCGGTTATTGACTGCTTCCGGTTTCGAATTTGGCTTTGTCCACGGGCTGTGATGGACGACCTCGTAGCCGAGCTTCGTAATTTCTTGGTGCAACCGATGGGGAATCCCTTCGACTGCTCCATCTGTGTAGACATCATCGACTACGAGTACGCCAACCCCATCGTTTCGGACGACTCGCATCAACTGGTTCACAATGGAGAGGAGGGATTCAAGATACTGTTCTACATTCGTTTCCTTTCCTAATTGGCCGTCGACATCGTAATCTCGAACGTCGTAATAGGGGGGCGACGTGATGAACCCGTGGCAGGAGTTTGTTGGGATCGTCGATAGGACCTTCCTTGCGTCCCCCTGAGTGATATTGTTGGTGAACGAGTCGATAGGCTCAACTTCAGCTTTGATTGCCTGTTCTGGGGCCAACTGACGTTCTGGTGGGTGTTCGTGTGGGTATTTTTGCTTTGCTTTTTCACTCGGTGTTCCATTTCCGAATGATGGTTTTGGTGGGTGGGTAACGTCTGCTGGAATGCCGAGCGAGGTTTCGATAGTAGCCCCGGCGTTTTTGTGTAGGTGGTATTCTCCTGTTGGATGATCAAGGGTATTCCCGTCTTTCTCTGAGAACGCAGTTGCTGAAAATACCCTGTAGCATTCTGCGTTAGAACTGTAACATAGGAATCGGTCTGAACTTTTGATCTCAAGGGAATTGCTGAATTGGGCTGGCTCTGGGAGGACTGCAACGGCTAATAGGTATTCTTCATACTTACCCCCTGAGTATTCAAGGATGTCTCCTGGTCTGATCTCGGTGTCACTGGCTCCGATTGTTACGTGGGTGTCTTCTCGATGGCGTTGAAGAACTGAAACGGGCCAAAGGTAATTCTCTGCTGTATCTCTGTTACCGGTTTTTAGATACTTTTGGGAGAATAGAAACCCGTCTTCTCTTAGGTTGTATCCGATCTGTTCACCCGTACTCGTTAGTTCGCTTTCGATATGTGGTGTACTGCTCATAGTGGTGATTACTGGAATGGGAATCGTCCGAAGTCTAGTGATTCTTCTAGTTCTTTTTCGGTGTAGTCTTCGGCAATGTCAACGAAGTTTTTGAAAAATGCGAGATCGTCGTCATTGACCAACAACTCCATGTAGATATCATGCCCGCAGTTCAATTTCGTCCAGTTGACGACCTTACGTTGTAGTTTGTGTTGGCCAAATAGCGTCCCACGGATCTTTTCTCCGTCGTAGCTCACATCGTCGACTGCCTGACAACCATATCGGTGAAGCCAATATTCGTGACCGAAGGATTTGTGTCCATCTTCGGTATCAACAATCACTTTTCCACTTGTCACTCCCGTCACTTCTCCCTCAATCTCATGTTCTTCTTCGAGATCGGCATTGATTGATTTGAGGAAGTCTTCGGGTTGATGGGCGATCACGAATGTGAAATCACCGTCGACGAGGTCTCGGGTCTGTTTGACTACGGGTGGCAATTCGGAACTGGTTGTTGTTTGGGATGCAGGTACACTACTCATAATATATCTCAGTCATACCGGTATCTAAAAACATCCTTCTTCCTGTGTCACACAACACCGTGAAAACTGCGATCTACTAACAGTGATTGTGCTAGATCGTTGGTGTACTTGGTGAATATGAGTTTGATTCGAATTCTTCGGGTAGTCGCAGAACGTCGTTTTGGTCTTCAATGAGGATTATTTCATCTTCTGAATCTGACCTAGATTGTATTTTGTTTCTAGTTTGTTGGCTATATCGGTCGTAGATCTTAGTTGAAGTCTTTTCACCAATTCCGTCTACTGATTGTAGTTCTTCTTTGCTTGCTAAGATCACTTCTTCCATTGAAGCGAATTCGATAGCTAATCTTTTCCGAATGGCTTTATTTATTGGTAGCTGCTCTTCTCCTTTCAATTCGATCTCTCTAACCCCTTTGATTTTGGCATCTTCAATGATTTCGTCGTATCCATCGTCTAGGAAGAATGCTTTTGATTCGTAGGAGGTTGGTTCCCCTGTTTTGAGTGTTATAGATTCAAAATTTTGGCAAACAGATTGAATCCAGTCTGGAAATCTGTATACGTTCTTTATGGTATCGTTTAGTGTGTTTTCTTCCCATGTTTCTGTTTTGTATTTTATCACAATCACGAAATGTTGTCTGAATGCTTTACTCTCCATCATATGGTTATTTGATAGATAGTCTTCTATTGATGTATCTCCATATTTATTGGTTAGTTCTATTTTGCAGTGGCCTGCGTCTTCTGGTTTCTGTTCTTCTAGAGCATCGACAACTTGTTTCGCCTTTTTTGCTTTCATGGGTTGATAGATATATTAGTGGGTGCATCTGTTATACTTTCTCGTCTATTCGTCTTTTTCCCATTCGGATAGTTGGCTATTGTTTTCACGTCGGGCTTCTATGTCTTTTTTCGACTCTGATTCATCGCTTTCTTCGTTTTCATCGGTGTTTTCCTCTCCGTAATCTGCTTTTGCTTTTACAGAGTCGATGAGTTTTTCTCCGTGATGTTTTCTAACGTGTCTTCGTGCCTTTTTCAGGGTGTTGAATGGTTTGGGGCATTTTGAACAGACCCATTGAACGTCCTTCCTGATCACTCGATCATATAGTTCAGTGAATTCTTTCGAGTCCCAGTGTTCTGGTGGGTCTTCTGGAGGCTCGTAGGAGAATGGTTCGTTATTTTCATTCCATATGTCTTCTTCAGATTTGGTTGTTTGATTTTCTCGTTCTGCTGAAGCGAGCAGGTGGATGATCTCGTTAAGCTGTTCTAGCTTCTCGTCATCACTTAGGTTTCCAAAACCGGTGATAGTCTGTGCGGCAAGCAATCGAGCTTCTTTGATTTGTTCATCTCCACTCTGATTGTCTCCGCTGGGTGTGTTACTCATGGTTTGTGTTAGTAGTCAAGAAGACTCGTTTGCGGTTCGATGTATACTGCGATGTCAACATTTGTAGCTAAGCTTTCTTGCCCGTTCACGACGCAGTATATTTCACTTGCGTTGTTTGTGGCTTCGTTAAGAACTCTTTCTAGATTTTCGGTGGTGATGTGCTTATAGAAGTGTTCACATGTAGAGTCTGTTGCTGAGTGTTTGTCTTGGGTTGCCGGTGTTAGCTTTCCTCCCATTCTCATACTTGCTTTTGAATAATATGCGAAGGAACAGTCTTCATGTGGGCAGGGAAGCCTCTCCCCATTGCTGATCATTTCGATTGGTATTCCACTGACCTTTTCGGGGATGTCTGATTTCGATTCCCAGCTTGTTTGTGTTTGATTACTCATTTTGTTTCTCCTTAGAGAAATCGTCTTTCAATACGAGATGGGCGTATTCGACCCATTTTGCAAAGATAGCAATGATCTCCATTGCTTCGCTGGCTGTATCCACATTGTGGGTGTGATATTCGTATTCATTTCGTTCTCTGTAGAAATCTAATCCGGTAGATTGGCCTGCTACAGTAATATTAGTTAATAGATATGAATCGTCACTGAATTTCAGGTTTGACATCATACCTTCCATCATTTTAGATAGAGATTCTTTCGTGTTTTCTTGGCGTTTAGGGACTGAAAGCGACTTTAGTGCTTCTGCAAAGTCTGAGTTAAGATAGATCGTGAATCTACATCCTCTGCCGGTTGGGTCTAAGCCTTTGACCCGGTACATATTTTTGTCTGTTGTCTTGATATTATGATCTCCGATGATCATGTCGTGATTTTCGGTTTTCGTGGTCGTTGGTGGGTTTTCCCCTTCACTCTGTGATGTATCGCTATCAGTCATCTTTGTTCACCTCTTCGAAGTGTCGTGAATCGTTGAAGTATGTGTTTTCACTTGGTACGTGGGGTTCATCAAGCCAATCCGCAGCTTTTGGGGCCTTTGGATCGTCCATCAAAATGTTGTCTTCTGCTACAACATCTTTGTTGACGAGATCCCAATCATTTGCTTCAACAGGTCCAGCTGGAGTGGCGACCTTTCTAGCTTCTTCGACTGCATGATAGTCCTCAGGCCCTGCGATGACTGTCGCGATGTATTTCACATGATAATCTAGGGTTACTGTATATCTATACGAGAGAACAAGCCGTGTCGTAGACCAGCAAATATCCCACCTGCGGTACGGGAAGCCCCGGCGTTCACGCCGGGGAGGATGTCACATCTCGCCTGTTCGCTTCTTGCCGATGATCTGTTGGACGACCGCGGCGTGATCCCGGTCGACTGCGAAGAACTTTGAGAGAATCGCGTCGACCACGTCTGACCGTGTGGCGTCCAACCCCTCGCAGG
>Ga0208412_1000448_pt1 | contig 22319 bp, 18 predicted proteins | sample AntDeeMetag02WF4_FD_184758 | JGI IMG/M metagenome (GOLD analysis project Ga0208412, IMG submission 184758) | Saline lake microbial communities from Deep Lake, Antarctica - Antarctic Deep Lake Metagenome 02WF4 (SPAdes) (version 2) | ecosystem: Environmental > Aquatic > Non-marine Saline and... | reverse complement strand
GCGCTGGTGGCGCTCGGCCTGCAGATGCCGTTCCCGGTATCCGGACCGATCTGACGGAGCGGACCGAAGGCGGCCCCAATGGCCTTCCCGTGTCCCGCCGCCGGCAGGCACTGGCCGTAGGCCGGCTTGCGACCGAAGGGAGCCAGCCGGCAGTCAAGGTTGCGGCTCTGTACAAGGACCTCATCGCGAGCAAGCTCGCCCCCACAGCAGCATTTCGATCGCCGCGTGGCAGATCGATTTTTTGTGGGAGCGAGCTTGCTCGCGATGCCCGGGGACGCCGTGCGACTCAGTCCGTGATCCGCACCACCGTGCGGCCGCGCGTCTCGCCGGCCAGCATCCGTTCGAACACGTCACCGATACCGTCGAGACCGACGGTCCCCGCACGGATCGCATCCAGATGGCGTGGTTTCCAGTCCGAACCGAGCCGGGCCCAGCCGCGCTCGCGCCGATCGCGCGGGCAGTTGGCTGAGGTGATGCCGAGCAGGCTGACCCCACGCAGGATGAACGGCATCACGGTAGTGTCGAGTTCGTGCCCGCCGGCCAGGCCGATGCTTGCGATGCTGCCCCAGGGGGCCGTCGTGCGCAGCAGTTCCCCGATCATGGCGCCGCCGACGTTGTCCACCGCGCCGCCCCAGGCCGCTTTTTCCAGCGGTCGGCCTTTCGTCGTAAGGGCGTCGCGGTCAATCACGCGCGCGGCGCCCAGTTCCTTGAGCCAGGCCTCGGCGTCGGGTTTCCCGCTCACGGCCACGACCTCATAGCCCTGGCCCGCCAGCAGATCGACCGCGATGCTGCCCACCCCGCCGGTCGCGCCGGTGACGACGATCGGTCCGGCGTCCGGCGTCAGCCCATTCTCCTCCAGCCGCTGCAGGGCCAGCGCCGCGGTAAAACCGGCGGTACCGAGCGTCATCGCCGTGAAGGCGTCGAGGTCAGCGGGCAGGGGGATGACGAAATCGGCGGGTACGCGCACGTATTCCGCATAACCGCCGTCGTGGTCTTCCGACAGACCGCAGCCGGTCACCAGCACCGGATCGCCCGCACTGAAAGCGCCGGCGCTGCTCTCCACGACCGTGCCGGCGACGTCGATGCCGCCGACCAGCGGCAGGTGCCGTGCGATCTTCCCGCGGCCGGTTCCCGCGAGCGCGTCCTTGTAGTTCACGGAGGAATACTCGGCCCGGATGGTCACATCGCCGGCGTTGAGGTCGTCCAGCGACAGCGTGGTCAACTCACCGCCGTTACCGTCCTCGCGGAGGCGGTAGGCGCGGAATGGCTCGCTCGGCAGTTGCGTCATGTCGGTCTCCGGTTCCGGGCAGGTGCGCGATTGCGGGACCACACATCCTAGCAGCCCTTCGGACGCGGGCTCACCCTGGGCGGCGAGGGGCGTCGAGTCGGCCCGTACCAACGGGTCGAGCAATCGGGCGGTCACCACGTCGAACCGTGTCCAGGGTGCATGCCTCGACCCGGTGGGTATCGCTGGCGCTCAACCCAACCCGCGGTATTCCTGTCACCTGTCGCCTTGGACCATCCGGTCGAAGGCGTACAATAGCGCCCGACCATTTCAGACGCAGGGCGCGGCAAGGCCCGGTTGTGCCGCCCGCGCCCACCAAGTGGAGATACAGGATGGACAAGATTGCGGTCGTGGGCGGTGCAGGGCGCGTCGGTGAATCGGCGGCGCTGTACCTGATGCAGCAGAACCTCTGCCGCGAGGTGGCGGTCATCGATATCGCCGAAGGCCCGGCGAAAGGTGCGGCGCTCGATATCGCCGAGTCGGCCCCGGTGTTCGGTTCCGACACGCGCGTGTGGGGTTCGTCCGACTACGCCGACCTCAAGGACAGCGACCTGATCATCGTGACCGCCGGCCTGCCGCGCAAACCGGGCATGAGCCGCTCGGATCTGCTCGACAAGAACATCGCCATCATGGATCAGATCGCCGATGCCGCGGCCGAGCACGCGCCGAACGCGATGATGATCGTGGTCGCGAACCCGGTCGATGTCATGACCTATCGTGCGTGGCAGCGCACCGGCTGGCCGCGCAACCGCGTGTTCGGTCAGGCGGGTGTGCTCGACTCCTCGCGCATGGCCTGGTTCCTGGCCGAGGCGACCGGGCGTTCGATGGCCGATATCGACGCCATGGTCCTGGGCGGTCACGGCGATCAGATGGTCCCGATGATGCGCTACACCACGGTCAACGGCATCCCGGTCGAGAATTTTCTCGACCAGGCGAAAATCGACGAGATCATCGACCGCACCCGCAAGGGCGGCGCCGAGGTCCTGCAGTTGCGCGAAAACTCCAGCGCCTATCTCGCTCCCGGCGCATCGACCGTCGAGATGGTCGAGTCCGTGGTGAACAACCGTGGCCGGGTGCTGCCCTGCGTGGCGATCCTCGACGGCGAGTACGGTCACTCGAACTGCGCGATGGGCGTTCCGTCGATCCTGAACCGTAACGGACTCGATAAGATCGTCGAACTGGACCTGAACGAGCGCGAACGTGGTGAGTTCGAGACCTCGCTCGCCGCGGTCGAGGAAGATCTGGCGCGCCTCAAGTAAGCCTCCGGTGCGCCGGGCGAATGGCCCGGCGCACGCTCCCCGCCGTGGGCCGACCCGGGCCTTGTGGCTGCCCGTGATAGCGGTCGGTGTCGTTCTCGCGCCCGAATCTTCTCCTCCCGCGTCACCGGGACGTGGCGAAGTTTACGCGCCCATGAGCGCGTGCTAGGTTGATAATCTTTCTCGTTCGGCCCGGTTCCGCCGGTTTTTTATCTGGTGCGCAATCGATATCGGCGGTCGCCATGGCGGCGCCGAGGCGCCGCGTATGGTTTCGTTGCGGCCGGTCGTTCGTTGTTTGCAGGTCAACAAGCAGCAGGAGGGATCCTTCCAGCCATGAGTCATACCCAGTATGCGCCGGCGCGGCCGCGTCTGCAGCGCAGCGAACTCGCCGTTCCGGGTTCCAACATCAAACTGTTCGAGAAGGCGCTGACCGGCGCCGCCGACTATGTGTTCCTCGATCTCGAGGACGCGGTCGCGCCGGACGACAAGGTCGCGGCCCGCGCGAACATCATCCAGGCCCTGAACGATCTCGACTGGGCCGGTCACGGCAAGACCACCTCGATCCGGATCAACGGCATCGACACGCACTATATGTATCGTGACGTCGTCGAAGTGGTGGAACAGGCCGGTCACCGGCTCGACACCATCCTGATCCCGAAGGTCGGTACGCCATCCGATGTCTACCTGATCGACGCCCTGGTGACCCAGATCGAGCAGGCCATGGGTATCGAGCACCGCATCGGCCTTGAAGTGCTGATCGAGACCGCGCTCGGCATGGCCAACGTCGAGGCGATCGCCCAGGCGAGCCCGCGCCTCGAGGCGATGCACTTCGGCGTCGCCGACTATGCCGCCAGCTGCCGTGCCCGCACCGTTTCCATCGGCGGCCTGACGCCCGATTACCCGGGTGATCAGTGGCATATGGCGCTGTCGCGCATGACGGTCGCGTGCCGTGCCTACGGGCTGCGGCCGATCGATGGCCCCTACGGCGATTTCAATGATACCGACGGTTTCGTCGCCTCGGCGAAGCGCGGCGCCGCGCTCGGCATCGAGGGCAAATGGGCGATCCATCCCTCGCAGATCGAACTCGCGAACGATGTCTTCTCGCCGCCGGACACCGAGGTCAGCCGCGCCCGCGCCATCCTCGATGCACTCGCCGAGGCGCAGCGCGAGGGCCGCGGCGCCGCGCAGCTCGACGGCAAGATGATCGACGCCGCGTCCGCGCGCATGGCCGAGAACGTGGTGCGCTCGGCCGACGCCATCGCGAACAAGTGATCCCCGAATTCCCCATCTGAAGATACGAGGCTGAAACTGTGGATATCCACGAGTACCAGGCGAAACAGCTGCTGGCGAAGGCCGGCGTTCCCATCCCCAATGGCGGTGTGGCGCATTCGGCGGAGGAAGCCGCCTACCTGCAGCACGAGATCAGTGGTGAGCGCTGGGTCGTGAAGGCGCAGATCCATTCCGGCGCCCGCGGCAAGGCCGGCGGCGTGAAAATCTGCACGAGTGACCAGGAGGTCCGCGACGCGGCCAGCGAGCTGCTCGGCAAGCGGCTGATCACCAACCAGACCGGTCCGAAGGGCAAGATCTGCACTGCGGTCTACGTCGAGTCCGCGACCCAGATCGATCGGGAACTCTACGTGGCGATGGTGCTCGATCGCGCCTCCGAGCAGATCGTCGTCGTCGCTTCCACGGAGGGTGGCATGGAGATCGAGGACGTCGCGCGCGACAAGCCCGAGGCCATCCTGCGTGAGCTGGTCGATCCGGCCATCGGTCTGCTCGACTTCCAGGCGCGCGAACTCGCCTTCAAGCTCGGGATCCCGGCGCCGCAGCTCGCCGACGCGGTGAAGACCTTCCGCGGCGCCTACCGGATCATGCGCGATCACGACGCGACGCTGGTCGAGATCAACCCGCTGGTCATCACCCATACCGGCCGCCTGCGGGCCCTCGACGCCAAGATCGGCTTCGATGACAACGCCCTGTTCCGCCAACCGGCGATCTCCGAACTGCGCGACCGCGGCCAGGAGGATCCGCGCGAGACCGAGGCGGCCGACCAGGGGCTCTCCTACGTCGGCCTGCAGGGCGACATCGGCTGCATGATCAACGGCGCCGGCCTCGCCATGGCGACCATGGACATGATCAAGCACTGCGGCGGCGAGCCCGCCAACTTCCTCGACATCGGTGGCGGCGCCTCGCCCGAGCGTGTGGCCAACGCCTTCCGGCTCGTGCTGTCGGATGACAACGTCAAGGCGATGCTCGTGAACATCTATGCGGGCATCAACCGCTGCGACTGGGTGGCCGAGGGCATCGTCCAGGCGCTGGGCGAGATCGAGCTCAATGTGCCGCTGGTGGTGCGCCTGTCCGGGACCAATGTCGAACAGGGCAAGCAGATCCTGAAAGACAGCGGCTACCCGATCATCACCGCCGACACGCTGGCCGAGGCGGCAGAGCGCGTCGTGGCCGCCCGCAACGAAGCCGCCTGAACCGACTGACGAGGGAAACCGAGAAGACCATGGCGATCCTGATCGACGAAAATACCAAGGTGCTGGTGCAGGGCTTCACCGGCCGCATCGGCAGCTTTCACGCGCAGGAAATGATGGAGTACGGCACCAATGTGGTGGGCGGCGTCACCCCCGGCAAGGGCGGGCAGACGCATCTCGACCGGCCGGTGTTCGACACCATGAAAGATGCCGTCCGCGAGACCGGCGCGACCGCGAGCATCGTGTTCGTACCGCCCGGTTACGCCGCGGACTCTATCTGCGAGGCCGCCGATGCCGGTATCCACTACTGCGTGGCCATCACCGATGGCATCCCCGCGCAGGACATGATGCGCGTCAAACGCTACCTCAAGCAGTTCCCCGAGGAACGGCGCATGATCCTCACCGGTCCCAACTGCGCCGGCACCATCAGCCCGGGGAAATCGATGCTCGGCATCATGCCCGGTCACATCTACCTGCCCGGGCGGGTCGGTGTCGTGGCGCGTTCGGGCACACTCGGTTACGAGGTCGCAAGCCAGTTCAAGGAGCGTGGTATCGGCATCACGACTTCGGTGGGAATCGGCGGCGATCCGATCAACGGCTGTTCGTTCCAGCGGATCCTCGAGCGCTTCGAGAACGATTCGGAGACTGACGCCGTCATGATGATCGGCGAGATCGGTGGCCCGCAGGAGGCCGAGGCGGGCGAGTACGTGCGCGATCACATGAGTAAGCCGGTGGTCGCCTTCATCGCCGGCCTGACCGCACCGAAGGGTCGTACCATGGGTCACGCCGGCGCGATCGTCTCCGGCGTCGGGGAGAGCGCCGCCGAGAAGGCCGAGATCCTGCGCGGCTGCGGCGTCACCGTCTGCGAACGCCCGTCCGATCTCGGCGCGGCGATGGCGGGCGTGCTGGGGCGGTAACGGACGACTGGATTCAACCGGCCGATCATCGCGAGCAAGCTCGCTCCCATAGAAGAAATGACCCGCCACGGCGTTCCGAACCTTGCGGAGCCAGCTTGTTCGCACAGCCAGAGCAATTCGCGGCGGTGTGCCGGAGTTTGTGGGAGCGAGCTTGCTCGCGATAGACAACGCATCGGGAAAGGAAGCCCGTCATGCAGGATTGCGATCGTCCCCGGAGCCATCGCCTCCGCTCCGGCCGTTGCTCGGAGCGCGGCCGGATCTATCTGGTCACCGCCGTAACCCTGCAGCGCCAATCGCTGTTCGCCCACTGGGATGCCGGCTGCGCCTGTGCCCGCGCCCTGCACGCGGCGCCGTATGAATCGACAATCACGTCACTGGCGTGGGTCGTGATGCCGGATCATGTGCACTGGCTGTTCAGTCTCGACGACGGTCCGCTGGACCGCGTGATGCAGCGTTTCAAATCGCGAGCCGCGCGGGCCGTGAACGTGGCGCGCGGTAAGCGGGGCGCCGTCTGGCAGGCTGGTTACCATGACCACGCGGTTCGTCTTGAGGAGGACCTCCGCGACCTCGCCCGCTATGTCATTGCCAATCCGGTACGGGCGGGACTGGTTCACCGGGTAGGAGAGTATCCGTTCTGGGATGCAGCCTGGCTGTAAGGAATCGCGAGCAAGCTCGCTCCCACAGACTTCGGCAACCCGCCTCGAATTACTCCGTCTTTCTTAGCAGGATCGCTCCCACAGGCTTCGGAATACCACGGCGGCTTGTTCTGATTGTAGGAGCGAGCTTGCTCGCGATGATCTCCCACAGACTTCGGCAACCCGTCTCGAATTACTCCGGCTTCGTTAGCAGGATCGCTCCCACAGGCTTCGGAATACCACGGCGGCTTGTTCTGATTGTAGGAGCGAGCTTGCTCGCGATGATCTCCCACAGACTTCGGCAACCCGTCTCGAATTACTCCGGCTTTGTTAGCAGGATCGCTCCCACAGGCTTCGGAATACCACGGCGGCTTGTTCTGATTGTAGGAGCGAGCTTGCTCGCGATGATCTGGGCGATGCGGGCTGATCACGCCCTCGCGCCAACCCTGGCCTAAGCCGCCCGCGGTCCCGCCGCGACGACTTCGGGTTCCACGCCGCTGCGGTAGGCCTCGAAGTTGGCCTCGAAACGGGCCGCCAGGTCGGCGGCGGCTTCGCGCCAGGCGGCTGGGTCGGGCCAGGTGGCTGCCGGCATGAGCAACTCATCCGGCACACCGGGACAGCTCGTGGGGACGGCCAGGCCGAAGACCGGCTCGGTAACGGTCTCCGCTTGCGCCAGCGAGCCGTCATGGATGGCATCGATGATGGCGCGTGTGTGGCCGAGTTTCATGCGCTGGCCGACGCCGTACGGTCCGCCGATCCAGCCGGTATTCACCAGCCAGACCGTGGCGCCGTGCCGGCGGATGCGCTCCGCCAGCAGATCCGCATACACCCCGGGGTGCCACACCAGGAACGGGGCGCCGAAACAGGCGGAGAAGGTCGCCTCCGGTTCGGTGACGCCCATCTCGGTACCCGCCACCTTGGCCGTGTAGCCGCTGATGAAGTGGTACATCGCCTGCTCGGGTGTCAGTCGGCTCACCGGCGGCAGCGCGCTGAAGGCATCGCAGGTCAGGAAGATCACGTTGTCCGGGCTTTCGGCGGTGCCGGGTACGCGTGCATTCGGGATGTGCTCGATCGGATAGGCGCAGCGCGTGTTCGCGGTGATCGACGCGTCGTCGAAATCGACCGCGCCGGTCTCGGGGTCGTGGACCACGTTCTCCAGCACCGCGCCGTGCCGGATGGCCCCGAAGATCTCGGGCTCGGCCTCGGCGGACAGGTTGATCGCCTTGGCGTAACAGCCGCCTTCGATATTGAAGATGCCCTCATCGGTCCAGCAGTGCTCGTCGTCGCCGATGAGTTCGCGCTTCGGGTCGGCGGAGAGCGTGGTCTTCCCGGTCCCCGAGAGGCCGAAAAACACGGACACGTCGCCCTTCTGTCCGGTGGTCGCAGAGCAGTGCATGGGCAGCACGCCCTCGCGCGGCATGCGGTGGTTCATGATCGTGAACACGCCCTTCTTCATCTCGCCGGCGTACTCGGTGCCGAGGATGACCATCACACCGGTGGTCAGACACAGACTCACGCTCGTGGGCGGGTTCACGCCCGGGATCCCATCCGGGGCCGGGATGGCGCCCGCGTTGTAGATCACGTAGTCCGGTTCGCCGAAATCTTCGAGTTCCTCGGCCGTCGGCCGGATCAGCAGGTTACGCATGAACAGGGCGTGATAGGCGCGCTCGCAGATGACGCGGATACGGACCCGGTAGCGCGGGTCCCAGCCGGCGAAGCCATCGACCACGTGCACATGGTCCAGACCGTTCAGGTGCGTGACGGCGTGCGCGCGCAGGCGCTCGAACGAGCCGGGCTCGATACCGACGTTGACGTCACCCCACCAGACCTCGTCGTGTACCTCCGGGCGATCGACGATGCGCTTGTCGCGCGGGCTACGCCCGGTGCGCTCGCCGGAAAAGGCGATCAGCGCGCCGCTGTCGGCGACCGCCGTGCCGGTCTCATGCGCCAGCGCGTGATCGTAGAGTGCCGTTGGCGTGGCGTTGCGAAGAATGGCGGCCGAGCCAATACCGTGGCGCGTGAGGTCGAGGCGATTCATTGTGTTCCCGGGGTGCGGAGGAGGGCTGGGCCGGCCTCGCCTCCGCGACGCCCGGCTCCCGCCTGGGCGTTACTTAAGCGCAAAAACCCCGATTCGGCAATATCCCGGGCAGATCAGTCCTGAAACCGCCGTGGAAAACGAAAGAGTCACTCGAATTCTGCCCGCCGCAGGGTGAAAATTCTGGTTCTGACCGTTCCCGTTGGGACTTTGTACCCGCCCGCTGGCGTGCGCGATCAGGTATCGCCGCCCCGGTCTCGGTGTGCATCCAGCCGTCGCCGCAATTCCGCCAGCGCCTTGCCGCGGTGGCTCAGCAGATTCTTCTCTTCGGCCGGCAACTCCGCGGCGGTGCGGCCGTCCGCCAGCTCGAACAGCGGATCATAGCCGAACCCGCCGGCCCCGCGCGGGGCGGTGGCGATACGCCCTTCCCAGGTGCCCTCGGCCACGACGGGCGCGGGATCGTCTGACGCGCGGAGATAGACCAGTACTGCCCGATACCGCGCCGTGCGCTGTTCGGCGGGGACGCCGTCGAGTTCGCCCAGCAGCCGCGCGTTATTCTCGCGGTCGTCGCCATGCGCGCCGGCGAACCGCGCCGAATGGACGCCAGGCGCCCCGCCAAGCGCGTCAACCTCGAGTCCCGAGTCGTCCGCGATGGCCGCGAGCCCGGTTTCGCCGGCCGCGTGGCGGGCCTTGGCGAGCGCGTTCTCGATGAACGTCACCGCCGTCTCGGGCGGCGGGCTCACGGCGAACTCCGATTGCGCCACCAGTTCGATACCCGCATCCGCGAGCATGTCCGCGAACTCGCGCAGCTTGCCCGCGTTGCCGCTGGCGAGGACGACTCGGCTCATGCCGCCAGCGCCTGCCGCTGCGCGGCGATGAGTTCGCCGATGCCGCTGGTGGCCAGATTCAGCATCGAGTCCAGTTCCTCGCGGCGGAAGGCATGGCCCTCGGCCGTGCCCTGGACCTCGATGAACGCGCCCTGGTCGTTCATCACCACGTTCATGTCCGTCTCGGCGGTCGAGTCCTCGGCGTAATCGAGATCGACCACCGCCTCACCGTCGACGATGCCGACGGACACCGACGCGATCATCCCATGCAGTGGGTTGGTGCGGATCCTTTTCGCCTTTACGAGCGTTTCCATCGCATCGCTCAGCGCGACGAAGGCGCCGGTGATCGAGGCCGTGCGTGTGCCGCCATCGGCCTGGATTACGTCGCAGTCGATCTGGACCGTACGCTCGCCCAGGGCATCCATGTCGACGGCGGCGCGCAGCGAGCGGCCGATCAGGCGCTGGATCTCGACCGTGCGGCCACCCTGTTTACCGTTCGCCGCCTCGCGGTTGGAGCGGCTGCCGGTCGCGCGCGGGAGCATGCCGTACTCGGCGGTCACCCAGCCGCGGCCCTTGCCGCGCAGGAAGCGCGGCACCGTCTCGTCGACACTGGCGGTGCAGATCACCTGGGTGTCGCCAAACTCGACCAGCACGGAACCCTCCGCGTGTTTCGTGAAATTGCGGGTGATGCCGACGGGACGGATCTGATCGGGATTGCGGCCGCTCGGGCGCATGCACTTCTCCGGAAAGCGAAACGGGGCCGGCATTGTACGCGATGCGAGCGGGGTCCGGGGGGTGGCCGGCGTGGTTTGAAGGCGGTTCTCGCCAAGACGCAAAGTGCGCCAAGGGAGGCAAAGAAATTCGAAGGTGGCGCGGTGGGCCTTCTTGTAGGAGCGAGCTTGCTCGCGATAGTGCGCGCCGGACGGTGGGCTGTTACAGGAGCGATTGGCGAGGCGCGCGGGTTTCGTGAGCTATCGCCGAAGCCGATTCGCCGTGCGGGTACGTTCGCGAGCAAGCTCGCGCCTACAGGTTCTGCCTTCCTTCGCGTCCCTTGGCGAGAACCGCCTTTTCAATCTATACGTTTCCGAACGACCTGGACTGGTCTCGCGCAGCCTGCACTGCGGTGGCCGCCTTCCCCGCACCGCGGGCATAATGCGTTGTATTGCTTCCGGAGATGTGCCGATGCCCGCCAGCATGACCGCATACGCCGTGCGCGAGACCTCGACCGAGGCCGGTACGTTTACCTGGGAACTGCGTGCGGTGAATCACCGCTATCTCGATGTGCAGCCGCGTCTGCCCGAGACGCTGCGCGCGCTGGAGCCCGAAGTGCGCGAGCGCGTTGGTGGCGCCGTCGGCCGCGGGCGTGTTGAATGCATGCTTCGCTTTACGCCGGCGGACCAGGCCGATTCGATCGAGGTCGATGAGGCGCTCGTTTCCGCGCTGGTGGACGCCTGCCACACCATCGACGCCCACATCACGAATCCGGACCGGCTCTATTCCCTCGACCTGCTGCGCTATCCCGGCGTTGTGCGTTCGCCGGAACCGGACCGCGAGGCGCTGACTGAACCCGCGCTCGATCTGCTCGACAGTGCGTTGGACGAACTCGCGGCGACGCGCGCGGAAGAGGGGCGCCGCCTGAAGTCGCTGCTGCTCGACCGGTGCGAACGCGTCGCCGAGCTGGTGGCCGAAGAGCGCCGCCATGCCGATCGCGTCGGCGAACGCCTGCGCGAGCGGCTGCTGGAACGTCTGCGTTCGCTGGAGGTCGATGTCGACGAGGGGCGTATGGAGCAGGAGCTGGCGTATCAGCTGCAGAAGCTCGATGTCAGCGAAGAACTCGATCGCCTCGATACCCACATCGACGCGATCCGCGATGCGCTCGACAGTGAAGAACCGGTTGGCAGACGCCTGGATTTCCTGATGCAGGAACTCAACCGCGAGGCCAACACCCTCGGCTCGAAATCCGCCGACGCCGAACGCTCCCAGGCCAGCGTCGAATTGAAGGTCCTCATCGAACAGATGCGCGAGCAGGTGCAGAATCTGGAGTAATACCGAGCGCGCGGCGTCAATCTGGCCGGACCACGTTTAGGGCACATCGCGAGCAAGCTCGCTCCCACAAACTTCGGTAACCCCCCTCGAATTGCGCCGGCTTTGTCAGCAGGATCGCTCCCACCGGCTTCGGAATACCAGGGCGGGTTGTTCTGATTGTGGGAGCGAGCTTGCTCGCGATTGATTAACAGGGAACGGTTCGCCCATCGCCTGACCGGCACGAACACCGTGACCCATCCGATCCCGCCACAGGCACGTCCGCGTCACGCCAGATGCGGCAACGCGATGTACTCATGCGTCTGCATTTCACGCAGCCGACTGGCGGTGCGCTGGAATTCGAACGCGAGGCGGTCGCCGGTGTAGAGCGATTCCGGCGTGGCGTCGGCGGAGGCGAACAGGCGGACGTTGCGGTCGTAGAGCGTATCGATCAGGTTGATGAAGCGCCGGGCGGCGTCATCGTCGTGATCGCCCATGACCGGTACCCGCCGCAGCAGCACGGTATGGAAGAAGCGCGCGATCTCGAGATAGTCCTTCGATGAGCGCGCCCCGCGGCACAGCGACAGAAAATCAAACCAGACGACACCATCCGCCCAGTACACGACCGTGATCCGTCGGCCGTTGATCGTCACCCAATCGCGCTTGCGGCGATTCACGGCCACCGAGCGCTCGAATACGTTCACGAGCTGCATGTCCGCCTCGCGGTCATGCGGCACGATCCAGTGCTTCGCATCGCCGAGATTGCGCAGGCGCCAGTCGGTGCCGCCATCCACGCGCACGAGTTCCGTGTGCCGCTTCAGCAGTTCGATCGCCGGCAGGAACTGTTCGCGCTGCAGACCGTCGGCGTAGAGACCGTCGGGCGGCACGTTCGAGGTCGTTACGATCGTTACGCCGCGTGCGAACAGGCCACGCAGCAGCCCCGCCATCATCATCGCATCGGTGATGTCGTTGACGTGCATCTCGTCGAGGCAGAGTACGCGCGCGCGGGCGGCGAAATGGGCGGCGACCTCTTCCAGCGGCGATTCACGGTCACCCAGTTCCCGCTGCCGTTCGTGGACGAGGAACATGAAGCGGTGGAAGTGCAGGCGCAGTTTTTCCTCGAACGGGAGGGCGTCATAGAACAGATCGAACAGGTGCGTCTTGCCGGTGCCGACACCGCCATGCAGGTAGATGCCACGGATCGGTTCGCGGCGGCGACCGAACGCGCGGCCGAGCCGAGCGCGCAGACCGGCGCGCTGACGCCCATCGGCGATCAGCCGCGCATGGAGGTCGTCGAGGCGCTCGATCGCCTCGGCCTGCGCCGGGTCGTGCTGGAGCGTTCCGTCCTCGACCGCGCGTCGATACCGTTCGCGAGGAGACATTCGTGGGCGTCAGTCCGCCGGGGCGGTTGGCTGCGAAAGCGCACGATTCTCGGTGACCCGTACCGTGGTCGCAACCTCAGGCCCTGTTCGCGGCATCACGCCGGGCCCGCGTGGCCGATCAGCCAGTCCCGCACGGCGGTAGCCTGCGGCCCCAGCGAATCCTCGCTCGCCCAGGTGACGTAGAAGGCCTCGTCGATGGGCATCGATACCTCGAAGGGCGCCACCAGTCGTCCCTCGTTGACGTGACGCTCGATCAGGGACCAGCGCCCGAGCGCGACCCCCTGTCCCTCACAGGCCAGCCGCATCGGGAGGATCGCCGTATCGAAGTGCGAGCCCCCGCCGCCATCGACCGTATCCGCGACGCCCGCCTTGTGCAGCCATTCCGACCATCCGTTGCGGAAACCGTCGACATGCAGCAGGCGCGTGTCAGTAAGCCGCGCCGGGTCATTCTCGAGGCTCACTGCCAGTTCGGGAGAGCAGACCGGGACGAGATATTCGCGCGTCAGTCGGCGGCTCTCCAGTTCCGGCCATTCGTCCATGCCGTAGCGCACCTCGAGATCGATGCCGCTCTCGATGAAATCCGCGTTCCAGATGGTCGTGGTGACCCGGATCTCGATTTCGGGGTGCAGGTTGAACAGGTCGGTGAGGCGCGGCGCGAGCCAGAATTCGCCGAAGCCGGGTGTCACGCGCAGCGTCACGAGATCCTGACGCGAGTAGCCGAACACCTGCTCCGTTCCCAGCATGAGCTGGTCAAAGGCATCCCGCACGATCGGGAGATACGCCTTGCCGGCCTCGGTGAGCTGCAGGCTCTGTGGCAGGCGGTGGAACAGCGGGTCGCCGAGTCGATCCTCGAGCAGACGGATCTGCTGGCTGACCGCGGATTGCGTGACATGCAGCTCTGCCGCCGCCTTCGTGAAACTCATGTGGCGGGCGGCCGCCTCGAAGGTCCGCAACCAACTCGGGGGTGGCAGGGGGCGGAGCATGGGCGTCAACGCATGGCCATTAGTGCAGCTAAGCCTAACACGCGGAATTCATTGTTTGTCCGCATCGCCCGCGCCGCCGAGACTGTGTCGTCCACGCAGCCAACGTCCAACGTCCGAACGGAGAAGTGCTCCCATGGCAACAAACCGACCGAACATCCTGTTCATCATGTGCGACCAGCTCGGTGCGCCCGCGCTGTCGGCATACGGCCACCCGGTCGTGAGGACACCGAACATCGATCGCCTCGTGGAGCGCGGCACGGTCTTCGAGAACGCCTACTGCAACTCGCCGCTGTGCTCGACCTCGCGCGTCTCGGTGATGTCCGGTCGGCTGGCGTCGGATTTTGATGCCTTCGACAACGCCTCGGAATTCCCCTCCCAGTTTCCGACCTTTGCGCACTACCTGCGCTCGCTCGATTACCGCACCTGCCTGAGCGGCAAAATGCATCTGGTCGGTGCCGATCAGCTGCACGGCTTCGAGGAACGCCTGACGACCGACTTCTACCCGGTCGACTTCGGCTGGACGCCGGACTGGGAGAAGCCCGAGGAGCAGCTCGAATTCTTCCACACCATGGAGAGCGTGACGCATTCCGGCGTGGTCGCCCGCAGCATGCCCATCGACTTTGACGACGAGTCCACCTGGAAGGCGGCGCGGTACATGTACGACGTCAAGCGCGACCAGCAGCACAAGGATGAGCGACCCTTCTTCCTGTGCACGTCGCTGACGCACCCGCACGATCCGTACCTCACCACGCGCGAGTACTACGAGCGCTACGCCGCGGACGAGATCGACATGCCGCACGTGAAGTACCGGCCGGTGGAAGAGCGCGATGCCCACAGCGCGCGGCTGTACTGCCACTACGGCATGCACCAGGTGGATCACACGGACGAGGACATCCGCCGCTCGCGCCACGCTTACTACGGCATGATCAGCTACGTCGACGACAAGGTGGGTGAACTGCTCGACGCGCTCGAGAAGAGCGGCCAGGCGGACAACACCATCGTGATCTTCTCCGCCGACCACGGCGATATGATGGGTGAGCGCGGCATGTGGTACAAGATGAGCATGTACGAGTGGTCGGCCTCCGTGCCGTTCATCGTCAGCCACCCCGACATCAAGGGCGGTCAGCGCGTGAAGAGCAACATTTCGCTGACGGACCTTTACCCGACTCTCGTCGATTTCGCTTCCGGCACGGAACCCGATCCGGTCATCGCGCCGCATCTCCAGGGACGGAGTATCGTGCCGCTGCTCCATGGCAACGAACAGGACTGGCACGACACCGTGTACTCCGAGTACATGGGCGAGGGCGCGGCCGGCCCCGTGCTGATGGTTCGCCGAGGCCCCTGGAAGTACGTCTACAGCGACGGCGAGCCGGACCAGTCGGCCGATCCGCCGCAGCTGTTCGATCTCGAAAACGATCCCGACGAGCTCGACAACCTCGCGGGCCGGTCCGACTACCGGGAGGTCGAGAGCGAACTCGCCGAGCGCGTGCGCCAGCGTTGGGATGCGGACGATCTGCGCCAGCGCGTGCTGGAAACGCAGAAACGTCGGCGCTTCATCTACAACACCCTGAGAAAGGGGCTTACGCAGCCCTGGGACTGGGAGCCGCGATCCAACGCCGGTGACCAGTACATACGCAATGGCGAAGTACTGGCCGAACGCGAAGCGCGGGCCCGGCTGGACGAGCAGAACCGTCCCGCCGAGACCTGGGCGAAACGCGCGACGCAGTAATCACATGCGTTCACCCGTTCCCCCGTCGGCGCCACGCGCCGGCGGGGCAAACGAAAACGGAGGACACTCCATGATCAAGAGCATGATCCGAAAGCCACATTGCCTGATGGCCGCAATATTCGTCGCCGGCATGGCGTTGCTGCCCATGCGCGCCGTCGCGGCGGAACCCGTGCGCTTCGCCATCCAGGCTTGGCCGGGTGTGACGGTCAAGACCGAGGTCGCACGACAGGTGCTGGAATCCATGGGTTACGAGACGAGCCTGCAGGAACTCAGCCCGCAGTTCGTCTACCAGGGCATTCGCAGCGATGACGTCGACGTTTCCCTCGGCGCGTGGATGCCGGCGCACAAGGACATGGTCCAGCCGCTGCTCGACGACGGCGTCGCCGTGCAGCATGCGGCCAATCTCGAGGGCGCCATCCAGGGCCTCGCCGTGCCTGCGTACACGTACGAGAGCGGCGTGAAAAGCGTCGAGGATCTCGTCGAGCACGGCGATAAATTCAACCGCGAGATCTATGCGATCGGTTCCGGTGCGGCGATGACGCGCGCGTTCCAGGATGCCGTGGAAGACGACTACATGGGTCTCGGCGACTGGAAGCTCGTGCCGAGCAGTGTCGCCGGTATGCTCTCCCAGGTCGAGCGCGCCACCAGGAAGAACGAGGCCATCGTCTTCCACGGGTGGAAGCCGCACTGGATGGACCTGAAGTACGACATCCGCTTCCTCGAGGCCGATCCCGAGAGCAAGCTCGCCGGCATGAAGACGACGATCTACACCATCGTTGCCGATGGCTGGCCCGAGAAAAACGCCCAGGCGTCGAAGTTCCTCAAGCAATTCGACGTCCCGGTCGCGGCCCAGAGCAAGTGGATCGCCGGTTTCGCCCGTGACGAGCGCCCGGTCGAGGAAGTCGCGTCCGAGTGGATCAGCAGCAACATGGATACCGTGGCCAAGTGGGTCGGCGGGGTGGAAAGCGCCAACGGCGGCTCCGGCATCGACGCCGTACGCCAGAAGTTCGGCGGCTGAATCGGACGGAAACAGGGGGCTCGGCGCCGGATCGGCCGGGCTTCCGTTTGCTGAACAAGGGAATGACCGGACCACGATCCGGATCGCCCGCATGGCCGCGGTTTCCGCGGCCTTTTCATTTGTGACGCGCGGAGCCGTCTCCTCTCAGGTTCCTCGACCGCGCGTAATGCGCCTCGAAACGGCATAATCGGGCTGTACATTCCGGGGAGAGGCATGGCCGACACCGTCGCATCAAGGAACGAGGCATGAGTCCGCGCGCGTTTCCATGGCGCCGGCTGCTGCCATTCCTGCGCTGGTGGCCGCGGGTGGACAAGGCCACCACACGCGCCGATGCCTGGGCCGGCCTGACGAATGCGGTTGTCGTCTTGCCCCAGGGCGTTGCCTTCGCCCTGCTGGCCGGTCTGCCACCACAGTACGGCCTCTACACGGCCATTGTCCCCGCAATCGTTGCAGCGCTGTTCGGCTCATCCTGGCAGATGATCTCGGGACCGACCGTCGCGTTGTCGATTGTCGTCTACGCAACGCTGGCGCCAATCGCCGAGCCGGGGACGGCGCACTACGTCACGCTCGTGGTCACGCTCACGCTCATGGCGGGTCTCATTCAGCTCGCCTTCGGCCTGGCTCGGCTGGGCACGCTGGTCAACTTCGTCTCACCCGCGGTGCTGACGGGCTTCACCGCGGGCGCGGCGATCCTCGTCGTTACCAGCCAGTTGCGGAACCTGCTCGGGATCGACATCCCACGTGAGGGCAACTTCCTCACCGTGTGGCACTACGCAATCATGCACCTCGATGCCGCGAAACCGCGTGTCATGGGGATCGCGCTCGTGAGTTTCGTCGTCGCCGTCGCCGTGCGCGCCCTGCGCCCGAACTGGCCATATCTGCTGCTGGCTATGCTGGCCGGCACGGTCACCGGCCTGGCCGTCTCCGCCCGCGCGCACGGGGTCGACGTCATCGGCGAGGTCCCGACCACGCCATTTCAGGCCAGCCTGCCGTCGTTCGACCTGCAGACCATCCGGCAACTGGCGCCCCAGGCGTTGGCGATCGCCCTGCTCGGCCTGATCGAGGCCGTTGCCATCGGCCGCGCGATCGCGATGCGCTCGCAACAGCGCATTGATGGGACCCAGGAATTTATCGGCCAGGGTCTGTCGAATGTGCTGGGCGCGTTCTCGTCGTGTTACCCCAGCTCCGGCTCGTTTACGCGGTCGGGAATCAACTACGAGGCGGGCGCCCGGACCCCGCTGTCGGCGATCCTTTCAGCACTGTTCCTGATGGTTCTCCTCGTCAGCGTCGGTCCCCTGGCCCGGTATCTGCCGACCGCCGCGATGAGCGGAATGTTGATGCTCGTCGCCTGGAACCTCATCGACCGCAGGCACATCAGCGAAACGGTTCGCGCGAGCCGCGAGGACACGGTAGTGCTGGCGGTCACCTTCTTCGCCACGCTCTTCCTTGACCTTGAGTTCGCGATCCTCGCCGGTGTCCTGTTGTCACTCGTGCTGTTCCTCAATCGAGCGGCGAATCCTTCGATATTCAGTCTTGCGCCCGATCCGAATAACCCCAAACGGCGTTTCGCCAATCTCCGCCGCAAAGCGCTCACCGAGTGCCCGCAACTCAAGATTCTGCGCATCGACGGCCACCTGTTCTTCGGCTCAGTGCAACCGATCTCCGAGACCCTCGGGCGGCTATCCGAAGGCTCGGATGCGCGTAAGCACATACTGATCGTGTGCAGCAACATCAGCTATATCGACAGCGCGGGTGCACAGATGCTCGTCTCGGAGGCGCGGCGCCTGGAAGCGCTTGGCGGCGGACTCTACCTCTGCGACGTGCGGCTGGAGCAGATGGCGTTCCTGCGCCGCAGTGGATACGCCCAGGCCTTCGGGCGCGACCACATCTTCGCGCACAAGGAACACGCCATCGCCGGCATCTTCGAGCGCCTGGAACGCGAGATCTGCGAACGCTGCACCGCCCGCATCTTTTCCGAGTGCCAGCGCGTCCCGCGGCGCACCGACAACATCGTGCCGATCGAGACGTGATGGGATCCGGGAGGCCGTGTACATTCCCTGACCAATCGCGAGCAAGCTCGCTCCCACAAACCGGTATCCGGCTTTTGTGGGAGCGAGCTTGCTCGCGATTGGGTGTGAGTCCGTGGGCGCGTTTGCACGAGGCGCGCACTCTCAATCCCGCCGCAACCGCTCCGTAACCGCCACGGGCGTCGGATACCGCATCACGATCCAGTACGAAGAACCGATGAACGTCATGATCGTTGCCGCCTGGATCGTGTAACTCGCCGATGCCGAGATCAGCCCGCTCTCGAAACTCGCGATCGCGACCAGCAGCGAAAACTCCGAGATCTGACCGAGCCGCACCCCGATCTGGCGCGAGAGGTCATGCGCCTCCTTCTCGCGCTCCAGCATCCGGTCGAACACCCACGGCTTGATCACCAGCGCCGCCACCGCGAGCGTCAGCGCGGGCCAGAACACGTCGGGCAGCACCTCGAGGTCGAAACTCGCGCCGAGCGCGAAAAAGAACATGATCAGGAAGAAATCGCGCAACGGCTTCAGGCTCTCCGCGATTAAGCGCGCGACCGGATTCGTGGCGAGTGAAACCCCGGCAATGAAGGCGCCGATCTCGTACGACAGGCCGACCGCATGGCCCAGTTCCGCGAGGCCGATGCACCAGCCGATCGCCAGCAGGAAGATGTATTCACGGATCGCGTCGAACTTATAGAACAGGTGCGTGATTACGTAACGCGAGAACAGGAACGCGAACAGGACGAGAAGCGGTGCCGAGACGAAGCACAGAAGCAGATTCGCCATCGGATCGCCTTCACCGCCCCAGCCCTGGACCAGCAGCAGCACCACGATCGCGATCACGTCCTGGAGCAGCAGGATCGAGATGATGATCTCGCCCATGCGCTGCTGGTGCAGCGCCGAGGTCGGCAGCAGCTTCAGTCCGATGATGGTCGAGGAGAACATCATCGCCGCACCGATCAGCGCCGCCTCCAGCACCCGGAAACCGAACAGCAGCCCGATCCCGGCCCCCACAACCCAGAAGGCCACGCAGGTGACCAGCGTCACCACCGTGACCTCGCGCAGCAGGCGTTTGAGTTCCTGCGGTTCGAGGTTCAACCCCAGCAGGAACAGCAGGAAGATGATCCCGACCTCCGCCATCCCGCGGATGATCGCCGGATCGGCCACCAGCCCCAGGCCGATGCCCAGCTCGCCGAGCACTGGTCCGCTCAATAGGCCCAGCGCGATGTAGGCAACCGGCAACGCCTGGCGCGCATAGAGCGCCAGCGTGGCGAGGATCGCCGCACCGGTGAAGATGATGAAAATGGCGTGAACGATCGCTTCGGCGTGCATCCTGCACCTCCCGTGGCAGACCCGCATTATCGCACGCGACGCCAACCCGCCGTCGCGACTCTGTCGGCCATACCGTAGGTTGGGTTGAGCGCGAGCGGTGCCCCGAACGCCCGCTTACTCGTCGCTGGCGGGTACGCTGGTCTCGCCGGTCATGAACTCCCGGTGCAGGAATTCGCGGGCGATGTCGGCGGCGCGGTGGACGTGGTCGCGCGTGGCTACGCTGGCGGCGTCGGCATCGCCCGCGGCGATCGCCTGCTGGATGCGGCGCATCTCCGGGATCGCGGCCCGGCGCCGGTTTTCGGAGGAGATGGTCATGCCGCGCAGGTGGTTGATGCGGGCGTTGAGCGAGCGGACGATCTCCCAGGCGACCAGCTTGCCGCTGCACTGGAAGAGCTCGTCGTAGAAGGCGGTGGTCGCCTCGAGGATGGCGGGCGGATCCCCGCCGTCGAAGGCGCGGTCGATGGCGTCGACGGCACGGTCGAGGCGTTCGGCCGCTGCCGCATCGGCCTGCTCGGCGCAGGCGGCGGCGGCCATCGGTTCCAGCAGGGCGCGGATCTCGTAGATCTGCTCGACTTTGGCCGGGTCGAATCGTGCAACGACCGGCCCCTGGTGAGGGATGGTCTCAACCAGGCCTTCGGCCTCCAGATGGCGCAGGACCTCACGCACCACGCTGCGGCTCACGCCCAGCCGCTCGCACAGCTCGCGTTCGGTCAGGCGGTCCCCGGGGCGAAAGCGGAAGCGGAGGATCGCGTCCCGCATTTTCTCCAGCGCCAGCTGCCGCAGGGTCTTCCCCGTGCGCTGGATGCGCATGGAATCGCCGTCGCCCTGTTCCGCCATCGATCGATACTCCCTCGCTGATCCGTGTAAACCCGCCTATTGAATGCGTCATCGCGGGATGCCGCAAGCCGGTTCGATCCGCCTGTTCTCAGACGAGCTCTTGACAGATCGTATGCTGGTATACAATCTTACATCATATCGCCCGGCCGGCGAAGAACCGGGGTATCGGCCCCGGTGTGGGACACGCGCCGCGCAGGCGCCGCAATGATGGGAGCGGCAATGGAGCCGAGAATCCGCAAGACCGTGAGCTGGACCGAGGAGCAACGTATCGAGGGCGGCCGTGAGGCCAATCCGCCCCTGCGCCTGCTGGCCGCGGCCGCCGTGCTGGACAACCCCTGGGCCGGACGTGGCTTCGTCGAAGACCTGAAGCCGGAGATCCATGCGTTCGCGCCGATCCTGGGGCAACTGCTCACGGACGAAATCCTGCGCATGGCCGGTTCCGGCGATGCAGTGGAGGCCTACGGCAAGGCCGCCGTCGTCGGCACCGCCGGCGAGGTCGAGCACGGCTCGGGCCTCGTCCATACCCTGCGCTTCGGCAATATCTACCGCACGGCGGTCGGTGCCGAGAGTTTCCTCAGCTTCACCAACACCCGCGGCGGCCCGGATGCGCCCATCAGCATCCCGCTGATGCACAAGCACGACGCCGGCAAGCGCTCGCATTACCTGACGATCCAGTTCTCGATCAGTGACGCGCCCGCGCCCGACGAGATCGTCGTCGCGCTCGGCGCGTCGATCGGCGGGCGTCCGCATCACCGCATCGGCGACCGCTATCAGGATATGGAGGAACTCGGTGGCGCCGGCAAATAACACCGACGTGGCCACGGCCGCCGTGCATCACACCATGGACGGCACCGCCTGGATCCAGGCGGGTGCCGGTGAGCCGCTGGTGCTGGTGCATGGCGTCGGCATGAACCACGCCGTCTGGGCGCCGCAGGTCGCGTACTTCGCGGAGCGGGGGTATCGCGTGATCGCCTACGACATGCTCGGCCACGGCGACAGCCCGTTGCCCCCGGAGCGGGTCGAACTCGCCGATCTGCGTCGGCAGCTCCGCGCGCTGCTGGATGAACTCGACATCGAACGCGCGCACCTGGCCGGCCACTCGATGGGGTCGCTCGTCGCGATCGATTTCGCGCTCGATGCGCCGGATCGGGTGCGGGACGTGGTCGCGCTGAACGCCGTGTACGAGCGCAGTGCCGCACAGCGCGCCGCGGTCCAGGACCGTGCCCGGCGCCTGGCCGAGGGCAGCGCGGATGCCACTCTCGACGAAACGCTCGACCGCTGGTTCGGCCCCGAGCAGCGGGCGCGGCAGCCGGAGAGTATCGCCGCCGTGCGCCAGTGGCTGGATGCCGTGGACCCGGCCGGGTACGCCCGCGTCTATGGCTGCTTCGCCAGCGCGGATGACGCGTTCACCGGGCGCCTGCCGGGGCTGGCGGTGCCGGCGCTGTTCATCACGGGTGAGCATGACCCGAACTCGACGCCGGCGATGTCCAGCCGCATGGCCGCCGAAAGCCCGCGGGGTGAACTCGCGGTCGTCCCGGGTGAACGCCACATGATGGC
>Ga0208412_1000444_pt1 | contig 22400 bp, 19 predicted proteins | sample AntDeeMetag02WF4_FD_184758 | JGI IMG/M metagenome (GOLD analysis project Ga0208412, IMG submission 184758) | Saline lake microbial communities from Deep Lake, Antarctica - Antarctic Deep Lake Metagenome 02WF4 (SPAdes) (version 2) | ecosystem: Environmental > Aquatic > Non-marine Saline and... | reverse complement strand
ACAGTTCCAACATCCTGCGTCTTCGTGTGTGACGCTTTCTATGACACCCTCTCAAAATTCCTATAACCCGTTCCACTATCGATCTCCGAATTGGAGGTAACGAGTGACGACGGGCGGAGACGGCGACGTCTGGAGCACCTCCAAGTGTCGGGGGTGTTACCGCCCGAATCGTCGCTGTCGATCTTGGAAATCAAGCACTGCCCGGAGGTAGTCCCGCCGGCGGAAGTCTCGCCAGTTCACGTCGATGAAGTAGAGTTCGGAGTACACGGACTGCCAGATGGCAAAATCTGAAAGACGCTCGGCCCCTGTCTTGATCACAAGATCCGGCTCTTCGGAGAACACAAGCCGGTCAGTGACTTCCTTTGCGTCAATTGCGTCGGGGGTGAGCCGTCCCGCGTCGACATCGGTTGCGAGTTCGCGAACTGCGGCCGCAAACTCTGCTTTGCCGCCGAGCCCAACTGTGATCCGGATCGGAGAGTCGACGGCCGCAGTGGGGTTGCTTGCCGAATTCTTGTCGTGGGGGCTGTGAACAACAAACGGCTCGGGGGTGTCGAGTTGTTGTAACTTGCCCGTAAGGGTCGGAACGATAGAGCCGTCGAGTACTGACACCGAGACAGTGACGCACTCGGCACCGTAGTGTAGCATCCATCGGAGTGACGTTTCAAGCATGTCGAACCCGCCGTCGACGAGGAGATCGTGTTCGGTGAGTACGAGGGCAACATGTGTGGGCGGACTCGCTTTGTGACGACGATGGCGGACTGCGAGATAGATGTCATACAGGCCCACAAGTGACCGTTTCGGTAGGTCGTATAAACACCCTTCTTTTGTATCGACTCGTAGTGTTGGAGAAGTTAAGCAACATGGATGACAGAATCTGGGAATTAGAGAGGTTCTGCTCTGTTGATGTAGCATTTTTCCCAGGCAGAAAATGTATAAAACAACCGACCGCTGAAGAGTGCGTATTCACCGAATTAGTACTCGAATTCGCTGGTAATGATGTGAATGCAAACTCCACCTTCGTACTCTTCGTCAGCGCTGACCGCCCACCCGTGGACAGCAGCAATTGTCTGGATACTCGGTAGGAGCATCCCCGCTTCTGCCGTGGGAATCGCTTCGCCGTACTCAAACGCTCGTTCGACTTCCTCAGGCGTGAGTTCTCGCCCGTCAGTGCAAATCTCGATCACGCCCTCATGAAACCCGACAGTTACGTTCGTGGTGCCTGTAAAACGCGCAAACTCGAACACACTGCAGAACAGATCCACCAGTCGGATTCTGTCCGCGTGAATCATTCCCTCTGACTCGACTGTGAGCGACATCCCCTCGGTATCCGCTTCATTCCATCCCTCGTTCACGGTCTCCGCAATGTCGTGGGTGGCCGTCGCATCTAGCGTCTGTCCGAAGCGCGCGAGTTTCGACAAGTCGGTCACAATCGAGTCCATCCGATCGAGTGACTGGCTGGTTTTCTGGAAGTACTCCGCACTAATCAAGGAGTCACCCTGTGTGAGTTCATCGCCTACCATCTTGAGGTAGCCGTCGGCGATTGCGAGGGTGTTTCGGAGTTCATGAGTGATCGCATCAGAGAATTCATCGAACTGGTCGTTTTGGCGTTGGAGTTCCCGCCGTTGTCGCTCGATCGTCGTTATATCAGACAAGATGATGACTCGGCCGAACACGACTGTTTTGATGCTGAGTTTTCGACGCTCAACGACGTAGTATCGCGTCTCATCCTCGATACTCACCTCGATGGGACTGGCGGCGTTTGTCAGCGTCTTTGCCAGCTCTGGATACTCGGTACCGACGCCTTTGCCAACTATACTGGGAAGCTTCGGGAACGCGTCCGCAGCAGCTCTGTTGTAATCACGAACCGCACCCGCTTGGTCAACGGCGATCACTGGATCGTTGAGCGCTTCTAGAATCTCTTGTCGCCAGAATGCTGGCAAAGCGACGAACTGCTCATCAACCACATAGAGCACACCCACTGCAAAGATCGCAACACCGAGGGGTTCGTAGTTGAGAGATAACACGAGACTACTGGTGTAACTGAACAAGTCGAAGATCACTGGCAGGGCTGTGACTGCGACCAGCGCACCGACCGCCCGCGTATCAAACTGTGACTCAGCAAAGAGTTCGTACAGCAGGTAGAATCCGACTGCAGTGAGGGCGTATGACAGCCCCGTTACTACCCAATGAGCTGGCAGGAGAGTGATAGCCAAATGCGGAAACGGGTCTGGGACAAGAGTACTCGTAAAGTAGAGGTTGTGTACTGGGTTCGTGATCTTGACGAGGACAATCGCAGCATACACACCGATGGCGAGTCGTCGGAGTGTAGGTTGGCGGTGATACTCATGACCAGTGTATGCGGAACAGAAGTACAGCCACGCTCCAACAGTGGCGAGTCCGGCAACCAACCCGATGATATAGCTAACCACCTTAGCCTGCGTCCCCGGCAGCAACAAGAGTCCACACTCCGCCGCTGCCCACACCCCGCTCGTGACAAGCAATCCGGTCAATCCTCGGCGTGTATCCGTATTCGGTACCCGTCGCACTCCACGGATGGCGGCAAAGCAGGCGACACCGGCGATAATGAATAACAAAGCAAGCCCGAATCGAAGATAGCTCACGACATTCTCAACATATCTGATATTCGGTAATATGTCGTATATGAGTTTTGGTCGGCCGGGCAACAGGATGTCACTTTGATTAACTCTGTATTGACCGATCCGTGAGCCTCCTGTATTGACCGCAGCGTTGCGGACGACGCAGCGCAACCTTACAGTTGCACCACTAGTACTCGCTACCGATCAAAATACCCACGGTCTCAACGACTACTCTTTGAGAAGGTATTTTGACACTAACAATGTCGCTGCGAGTTTGAGGCTGTATATGGACATTCGTCGACGGACATTGTTCCGGTTCCAGCGGCTCTGCTACCGGTGGAAGCTTCTCAAGCACCCATACGGATACGACTACGTGAGACAACAGTACTCTCTCACGGGCAAGCGAACCTCACCAGACGGCGACTGAAGCCGGTCAGTCTCGGGCCGCCGAGACGGCCTCGACAACCGCTCGCGCGTTCGCCTCGACCTGGTCGTACGCGTCGTCGTCGATCGCCTCGTGGTCGACGATCGAACCACCGACGCCGACCGCGACTGCGCCGGCCCGGACGTACGCGCCCGCGTTCTCCGCACTGACGCCGCCAGTCGGGACGAGGGGGATCTGCGGGAGGGGACCACCGATCGCCGCGACGTGGTCTGGGCCGCCGGTCTTTGCGGGGAACACCTTCACCGCGTCGGCACCAGCTTGGTAGGCCTCAAGCGCCTCGGTCGGCGTGTACGCGCCGACCGCGATCGGCGTTCCGTAGCGGTTCGCCGTCCGGATGACGTTGCGGTTCACCGTCGGCGTTACGAGGAACTCCGCACCGGCCAACTGTGCCGCTCGCGCCGTCTCCGCGTCGAGCACGGTACCGGCGCCGACCAGCGCGTCGTCGACGCGGTCCGATATCGCTTCGATCGACGACATCGAGTTCGGTGTGTCCGCCGTTATCTCCAGTGCTGTCACGCCGGCGTCGACGACGGCGTCCGCGACCGCTACGGCGTCGGCCGTGTTGACACCGCGGAGGATCGCGATCACCCCGCCGTCCGTGATTCGATCAAGTCGATCAGTTCGCATGATGGGTATCTGCCCCGGTGGGGTATTAAAACGAACCGTGTCGGGTACGCCCACGCCGTGTCACAATAGCTCGAGTTCGATCGTCTTTGCGGCGCTGGAGACGAGCCCGGCCGTGTCCTCCTCCAGTCGTTTCCCTTGCATCTCGTCGGACGGTCCGGAGACGCTGACTGCGCCTACGGAGTCGCCGCCGACGACGATAGGGGAGGCGACGCACTGCCAGTTCTCGTCGAGTTCACCGCGATCGAACGCGATGTTACGGTCCCTGATCGATCGGAGTTCAGAGCGGAGCGTTGCCGGGTCTGTCACGGTCCGATTGGTCTTCTGGTCGAGTCCATGGCGGGTGACGTACTCGTCGACCGCGTCCTCTGACCGATACGCGAGGATCGCCTTACCGGCCGCGGCCGCGTGGAGTCGGACGCTACCGCCCACCGGAATAGGATGGTTCCGGGCACCGATCCGATGGAGATAGACAGCGTTGGCCTCTTCGGGAACCACGAGGTTCGCGACCGCGCTCGTGTTTCGAGCGAGCATGCGGATCTCGCTCTGTGCTGCCTGGTAGACGGGGTTCCGTTCTCTCGTCCCGAATCCGATCCGCAGGAACCGGTGGGTGAGCTCGTAGGTGCCGCCTGAGTTCTTTACGTATCCGAGAGCACAGAGCGTCGAGAGGTGGTTGTGAACTGCACTCTTCGAGACGTCCAGCGTGCCGGCTAACTCGGTGACTCCGCCACCGTCACGCTCGTATAGCTCTTCGACGATCCGGAGAGACGTTGCGGTCGCCTGAACGGTGATAGTGTCCGTGTTCCCCATCGTTTCTCAGAGTAGTATGAACGACAGGTGTATAACGTTTGTTTAGTATCGAAGAACACTATCGGCGGTCGGGAGATAAAACTACAATAAATATCCATAGATTATTACTTTATGGATTGGAATTAAGAGACAAAAAGCCCAGAACCGGGAGAATGGTATATAATAGCCCAGTGTTCAGCCCAAGAAAACGCAAATGGAGCGTTTCTAAGCGTGTTTTAGGACAGATGTACAGTAATTTTATATACCTACAATATAAGGGACGAATACTCAGGTACGATCATGACTAAAAAACCAGACTACGCACGATACGGGCGGCGGCGGCTGATGAAGGGCGCAGGACTCGCGGGGCTCGCGGGGCTCGCAGGATGTATCGGAACTGGTGATCCCGAGGGCGGGAGCGGTGGCGGCGACGGGAGTGACGGGAGTGATGGAAGCGAGGGCAGTGACGGAAGCAACAGTAGCGGCGACGACAACGGCGACGGTGGCGGTAGCATGGCGTCAGAAATCGACGTGTGGGGGTGGGACGTCGCCGCACGGGCGCTGACGATCTCGGCTGAAGAGTACGAATCCGAAAACGACGCGACGGTCTCGGTCGAGGAGTTCGGTCGATCCGCGATGAAAGACCGGCTCCAGACGAACCTCCTCTCGGGCTCCGGCGCACCTGCGGTCTCCATGCTGGAGTCCGTCGACGGCCCCTCGTTCATCGACACGGGTTCCGTCGCGCCGCTCACCGACGAGATCGAGGAAGCGGGCATCCGCGAGGATTTCGTCTCCGGAAAGTGGGAGGCGCTCACTGTTGACGGGGACATCTACGCGCTCCCGTGGGACACCGGCCCGACGGCAGTCTACTACCGGCGGTCGGTGTACGACGAACACGACATCGACCCAGACAGCATCGAGACGTGGGCGGACTTCATCGAAGAGGGACAGAAACTGCCGGACGAGCAGTACATGCTCAACCTCCCCGAGGGGGACCTCTCCGGCGTCTGGCGGTACCAGTTCCGCCAGCTGTCTGGCGAGCCCTTCCTTGAGAGCGGCGAGGTGAACATCCACAACGAGAAGTCGCTCCGTGTGGCTCGTAACATTAAGGAGATATACGACGCCGACATCGCGGCCAATATCGAGGGATGGACAGCGGCCTGGTTCAGCGCCTACGGCGACGCGACGATTGCGTCGCTCCCCTCGGCGGCGTGGATGGAGGGAACGCTGCGTGCTGAACTCCCCGACACCGCCGGCGACTGGGGCGTGTTCAAGATCCCCGCGTTAGAGTCGGGCGGACCGCGGGCGTCGAACTGGGGCGGCTCCAACCTCATGATCGCCGATCAAGTGTCTGACGAAGAGAAGGCGCGCGGATGGGACTACATGGAGTACTCGTTGGCGACCGAGGAGATGCAGCTGGCGATGTACGACGAGTACGGGCTCTTCCCGGCGCTGGAGACCGTCTACGACGAGCCGGTGTTCGACGAGGAGCTCGACTTCTACGACGGACAGGCTGCGCGGGCGCTCTTTGCCGAGGTCGCACAGGAGTCGCCGGGATACCGGTTCACTGCGGACACCCCCGAGGTGTCACAGGCCATCGAGACCGAACTGCAGCGAATGATCAACGGTGAACAATCGCCCGAGGAGGCCATCCAGGCAGCCGCGGAGACGGTCGCCGAAAACACCGATCGAGACCTCGCGTAATCTGGGGTAATCGATCGCATGGCAACTTCTGACGAAACGGACGATCGGATTGGGCAGGGGTATCGCCGCCGCGTCCGCATGAAGATACGGACAGCCACGAGGCAGTCCAGACGGGCGATGCGACCGGTCTGGGACCGGGTGCGCTTTGCCAGACAGGACCTGACAGCGGCGACACCGACGCTGCCGCGGGTCGCGTATCTGTTCATTGCGCCGTTCTTCCTGCTTTTCAGCGTGTTTCTCGCCTTTCCGGTGTTTTACACGCTGTACCTGTCGTTTTTCGAGTACCAGGGTGTCGGCCAAGGATCGCTGTTCTGGATCGATCTCGGCCCGGTGTACATCGAGATTCCGCAGATCGCACAGCTGAATTTCGTCGGACTCGGAAATTACGCTCGCCTGCTCGGAAACGACCTCTTCTGGCAGTCGATGTTCAACACCTCGTACATCCTCGTCATCCAGGTCCCACTGATGATCGGGCTGGCGCTCGCGCTCGCACTCGCACTGAACGCGTCGTTCCTGCGGCTCAAAGGGGTGTTCCGCACCGCCATAGCGCTGCCAGTCTCGGCGAACCTTGTGGCGTACTCGACGGTGTTTCTGCTGCTTTTCAACGAGCAGTTAGGGTTCCTCAACTACGTCCTCGCCGGGGTCGGGATCGGCCCGGTTCCGTGGCTGACCGACGGATTTTGGGCGCGAAACACGATCATCGCCGCGGTGACGTGGCGGTGGACGGGGTACAACATGATCATCCTGCTTGCCGGGCTCCAGACGATCCCGCAGCAGCTGTACGAAGCCGCCGAGATCGACGGTGCGAACCGGTGGGAGAAGTTCCGCTACGTCACGCTCCCGCAGCTCAAGCCGGTCATGTTGTTCGTCGTCGTACTATCGACGATCGGGACGTTCAAACTGTTCGCTGAGCCGTACGTCATCACTGGCGGCGGCCCCACTAACTCGACAATCACCATTGTGCAGTACATCTACCGACAGGCATTCGTCAACTTCAACCTGGGCTACGCGAGCGCGCTCACAGTTGTGTTTGTGGCAGTTGTCAGCGTGTTTTCTGTTGTCCAGATCAAGATCGGAGGTGAGGACTGATGCGCGAACAACGGCGTAAGGACGCAGTCTGGCGATTCCTCACGTACGCCTTCGTCATCACGATGGTCGTGGTGATGATGGTTCCTTTGTACTGGATGCTGGTGGCGGCGACGCTCCCACAGGAGCAATTCTTGCAGTTCCCGCCGCGGCTGATTCCCGGAACGGCGTTCCTCGACAACTTCGCGGCGCTCCAAGAGCGGCTTGACTTCGTCCGGACGATCCGGAACAGTGTCCTCATTGCCGTGGTTTACACGCTGCTCTCGCTGGTGTTGTGCTCGATGGCCGGCTTCGCGTTCGCCAAGTACGAGTTCAAGTTCAAAGAGCCGATCTTCTACACGATCCTGGCGACGCTCGTGTTGCCGATCCAGCTCCTCGTCATCCCGCTGTTCTTGTTGATGGCCCAGCTGGACTGGACGAACACCTTCCGAGCGATAATCCTCCCGTGGGCGGCAAACCCCATTGGGATATTCCTCATGCGGCAGAACATGAAATCGATACCGGATGCGCTGCTTGAGTCCGCCCGCATGGATGGGGCGACGGAGTTCCAGATCTTCTATCGGATCGCACTCCCGACGATGCGATCGTCGCTAGCCGCGCTGGCGATCATCCTGTTCCTGTTCCAGTGGGATCTGTTCTTGTACCCGCTCGTGATTCTCGAGACGGCAGACATGTACACGATCCCCATCGGGTTGGCACAACTGACCGGATTCCAGCGGATCTACTACGACCAGATCATGGTGGCGGCGACGCTCGCCATCGTGCCGATGGTCGTGCTGTTCTTAGTGCTACAGAAACAGTTCGTCAGCGGCATCCTCGCGGGGTCGCTCAAAGAGTAACAATGTCAGGAATCAATATCACTGAACTAGACAAGGTGTACGACTCTGGAACCGAGAACGTGGTCGCGGTGGAGAATCTCTCCGTCGAGATCAACCACGGCGAGTTCCTCGTGTTAGTCGGACCGTCCGGCTGCGGGAAATCGACAACGCTCCGCTGTCTCGCCGGTCTCGAGGACGTGACGGATGGCTCGATACGGTTTGGCGACAACGATGTCACGGATCATCGTGCCAGCGAGCGAGACGTGGCGATGGTGTTCCAGAACTACGCGCTGTACCCGCACATGACCGTCCGGGGAAACATCGGCTTCGGGCTGAAGCTCTCGACGAAGCTGACCGGCGACGAGATTGAACAAAAAGTTGAGAGCGTCGCCGAGATGCTCGGCATCAGCAAGCTACTCGACGAGAAGCCGAAGGCGCTCTCAGGCGGGCAACAGCAGCGCGTGGCGCTCGGACGGGCGATCGTTCGAGAGCCGTCCGTGTTTCTGATGGACGAGCCGCTCAGTAACCTCGACGCGAAGCTTCGATCGGACATGCGGACCGAGCTGCAGGAACTGCAGGCCGACCTCGACGTCACGACGGTCTACGTCACCCACGACCAGACCGAGGCGATGGCAATGGGCGACCGGATCGCTGTGATGGACGGCGGGGTGCTCCAGCAGGTCGGGCCCCCGGAAGAGGTGTACCGTTCGCCGGTGAACCAGTTCGTCGCGGACTTCATCGGTTCGCCGAGCATCAACCTCCTCTCGGCCGACGTCGAGGGCGAGACCCTCCGGGGCCCCGGCGGGTTTACGTACGAACTCGACGACCCGGAACCGATCGCAGGCCACGACCGCGTCCGCGTTGGCGTCCGCCCGGAGGACATCACTGTCGTCGATTCAGGCCAGAACACGGCCGATGTGACGGTCGTAGAGCCGATGGGGAACGAGAACTTCCTCTACATGGAGATGGACGGCCACGAACTCACCGCCCGCGTCGATCCCTCGATCCGGCCGGCAGAGGAGACACAGGTCTCCTTCGACTTCCGCGAAGCGGCCCTCTACTTGTTTGACGCTCAAACTGGAGACGCACTCAAGACCAAGACGGACAACGTTGACCCCGCGGTCGTCGGGGCGACTGAAGACTAACCTATCATGTACATTACTGACTACGAGCTGTTCGAAGTACCGCCCCGCTGGCTATTCTTGAAGTTGACGACGAGTGACGGCACCGTTGGTTGGGGAGAGCCAGTCGTGGAGGGGCGGTCTCACACGGTCGTTGCCGCCGTCGAGGAGTTGCTCGACAACTACCTACTCGGTGAGGATCCGGCACGGATCGAGGATCACTGGCAGGCGATGTACCGCGGCGGCTTCTACCGCGGCGGCCCGGTGCTGATGAGCGCCATCGCCGGCGTTGACCAAGCGCTGTGGGACATCAAGGGAAAGCAGTTCGGCGCTCCCGTCCACGAACTTCTCGGCGGCCGTGCGCGCGACCGAATCCGCGTGTACCAGTGGATCGGCGGAGACCGACCAGCAGATGTCGGCGACGCCGCTCGTGAGAAGGTCGACGCAGGCTTCACAGCGCTGAAAATGAACGCCACCGCAGAGATGCGGCCGATCGACACTCCGGCCACTGTGGCTGACGCGGTGGACCGGATCGCGGCCGTTCGGGAGTCGGTCGGCGACGAGGTCGATATTGGGGTTGACTTTCACGGGCGCGTGTCGAAGCCGATGGTGCGGCGGCTCGCGGCCGCACTGGAGCCGTACGACCCGATGTTCATCGAGGAGCCGGTGTTACCGGAACATAACGACGCGCTCCCAGCGATCCGTCAGTCGACGACGACCCCGATCGCGACGGGCGAGCGGATGTACTCGCGGTGGGACTTCAAGGAGGTGTTCGAGACGGACGCAGTGGACCTGATCCAGCCGGATGTCTCGCACGCAGGCGGGATCACCGAGCTGAAGAAGATCGCGTCGATGGCAGAGGCGTACGACGTATCGGTCGCGCCGCACTGCCCGCTCGGGCCGATCGCGCTCGCGTCTTGTATCCAGGTTGATGCCTGCACGCCGAACGTGCTGATCCAAGAGCAGTCTCTCGATATTCACTACAACGAAACGAGTGACGTGCTGGACTACCTCGCCGACCCGACGGTGTTCGAGTACCGCGACGGTTTCGTCGATATCCCCGACGGTGACGGACTCGGGATCAAGATCGACGAAGAGCACGTCCGCGAACAGCGCGGAAACGTTGATTGGCACAACCCCGTCTGGCGGCACGACGACGGCTCTGTCGCGGAGTGGTGATCCGGATGCCGACGCGAACGCGGCGACACGGAGAAAGGAGATGACCCGCCGGCACGAGTCGCCGACTGAGCACGCGGTGCCCGGACGGTTCGCCGGTGAGACCGTGATCGTCACGGGGTCGACGCGCGGGATCGGTGCCGGTGTCGCAGAGCGGTTCGCCGCCGAGGGAGCGAACGTCGTGGTCAGCGGCCGCACTGCGGAGGCCGGCGAGGCCGTCGCCAGGCGGATATCGGAGTGGACCACGGACGAGACGACCGACGATCCACAGACTGGTGACGCGACGTTCGTTCGCGCCGATATGCGCGATCCGGACGACGTGGCTGCGTTAGCAGAGGCGGCCGCCGAACGCTACGGGTCTGTCGACGTGCTCGTGAACAACGCCGGTGTACAGACCGAAACGGCTGCCGACGAGGCGACGCTCGACGACTGGGCGTTCGTCGTCGAGACGGACTTCCGGGCATACTGGCTCGCTGCACGGGCCGCCCTCGAACACATGGATCGCGGAGCGATCGTGAACATCTCCTCAAACCATGCCTACGCCACGATGCCTGCACATTTCCCGTATAACGCGGTGAAGGCGGGCATCAACGGCATGACGCGATCGCTCGCTGTCGACTTCGGCCCCCGCGTCCGGGTGAACACGGTCGTCCCCGGCTGGGTGGAAATTGAGCGGACGCGCGAGGAACTTCCGGAGGGACGATTTGAGGAAGTCGAATCGATCCACCCGACTGGTCGGATCGGCACGCCGTCCGACGTCGCCGGAGCCGTGTCGTTCCTCGCGAGCGAGGATGCCGCCTTCGTCACAGGGGGTGCGCTGCTTGTCGACGGCGGTCGCGGAGCAGTGATGCAGGATGACACGCTCCCAGACTACCGGGCGCGAGAGCGCTCGGAGTAGCCGGCGGACGCAAATTAAATTCCGAGATTTTTGACGGACGTAACCGACTACGTCTGAGCGATTCTCAGCCCGTCCACGCAGTCACCCTCGATGACGGCGACCCCGTACGGCCCCACAACAATACCGTCTGCAGACGAGTCCTTGTCGTCGTCCGCCATCGGGTCGAAACCGTCCCGATCAGTGTCGTCAACCGCCAGCGACTCGGGATCGATTTCGGGCAACCGGAGCCGGTCGCTCGTGAAGTTCGTCACCCACGTGCGGCCGCCGCGGTACCCGATCCGGACACCGTCTGGGAGCCGCTCGGCGTATCGGACGCCCGCGCGGTCGAGCAGGTCTGACGCAAGCGCGTCCGCTAGGTCAGACTCGGGCCAGACTCCACAGTAAGTGACTTGCCCGTCACCGACTGTGTTGGTAACGACTGCCGGCCGACCGTCCGCCGGCCCGTCGACATCGTACGCGTACTGAGGCTCGGCTGCATCGGGGTCCAGCCACTCCGCCCAGGTTCGGAACGAGACGGGCGGCGCCGCGATCTCCTCGGAGTCGTCGGTGGGGTCACCAACTCGTCGGACTGTCGTTTCGAGGCGCCGCGGCAGCGACTCGTGCTGATCGACGGTCGCGCCGACGAGGTCGGTCAGCGGGCCGGGCTGGGACATCGGCCGGAGCTTGTTTTCTGCGTCCTTCACGCCGGTCCGGGGACCGAAGAGAACCTCCCCGCCGCCGGCGATGTAGTCGGTCAGCCGGTCGGCGAGATCCTCGGTAACGAGGTGGAGTGCGGGCGCGACGACGGCCGCGTATCCGGAGAGATCGGCACTTGGCGGAACCACATCGACCTGAACGCCACGGCCGCGTACAGCGCCGTAGAATGCCTCTTGGAGCGCCCAGTAGTCGAAGTCCGGGGCGTGCGGCTGCGCGTTGAGCGCCCAGAGCGAGTCATAGTCGAACACAACCGCCACCGGGGCGTCCACGTGACTGGCCCCGTCGAGAGTCGCGAACTCCTCGGACGTGTGTGCGGCGTCGGCGTATCCGCGGTCGGGCGACCCGTCGGCCTTCCGGAGTCCGGCGTGATACTGTTCTTGACCCTCGAGACAGCGCCGCCACCTGAAGTAGAGGACTGCGTCGGCTCCGTGGGCGGCGGCGTGGTGCGCCCACAGACGCATAGCACCCTCACCCGGCTGCGGACAGTGCGGCGGCCAGTTTACATCGCCCGGTTGTTGTTCCATCACCCAGAACGGCCGGTCGAGCGCGCTCCGGTAGATGTCGTGATCCATCCCGACCTGGTCGGGGTCGCCGGCTCGCAGCTGGTCCGGGGATGCCTCCCCGTCGTATCGGTCCTGGACGAACCCCGTCGGGTATGAGTCCCAGGCGACGCGGTCGAGGTCCTCGCTCACGTCGTAGGCGTTCAGCGTCGGGAACCGCCCCATGAAATTGTGGGTGACGAACCAGTCGGGGTCAGCCTCGCGTATCAGGTCGGCGTGGAGGCGATTGTACTCGACGACGGAATCGCTGGAAAAGCGTGCGTACGCCAGCAGCCGCGAGGGGTGATGCTCTGCAGGGGTCGGCCCAGGCGGATCGATTTCGTCGAAGGAGCCGTACTGCTGGCTCCAGAACGCGTTCCCCCACGCCTCGTTGAGTCGGTCAATATCACCGTACCGGTCCGCGAGCCACGTTCGGAACGCGTCGGCACAATCGTCGCAGTAACACCGGACGGTCTCGTGACAGCCGAACTCGTTGTCCGTCTGCCAGCCGGCGACGTGCGGCGAGTCGGCGTATCGCTCGGTGACCCGCTCGACGATCCGAGCTGTCTCCTCGCGGTAGGCGTCGGAGTTGAAACAGTAGTGCCGGCGGCTGCCGTGTTCGCGGACGGTTCCGTCGGGGTCTTCTTGCCGGATCGACGGCCGCTCGTCGACCAGCCACTTCGGCGGCGTCGCCGTCGGCGTGCACAACACCGCCTGCATGCCGTGGTCGCCGATGAGCTCGATGGCCTCATCAAGCCACTCGAAATCGAATGTACCCCGCTCGGGCTCGAGGACTCCCCACGAGAACTCCGCCATCCGCACGTATTCGAGGCCGGCGTCGGCCATCGCAGCGACATCGCGTTCCCACTCTTCGCTCGGCCAATGTTCGGGAAAGTAACAGACTCCGAGACGCATAGCGCATCCTCTCAACCGCGGCACCTAAGCGTTCGGATGAGTTGACGCCACCGCCGCTGATCGTCGAGTTGTACCTTGCCGTACAAGCGTCGTAGCAGGATATTTGTAGGGGCGAAAAAAGGGTGTGATATGAACGAACACAGGGTGGGCGCTACTGCAGTCACCCACGATCCGGATGGCCATGCGGTCACGGTCGGAGACGACGCCGGTGACCTACTTGTCGGGACGGTCCACGCGGCGACGGCCGACGGAGACGACGGGCGGCTACAGGTCGCTGACGTGTCGCTGTCGACCGAGGCGAGCGGTGTCGTCGCGACCTACACCGTGGAAAACGTCGGCGACGAGCCGGTCCGGGCAGGCGACGTGACACTCGCGTTCGAGACCGCGTTCGGCGCCGATGCCCGCGTCTACCGGCACGGGTATCAATCGTGGTCGTCGACGGGAACGCTCCCCGTCGGAGAGCGATTCTCAGCCGAGAACTCGGATAACGCTCCGATGATGAATGACCTCGCGGCGTCGACGGACGACCGGGTCAGCAGCTATCTGACCGGGCTCGTCGAGGGTGACCGGCGCGTCACTGCAGGCTTTCTCGAACATGACCGCTACTGTTCTCGATTCGAGATCGATGACGACGATAGCGGTGTTGCAACGCTGCACGCAGTGTGTCCACTGGAAGGGGCACGGCTGACACCCGGTGAACGGCTGACTCTGCCACCACTGTGGGTCGACGCTGACCGCGAACTTCGAGAGGGGCTGACCGCGCTGGCCGATCGCGTCGGCGAGCGGATGGATGCTCGGGTGCCTGAAATCTCACCGACCGGATGGTGCTCGTGGTATCACTATTTCACCGATGTCACCGAGGCGGACGTGCGGGAGAACCTCTCGGAGCTTCGAGAGTGGGGAATTCCGGTCGACGTCGTTCAGATCGACGACGGATACATGCAGGCGTTCGGCGACTGGCGGTCGATCGCCAACGGGTTCGAGGACATGAGCGCCGTCGCGGACGACATCGCGGCTTCGGGGTACCGACCCGGGCTGTGGCTCGCGCCGTTCTACGTCGAGGCCGGTGCCGATCTATACGCCGACCATCCGGAGTGGTTCATCACGGAGCCGACGGACGCAGACATCGACGGCCCGGGAACACCTGTCGACGGTGGCTTCCGAGCCGGGTCAGAACTATACGGACTCGACACGACGCACCCGGCGGTGCTTGAGTGGCTCCGGGAGACCGTGTCGACGGTTGTCGACGACTGGGGGTTCACGTATCTGAAGCTCGACTTCCTCTTTGCGGCGGCGCTGCCCGGCGAGCGGTACGACGCCGAGGCAACCCGGATCGAGGCGTATCGCCGGGGGGTCGAGGCGATAGCGGAGGCGGCCGGCGACGATGTGTTCCTTCTCGGCTGCGGTGCGCCGATGGCCCCGAGTGTCGGGCTCTTCGACGCAATGCGGGTCGGCCCAGACACCGATCCGGTCTGGGAGACTCCGGGAGAGTCGGGGAGCCAGCCGGGATTGAAAAACGCCGTTCGCAACACGCTCACACGGAACTACCTGCATCGACGGTGGTGGCTCAACGATCCCGACTGCCAACTTGTTCGAGACACGAGTGACCTCACTGCGGCCGAGCGCGAAGCCTTCGCGACGCTCGTCGCCGCGACGGGTGGCGTGAACATATTTTCGGACCGGCTCGCGGAGATCGGTTCGGCCGGCCGGCGGCTGCTTGAGCGGTCCATCCCTCCTGCAAGCGGCGGCGAGGTCTCCGGGCTCGGTGTAGAGCGGTTCCCCTCGCACGTCGTCTGCGACCGGCCGGGCGACGGGGCCACGACCGTCGCGCTGTTTAATTGGGCGGACGAGCCGTCGACGGTCCGGTTCGACGCGCGCGAGCACGTGGAGGGCGACTCAGATGCCGATCACGTCATCTGGGACGGGCTGTCCGGTGCGGTCGTCGACGGGCCGGTCGTCGAGCGAGAGCTACCCTCTCACGGTGCGGCGGTGTTTGCTGTCGTTCCCGCCACCACCGGCAACCTCCTGGGCGACGCCGCGACGCTCACGGGCGGGTCCGACCGCGCGTCGACGGCGACGCTTCGGGACGGAGCACTCGAAGCAGCCGTCGACGGGGAGGCGGTGACGTTCGCGATCGAGCGGGACGGTCCCACGTCTACTCAGGAGTAGTCCGCACCCGTCCGAAATAGACCGCCGTGCTGGGACGGTGATGGTCGACGCTGATCACCGTTACTTATAAGCGATCGATGACAGCAACGAGTATGAATCTGTTCGAAGCGCACGCCGCGGAGTGGTTTCGATGACTGAGCTAGTCACGTTCGGCGAGACGATGCTTCGGCTGTCGCCACCACGCGGCGAGCGGCTGGAGACGACCAGTGGCCTGGCTGTGCAGGCTGGGGGAGCGGAGAGCAACGTCGCAGTCGGGGCTGCGCGGCTCGGCACCGATGTCTGCTGGCTCTCGAAACTCCCCGACTCGCCGCTCGGTCGGCGGATCGTGAACGAGCTTCAGAGCCACGGGGTTCAACCGGGGATTGCGTGGACGGATCCGGACGCGAGTCGGTTGGGGACCTACTACCTCGAACACGGCGGTTCCCCACGGGGGACGAACGTGATCTACGACCGGGCCGACGCGGCGATCACGACGGTCAAGCCGGATGAACTCCCGACGAATGCGGTCGAGAAAGCAGAGTGGTTCCACACGACGGGGATCACGCCCGCTCTTTCTGAGGCCGCCGCGGAGACGACGACGGCGCTGCTGCAAAGGGCTGGCGACGCGGGGACAACGCGCTCGTTCGACCTGAACTACCGGTCGAAGCTCTGGGATCCACAGACAGCGCGAGCGGCCTACGAGGACCTGTTCGAGCACATCGACACCCTATTCGTTCCTCGACGTGATGCCCGCAAGGTGCTCAACCGCGAGGGCGACGCCGTCGAAATAGCGCACGGTCTCGCCACGAAGTTTGCGTTCGATACGGTGGTCGTCACCCGCGGGCTCGAGGGAGCGGTCGCGCTGCACGACGGGTCGATGCACGAGCAGGACGTGTTCGAGGCAGAAACATTCGATGCGATCGGTACCGGCGACGCGTTCGTCGGCGGCTTCATTGCAGAGCGCCTGCGCGGTGGTGACCTCCCTGCAGCCCTGCGGTGGGGGTCAGCGACGGCGGCGCTAAAACGTACCACCGATGGTGACCTTGCGGTGACCACCCGAGCGGAAGTTCGAAGCGTCATCGACGGCGAGAGCGGGATCAATCGTTGAACTGGCGTCGAACAGCGGACGACTCGTCCGGCCGTTGTGTTCCCACCCGAACTCCATGCCGGTGTCTTGATCGCGAGCTCACTGGGGCCGGGCCTCGAACATACAGCGCCCGCGTCCGAGCCCGCACCACGCTTCGTTGACGACGCCGAACCAGAGCCACGCGTTCTGGTCGTCCACGGGCGCGTCGTCGTCGAACCGGTCGTCGAGCAACTCTTCGACAGTATCGGCGTGCGACGTAGTACTCTCTCACGGGCAAGCGAACCTCACCAGACGGCGAGTGAAGACGACAGCAGTTGTCGAGACAAAGTCGCAGCTGTCCTCGACGCTCAACTGTACGATTGAGAAACGACACACAAATCGGCTGGCAGCGCTTGTGCGAGCAGGACGGGGTGTTGTCACCGGTCTACGGTGGTCACACTGACGGGTGATCGGAGTCGTCTGCTTCCTCGAGCGGGGACGAACGGTGTACAGACCTGCGAGTTACGGAGATTCAAGGAGAAAGCCTCGCCATTCGGGGCGGGGATGAAGCCGACCAACAGCATTCAACCGCCAACGATGGCATAGACGGGGTTCCAACGCAATCTTTAACGCGTCTGACTACGATAGTATACATAGATGGTAAAAAGTACCCGTCACGCGAAATACGAGCTCTATTACCACATAGTATTCGTGCCGAAATTGGGTGGGAGCGAAGGTTCCGCTGACCTCGCGGAACAGGGTTCCGCTCAGCATCGGCGTTCGCACCTGACGGGGAAGACGAAGGAACGTCTCGAAACCATCTTCGCGGAAATCTGTGAGGATAAGGACCTCGAACTGGTCGAGTCCGAGGTCATGCTCAACCACGTACACCTGTTCATTGGGAGTCCGCCCAAGAACGCCCCATCACTCATTGTCAACTGGGTCAAGGGCATCTCGGCGCGGAAGTACAACCAACGCTACGACGACCGCGTGAAGTGGACTCGCTCGTACTATGTCGGTACGGCGGGAAGTGCCTCGAAGGACGCTATCGAACGCTACATTGCTGAACAGGAAGGTGGCGACGAATGAAGCGCGTCAACACCTTCGAGATCGTGCCACAGACTGAGAACGACAAAGGGTGCCTCCTACGGCTACTCGACGCCTCCGCTTCCCTGTGGAACGAACTGACCTACGAGCGCCGCCAGAACTACTTCGGTGACGGCGACGTGTGGGACACCTCCGAATACCGTGGACAGTACAACGGCGTCATCGGAAGCGCGACCGTCCAACAGGTCACGCGCAAAAACTCGGAAGCGTGGCGGTCGTTCTTCGCCCTTAAAGAGAAAGGCGAGAACGCTAACCCCCCGTCGTACTGGGGCAACGAGGAGGAGGGACGCGAACTCCGCACCTACATCCGAAACGACCAGTACACGATTCAGTGGGGCAAGCGGTCGCGTCTCGAAATTCCTGTCGGGCAAGAGTTAAAAGACGAATACGGACTTGGCTACCACGAACGATTCCGCCTCGAAGTCCGAGGCAACCCGAAGTGGGATGGCAAACAGAGCCGTCTGGAACTTGAGTACGACGAAGTGAGTGACACGTTCAGGGCTTTCCAACCAGTCACCGTGCCTGATTCTCGACTGGATTCACCACTGGCTTCTCACGAAGCCGCCCTCGACGTTGGCGCGAACAATCTCGTCGCCTGTTCCACGACTACTGGGAACCAGTACATCTACGACGGTCGGGAGTTGTTCGGACGGTTCCGTGAGACGACCGACGAGATCGCTCGCCTACAGTCGAAGCTCCGTGAGGGACGCTACAGTTCCAAACGGATTCGACGGCTGTACCGACAGCGGACGAAACGCCGTGACCACGCACAGAACGCGCTGGTGCGCGACCTCGTTGAACGGCTGTACGATGAGGGTTTGGCGACGGTATACGTGGGCGACTTGACCGACGTGCTGGACACGCACTGGTCGGTCAGGGTGAACGAGAAGACGCACAACTTCTGGGCGTTCAAGAAGTTCATCCACCGTCTCGCGTGCGTCTGTGAGGGGTACGGCATCTCTCTCGAAGCCGAGCCGGAAGCGTGGACGAGTCAGACGTGTCCTGAGTGTGGCGACCACGAGACGACGGTCCGTCACCGCGACACACTGACGTGTCCGTGTGGATTCGAGGGGCACGCCGACCTCACGGCGTCAGAGACGTTCCTTCGAGAAAACAGCGATACGGAAGTCAGGCCGATGGCACGGCCCGTGCAATTCGAGTGGGACGACCACGAATGGTCAGGGAAACCATACCCTCATGAAAGTCCCAAAGAAGTGCGCACGAACCCGCAAGTTGCCTCCGTGGGTCGGTAGCCGAACCCCTATCGGAGGAATCCTCGCGCTTCAGCGCGGGGAGGATGTCAAGCGTTCACGCCCGAGGTCTTCGAGTATATCGACAGGACTCCCGAGAGCGAACGCGGCGAGTACGAGATCACGACGACGATCGAACTGCTGCTTACTGATGGCCACCGGATTGACGTGGCGCCCTACGTGGGGACGTGGCTCGACGTCGGCGATGAACCGCCGTATCGTATCCAGCCCTCGTACTGAGCGATTGCGGGTGAACACTATCAAATGCTAAGGATTCCAACAAATCCGGGAAATCTTATATCAGGAGTTGCGCCGCAATTGTCGGATTAGCTGCGAGGTCCGCTAGTCATCGACTTCACCGTAGGCTGGCGTGCCAGAGATGGTCCCCCGTTCCACGTTAAGTTCTCCTTCTTCCCCATCAGGCTCTTCAATACGAGCCCCGTCAACGAAAACAATTCCATCTTCACCAGCGGAGGCCTCTATATCATCACCACTGAGAGTCGCATCTTGGATATCAATATCTCCATTGTCCTCATCCGTAGTTAGTGTCAGCTCATCGCCTGATCGTAGTATTGCTCCAGCAGCCATTATGTTTCCTCCTGTTGATTCGATCGTTAGATCATTATTTGTAGACTCAACAGTGATACCGCTTCGTATCGTTACGCTGTTTGCAGTGATTCTTCTGTTTCCGTTTTCTACGCTATCTTTTTCGATTATAAGATTAGCAGATATATCATCAAAGTTTTTGATATCCTCATATGCTGTATCTACATCAGCATCGTAGACACCATTTCCATTTGTGTCATCAAAAGCAACAGCATTTTCGGGTAGCTGGTCACCATTTTCGCTTCCAGTACCCCCATCAGTACTGTCATCACCATTTTCGTTTCCAGTACCTCCATCAGTACCGTCATCACCAATACGTGCATTACCGTTCTGAGTCGGATCTTCAGGCGCTTCCTGTACGCCAACCGTATCTACAGTCAGGTTGCTAGCGGTTGTCTTGAGCGTCAAGTTGTAGATATTCATGTTGTTGATGTCGTCACCTGTGTCCGTAACGCCATCGTAGACATCGCTATCGGTCGGGAGATTTGTCTTGGCTTCCCAGTCGTCCTCGCTCAACCGCGTCGGGACAGTAATAATGAGATCATCTTCAGGGATGTCACCAGTGACACTCTCAGCTGGGCGGAGTTCAAGCGTAACTTGGCCGGTCCCACTTCGGCGAAACTCGTTTTGGAGAGCCGTAATTTGTACCTCTCCGCCATCAACGAGGGCCTGATCTTCAATCACCGCGATTCCACCCTCATCGTTACGAGCATCAAGATAAAGCACGGACGCGTCATACCACGTCGGCGATCGGTCGAGTTCGTTGTACCCCGGTCGGTACTCGATGAACCGAGTCGGAATTGTCTCGATCACCGTTTCATTGGATTCGTACGCAATCGTGATCGGATACGGCTCGCTGGTCCGTATCGTCCCGGCCGGCGCTGGGGGATTTATGGCGAATACACGGGTTGAATAGGTAGTGCCCAGCTGAACCGTCTGATACTGTGGCTGGTCGATACTACCGGCTTGTAGAATGCCCGCTCTGAGCTCGACAAGATCGTTACGAACCTCCCCAGAGTGTTGAAACTCAGTCTCCGCATTCTGCTGTGGAACTACCTCCACCTGATACATTGAGAGCGCAAGGATCAGGAACCCAAATAAGATAACGACCCCGATTACCTCCGAAACAGCACGGTTGTCGTCTATCATTGACGTGCTAATTGGCTGGTTGCTCATTGTGGGTTCGTTTGAAGGCTGTGTGTATCTTCTGTCGGCGGCCAAATGGCTAGTCGAATATCCGCAGGGCTCGGGGCGATATATAGGAACCAGTACGCTATCACAAGGTGATGAAGGTAGTACGGGTCAGCGGTTTTAATTTGTTGCCAAATTCCGATTTGAATAGCGATGACAGCAGCCACACCACCAACAAACACGGGCGCGACTGCGATCATTCGAAGTGTAGGTTTTGACGGCATCCTGTCGAAATTAAGACGAAGTTGGAGTGGGACCCATGAGGCACGTTCAATTGAGAATGGACAGGCAATCCGAGCGACTATTAGATGCGTCAATTCGTGGAGCCCCATCGCAAGAGCCGGTAAACCGATAACAAAAAATATCGTCTGAACCTCAGCCATACCGATCTACTATTTGCCAAGTATTTAAATCCGATATTTAAATTAGATAGTTATAGAAAATCAATGTCAACCTTGGTATAGACGCTAAGAGAGGGACTGTAAGAGTAGATTTATTATTTCCGGTATAAGTATCGAAACGAGCAATTGTATCGAGGTGTTCATTGACGTCGGGTATTCTCTCATCGTCCACACCTGTTCGATACGTCGCTGAATCTGTTCAACCTCTGGGTTATCATGCAGCTCAACAGACGAAATATCGTAGGGGTTGTCGACGACATCGTAGAGTTGTTGTTCAAGTTGACTGAGATGAGACTTCTTTTCGTTGACCATCAACCGGTGAACCCTGAACATCGAACTCCCGACGGCAACGAGTCCGAACGTCCAGAGAATCGTGAAAAATCCGGCCTCTGGAGCACCGACCCGAGAGACCGCCGCCGTCCCGAGTCCGGTGATGGTAGGGCCATAAATATAGCAGAGAGCTAACAACAGGCCAGCAGTGTAAATATAATATGTGCGTTTGAGCACTTCTCCAATCGGATAGAACCCGCCAAGATCGCGTGGGTCAAGGAACGCGGGAGTGGGGCGAGTCTTCGTGATCTGTCTCGGTAGCACAAACTGGACCGAAATAAACTGTATCAGGAAATCGACCGCGATAGGAACGTACCCCAGCGGATAAATCACCCCCGCGAACGCGACGGTCGAGACAACGCCGAACGTCTCGACGTATGACGAAATTCCAATGATACCGAATATATAGATAAAATACATCCCGAGAATAGCGACATACAACGCCGTTCTTGTGCGGAGCGAGATCGTGAATCCGGTGTAGTTCGTTTGTGCAGCATGATCACTCCGCTCCCATAGACTCATTTGGTCAAGTGCTCGTCGATAGTTGACTGTCATGTACCGAATGCCGATAGCGGCGAGTAGCACGGCCGCAGGAATTGCAAGCGAGAACGGATTCTGGATAAATCCATGAGACCGTTCTGTGAATACGTGGAAGTATGTATTTATGAGTCCGAAATCGAGGAGTACGAACGTCGTGGAGTACAAGTAGAGCGCTGAGATATTTAAAGGAAGTCTCGTCGATAGACTGTCGAAACCGAACCAATCTCAGTACCTCACAAAGCATCCTCGGCTAGCTGTTTCTGCGGCCTGAGTTCTGTGTCGAAGCGGTTGTACTGACGGTCTCGACGAGAGAATTACGGACGGATCGACGGAGAGCTGTCGCTGTCGGCGGC
>Ga0208412_1000435_pt1 | contig 22577 bp, 20 predicted proteins | sample AntDeeMetag02WF4_FD_184758 | JGI IMG/M metagenome (GOLD analysis project Ga0208412, IMG submission 184758) | Saline lake microbial communities from Deep Lake, Antarctica - Antarctic Deep Lake Metagenome 02WF4 (SPAdes) (version 2) | ecosystem: Environmental > Aquatic > Non-marine Saline and... | reverse complement strand
GCAGGGCGACGTTGCCGCCACGGTCGGCACGGGGTTCGCCGCCGCGCTGCTGGCCTCAATCATGAACAACATGCCGGCGACGCTAATCGGCGCGCTGGCAATTGATCAGGCGCAGGTGCCCGCGCTGACCCAAGAGCTGATGATCTACGCCAACGTCGTGGGTAACGATCTGGGGCCCAAGTTTACCCCCATCGGCAGCCTTGCCACGCTTTTGTGGCTGCACGTGCTGGCGGGCAAGGGCTACCGCATTAGCTGGGGGCAGTACATGAAAATTGGCGTGGTCATCACCACGCCGGTACTGCTGGCCGCGCTGGTGGCGCTGGCGCTATGGCTACCGGTGATTACCCACGTGTAAAGGTGGGGTAACGGCTAATGCCAGTCGCGGGGCTCGCCGCGATCGCACTTCACACAGCCAAGCTCCAACCCCAGCCGCGAGCGCCGGCCGGCCTCGGTGATTACCCAGGGCCGCTCGGTCCACGGCGGCTGGTGGCGCACATGCTGGTTATGGCCGCAGGCAAGCTTGGCCACCCAGTGATCCTCGTCATCCTTGTGATAGCCGACAATCGGTTGCTGCATGGCAGTCGGTTCCTCAGGACTGTGACGAGGGCGCCCAAAGATTGACGTCGCCTTCTACCGCGTAGTGATCGATCTCGGCCAGTTCTGCGTCGCTGAAGTCGGGGGTAGCCAGGGCGCCGACGCAGTCGATCACCTGCTCGGGGCGGCTGGCGCCGATCAGCGCTGACGTTACCCGCCCGCGGCGTAGCACCCAGGCGATGGCCATTTGCGCAAGGCTCTGGCCGCGGCGCTCGGCAATGGCGTTCAGGGCACGCACGTTTTCCAGGTTCTCGGCGGAAAGGTGCCCGTCGCGGATGGTTTTGCTCCAGTCGGCGCGGCTGCCTTCGGGAATACCCTGCAAATATTTGCCGGTCAAAAGCCCCTGGGCCAGCGGCGAGAACACGATTGAACCCATGCCCAGCTCGTCGAGGGTATCCAGCAGTCCGTCGTCTTCGATCCAGCGGTTGACCAGCGAATAGCTCGGCTGGTGAATCAGGCACGGCGTGCCCAGCGAGCGCAGGATAGCGACCGCCTCCCGGGTGCGCTGGGTATTGTAGGACGAAATGCCCGCGTACAGCGCCTTGCCCTGACGCACGGCGTGGTCGAGCGCGCCCATGGTTTCTTCCAGCGGTGTCTCCGGATCAAAGCGGTGGGAATAAAAGATATCCACATGGTCGATGCCCAGCCGTTCCAGGCTGCGATCAAGGCTTGAAAGCAGATACTTGCGGCTGCCCCACTCGCCGTAGGGGCCGGGGTGCATGCGATAGCCCGCCTTGGTGGAAATTACCATTTCGTCGCGCAGGCCGGCAAAATCGGTGTTAAGAATGCGCCCAAAGAGCTCCTCGGCGCTGCCCGGCGGCGGGCCGTAGTTGTTGGCCAAATCAAAGTGGGTAATACCGTGGTCAAAGGCGGTGCGGCAGATCGCTCGAGCGTTATCCGGCTGCGCGTTTTCGCCGAAGTTCTGCCACAGGCCGAGTGAAATCGCCGGCAGTTTCAGCCCGCTTTTTCCGCAGCGGCGGTAGGGCATCCGCTCGTAACGTTGTTCATCGGGCGTATAGCGCATGAAGTGTCTCCTTGCCGTTTGAGAAGAATAAACGTTGACGTCTGCGGGAGTATGGCAGGATGGTGGCGTACGCCTCTATGCCAAATTTTGCTATCAGGATGTTATTTATGCTGCTTTACGGTGTTCCGTTATCGCCCTTTGTACGCAAGACGCTGTTTACGCTTTATGAACTGGACTTGCCGTTTGAACAGGTCATTACCCCGCCGGGCAGCGACGCACCAGCGTTTCGTGAGATCAGCCCGCTGGGACGTATCCCCGGCTTTGCCGATGACGGCGTCAAGATGTGGGATTCGTCGGCCATTTGCCACTACCTGATTCGTGGTCAGGGCAGCGCGCTGATCGACTATGCAACGCCGCAGACGCTGGCGCGTGTGATTGCCTGGGACAAGTATGCGGATGATGTCCTGGCCGAGGCGGTCTTTCCGCCGTTGATCGAGCGTGTGGTCAAGCCAATCCGATTGGGCACTGACGCCGACGAAGACGTTGTGACCCATGCGCTCAACGAGCTGCTGCCACCCGTGGGCGACTACCTGAATGACAGCCTCGCAAAAAGCGGTGATGCTTGGCTTGCCGGCGGGGCGTTCAGCTATGCCGATATTGCGGTTGGCGCGCATTTGACCAACTTGCTGTTGGCCGGTATTGCGCTGGATGGCAAGCGCTGGCCGGCACTCGGGGAGTGGTTCACACGCTTGCAGCAGCGTGATGCTTTCCAGCGCATGTACCAGGAAGCCCGTGATTTTAGGCTTTAGAGCGCATTACGCGGCTTTCTGCTAGCTTTAAAGCGATAGGCCGGTAAATATACGGAAGCAAAAAATTGCAAGCCAACCCGAAGGAGCACGCCATGAATAACGACCAGATAAAAGGCAACTGGAAGCAGCTGAAAGGCGAAGCCCGGAAGCGCTGGGGCAAGCTGACCGATGACGATCTTGACGTTGTCGCCGGCGAGCGCGACAAGCTGATCGGCAAAGTACAGGAGCGCCACGGCTTGGCACGCGAAGAAGCCGAGAAAGAAGTGGACGAGTTTTATAAGTCGTCCAAGTAGCGCCTGGAAACGCCTAAAAGGCCTGCTGAAAGGCGTGCACCATTTCGGGCTGATGGCATAGCGCCAACGAGCGGATGATGCGCGTGATACGCAGGTGATTATGGCCGCCGGCTTTTAGCCAGATGTGGGTTGCAATGGACAGCGCTGGCAGCGCCTCCACGGCTTGTGCGTCCCGGGTCAGACCGTAAAACCCGAGCATGACGTCCAGCGAGTGGCGCTGGCGTTCACGCAGCGCGGGCGCTGCGCCGCGATAAAACGCGAGCAGTCGTGGGTCGGCGTTCATGGTATGCCTCGTTCAGTAAGTGCTTACAAAAAGATTTATTGCTTCACACGCTGCCCGGCGTGTGGGTGCCGGCAGCCGTTATCCCGTCTCGCCTCGCAACGCCGAAAATGCGATCTGCTCCTGCTCCAGGCGCAAATGTTGGCCGGGTTCAATGCTGCTCAGCATTTGGTAAACAGCTTGTTCGTGTGCCGTCAGGTTCGATAGCTCGCCGGTATACGGGGAGGGTTCAATGCCCCATAGGTGCTGGTGAGTCCGCAGGGTGGCGGCGTCCATGAGCAGGGAGCGGCTGTGGGGCAGGACGTCGCGGAGCTGGTTGAGAATCCTGAAGCCGTGGGTGTCAATATCGCCCCAGTAAAGCACTTCCTTGTCCTTGAACCAGTCGACATTGGCGAGCTGGTGGCCGATGCCGTAGCCCTGACCGAAGACGACAATGGCCGAGGGCGTTGGCGGAAAGGCCAGGGCGGTGACGTCGTTCTCGACGATGTAAACTGTTCTGACCGCCAGACCGAGCGCGGCGAACTGGTCTATGGGCACTTCGATGTCGTGTAACCCGGCCATCGCGTGTGCCTGGTCGAGAAATCGCAAACGCAGGCGGGAGGGCCGGCGGCGAAAGCCGTAGCGCTGTTCGAAGTGGCGAGCGCCGGTGGCGGCGACGTCGATGGCGTGTTCCGGCAAGACCTGGTCAAGCAGCTCTGCAATCAGCCCGCGGTTGCCTTCGATGAACTTGGTGTGCACGCCGGGGATTTCCAGCTGGCGGATATACAGGCCCGGCCTGGGGTGCTGTTCCACCCACCCAAGAATGGCGATCAGGGCAGGCCATTGCGGCTGGAGGTCAAGCACCTTGAGCGGCTTGTGCCGGCACCAGTCAGCCAACACGGGAAAGCGCCGGGTAATCTCGGCGCTGAGCGTTTGATACCGGCGCATGGCGTCGAGCCGTCCGATCTGGCGCAGGGCGGCATCAAGCGTGGGGATCACGATCGCCACTGGCAGCGTATTACGCCCCAGCTGGCGGTGATTGGCGGTGTGCCATTCCGGTACCAGGTCTTGACTGGCGGCGTTTTGCCAGTGCGTGGCCCAGCGCCGGGCGGCATTGAAGTGTTCCAGCAGCTGACCGGCCGTGGGTTTTTTCAGCGTCAGGCGTAGCGGAAAAAGGGCGTCCGGCTGTTCGCAGGCGCGCAACAGTTCGCCTTTTTGCCAGCGCTTTTCCAGCTGCTTGCGTATATCAGACGCTGTTGTCCAGTCCGGGCTCATGGTTCGGGTGGGCCCTGTGTTGCCCTGTCGGCCCTTGTCGAGCGTTCCTCGCGGAAGGCTTCGATGGTCAGGTTGCGCAGCAGCGACTCCCGGCCTTCGGGGTTGGACACGAAGCTGACGTGGGCGACGTAGGGTTCGATAATGTGAATTTTCTGCATGGGGGTGACGATCAAGAGCTGTAGGTTAAGCTGGCGGAACAGCTCCAGGCCGAAGCGGGCCGATTCGTCAGAGCCGCGGCCAAAGGCTTCGTCGATCATCACGAAACGGAAGCTTCGCGAGCGCACTTCGCCCCATTCCAGCCCGAACTGGTACACCAGGCTGGCGGCGAGCACGGTATAAGCGAGCTTTTCTTTCTGCCCGCCGGATTTACCCCCGGAGTCGGTGTAGTGTTCGTATTCGCTGCTGTCTTCGCGGTAGCGTTCGGAGGCGGCAAAGGTGAACCACTGGCGCACATCGGTAACTTTGCGGGTCCAGCGTTGATCCAGCTCGGTCGTGCCTTCGCGGCCACCAAAGCGTTCGATAATCGCTTTGACTTGTAAAAATTTGCGCTCGTCGTACTGGTCGTCTTCAATGCCCAGGGTGGTGTTTTCGGTACAGGCTTTCAGGCTTTCCTGAAACTCGCGGATGTCCACGTCGGCGTTGGGCTGGGCTTCGAGCAGGATATAGCGGCCGGGGTTGTATTCGATATCGGCCAGGGAGCGGTTGATCTGCTCGATACGCTCGCGAATCAGCTGGCGTTCCTTGTGCAGCTGGCCCTGAAAGGTGGCAATTTCGTTGATCGCGTTTTCATTGAGCAGTGCCTTGAACTGCTGTTCAAAGCGGGGCAGGTTATCCGCCTGCAGGGCCTCAAGCATGGCGCGGTATTCGGGCACGGCGTCGAGGCTGATATCCACCTCTTGGGCGTCCAGCGGCCAGCCGTGATTGAACCGACTCATGGCCTTGAGGATGCTTTCTTCCAGGCGTTTTAACTGCCCGGCCTCGTTATCGATTTTTTTCTGCAGCCATTCGCGAAACTCCTGTTCGCGGTTGGCGCAGGATTCCACGCTGAGCTGCTGCTCGCCCAGCGCCTCGGGGCGTAGCGCATCCAGCGCTTTGAAGGCCTCCACCTGCTCGTTATCATCGCTCAGTAGCGCCTGGGCGTCTTCCAGCGCCTGTTGTGCATTGCGCTGTTTGTCCTCGGTGCGGCCCAGGTCGCGATTGAGCTGGCGTTCCTGTTCCTCGTTCTCGCGGATGCGCTCTTCCAGCGTCTTGAGCTGCTCGCTCAGTGCCTGAAGCTGGCTGGAAGCCGACTCCAGTGCCTGCTTTTCCTGCGCCATTCTGGCGCTGTCCTGCCCCGGGGTTTGCCAGTCGATATCGCTGAAGTGTTGCACCTGCAGCAGGGCGGTCATGGCGTCACGCTGGCCGCTGAGCTCAAGGCGGCGGGTGTCGATAGCCGCCAGCTGCGCGTCGAGCGCCGCAATGGTTCTTTCCAGCTCGGCCTGGCGGTTTTCCAGGGTAGCGATTTTCTGCTTGTTGCTCCAGCCGAGAACAAAGCGGCTGCGGTCGTCAAGGCGGTGGCGATCGTCTTTCTCATGGCGCTGGTTGCCCGCCTTGAGTTGCCCGGACGCGGTAATGGCCCGGGGCTCCCGGCGGAACTGGGCCAGGTCGTCGCAGCAGGCGTAATCAAACCGGCGCGCCAGCTCTTGTTCCATCCAGGGGTAAAAGGCCGAATCGGGGCGGATATCCAGCTTATTAATCAGCGATTGGGCGTGGCGCTCGGGCATCGCTGGTGCTTGCGGTTGGTGCACCCGGTAGTAGACCAGCCGCCCGCGCAGGTTGGTGGACTCGACCCAGTGGGCGACGTCGGCATAGTGCTCGTCGGCGACCAGTAGCGCCAGCGCAAAGCTGTGCAGCACGCGTTCAGCTGCGCCTTCCCAGGCGCTTTCGTGGTCGCGTACGCGGAGCAGCTCGCCGGCAAAGGGCAGGTCGTCGGCGTCAAGGCTGAGGGCGTCGCACAGGGCATCGCGAATGCCGACCTGGCGCGAGTGAATATTGGAATGGCGCTGGCGCAGAGAGGCCAGCTCGTCTTCCCGCTCGCCGTGTTCTTTACGGGACTCCCGGCGCGATACTTCAAGCTCCGTGTGGCTGTTGTCCTGCTCGGCCGCCAGGCTCTGAAGCTCGTTCTTGCGCGCGGTCAGCATGCCAACCTGGCGGGTGAAGGTGTCCAGGTCGGGCTGGCGTGTCAGTTCGAGGCTGGCGGCGAGGCGCGCGTATTCGTCGGCTTTTTGCTGACGCCGCTGGCGCTCCTGATCGAGGCGCTGGATCTCGGCGGCAAGCTGCTCGAGGCGGTCGCCGCCCTGCCGGGAAATGGCTTCTTTGATCTGGTCGCGCTGGCCGCGCTGTGCGGTCAGGCTTTCAACCTGCTGCTGCAGGCGGTGACTCTGGCGTTCATGCTCGGTTTCAAGGTGGCTCAGGCGCTTTTCCAGCAGCTGTTGGCGGTGGCTGGCAAAGTAGCTTTTGAGCGTATCCCGGTTGTCTTCCCAGCGCCTGCGCTGGCGGACGCTGTGCGCATGCCGGTCGCCGTCGGCCACCAGGGGCGTCAGCGCGTCGATTTGGCGGCGGGCCTTGAGCACGGCGGCATGGGACCGGCTGAGGTCATCGAAATGGTGCAGCAGGCCGTCAATGCGGGGCTGAACGTCGAAGGCCTCGAGCATGTGCTCGCGGACAAAATCGGTCAGGTTGCCGACGGATTTCATCGACACGGTCTGATGAAAAAGCTCCAGCGCCTGGTTGTTTTTCAGCCCGAACAGCCGGCGGAAGGTGGCTTCGTAAGGGGGAAACGTCTCGAACAGCTGGATGCCTGGGGTATTGCGCAGCTGTTTGCGCAGCGTGGTGAGGTCATTATTGAAGTGGGCCAGGTGCTCGCGAATGGTCAGGGCATCTTCGGCAACGAGATAAAAGCGGTCGGGTTGGCCGTGCTTGTCTTTGTGCCAGAAGACCTGCGCCAGCGTGACTTGCTGGTCGTAGCCTTCGTTACCGAACACGGCCAGCAGCACGGAATAGCTGTTGTGGTCGCGCAGGGCGACGGGCCTGGCGTTATGGCCGCTGTCGCTACGCTCGGATTTGTAATAGCCCTGGACGTAGGAGCGCAGCGAACGCTCCTTGTTCAGCGCGCCGGCCGCCTTGTTATAGGCAATGCGCTGGGTGGGCACCAGCAGGGTGGTCATGGCGTCCACCAGAGTGGATTTGCCGGAACCGATATCGCCGGTCAGCAGGCCGTTGTCACCGTTGACCTCCACGCGCCAGACACGACGGTCAAAGGTGCCCCAGTTCAGCACTTCAAGGTATTGCAGCCGAAAACCGGCGCGGGTGTCGTTATCCACCATATCCAGTAGCTGTTCCTGCATTACTGCTGGCCCTCCCGGGTTGCTGGCTGGTCGTTATGCGGCGTTATGTGCTGCCGATAGTCCGCCAGGCGCAGGTCAAACGCGTTGAGCCACTGGGCGTCGACGTAGGCCTTGAGGATTCGGCGGATTTCGATTTTATCGGGCTGGTCGCGCAGGCGGCGGATAAACCCCAGGTCGGCAACCTTGTTGAGATGACTGTCGATCTGGTCGACCAGACGCGCCTCATTGGAGCTTTCAGGCAGGAAGGTGCGCATCAGGCTGACCACTTCCTCTCGGTCCAGAATGACCCGGACGTCACCGCCGGAGGCGTCGGCTTCGGCCAGCTTGCGCCGCAGCAGGGCGATCAGCAGGCTGACCGGATAGGACAGCTGGCGCCGGCTCATGAGCCGGGGAAGCGGCGTTTCGTCGGCGTCGCTTTCACGGGTGACAAGCCAGGCATAGCCCTCCGCTTCGTCCAGCTGGAAGGTGAGCCCCAGCAACGCCACGTAATCGCGGATGCGCGGCTGCAGCGTCATGATCTGCTGCCACAGACCCGGGTCATCATCCTGATAGACGACGCCCTTGAGCAGCTTGATCACGGCCAGAGACAGGGCATTATCGGAGGAAGTATCGTGAGGTTCGGGCGTAATCATGTAAGCGGAGTCTCCATGGCAAAACGTAGGGCAGGCGACGCGACGGAGAGACCGCCTAGCGGATAAAAATGACGCGTTGAATGCGCGCTCGGCGGCCGGTACCGGTGTCATCGATCCAGCGGATGTTGTCCTGCTGGCTGTCATCAAAGCTGGCATGGGAATGCTCGCTGGCGATACTCAGGTAGGTGACAAGCTCGGCCAGCCCCACCTGCAAGGGATGGCGTTCGATGACGTCGGCAAGCGTTGCCTGAGAGCGGTCGCGCAGCGTGTCACGGATATGCTCTTCAAGGCGCTTACGCTCCACTACCACCTGATTGAACAGGGCCTCGGGGTCCACGTCCGATTCGTCCCCGACTTCCACCGCGGATTCGATCACCGGCTTTAGTGGCGGCGAGAAAAGCGGGCGCTCCATGGCCAGGTTAATGCCGGCCTGGGGGGACTCCATGGCCATCAGCGTGGCCTCGGGCGGCGCATCGCGTAGCCCCAGCGCCTGGGTCTCCAGCGACTGGATCAGCTGCATGATGCGCTTGTTTTCCAAGTAGGTCTGGTCGTCAAGAAAGCGCCGCAGCTGCCGTGAGAGGCGGGCAACGGTGCGCTGGGTTTGCTCGCCGGCGTCGAGCCAGTCAAAGTGAATGCGTTTGAAGCGTGCATCCGGCTTGAGTGTTTGTACCGCGTCCAGTTCGAAGACGCGCTCCAGCCCCTCGGACAGCTCTTCCTGACGCGAGGGCGACATCAAAAACTCCCAAAAGGCGCGAAAGGTACGCCCCTGGTCGGTATCGGAAATCGCATCCCGCTCGCCGAATATTCGCGCCAGGAGGTCGCCTTTGCTGCCCTCCCAGGCGGTGATCTGCTCTCGGGCTTCGCGGTCCAGCTGGCGGAAGTTCTGCTCGACCTGACGAAAGTCCGCCAGCAGCTCTTTGGCGGTACCGCTAAGCTGCTGGAAGCGCTCGCGCTGGGCGGTGTCATCCATGAGGGTGATATCGCCGGCTTCCACACGGGCAATTTCCCGGTCAATCGCCGCCCTGCGTGAATGCAGGTCATCCAGCCGGGCCTGCTTGTCGGTCTCGGTACCGGCGATCATCTGCTGTAGCAGGTCAAAGACGGTGCGCAGGCGCGATTCCGTACCCACAAACTGGCGCTGCGTAAGACTTTCCAGCCAGCTGAGGGCTTTTTCCGTGGCCGGCGTCAGGTCAAAGTGGGCCTCGTCGCTGCCTGGCGGGTAGAACTTGCGCAGCCAGCCCTTGCCGTTGTCCGCCCAGTCATTCAGGTAGTCGCCGGCGCCCCGGGGAAAGGCGTCCTCCCCGTGATTTTCCCGCAGTTGAAAAAGCAAATCTTCCAGCTGCGAGCGCAGCGGTGCCTCGGCCAGGGTCCGCGCATTGGGCTGGATAAAAGCGGCGTCAAGAAAGCTGATAATCAACGGAGCGTGGTCGGCCAGCAGCAGCCGCCAGGCAGGGTGCAGGCGGCGCAGCTGATTGAGAGTGGTGTAATCCAATGCGCTGACCTTTGGAGAGGTGAAAGACCCTTGATGATAGGGCAGACGAATGACAGGTTAAAGGGCGCCTGTGGCAAGCACTTAAAACGTCGAAAGCCCCGTTGCTTCCATCAGCCGGTAGCGCCAGCGCATCCACTGGCTGACGTCGCCACTCGATGACAGCGGCAGGCTGGTGCGTCGCGATGCGGTGGAAAACCAGCGGCGCTCAAACAGTGCGGCGGCCTTGTTGATCGCCGGCGTTTGCTGATTGCCCGTCAGCTCTACGCTGGTTTCAAGGTTCAGGTTATCCAGATTGCGCCGTGTGAAATTGGCTGAGCCCAAAATCATCGCTGCACCCAACCCATTTCGCTCCCGATGTAGCAGCAGCTTGGTGTGGCACTGCTCGCCCTGGGTCAAACACCAGCGTACTTCGATATCAGACTCGGCAAGCTCGGCGGCCACCGGGCGGTTGGGGAGCCCGCCTTTTTGCATGCCGAAGGCCTCGCGATTAGGGTCGAGCAGTACCCGCACGGCAACGCCGCGCGCGCTGGCGGCCTTGAGCGCCTTGATCAGCGGGCGGTGAGAGAGGTAAAACACGGCGATATCCAGCCGGTCGCGGTTGTCGGCATGCGCGATGCGGTTGAGCAGGGCATCGCGAATCGCCGCCTCGCTGAGGATGCGCAGGCGTGCCCCCGTTACGTTTTCAGGTGCTTTATCAGCGGTGGTTGGCGGGGTCGGGGTTTCTGGCCACCCGCCCTCGGCGCTGCCTGACCAGCCGATCAGCGAGCGCTCGGAGGCCAGTAGGTCCAGCGCCGCCGGGCCGGTAAAGCGCAGCGCGATATTGCCGTGGCGGCTGCTGGCATCGTGGGGGTTGGCCGTGGTGACGAGCCCAGCCCAGCCGTCGCCGTGGTCGACCACCAGCGTCTTGCGGTGGTTGGCGCGGAAATTGGCCAGGCTCAGGTAGCTGCGCAGGGTGATCTGGCCCTGGCCCAGCGGATTGGGCAGCCAGCCGCCGCCTTGATCGTTGCCGAGACGATTCAACCCCAGGTGCCACAGCCCGGACCACAGCGGGTTGGAGGCCCGAAGCCGGGGTAAATCGGTGAGGGTCAGCGCCACGCCGGCCTCTTTCAGCCGCGCCAGATGCTCGGGCATCAGCGCACCGTAAAGCGTATTGATCGGATCGGTAATGACGCGCACGGTCATGTTGGGATGCCGACGTTGTTGCGCAACCAGCGCCTCGCTCAGCTCGCTGGACAGGGCGCGCATACCCTCGTTGCCGGCCTTGCCGGCGAAGTCGTTGAACAGGAACATATCGAGCACGATAAGGCGCCGCGCCTGCCCGATCATGCCCAGCACTTCGTCGAAAATCGCTTGACGATAATGTCGCTGCCCCTCGGCGTCGTACCAGGTTTCGTCCACAAGCAGCTGGATGTCATTGGCCTCACGCATTGGCCAGGCCACGCCCACGCCCTCGGGCAACGGCTTGTGGCGCTGCCAAAAGCTCATGGCAAGCCAGGCCGCTATAATGAGCAATAACGCCAGCAGCATTATGCGCTTTCTGCGCCGGCATCGATCCTGCCTTTTCCTTGGCTGGGGCACGGTCTTTTCTCCTCGTCAGGCGCCTGAACAGGGTAGTGCTATAGCGTAGCGGGGAAGTCTTCCAGGCCGGCCATAAAGCGCTGCTTGTAGTCCTCGAACAGCTTGCGATCCTGCTTTAGGCTTTGGGCAACGGCGGCATCATCGACGCTCAACGCGGGCGACAGGTCGTCGGGCCCGCTGGCCGGGTGTTCGGCGCTCAGGCCGATACGGATGCCGTTTGGCCCGGTAAACCAACGTGCAATGCCGGCACGATGAAAGCGCTCTTCATCGGCCGGATCGGCGGCATCGACGCGCAGTGGGGCGCGCTGAGCCAGCTCGTTAACCAGCTGCATGGCCGGGGAGGAGCCGGTGGGCGTATCGAGATCCACCATCAGCATGGGGGACATGCCCTGGTTGGCCTTGTCGAGCACCAGCAGCGCCAGTGCTACTGGGCGTGCGCTATCATCGACCAGCGCCAGCACGCGAGCTGCCTGCTGCTCGAACAGCACGCCCTTCACGCCGGCAAAACGCAGCAAGGGCGTCAGACCCGACTGGCTGCCATAGGTATCGGCACATAGCCGCGCCAGGCAGGCGTCACGTTGGCTGGGTTCATTGACCTGGATAACTCGCATTGTTCTACTCTCCTGAGGGTGTGCTGCACGTGCCTGATCGCGAAAAATTGCGCAAAGCCTAGCACAGCCCGCCAGCTCCGGAACATTGGCTTGGCGCATCAAGCGTCGGGCAGGTTTGCTATCCTGTGTGGTCCCCGAATGAATCAAGGAGCGCGCCATGCGCACTGTTAAAGATCGTGTTCGCCATGCGATCTCGTTTGAACTCATCGGCCTGATGCTGATTATTCCGCTTGGCACTTGGCTGTTCGACAAACCGATGAGCGATATCGGCGTGGTTGCCGTGGTCAGCGCGACCATCGCCACGTGCTGGAACTACGTCTACAATCTGGGGTTTGACCACGCGATGCTGCGCTGCCTTGGCGGCGTGCGCAAAACTGTCCCTCTGCGTGTGTTTCACGCGGTGCTGTTTGAAACCGGCCTGCTGATCGTCCTGCTGCCATTTATCGCGTGGTACCTCGGTGTCTCTCTGGCCCACGCTTTCCAGATGGATGTCTCGTTCGCTATTTTCTATATGATCTATGCCTTCGTTTTTAACTGGGCGTACGACGTTATTTTCCCCGTTGTGGCAGAGCCTGTGCCGGTTGATGCCAAGGCCAGGTGACGGGAGAAGGTCTGGCGCCAAGTGCCCAGTACCCAAATCCAGTACAACGTTGTTGCAAGGTGAGCGAATACAGCCCGGTTATTTGCTTTCTCTCCTGCCATTGACTAATTTTTAACGATGTGCTTTCGCACGCTGTACGCCACGTTACGCATCACGCTGACTCGACCCTGAAAAAGCTCTTGAAAAAGCTTTTGGAAATAGTGGCATACAACCATGTGTTCCTGAAATCAGAATTGATAGGGGAGTGATGATCATGCGCTTTTCGTTCGGTAACCGATTGATAGTAAAGTCATTGGGGGTGGTTTTGGGCACGGTATTGACCACCGGTGTCGCCTCGGCTCAGTCCACCACGTTCCTCACCATCGGTTCGGGCTCCACGTCCGGGCTGTACTATCCAACGGCAGTGGGTATCGCCAAGATTCTCAGCGAGGCGGACGTCGGCCTGCGTGCTAACGCGCGTTCTACCGGGGCTTCGGTCTTCAACGCCAATGCCATCGGCGAGGGCTCGCTGCAGATGGGGATGATGCAGAACAACATCGCCTCTTATGCGTATAACGGCACCGGGGTCGAGGCCTTCAAAAACAACAAGATCGACAACCTGCGCGGCCTGATCGGCTTGTATCCGGAGGCCATTCATATTCTGGCCCGGGAAGATGCGGAGATCGAGAGCATCGCGGATCTGGCCGGCAAGCGTGTCTACGTCGGTGATGTGGGCTCCGGCACCGAGCAGGACGCCATGAATATCATGGCTGCCTTCGATGTGACCTTCGATGACCTGAAGGCCGACGTGCGCGGCAGTTCCGGTGACGCCGTGGGGCTACTGCGCGACGACAAGATTGCCGCCATGTTCTACACCGTGGGCCTGGGCTCTTCGGCCATTGTCGAAGCGGCCCAGACGGCGCCAGTTACCGTCATCTCCATCGATCCGAAACCTCTCAAGCAGCTCCAGGAGGACTACGATTTTTATACGCCTTTCACCATTCCCGGTGAGACCTACCCCGGTGTCAAGGACGATGTGCAGACGGTGACGCTCAAGGCCATGCTCGGGGCATCCGCCGAGCTATCCGAAGACGACGTCTATACCTTCATGAACACGGTGTTCAATGAGAAGCTGGATACCTTTTATAGCGATATCCAGAACCCGAACCTCAAGAAGTTCTTCACCGTCGAATCAGGGCTGGAGGGTATGTCCATTCCCCTGCATCCCGGTGCGGTCAAGTTCTTCGAGGAGCAGGATGTCGACGTGCCGGATGAGCTTAAACCTTCCATGTAACGATCAATGAAACGATCGGTGTAGCTATCGGCATATCGGGCCCCGGGTGAGCCGGGGTCTGATATGTCACCGGATATCCAGGGCTGACTCAGCAGCCACCATCATAGCGAGTGGGAAGCCATGGCCCATCGAGCGACGGATGAGGAGGCGGGCGATAGCGCCGAGGCGCAGCGTATCGTTGAAAGCGAATACGGCGCGCGTAAGCCGCATAGCCGCTGGCAGCGCTGGCTATTGGTGCTGATCGCGGTGAGTTGGAGCCTGTTTCAGCTCTACGCCACCTATTTTGGTTCGCTCAGCCCGCAGAAACTCGGCGCGATACACCTGGCCTTCGGCTTTGCTTTAGCGTTTTTGTCCTACCCCGGCAAGCGCGGGCCCAATGAGCGCATTCCCTGGTATGACTGGCTGCTGGCGGGCGTCGGCATGGTCACGGCGCTGTATATCGTCGTTAATTACTACAATCTGGTCGCAGTCCAGGGCGGGCTGCCGATCACCCGTGACGTGTGGATGGGCTCACTTCTGCTGATCACGCTCGGGTTGGCGGCCTCACGTATTATCGGTATTGCGCTGCCGATTATCGCCAGTATTGTCATCCTGTATGGCATCACCGGCCCTGCCGGCATCATTCCGCTGACCCCGCCGGACATGCTTTTCCTGCACAACGGCTATGACTGGCGCCAGATTGTTCAGCAGCTGTATATCACCACGGAAGGTATCTGGGGGACGCCGATTCAGGTGTCAGCCTCCTTCGTATTCCTGTTCGTTCTGTTCGGTGCGCTTCTGGATCGGGCCGGCGCCGGGCAGTACTTCGTCGATCTGGCGTACAGCGGTCTGGGCACGTACCGCGGTGGCCCCGCCAAGGCGGCGGTAGTGGCGAGCCTGCTGACCGGTATTGTCTCGGGGTCTTCTACCGCCAATACGGTAACGACGGGCACCTTCACAATCCCATTGATGAAGAAAATCGGCTATCCGCCGCTCAAGGCCGGGGCCATCGAATGCGCAGCCTCGACCAATGGCCAGCTGATGCCGCCGATCATGGGCGCCGCGGCCTTCATCATGGCGACCTTTCTGAACATTCCCTATTCCGAGTTGATTCTCTATGCCTTGGTGCCAGCGCTGTTGTCCTATATGGGCCTGGTGTTCACCGTGCATCTGGAAGCGCTCAAACTGAATCTGCCGGGTATGCCACGTGCGGAGTTGCCGCCGTTTTGGCCGACGTTCCTGAAAGGCGTTCACTATCTGGTGCCGGTGGCCTTTCTGCTTTACGAGCTGATGTGGGTGCAGTTGACGCCGGAACGCAGCGCGCTGAACGCGCTGGTGCTGCTCATTATCGTGATGTTCATACAAGAAGCCTGGCTGGGTCTGCGGCATGCGGGGAGTGCCAAAGGCGTTGTCATGGGGCTCTGGCAGGGTGCCAGGCTGGTGTTCGAGGGCCTTGAGAAGGGCGCTCGCAACATGACGACCATTGCGATTGCCACAGCAGCGGCGGGCATCATCGTCGGCATGGTCACCATGACCAATCTGGGCTACGGGCTGACCCAAATTATTGGCGTGCTCTCCATGGGCAATATCTGGCTGGTGCTTATTCTCGCGGCGCTCACCTCGCTGATTCTGGGAATCGGCCTGCCGACTACCGCCAATTACATCGTGATGGCGGCGCTGGTGGCGCCGGTGATTGCCAATCTGGCAAGCGATGTGGGGCTCGACGTGCCGCTGGTGGCCATCCACCTGTTCGTTTTCTATTTTGGCATTCTTGCTGACGATACGCCGCCGGTGGGGCTGGCGGCCTATGCCGCCTCGGCGATTTCCCGTGCCGACCCGGTACGCACCGGTGTGCAGGGGTTCATCTATGACCTGCGCACCGTGATTCTGCCGTTCATGTTCTTCTTCAATCCCGAGCTGATCCTGCACGTGGATAGCTGGCTACGCGGTGGCTGGGTGATCTTCACCGCAGTCATCGGCATGCTGGCTTTTGTCGCGGCAACTCAAGGTTATCTGGTCACCCGGATGCGTTGGTATGAGCGCCTGCTGGTATTGGCCTGCGCGCTGGCGATGATCAAACCGGGGTTGGTGACCGACCTTGTCGGTCTGCCGCTGCTGGCGCTGGTCTTTGTTTATCACCGTCATCGCTCGATGGCCGGGGGCGGGCCGTCGTCGCTGTTCGGTCGGGGAAGCTATTCCGCCGAGCAGCGAGCGGCTAGCCGCGGCGATGGTGTCTGACCAAAGTAACGCGATGGTCTGACCTTGACTCGAGTTAGCCAGCGGGGTCGGCAAGCAGGCTCTAGGCACATTCGCATCAAGCGTCGGTCAGGTTTGCTATCCTGTGCGGCGCGTATCGTCTTCCCGCCGCTGGGGGCAGCCGCTTTCGGCGGCAAGGTGTATGGTGTTGCCCCGTAAGATCTGGTTGACTGCTTTTGCAGCTACACCCATCCCCGTGAGAAGTGGGCTTGAAGGCCTGGCGCGCCCGATACGCAGAGGTTGTAACGGGCGTATCTCAAGTTAATACATAGAGTTAATCTTGGGTGCCATTCCTTTTCTTCTACTAGGTTTCAGGGGGCCCGCAGCGCGCAAAGTGAGCGCTGTGGGGAAAATAACAAAATGCCGGTCGTTCAGGAGTTCAAGGAGTAAGTTATGGAACTGATGTATCAAGTGGAAGATAAGCCCCCCCTGCCCATCTCAGTGTTGCTCGCGGCTCAGCATTTGCTTGCAGCTCTGGGTGCCATTATTGCCGTACCTTTGGTGGTTGGGGGCGTTTTGGGGCTACCCACCCAGGATATGGTGATCCTGGTGAATGCGGCGATGCTGGTGTCGGGCGTTGTAACGATTCTGCAGTGCAAGGGTGCAGGGCCGGTGGGCATTCGGTTGCCGTGCGTGATGGGCACCAGTTTTACCTTCGTGGGCGTATCCATTGCCATAGGGTTTGAGCATGGTGTGGCGGGTATTTTGGGCTCGGCTCTGGTGGCATCGCTGGTGATGATTGTGGGTAGTTTTTTCATGCCTTTTATCCGCAAGCTGTTTCCGCCGGTTGTCACTGGCACGGTTGTTACCCTGATTGGCCTTTCGCTGATCCCTGTCGCGGTCGACTGGCTGGCAGGCGGCCAGGTGGGGTCCGAGGGTTATGCCAAGCCCGCTAATCTGATGATTGGGCTGCTTGTGCTGGCGCTGGTTATTGCTCTGTCACAGTGGGGGCGCGGCATTCTGGCAGCGGCTGCGGTGGTGATTGGTATCGTAGTGGGTTTTGTGGTGTGCATTGCGTTTGGGCTGGTGGATTTTAGTCCGGTTAAGGAAGCCTCTGCGGTGGCCTTGCCCAGTCCGCTGCACTTTGGCCTGAGCTTTCCCATTAGCGGCATTATTGGCATGAGCGTCGCCTATCTGGTGACCATTATGGAATCCACCGGCGATTTTATGGCGTTGTCCGATGCTACCCACCGCAAACTAACGGGCAAGAAGCTGTCTAGCGGCATTCTGTGTGACGGTCTGGGTTCCGCCCTGGCTTCTGTGTTTTCTACTACGCCATTTTCATCCTTCTCGCAGAACGTAGGCATCGTTGCGATTTCCGGCGTGGCCAGTCGTCATGTTGTTGCCATTACCGGTGGCATGCTGATTCTGGCGGGCCTGTTCCCGGTACTGGGGGCTTTGGTGGTGGCTATTCCGCTGCCGGTTCTGGGTGGCGCAGGCCTGGTCATGTTTGCCATGATTATCTCGGCTGGCATCAGCATGCTGTCGCGGATTGAGTTCAACAGGCGCAACATGCTGATTATCGCGGTCAGCATAGGCTCTGGTATGGCGGTAACCGTGCGCCCGGAACTGCTCAGCTATCTGCCGGAGTTTGCCAAGGTGGCGCTGGCATCCGGTATTACCACAGGCTCACTAGTGGCACTGCTTCTGAGCGGCATTTTGCCCGGGCGTGAGGCCGTCGTGTTGGAGGACGAAACAGAGGCCTAAGCTTATTTTGCGACCTATAGCTGGAGTTGGCTGACTCGCTTCATCAGCCGATTCCAGTCGATTGGCAGTCGTTTTTTCAGGCTCGAAAACTGCGCGGCTTTCGGGTCGAGAGCTTCAACCGGCTGTTGGCTGGCTGTAGGGTTTCGGATGATCAAACCGGGGTTGGTGACCGACCTTGTCGGCCTGCTGGTGCTGGTCTTTGTTTATCACCGTGATCGTTCAATGGCCGGGGGCGGGCCGTCGTCGCTGCTCGGTCGGGGAAACTATCCCGTCGAGCAGCGAGCGGCTAGCAGGGGATAACTCCTGTAGGCGACTTGATCATTCAGGAGCCTGCAGATAGCAATATAACGTCTAGTGGCAGCTCCAGGGTTCCTTGGCGGCATTGTCCTTGATGTTTTGATCGACAAATCGGTAGTGCTCTTCCTTGGCGCGGTTCCACCAGCCTTGATCAATGGTCATGCCCTGTTTGGTTAAGATGGCTTCCACGTCTTCTATGCTAATGCGTGATGCATCGTACGCTAAACGCAGCATTTTTTTATTGTCATCGAACGCCACGCTGTTGAGGCCGTAAAGCTGGTCGATTTCCTCGACTGCCTGCTGCAAAGTTGGGGGCTCGATGAGTCTGAGCTTTAACTTTCGCGTGACCAGGTTCACTTTGCTGACGCCAAGTCGATACTGGTTTTGCATGGTAAATTTCCCCTGCTTTTTTCCCATAGAACGTATTTCTTCAAGTGCAGAGAGCGAGACGCGCCTTCTATTCGGCTGCCTGCTCAGCCGGCGCTTCCCGCTCGCCATGATCAGATCTTTACCCGACGCAGGCGCAGCGCATTGGTGACCACCGACAAGGACGATGCACTCATCGCGAAGGCGGCAAACATCGGCGAGATCAGGATGCCGAAGAAGGGGAACAGAGCGCCGGCAGCGATTGGCACGCCGATCGCGTTATAAAACAACGCGAAGAACAGGTTCTGACGAATGTTGCGCATCGTGGCTTGGGACAGCTTACGGGCGCGCACGATACCGTCGAGATTGCCTTTGACCAGCGTGAAGCCTGCGCTTTCGATCGCCACATCGGCGCCGGTACCCATGGCGATGCCGACATCGGCCTGGGCCAGTGCCGGGGCATCGTTCACCCCGTCACCCGCCATGGCCACCTTGTGACCATCGGCCTGCAGCTCCGTGATAATGCGTGCCTTGTCCTCGGGCAGCACATCGGCACGAATGTCGTCGATGCCCAAACGCTCGGCGACCGCTTTCGCCGTACGTTCATTGTCACCCGTTGCCATGATGATGCGAAAGCCGAGGTGGTGAAGCGCCTTGAGCGCATCGGGCGTGGTTGCCTTCACCGGGTCGGCAACGCTGACCAAGCCAGCGATGGCGCCGTCGAGCACGACGAACATGACCGTTTCGCCCGCGTCTCGGCGAGCATTCGCGGTGTCTGCCAGTTTGCCGCCGTCGAGGCCCAGCTCCGCCATCAGCTTGGCATTACCCAGCGCTACCGACTGGCCATCGACAACCCCCTTCACGCCCATGCCGGTGACGGCCTCGAAATCGTCGGCCTTGCCCAGCGTAACGTCGCGCTTCTCGGCACCGGTGACGATGGCCTCGGCCAGCGGGTGCTCGGAGCCTTTTTCGAGCGTCGCGGCCAGGCGCAGCACCTCGGTTTCGTCATGGCCCTCTTCGGGGAGCACGGCGACGAGCTTGGGCTTGCCTTCGGTCAGGGTGCCGGTCTTGTCGACCATCAGCGTATCGACCTTGGCGAAACGCTCAAGCGCCTCGGCATTCTTGATCAATACCCCCAATTGCGCGCCGCGCCCGGTGGCCGTCATGATCGACATGGGCGTGGCGAGTCCCAGCGCGCAGGGGCAGGCGATGATCAGTACCGCTACCGCCGACACCAACGCGTAGGCTAACGCCGGCGCCGGCCCCCAAATCGCCCAGGCGATGAAGGCAATCACGGCGACGCCGATAACGGCGGGTACAAACTTGCCTGCGACCTTGTCAGCGAACTTCTGGATCGGGGCGCGGGAGCGCTGAGCATTTGCCACCATTTCGACGATCTGGCTGAGCATGGTATCGCCGCCGACCCGAGTGGCCTCCATGACCAGACTACCGGTGCCGTTGATTGTGGCACCCGTCACTTTATCGTCTTTGACTTTTTCCAGGGGCACCGGCTCTCCCGAGATCATCGACTCATCGATGGATGAACGGCCTTCGACCACCACGCCATCCACTGGCACCTTGTCGCCGGGCCGTACCCGCAGGTGATCGCCCACCTGCACGTCTTCCAGCGCGACTTCCTCTTCGGTTCCATCAGGCCGAATCACCCGGGCGGTCTTGGCCGCCATGTCCAGCAGCGCGCGGATCGCCTTGCCGGTGCCTTCCCGTGCACGCAGTTCCATTACCTGGCCCAACAGAACCAGCGCGACGATCACCGCCGCGGCCTCGAAATACACGCCGACTGTGCCGGTTTCGGGATCACGGAAGCCCTTGGGGAAGATGTCCGGCACGAGCACCGCGACGATGCTGAACAGGTAGGCCGCACCGACGCCCATGCTGATCAGGCTGAACATGTTGAGGTTCATCGTCCGGAAGGAGTTGACGCCGCGCACGAAGAACGGCCAGCCTGACCACAGGATCACCGGCGTCGCCAGGACAAACTCGATCCACATTGAGGTCCGTTCGCCGAAGAAGTCGCGGATCGCGGTGAGGCCCAGATAGGGGCTCATCGCCAGTACCAGCAATGGGATCGTGAGGACGGCCGCAACCCAGAAGCGTCGGGTGAAATCGATCAGCTCGGGATTTGGCCCCTCGTCGCCTCCGACCGCCGCGGATTCAAGTTCCAGCCCCATGCCGCAAAGCGGGCAGGCGCCAGGCTTGGTTTGCCGCACCTCGGGATGCATCGGACAGGTGTAGACGGCGCCGGCATGCCCGGCCGGCACCTTGTCGTACTTGCCGCCGCGCACCGGCGCGGTGGTTTTAGGGTTGGTGTGATGAGCGTGCTCATGTGCATGACAATTGTCATGGCTGGAATGCGCCTGTGAGTCGCTGTTGTTGACGGGCACAAGGTGCATGCCGCACTTCGGGCAGTCACCCGGCTGGTCAGCCACCACCTCCGGGTGCATCGGGCAGGTGTATTGGGCGGCCTCCTGCTTGCCGTGCTGCGAGTGTTCCTGCTGTTGAGTCATGAAATTGTCTCCGTCACCTTGGTGGGCTGGTGGTTCTCAACGTTCTATACAAAAACCGTCAATGCACAAGATCGTGCTTGTGTTGCTCGTATTCCTGCTGGTCGATCTCGCCTCGAGCGTAGCGCTCCTGCAGAAGCTCAAACGCGGTTGGCCGCCGTTGAGAAACGCCATCGCCTATCTCGCCCCGGCCCCGGGTCAGGCCACGCACCAGGAAAACGACGAGAGCAATAATGGCACCCCAGAACAGCACCATCATGAGCCCGCAAAGGAGCATGTACCCCCAGTTGTAATTTCCCATATAGGCCAGCATATTTCCCGACATAGTCAGGTCTCCTTCTATTGGTGGTTAACCCTATTGACAGGTTCTGATACGAGTCTAGAACCTATGGGTTACCCAAGGGTCAAGCTAGAGCGTCCTGGACGCATGCCACGCTTGATCCTGGTCAACTGTCAGCCTATGCAGTGGAACTGAATCAACGCTGAACACTTGCGTTGAGGTGAGACGCTTGAGGGGGGATCACAGGTCTTCCATCCGTGCCGCGTCCCGGGCGATACGCATGGCTTCGTGTTTCTCGAGCTCCATGAGCTGCTCGAGGAGCTCGCGAGACGACGTTACTTCGGCGCGTGAATGCAAGTAGCGATATAAGCCAATGATCTTTTCATGCACGGCGAGCAGGGTGGCGACAACTTGGCGCGTATCCATATCGCGAAACTCGGCATGACACTCCTCATGGGGCTTGACCGGATATTTCTCGAAATAGTCATAACACCAGGTATTGAGCGCCGCAGGGGTGGCATGCTGCTTGGAGTCACAGGTCATTTTAGGAAGCAGCATTCAGGTCAGTTTCAGGTTGGCGCTGTATAAAAGAATGCCCAACACCTTCAGGAGATAGACCTTATGCGTACCTCTTACCTGACATCCGGCCTGCTGTCGCTGTCGCTTGGCCTTTTGACCACCACAGCCTGGGCGTCGGGCGAGCACAATAGCTCGCACCGCACGATGGACAACGCCGACATTGACCGTACAATTCAGATGGACGCAGGTGATATGTGGTTTGCCCGTGACAATATGCAGATCAATGCCGGCGAAACACTGAAATTCGAGGTTACCAACACGGGAAACCTAAAACATGAATTCGTGCTTGGTGATCCTACCGCTCAAACAGCGCATCGCGAGATGATGCAGAAAATGAGTGGCAATGGTGAGCATGGTGGGCATGATATGGAAGAAGGCGAACACGGCGGCCAAATGCCTTCCATGACAATTGCACCCGGCGAAACCGCAACGTTAGTGTGGACCGCCCCCGACAACGTCGAGCATTTAGAATACGCCTGCAATATTCCCGGGCACTATGAATCAGGCATGTCGGGAGACATTAACTTAATATGACATCAATTTATGAAACTGTTGCTACTTGAAGATGACGACCTGCTGGCCGAAAGCCTGGCAGAGAGTCTGAAAGACAGCGGCTATCTTGTTGACCTGGCCGCTTCACTGAGTGCGGCCAGGTCACTTATGGCCACAGAACACTATGAGCTTGCGATTCTGGATATCGGCTTGCCCGACGGGTCAGGCCTGGATCTTCTCGCCGACTGGCGCGGACAAAAACGCAATACGCCCATCTTGCTGTTAACCGCACGAGATACATGGGAAGACAAGGTGGTCGGGTTGGAAACGGG
>Ga0208412_1000426_pt1 | contig 22970 bp, 25 predicted proteins | sample AntDeeMetag02WF4_FD_184758 | JGI IMG/M metagenome (GOLD analysis project Ga0208412, IMG submission 184758) | Saline lake microbial communities from Deep Lake, Antarctica - Antarctic Deep Lake Metagenome 02WF4 (SPAdes) (version 2) | ecosystem: Environmental > Aquatic > Non-marine Saline and... | reverse complement strand
GGCTGACCGCCGCCGACAGCGACAGCTCCGTCTCCGATTAGTGTTGTTCAACCGCTATTGACGACTCATCACGACAGAACAGGTGACTCAGGTCAGGCTAACTGGTGATGCTTTGTGAGGTACTGAGTCTACCCGTGCTCACTCTTCGTCTCGGCACGGGGCGATAACATCATCCGACCCCACCGCACGATAACACTACCCGGCCACCATGAGCGCTCACTGTGTGTGGTAACAGTGCGTGATCGAAGTTATGGTACAGGGCTTCTACTTTGAGTTAGTGGGCGTTATGGTCGTTCATCGTGACCGTTGGGGATGATAACCTTGCGCGATAACATTGTGCGGTCACTGTGGGTGATCGCAATGGGTGGGTGACTGGGGAGAACACTGACGGCTGACCAAGATCGTCGGTGACGATTCGTGTGGTATCGATCCCACGTGCCCGGGTACCCAGCCCGGGCGCGGGAAGCAAGATCAAGCAGATGGCTCGGCCTCGTGAAACACACCCAGTGTGCGCCGGCTACCACCGGTAACAGCCTTAGCGGCGGGACTCACTGATAGAATCGCAAAACCACCCCGCCGGAACACAGTTGACAAGATACCGGCTACCGTCCACGCTCTTCGCACAATTCCTCTTTCAAGTCATCAAGTTCGGCATCGAGAGCTTCGTCATCTACCCGGTCCGCGTGACACTCTCCCTCCGCGCCCGATCGTCGGAACATTCGTTTCAATTGTTCGAGACTGGCGGCGGCGCGCCGGGTCTCCTCGTCCTCATCACCGTCCATGGTGAGTTCCACGGTGTCTGATGGCAAAAGAGTCAGTGCCGGTCCGTGCTGGATGTTACTGCCAGCGGCGGATCCGAGCGTCGGTTACTACTCGGGTCGCGGTGTCACGTCATCTCCGTCGTCGCCCTCGTGCTCGCGCTCGATCCCCCTGATGTCCTTGACGACGTCGTTGACGGTTGCAGACTTGGTGTTCGCATTACTGGATCATCTCGACTCTGGAACCCACTTCGAATTGGGGTATGCCCGGAAGGAGGGAACACCAGTTATCGGGTACGCAGATAATCTCGAAACAAGTAGTGAAACCATGATTCTCGGCTCTGGTTGTGAGGTATACGATGACCTGTCTTCCGCCGGCCCACTTCTGCCCGTGTTTTCTGAGAGTCGAGGATAATCCCCGTATAGCTTGGGGTTCAGGTGTTCGATCACCGGTTTGGGCTGGGAGAGTCGAACATGACTCATGTTGCGGGTGGCGCTTGCTGGCGGTTTTCAGAGAGTCGGCGTAGTGAATGTGGGGGTTCGGTGGTTGTTGAGAAGTGGGTAACACTGAACCTGACCGCGGGCATGGGGTGCAGGGCTGCTACTCTGCGTTAATGGCGGTATGGTCGTGCTGGCAGTCCGTGATTCGTTCTGTTAGTGTCCTGTGTTCGCGCTCATTCATCGTGTTAACTCGGGGCGATAACATTGCGCGGTAACACTGCGCGGCCACTGTGGGCAATAACACTTTCCGGTCACCGTGGTTGCTCACCGTGGGTGGCTGGGGAGAACACAGATCCTGACCGCAGTGGTTGGGGGTACAGGGTTGCTGCTTTGCGTTACCGGGTAGTATGGTCGTGTGGACAGTGGTTCCCTGTGTTCGTGGTCACTTATCGTGTTGGCTCTGGGCGATAACACCGTACGGTAACACTGCGCGGCCACTGTGAGCAATCACACTTCTTGACCGCTGTGAGAGGCAACAGTGGGTGATCAAGGTTACTGGGGTGACACTGTTCCTGTCCGCTGCCGTTGACAGGATCGATAGTATCGTTACTGGGTGTTACTGCTCCTCTTCCAGTTCATCGAGTTCGGCGTCAAGGGCTTCCTCATCTATCGGGTCAGCGTGACACTCGCCCTCCGCGTGACACTCACCCTCTGCGCGGTCGAACATCCGTTTGAGCTGGGCGAGACTGGCGGCGTGTCGTCGTCGGAGGTCCTCGTCGATCGGTTCGCGCCTGTCGTCGTCCATGTAGAACCATACGTCTCTCGGTGACAAGAAAGCGTGCGTCGTCAGTATTGGACGTTGCTGCCAGCGACGAACCCGAGGATATGGTAAAAGGTCAGTCTTGAGGGTAGAGGGTTGATACCCTATGTCCACGGGCGGTATGGTCATTACCGCAGACACGGGCGGGAGAACGGCCACCGAACATGTTCCGCGACATTAGAAAAACGGCTACCCCAGTGGGGTATCCATTAGAACAGGTCGGTATCGAACGTCGGGTCTCGATGATAATCGATGACGGTGATGAGTGCAGAGAGATACTCGATTTCGTCGTGACGGTCAGATTCTCTAAGCGCTTCTCGGGCACGTTTCCTGGTATCGTCGTTAGCGAAATCAATGATCAGGCTGTCGTCCATATGAGGCTCTTCAGGATGGCCTTGCGTGGTCTCTGTAATGTTGTCGGGCCATGGCTCTTGCCCGTCGTCTGATCCCATATTGTATCCTCATCAGTCCTAGTTCAAGTACTTCCTCCCAACAGACATCGCGCTATCTTCGTAGTCTGAGAGAATCTGTGTGTCCAGTTGTTCGTGTAGTAGGGACCCAGAAGGAATTCATAAATAGACAATTCCAAATTAGGCTATGTTGAGATAGGTTATCTGGAGGTATTATCCTCCATCGAGATAGAGTCAGTGTATGGAGCACTTCGTGAACCGGGAAGACGAACTCTCTCGGCTACGCAGATGCTACGAATCCGACGACGCCGAGATGGTCGTCATTTTCGGTCGGCGACGCCTGGGGAAGACACAGCTCGTCCAGCACTCGCTTTCTGACCGTGACGACACAGTCGTGTATCAGGCTACGGAAACCACCTCCCAGATACAACTCGACGAGTTCGTCGATGTCGCGTCCGAGACCTTCCCTGGTATCACACAGATTAAACAGAACTGGGAAGCGCTACTCGGATATCTCGGTGACCAAGACGGAATCGTAGTCCTCGACGAGTTCCCCTACCTCATCGACGCCGACGAGAATCTCCCTTCAGTCATCCAGCGGTTGTGGGACCAGCGGTTCCAGAACACCGCAGGAACACTCATTCTGGTCGGGTCGTCGATCAGTATGATGGAAGAAGCAACGCTTCTGGGGAACAGTCCTCTGTACGGGCGGTTCACGGGGAAATTCGACCTCCGCCCCCTCACCTTCTCCGCTGCACAGGAGTTCGTTCCGGACGACTCCTCGCCTGAAGAGCGGATCTTCACATGGGGCATCTTTGGTTGTGTCCCCTACTACCTCGATGGCGTCGATCTCAACCAGGATCTCGGGACAGTTCTCACCGAGGAACTGCTCTCCCAGAAGGGATATCTCCACAACGAACCGGAGTACGTGCTCCGGACCGAACTCACGGACCCGAACCGGTACTTTGCGATCCTCACCGCTATTGCCGCGGGAAAGACGACGTCGAACGAAATCGCCCAAGTAGTGGGTATCGATGGAAAACAGATCTCGACGTATACCCAGAAGTTAGAACAGCTGCGGCTCATCGAGCGAGAGGTCCCGATCACCGAAGAGAAAGCGAAATCGCGCCGTGGACGCTATCGAATCTTGGATCCCCTGTTCCGGTTCTGGTTCCGCTTCGTCTATGGCAAGGAAGATCGATACGAACGCCTGGGTGAGAATGCCTACGACGCAGTTGTCGAACCGGAGCTCCCCGACTTCGTTAGTCAGGAATTCGAGAACCTTTGCCAGGACGCTCTCCCGGATCTCTACCCAGAGGAGACGTTCCTCGACATCGGCCGCTGGTGGTACAAGGAACACGAGGTTGACGTCGTCGGATTCACCACAGATGGGACGATGGTCGTGGGGGAATGCAAGTTCACGAACGCACCGCTTGACTACGGAGCCCTCGCCTCTCTCGAAGACCAAGCTGGTGAAATCCGCGAGACGCCAGAGACCGATGAGAGAGACACAGAGTACGCGTTATTCACACGGAGTGGTGCAACACAGTCCGTCCAAGAAGCTGTGTCTGAGCGCGATGACGTACAACTGTTCGATCTCGGGGATATCACGAGACACGCGTAACCTTGGCGGACTGATTGTTCAGAACAGCTTGTCAGACAGGTCACCGTAAACTTCCTCCAGCCGCCGAACTGCATCCGGCGCGATCCGCTGAGCAGCCATCGGTTCGATAATTCGAGACGCGAACACGGCAGCAGCGAGTTCCTCGTCACTCCCCTTCCGGTAATCCACGAATGGCCCATCCGTCTCGATCATCGGCCCGTGGAGTCGCTCGGAAAGTTCCCGAGCCTGTGCTTTTTCATCTGTCGTTCGGAAGAGGCGCGGTTGCCCCTCAATTCCGCTGTCCGGACTCCACGCGTCATAGAACGCGTGGCCCAGCTCGTGGGCAAGCACAACCCCTGCTTGGAACCCGGGGAAGTCGCCGGGATCAGTCCCAATTTCAATCAACTGCACTCCACGCCAGTGCTTCCCCCGTACAGTGTCACTCTGAAACGCCACACCACGGTCGATTCTATCAACGACGTCCTCTTCGGTAGCCAACTCGGCCACCTGGTTCGCCCGGCTACGCTGTTCGTCAAGCGGAATCGTATCGACGAACGGGAAATCGAGGCCCATCATGTCCGCCTGCCACTCCGATACAGTTCTGGTGATCGGTTCGTTCGATTCCTCGTCCCGCTCTCGGTCGGATTTTTCGCGTTCGCTATGGAGCTGTCGGGCTTGCTCTACGGATTCTCCACCCTCTCGAAGCGTGAATGGCGTGTCCTCATCACCGAGACGAACAAAGCCATCCTCCAGTTCCTGAACACGTTCATCGATCCGATCTACGAGCGTTGGCGATGGAAAGCGACTCATTCAGCGGTTCCTCGTCTCTTACGAGATCGGAGTAATGTCGTTTGAACGGTTCGCATCGTCTCCGACCCCGGCTTCGTCAAAGAACTCTGGATCGGCGTCAGCGAGTTCGTCCGAGTCAACGCGAACGAACCGGACTAGGTTCTCCGCCGCGGCCAGCTTCTCCGTTGCTCGTTGCAGGTGCGTATCGACAGTACTAGGCGAGATATTGAGGATTGCAGCCGTTTCGTCTCGGCTGAAGCCTGCCTTCTCGCGGAGCGCGTAGACGTGAGCCTGTTTATGGCTCAGCGGTGTGAGATCGCCAAAGTGCCACGCCTGCAGGAGGCTGTTCCCGACGCTCGATAGTTCAGTTTCTACGTCGGCCCTGCTAAATTCTCGAACACAGGCTGACATCAGCCGGCTTTCACATTCGACACTGTACTCCGGAATGAATTCCCGGTCTTCGTACCGACCGAGCAGAATGCTGCCCCGGCCGTGAATGTAGTAGGCTGCCAGACCATTGAACTCGCTGTCACCATTAACCCGTCCGATGAGGATCGCGTCTTGGTCTGGGAGCCGTCGGGGGAGACCATCGAACTCGGATTCTTCGGAGACGGTGGGCTGGTGGGGCATCGTCTTGCTACATATTCGTAGCAAAGATATAAGAGTCTATCGCCGTATTGAACGGGTCTGTTATCTTGGGGGTTCAACGGAGTCGAGTAGGCTAATCCAATACATTCAATCCCGACAATCACCTGCTATCACACACCCAATGCGGATTGAATTCGATGAGGGGACGCTGGTACTCCGCGATGCACCCGAGGGGATACCTTACGCTGAGTGGGACGACCGTATTGACGAGTACCGCGCTCAAGCCTATCGCTACCGTGCACTCCGTGAATGGACCGGGGACTGGGATACGAGCGACGAACAGGCGACCCTCCAAGATGGATTCACTCCCACCATTGAGGACGCGGCGAGAGTCTATCCCGACCTTACGCTGACGCCCGCACTCCAGATCGAGCCGCGTGACTACCAACAAGCGGCCCTCGACGCATGGCGTGACCACGACCGACAGGGAACAGTGACCCTCCCGACTGGCAGCGGGAAAACCTTCCTTGGTATCCAAGCAATCGCCGACGCCGGCGTCAGCGCACTCGTTATCACGCCGACCATCGACTTGATGAACCAGTGGCACGCCACGCTCACCAACGCCTTCGGCGACCAACTCACACAGCCAATTGGTGTCCTTGGCGGGGGGAGCCACGACGTGACGGCGCTGACAGTCACTACCTACGACAGCGCCTATCGCTACATCGACGAGTACGGTGACCAGTTTGGGTTACTCATTGCAGACGAGGTTCACCATCTGCCAGCCCAGACCTACCTCCAGATCCCCGAGATGACGCTTGCACCCTTCCGACTCGGGCTCACCGCGACCTACGAGCGGGCTGACGACAGACAAACGCTGCTGGAAGATCGCATGGGTCCTGTCGTCTACGAGGAAGCTGTTGACGAACTGGCTGGCGAGTTCCTCAGTGAGTACGAAACGATCCAGATGTCCGTTGAACTCACTGCCGACGAGCGAGCCGAGTACGACGAGGAGTACCAGATCTACCGCGACTACGTTGACAGTCATGACTTTGACCTCTGGAAAGCAAACGGCTACCAGGAATTCCTTAAGCGCACTTCCTACGACCCACAAGGCCGCCGGGCGTTGATTGCCAAACAGCGTGCCGAGACCATTGCCCGTACTGCGAACAAAAAGCTCGATACGGTGGATAACCTGCTCAAACGCCACTACGGCGACCGTGTTATCATCTTCACCGCGAATAATGACTTCGCCTACGACATCTCCCAAGAGTTCATCCTTCCGTGTATCACCCACCAGACAGACACAGACGAACGCACCGAGATTCTCGACCGATTCCGCAGCGGTGAATACTCGATGCTGGTGACCTCCCAGGTCCTCGACGAGGGCATCGACGTCCCCGCTGCGAACGTCGGGATTATCCTCTCGGGGAGTGCGTCGAAACGCCAGTACGCCCAGCGACTTGGCCGGATTCTCCGGCCAACCGATGACCGACAACCAGCGCGCCTCTACGAGATAATTACGACAGACACGATGGAGACCTATGTCTCACAACGCCGTCGGGATGGGGTGACCACAAGTGCTGACAGCTGACCTCGCGCGCTCGCGCACGACTGAGAACGAAGTCCAGCCGCTGTTTATCGATGCCTCCGAAGAGCGGTACCGAGCAACGGCGCGTGAACTTCTGGAATTGTTTGTAGACCATCTGGGCGAGCCGAAAGGCGATCTGGAAGACGCAATCGACGAGCTGACCATCGCCGATACGGACTATAAGATCGTCCAAGGATTAGCGAAGTTGCTGAAAGACGAGTGCGAGTTTGAGGTACAGGCGACTGTTGATCCGCACGAGATTCGCCAGCGATTGTTCGAGAAAGCCAACGAACGCTATCCAATTGTTCGGCAACCGACGCTTAGTGAGGACACTCAGAAGTTAGAAGTCTACAGTGCGGTGGCTGACGAACTGGGAATCTCACTTGAGGCGTGTTACACCGGTATGTACGCGGATTTGGAGGAGAACAAGCGACTGGTCCAGTTCGGGAATCGGACTGCTAGTGGATACGATGCAGCAGATGAGTCGTCATCAACGACGAAATTGACGGGGAGTAGTGACGAGCAGTACGATCAGACAGCCCTCACGGTTGATTGGCTGCTCGCTCGCTACAATTTGGCGCTTGCGCAGGCCGTGCTGTATGATGCGTCGGAAATGCGCATCCGGGTTTGGGACGCCTTCGGAACGGTGTTCAGTTACGTGAAACTGTTCGGTCTGATGCACCGGATCTATCCCATCGATACCGATGGGAATCGGGTACATAGCACAGACGCGGCAACCGGGTACGAGGCTGTCTTGGATGGTCCGGCGTCGCTGTTCTCGAAATCCCAGAAGTATGGGATTCGGATGGCGAACTTCCTGCCGGCGTTACCACTGTGTGATCGCTGGGAGATGGACGCTGAAATCCTCGCAGACGAAACAGACGCCGAGACACGGCGGTTCACACTGGACCAGACTGCTGGGCTTGTCTCACACTATAGTGCCGGCCAACAGTTCGACAGTGATCTCGAACGGACTCTCGCTCGGAAATGGGAACGGGCGACCACTGAGTGGGAGCTTCATCGTGAGCGTGACGTGTTTGACCTCGGTTCGGAGGTGATGATCCCTGATTTCGCTATCGAGCATCCTGATGGACAGCGGGTGATCCTGGAAATCGTTGGATTCTGGACTCCTGAGTATCTCAAGTCAAAGCTGGCGAAGATTCGGCAGGTTGAAGCGGACAACTTCGTGCTGGCGGTTTCGGAGAACCTCTCATGCAGTAGCGATGACTTCGGGCAGGTTGCCGACCGCATCCTATGGTTCAAAACCGGGATTCACGTCTACGACATGGTCGAGTTAGCTGAGGCGTATGCAACCAAGCGCTCATCCCCGCAACCAGAGTGAGGGCGTCATACAACTCGCCGCAAGGTGTCGGTTTCGAGTGATTCCAAGTGGAAAACCTGTTCAGTGTACGTGCGAGTAACCCAAGCCAACCATACTGAGTACGAACTATTGTGGATCCACAGATCGTTCGAGAGTTTTGAGACCAAGATAGACGACTGCTCCAACGAAAAGACCCTCTATAGCTGCGTTCGCCACAGTAGATTCGATGAACGTTAGCTGTATTAATTGAGTGACTGCTGTACCAAGAACCGCAAAAATGCCGGCGGCGAACGCAAATTTGAGCCGGACCATATCATAAGTAGAAAATATACCTCAATAGATGTTCCGTTGGTAGATCGTACTCAGTATATTCCTTCCGGCTATCACTTCTATGCTGAATACGTTCCCTGGACTGAACGATACAGGGTGAGAGAGCAGCACTTCTGGTGTCCGGAGGCTTTTGGCCTGTGCCGATGAAGACTACGTATGCCGTTCAGCACAAGTTGGCATACACTCCTCGATAACGCCGAGGAGTTACCGTCTGATGCGACACTTCTCACGCCACTGTCGCGCAAATCCTTTCGTGTGACCGACGTTCAGGAACATCGGCTCCTCATCGAGTATGGAGATGATGGCGGGACCATCCCACTCCAGCGTGACCAGTTTGAGACACTGTTTCAGCGCGTTCAAGACGCACAACACGGCTTCGAGCTAGACCGACTGCCGACAGACGCCGAACCATACGCGACCGTACTGAGTCTCCATCCGCGGTTCGAACTCGACGACCGAGAAGGCACACTGACAGAGACGGAGATGTCAACGAGTTCACCGCTTGTTGACGCGCACGACGTGACCAGTGAAACGTCTGACCGAGAAGAGCCGGACATCCCGGTCTACGCCGACGCACTCCTCCTCATCGATGCACTCGAACGCCATGATCCAACCGGTCTTGACGGGATGGGCACACCTGCGCTGGTAAACCTCTACACGTTGCTCTCGGATGTCCAGCGGAATGCGAACGACCTTCGGCAAGACGTGCGGAGCGTTCTACTCAACCGTCTCCATCATGACCAGCCAGTCAGCGGTCAATACGGCTCTGTCCAGCGTACGTCGCGCCGGAACCGCTCACTGAAAGATGAAGACGAGGTGCTCGACCTGTTGGAAGGTGCGGGCATCGACCGTGAGCGTGTGACGACTGTCGATACTACCAAGGTGGCCTTGTTGAAACCCTCAACCGGTGATAGGTTTCAGCAGTCCTGCAGAATACAGTGCGCACATCTACAGATCGGAAGCGGATGAATACCTCTCGCTGACCGCCAAAGTTTTCACCCGTTTATACAAATCGACCATTATGGCTGATAGCCACGATCCTGAAGATACTTTGTCAACTCCTCTTAATAACGACCTCGCTTATGAACTCTTGCACGCTGTAAACGACGCGATCTTCGTCCAAGATCCTGAAACCGGTGAGATCCTCGATGTGAATGAGACGATGTGCGAGATGTACGGCTACAGCCGAGAAGAAGCCTGCCAGCTCAATATCGATGACCTCAGTACCGGAATTCCACCTTACACGCATGCCCACTCTGTCGAATACGTCGAAAAAGCTGCCGCAGGCAATCCACAGGTCTTCGAGTGGCAAGCCAAAGACAGCGAGGGAAACATCTTTTGGGTTGAGGTCAGCATGCGCCGGGCATTTCTTGAGGATGATCTGCTTATTGTAGTCCTTGTTCGAGACATCTCTGAACGGAAAGCCCACGAGGAAGCGCTCCAAAATCAACGCGATAACCTCAAACTCCTCAACGAAATCATCCGCCACGACATCCGAAATGACCTTCAGCTCGTTACGGCCTACGCGGAACTCCTCGAAGATCACGTTGACAAGGATGGCAAAGAGTATCTCGAAACACTACACCAGAGTGCGTGGAATGCAGTTGACCTCACGGTGGCTGCCCGTGACCTCTCTCAAGTGATGCTTCAGTCGCATAGCGAAACAGAGGCAATCGGTTTGGCGTCAGTTCTCCAAGAACAAGTTGAGGCGACACGCAAGTCGCTCACTCATGCCGACATTACGATCGAGGGGAGTGTTCCACAGGTCTCTGTCGAAGCAGACGGGTTCTTAGAGTCAGTGTTCCGAAATTTACTGAAAAACGCTGTCCAACACAACGATAAAGACTATCCCAAAGTGACGGTCACAGCCGAACAGACCGGGGATCTTCTTGAGGTACGTATCGCGGATAACGGACCTGGTATTCCCGAGTCACGGAAAGAAGAAATTTTTGGGAAAGGTGAAAAGGGATTGGAAAGTGAGGGAACTGGAATCGGACTTTATCTAGTTCACTCACTGATGGACGCCTACGACGGTAATATCGAGGTCGAGGACAATGAACCAGAAGGGTCTGTCTTTGTGGTTCAGTTCCACGTCGCTTCATAGATCTACGGAATTGCAGAACCAGATGATGCATCAGTAGTTCTGTGAAATTGACGACGATCAGCCGCTGAACCTACCCTCTGTATTCAGCAGTCCCTTCCTTTCGGAATCACGGACAGTCGCACCCCTCGTGGGAAATACTGAGGCTTCGCTCTAGATTGTGGACGAGGCACTTGATAACGAGTTCGCGGAACTGCTTCCACCAGAGGCGTGACCGAACGAATGCACCGAATTTCTGTTTGATCGCCGCGTTGACTGTCTCGTTCATGTTCCGTCTGTGGTAGAGGTTGTTGTCCAGCCGAGCATTCCACGCCTTGTGGAGAGATGTGAACTCACGGTGCTTGATGAGTGGTCGAATATTGTGGTCACGGGCTAGCCGCCGGAGTTTCTGGTCGTCGTATCCCTTGTCACCGGTCAACACCGCGATGGACTGTACGTTTCGTTTCACTACCTGCGGTGCAATCTGCGTATCATGTTTTCGTGTCGTCGTTACGTGAATGTCGAGAACAGCATTAGTCGCTGTATCGACCAACAGCGTTGTCTTCAACTGTTGGATAGTGAGGTTCGTTCGCTTCGTGTAGTGAGTTGATGCATGCGCTCGCTCAAACCCGGATGCATCGATGCCGGTGACACCGTTCAGCGGTAGGTCCGCGAGTGAAACGTTCAACAAAACCCGCCAGACAGCCATCTCCAAGCGGTCGAACGCCTTACAGAGTGTTGAGGGTGCTGGGATCGAATCAAGGTCGAGGGCGTCTCGAATCTGGGGCATCTCGATAAGTTCATCGACGAGGTCGCGGTACGTGGTCGTCTTCTTCACCTTGAGACAGAGCAGGACAACGTGTTGCCGGAGTGTGAACCGTTTCCGCGAATAGCGAGTCGAAAACCGTGCAACAGCACGGCGATCCAGTACCATAGCACGCTCAACGAATCGGAGAAGACGTGATTTTGGGAGGGTATCCATCTTATCTCCCTGTAATCACTCGTCATGTTTCTCAGCAAGGGTTTCAACAAAGCCGGAATTGTCAAAACCAGTCCGATCGGTATCACCGTGGTTGGTCCGGATGGGACACACCCGTCAACGAGCGGGCCGAAGAGATCTATGGGCGATCCGGCTCTGATGGGATGAAAGCCTGCTAAGTCCCCAGCGTGCGTGAAAAGGTATTGGGGTGGTCAAAGGCCTATGATTCAAGAGAGTCAGTTATCTCCATTTTGATTCAATAGAGGTTCGGTAGCGGAGCCCGAGCACCGATGTATTCGCGCAGTCTTTGATCGTTTGCGGTGGATACTTTTTTCGGGCGTTTTCCATATTCTGGTGACTTTCGATCAAGTGAGTGAGAGCGGCGTCGATAACATCGCTGCGTGGGGGATTATCCGTGGGGTCACCTGCAACGATCTGGCTGGCCTGTTCGAAGAGACGTTTCCGTTCGTCGTTCAGTTTGAGACTGGTTCGGTCAGTCATTGGTAGTCCGTATAAGTATTCGAGTATGCACGGGGGGTGCTGTTGCGGCGTTCTGGGGTAAATGAGAGCCGGTTCTTCATAATGGTGGCATCAGATACCGACATAATAGGCGAGAAGATCGTCGTCGGCTGGGTCGAATCTATGCACCTGATGTTTCGATTCGGCGCTTCGAGGTGCATACATTGAGGATCGTGTATACATCTGTACGTGACTCCGTGGGGTCGGCCTCGAAGACCCGGTTCAACAGGCCTGCGTTGCAAGTCGTGTCGCATACAGGCTGTTGCTCTTGGACTCCCGTATACAGTTGGATAGTCACTCAAATTGTACACCGCAAGAGTAGCGACGTCGAAATCCGCACCACTATAGTAGTCATCTCCCCCTGCGAAAGTGAGACGCCCAGACGGAGTCAATAACAACGACCTGGAGCGTGAAAATCGTCAGTACCCTGCGAGCGTTGTCTGCACCCCATCACTACCGCTGCCTTCCTGGTCACTGCCATAGTCGGTGTTCTCGCATTGGTCACCACGAACAATATGCTCAGCTTCTTCCAGAGAGTCTACTTTCATGATGTCCGCCCGAACTCGGCCGTCAACCTCTTCCTCATAGTGCGTGCGTTGCTGCCCACACATCCTGCGTTTCACTCGTCGCTCAACTTTCTGATCAAGATCACCACGAAGCTCGTCCATGGGTGGAAGGTCGTCGCCAATCTTCACGAACGGTTTTTGCCCATAATACGTGCCATCATCGTCAACGAGAAGCATGTCTTGTCCGCTACGGAGCGGTTTGTAGTCGCCGTACACATCCAATCGGATGTCGTCAGGCAACACGGGATCCTGGTCGCCCATCCAGTACCCGACTCGTTCTAGTCGGTCGAGCGTCCGGTAGATGTCGTCGTCAACATCGAGTCCTGCGAGCGCGTCGCGGATCGTCGTGTACGCTTCGCTGCGATCATCGTCTGCGCTGGTGTGTTCGGTCGCCATGAGCGCTTCAGTAGGTGTGTACTTGTACTGGGCTGTGACGGTCGCTCGCGCCGTGTTGACCGTAACCTTGACATCTTCCTCGCCGTCTGCACAGTTGATGGTGATTTTGACGTACTTGTTCGGGGTGTGAGTTATCGAGTCGATGCTCCTGGTCATTGGTCGATGTTGGTACCGGCGGCGAATCCGAGTGTACTCTGCCGGCCGTCACACGTTCCTATATTTACACTGTCGTCCTCGGGGTAGCCAGTTCCAGCATCGTGGAACTGGTCATGGGTGGGGTGGATCAGAACCGGATTCCTCTCGGGCGGATAGCAGGTACAGTCCTCCGGGAGATGAACTGACACTCGAATCCTACTCGCTAACAATGAAGTGACCCGGAGCAGGTGACCACGTCCGTATCGGCTTCGAGCATTCCGCTCGATTTCTGGACCGATGGCGTCAGCACTGACGTCGATCGTCTCAATCTGGTTCGCAGGCGATTCGTCTTCCGTGGTGCAGGGTTTGTGAGTCATTTCCGTGAATTGCGTTCCATATAGTTGTATTTGATTTTCAGTAGAATGTTTCGTCCACTGACGTAATCGGCAATCGAAGGGTTGCTGGGTCGGGAAAAGCGAGCTGAGTTCCCCGTTACGACTCGATCAGATGGCCGAATTCTTCGAGCATGATCTCGGCATCAATCGAATGATCCTCACACCAGTCAACGGCGTTATCCTCCGACAACACCGTGATTTCTTCTCCACCTGATTTTCCATTGCTGTGCGATGTCGCGTACGTCGTTGCTGCGCCGCCCGCACCGTGCAGGAAGTACTCGCCATCATCTGTTTTGTAAAGAGACTCCACCAAGTAGTGGAAGTCATTCCTGTCAGTGTTGGGGGCGTGTTCTGCAATCTCTTCTGCTGCGTCTGTATCGTACAGCTTTCGGTCGATTATTTGCCTCATTGCAAACCAGAATATGAGACACCTCTGAAAAAGGGTTAGCCCTCAGAGGGAGACGACTCCCGGAGAACCCAGTAGAACTACAAATTCCGCCCCTAAACGACCGAATTATTCGACTCAAGGGTGGATTTCGACAGCCGAGTCTGTAATGGAATCTCTGGAATCGCTGGACGGGGGAAATGATGAAATGGAATGTCTGTTAGAAGCCTTTGGATACCCCCTCACGCATAGACTAGTGACTCTGTTGAAATTTATCTGAAGTCTCCTATCAACATAAACGACTAATGCGCGACATAGAGTAACCGTCATTCATGGGTTACCAGTCTAGGACAATCAAGCAAGTTCTACCGGACATAAACGAGTCCATCTTTCTGCCGGCAATCCAGCGGGAGTTCGTCTGGGATACCGAACAGATCGTCCAACTCTTCGATTCCGTTCTCCGCGAGTACCCTATCGGGTCGTTCATTTTCTGGAACCTCAACGGAGAGTTCGCAGACAACCAGATCAAGTACTACTTCGTCCGAAATCACATCGAGGATAGCATCTACCCAGACGATTTCGACAACGTTCACCACCGGAATCCGAAGGTCCCCGAATACGAGCAAATCCCGGACTCCATTTCACTCGTCGTTGACGGCCAGCAGCGCCTTTCCTCCTTCTACATCGGGCTCCAGGGAACATACGTTGAGAAGCAGAAGTATCGGCAACGGAAGAATCCCGACGCCTGGACACGCAAACAGCTGTATCTGAACTTGCTCTCGAATCCCAACAACCAGACGGAGGATCATCTAAAACTCCGATACGACTTTAGATTCAAAGAGCCCGATCCGACGCAGTCTAGTGAGGAATACTGGTTCCGTGTCGGCGACATTTTGGAGATCGATACGCTGGAGAAGGCGATGACCCGGGCGAACGAAATCGCATCCGAGTTAGAGGGAGTCTCCGATGCACAGGAACACTACATCCTCAAGAACCTCACAACTCTCTACAATGCTGTTCACGCCCGAGACATCGTGAACTACTACGAGGAAGGAAACCAAGATAACGAGCGAATTCTGGACATCTTCGTCCGGGCGAACGAAGCTGGTACGCAACTCAGCAAGTCCGAAATCCTCCTCTCTATTGCCACGTCGTACTGGGGCTCAGATGAAGAGAACCCCATTGACGCAAAGGAAGAGATCAACAACTTCGTCGGGAACCTTAATCAGGCGTATGTGGATGAGGGCTACGACTTCGGTAGCGACTTCGTCCTGAAATCCCTCCTCGTCGTCGCTGACCTCTCCGCCGAGTACCAGATTCGGACGTTCACACACGAGAATCTGGCGTTGATGAAAGAGATTTGGGCGAACGGGGTCGTTCAAGACGCGATTGAATCCACCATAGACTTGATCAGCAACTTCGGTATCACCGGCCGGAGCCTGACGAGCCGAAATGCGCTCATCCCGTTGGTCTTCTACTTCTACCACAACGAGAATCCCTCGCTGACGACGGACCCTCAACTCGGCGTGCAGGTTCGACCCCGAATCCTCGAATGGCTCTGCTCTGCGCTCCTCAACAGCAACTTCAACTCCCGCCCAGACCAGATCATCGAGGACGCACGTGACGCCATCAAAGAGGCGGACGATAGTCAGTTCCCACTAGAACGGATTCAGCGAGAAATCAGGACGCGTGGGAAAGCAGTTGGCTTCAGCCAGGAAATCGTAGAAGACCTGTTCGAGGAGACGGACTACAATAGCACGAAGATCTACCTGCTCCTATCGGTCCTCTACTACCCCGACCCTGCCCACGACGATTCATACGACATTGACCACATCTTCCCGCGGAGTCTCCTTGAGAAGGACAATCTCATCGAGAACTACGGATTCGACCCGAGCAAGGCCGAGCGGTACGCCTCCCTGCGAGATCACGTCGCCAACCTCCAGTTAATCGAGGAAAACCAGTCAAAGGGGGCCCAAGCGTTCGATGAATGGATTTCGACGCGGAGTGACCAATACTACGACCGTCACCACATTCCGACTGACGAGCGTCTGTACGAACTAGAGAACTTCCCCGAGTTCATCGAGCGACGCGAGGAGATGCTTCGAGACCACATCATCAACACCTTCAACTGAACATCTCCCTTCGCCCAAGAACGCTACACTAATTCCTGTACCTTCGACTGAAGGTGATTGTACGCTGCTTCAGCTGTTTCGACATCCTTCGCACCTGTAATCACCAGTTTTCCGTTAGCGAACACCAGCAGTACAGCACCGATTCCTTCGGGCCGATAAACCAGACCCGGGAACTGCTCCGGCTCATACTCCGTTACTTCCAACCCCAACCCGATTGAGAGAGCATTCAGAGAAACCATCTCATCGAGCATCGCAGTACAGACCACGTTCTGGACAGTGAACCTGGTCTGTTGAGCTTCGTCAGTGATACCCAACTCCGCAAGAGTTCTCAGGAATCCATCGTTGGTCTCTCGTAGTTCTTTCTCACCAGGGCAACCGCTGATAATGTACTTGCCGCTCCGATAGACCGTAATGAGAGGTCCACCTTCTTCCAGACGAACGTAGAGGCCGTGGTAGTTTGACGGATCGTACTCCAAGAACGGCGTGGACAAGTCGTCTTCCACGGCTTCGAGATCTAATTCGACTCCCAGATCTCCAGAGCCGACGATATTCGCAATTTCGACAGTCATCGCTCACCCGCATACAGACCTATCGCCTTTGATCGGGTCACCAATGCAGGTTCACCCGATGTCAGTTACCCTGTACTGCCGATTCGACAATCTCGATCTCTTCGTCGGTCAGTCCATAGAGATCGTAGACGAGTTCGTCGATGAGTTGATCTGCCTCCTCAATCTTCTCATCCAGTTCGTCAGCCCGCTCTTTCGTCTGGATGTAGCGGTCAAGATCGTCCGCGACATCATCAGGATCGGGCAGCGTTATCCCCTTCAGCCGGTCAATGGGGGAATTCGTCTTCGTAGCGTTATCTCGGAACCCTGCAAAGCCGTCGGCCTCCTCGACTGCGACGGGTACGAATGCTTCGATGAGTGCCGCTTCCTCCTTGGTGAGGTCAGCGAGCGTGAAAACCTCCTTGTAGTCGGTTTCCGTGTATCCCCACTGGTCAGTCTCGAACTCTTCTTCCTCTTCGGGCTTGTACCGTGCCGTCGCGTACACCGTGACGCTGTAGTCATCGCGCTCGGTCTTCACATCACCAACTCGAAGCTTTTCGTAGTCCTCGGTGGTGGCGTCAAGGATGTTCGACGATGTCGGCTGGAAGAGGCCTACGTCCGGGAGCTTCGGGCCTTCCGTATAGTTCCCGAGATAATCAAGGAGGGAGAGGTTAAGCGAATGACGACGTTGGTTCAACGATAGCATTCTGTCACCAAGCGTGGCTAACGCAGTCACACCACCTGTATTACGCGCAGAGTCTATGGTTTCAATTGAATCATAATCACTGCCGGGGATTCCCGGAATTACCGGGACCTTTTCAAGATACGCCGTCTTAAACCGGCGGAATCCTCCTCTCAAGACCGGGCTAGTGTGATAGATGTAAAACCAGTTGAGAGAGCTATTAAGTAAAGCCAACAAGAACCGACGGTTCTCCGGTGTGTTATCTTTGGGAACTATACCATACACAGTGTCGGCGAAATATTCTTCCCCGTTATCATCAAGTGTGAACTTGGGATGTTGGCAAATGTCGGGAGTTACCAATTTCTTTGACTCGAATAGATACTTCTCACGTGGGCGGTAGAGTGCGTACCATGTTCGATAGCTCATCGAAGAACTTCCACGGTTCTCTAGCCGCTCTTTGTAGCTCGATAAATAGGAATACGTCTGTGGGTATTCTGACTTTAGCCGCTCCTCATTGATTGGCTTAGTTCCGTCAGCAGACTCAACATACGGATATATCACGCCCATATCAGCATCCGGTGGTGTGTACCGGTTTATCTCGTCTCCCATCCCAAGTGGGTGTACCATGTCAGATTCAAGGTCTCGGGTTTCTCCATCAATCGGCGTACGTACTGTGGTGAAATCTATGCCCCGGCTCTCAATCTCCACGAAAAAAATCTCATTATCTCCCGAGACGATTCCCTCGGAAAGGTATTCACAGTGGTCGCCAATAGGCGTACCCTGGCTCTCCATCTTCTGAAGAATCTCTCTTTCGTCTGGGCTAACCAGAACCCAGGGATCCTCTGAAATCTCACTAGACTCTATCGTTCCGAAGTCAACCTCAGACAAATCGAAAGGAGCTGTGGTCTCTTCATCAACAGGCCCATATCTGAATGAGTCTCCCCCACCTAACGAAAGGATGCAGGTATACGTCGTTGCTCCCTCAAATACTTGTTTCTGGCCGAAATCAAGTATCTCGTCTATTCTATTCTGGCTTGTGAGGAATTTCCGTAGGCCCTCGCCAGATCCAGATTCAAAGAACTTGTTCGGGAGAATGTATGCGACGTGGTTATTTTTGGAAAGTTGACTCCCCCTCTCAACGAATGGTGCATAGATATCAAATCGCTTTGTGGACGTTACGTAATATTCAGATAAATAATCAGCTAGCGAATAAGACGTCTTCCGAAGGTTCTGAATCTTAACGTAAGGGGGATTCCCGATCACGGCATCGAAGCCAGCGCCTTTTTTTCGCCCGCCGTCTTCTCCGTAGAACGCAACAGGAAATTCGAGTTCCCAATGAAAGAAGTCCTCTTCGGAAGCCATCGCTTGCGCACCCTCGAACCAGTCTTGCCCCGTGATATTGCCCCACGAGTCATCACGCAGCGCCGTAGCCATTCGCTCGTAGGCATCGCTAGGGACATCTAGGCCAAACTCCTCTGCGGTGTGGACGTTGGCCATTGCCAGAAGGTGCTGATAGAGGTCGTCGTCACGGACATCGTCGTAGGCGTCCTCCATCTGCTTGATGTCCGCAAGCGTTTCGTTGTCGATGGAGAGCAGGTCAGTGAAGCGCTCCATAACGTGTTCAAGAGCCTGTTGGCGCGTGTGTGCAAACGACTGCTGGAGAGTTAGCTGTCCGCTCTCCGTCGTATCGTCGTTTTGACTGAGAACATCTTCGATGTCACTGCCGACTAGTGAATTACCGCTTTTGAGATGGTGATCGAGAAAAGCGAGGGGCTGCTCGGCGGCGAGCGTTCGCAGCCAGAGCGATACCTTCGCCAATTCGACGGCGAGCGGGTTCAGGTCCACACCGTAGATACAGCGCTGAGCAACCTTCCGCCGCGCCCAGTTGATGTCGTGGTCTTCGTTGACCGTCTCGATACCCTGCTGTGCGGCCTGCTTCTCTTGGGCGTCGATGATCTCGCGGGCCAGATAATCAATCGCGCTCGTGAGGAAGTGGCCGCTCCCCATCGCCGGGTCTAGGATCTTCAGGTCGAACACGCGCTCTGCAAACTCCGCAGCGAAGCCGCGGTCACCACGAGCACTCTGCGCCATCAGGTCATTCCGAATGTCTGTGACAAGCGGTTCGAGCGTGTTCTCGACGATGTACTCGACGATGTACTCCGGTGTGTAGTACGATCCAGTGGCCTTCCGCTCACCGCTACCCGTCGTCAGGTACACCTCGCCCTCCTGTACGACGACGTCGTCACCCTCATCGGGGATCACGTACTCGCCGTCGTCAATGGCCAGTGGCTCTTGGGCCACGTTGAGCTGGTACTCTAAGAGCCCCTCGTAAATCGACCCGAGATGCCGGACGTCGAGTGACGAGTAATCGACGAAGATCTTCCCACCACCGTTGGTGTTCTTGCTTCGCGTCAGGAGTTCGACGACCTTCGCAAGGTAAGCGTCGCCGACATCGTGATTGGCGAGGAACTTTGCTTCTGTGCTGTCGTCTTCGTCGGGGTCAGTTCGAAACAGTCCACCGTTGTATGCCGGGATGTAGAGGTCTTCTTCGGGAATTCCACGGGACTTGCTACCCTTGTCGATGAGGGTAAACAGCTCGTCGAGACGGGACTGGAGGTTATCCTGCCAGTCACGATACTTCGGATCGCCGCTATCGATCTCTTCAGCGACCTCTTGTTTGAGAGAGTTCAGACTGTAGGACTGCTCGTAAATCTCATTGCTTGTGTCGAGTAGCTCACGGCCCTCCGCTTCAGCGTAAAGAACGAAGATAAGCCGGTACAGGTAGATGAGCGAACTGTCGTGAATCCGGCTGAGATCGTCTTCATCAAGGTCGTTCTCAGGGTACTGGAGGAACCCCTCTGAGAGGATCTTGATTGCCTCGTAGATGTTGTCCTGCAGGTCCTCTCCCAGCTCTTGGGCGAAGACATTGGATTCACCGTAGACGTCGTCGAGGAAGCTGTCCCCGCCGGCGTCCTCCAAGAACGCTTCGTGTCGGAAGAAGAGGTAGAAGTACTTGAAATCTTCAAGGTCACCACTCTCTAGAATCGTCGGGAGGTCAACTTCGTAGTAGGAGTCGAGTCGGTGGCTGGTCGGTCCGTAGTACAGCCGCCACTTCTTCCCATCTGTTAGGACAGCCCAGCGTGCGGGTGTCTCCTGCAGGTAGACGTGAATCTGGTACGATGGATTCTCGAAATCGCGCTCGTGTTCGCCACTCCCACGAGTGTCGAGGGGACGACCCCATCGTTTCGCATCCGCGACGGCGACGGCGTTCTCGTAGAAGTCACCGCCCTCCTCGCGTCGTTCAAACGCGTCACGAGCAGCGTTCTCGGTCTCGAAGAAGCCGTAGTCTGGCCGGCGCTGAGTTCGATCAGTGCTCTCCTCCACCTCGAACGGGATCCCCAGTTTCCGGAACATCGGCCGGATGAACTTCTCTTCGAGCTGGGACTCATTCCGCTTCGGGGCGGTGTCCTTCTCACGCTCCCAGAGATCCATAACGTCATCATGGGCCTTCTGGAGTTCTTCGGCGCTTACCTCGTCCCATTCTTCGGTCTCGGGGAGGTGTTCGTCGAGGTAGTAGTTCGAGAACAGATCACGGTTCGTACGGTAGGTGAGTGCTGTTTGCATTCGTTAGGCAGGGGTAACGATGAGGAATTCGTCGGAATCTTTGCTATCGATGATGGCGTGCGCGATCTCTTTGGCATCAGCGACGTCCACGTCAACTTCGTCGCCGATTTCGATGCCGAGTTTCTCCAATTCAGACCCGGAGACATTCACCCGGCCTGAATTCCCAGTGTTACGACCGATTTGCTTCCGGGTCATTAGTGATAGCAAGGATTGTTCAGCGCAACAATATAGTCTTTACTTAGACTGTCTCACAGCCCCGGTTACATCTCGTATTGATGCTTAGTGGATAGTCTAGCCGCTGCATCCGCTTAATCCACTTCCGCACACGGTGAGGCCACAGCCAGGTTAGTCTACGAAGAGCGATGAACTGATAGAGGTGGTCGATCCAAAAACTGACAATGGAAGACATTCCGCAACCGTCGAGCGATCCGTACTCAGTCGGCGATCACGTCCAGATTTATCTTTCCTCCGACGATCCAGATAATCAGCATCATGGCGTCGTCTGTGAGATCGTCGAAACCCATGAAGACAATCTCGGGGAGGAAACCGGTCGAAATACGGACGCATACTCCTATACACTGTGTAACGTGGAAACGGATGAAGAATTACCTCTCTCGTTTCGTCATCACGATTTAGTACCGGTTGAAAGTAGACAGTAGGTCCTACGGAAGAGCGTAAACACGGTTACAAAAGAGATACACCGCCGAACCAGTGACGAGTGACAGCCGCACACCCATACGGCCGGGAGTAGGTCACGGCCCCACCACGGACCGGGACCCGTTCACTCTCTCTTGCCGGGGAACGCCGCCCCTACGGGCGGCAGTTTGTCGACGCGCTCCTACTGTCTTTAAAGGTGGCATATTCAGCTGCCTGGTGAGTCGATAGGCGCAGCGCACACTACATGCCACGACGGCCAGTCTTAGATTTGTGAGACTGGCGTGTCTCGGCACATCGGACTGACATCCGTTCTTCATCGTATTCAACGGGGGTACTGGGGCACAGTGTCCGTTATGCACAGACTCGATCGTTCTTTCGTATTCGAATAGACCGACACAGGTAGGTTCGCCGGCCGAACCGACGTACGTACTCGGGACGTACGCGACCACGTACATCATCACGTACGTATGCCCTTACGTACGTGCGTTAGCCATGGATATCGGCCTGACGAGTGGACGGTCACGTCATCGGACATGGCCGGTGGTTCCTGAAATAGAGGTGACACTACCGGTGAGGGGAGGGGGTGTGTCCGGAACTCTGCTTAGTCTTTGAGCGCGTCGCGGTGACGGGTGAGCGCCTCCTCCATCGACTGCGGGGGTTCGAACTTTTCGAGTTGCTGTAAGAACTCGCGTCTCTCTGCAGGGGTGAGGTTCGGGACTCCTTGGGGTCGGTCGCTGTCAGCCATGTATGGTTGTTTTATCCATTCTCCTTGTCTTCCGATTGGTCTGGAGAGTCGTCATATCCGTGCGGGACTGCCCCGCCAGCTAATTCCTCCCCACTGCTGCCATCGTCGGGCATGCCCGAGTATCGTTCTAACTCGCCGTATTCCTCTTCTTCTCAGTCGTCAGCGTTGTCGGTGTCCGTCATACTGTCTCTCATTTTCATTGGGGATATAAAATTCGCGTCCGTCCGCATGTCACTCCCATCAGATGCGGCCAAAGCGTTGGGGAGTGAGAGTGGCGAAGAAATCGTTGTCGTCATCGATGGTGAAGGTGGCGTCCGTATCGAAGAAGTCACTGAGTACTTCGGTTGACAATACCAATGGTATCGGGCACACTGTGTTCACTATTCGTGTTATTCAATCTGTGTTCCGGGGGATTCGGCGGTCACCTCCTGCTCCTTCGTTGGTGTAACTGGGGCGACCCGTCCGGCGACCGGCGTCGT
>Ga0208412_1000423_pt1 | contig 23074 bp, 20 predicted proteins | sample AntDeeMetag02WF4_FD_184758 | JGI IMG/M metagenome (GOLD analysis project Ga0208412, IMG submission 184758) | Saline lake microbial communities from Deep Lake, Antarctica - Antarctic Deep Lake Metagenome 02WF4 (SPAdes) (version 2) | ecosystem: Environmental > Aquatic > Non-marine Saline and... | reverse complement strand
GTGGCATGAACCATCCTATGCCGCCCATTCTGATGTTAATTTAGGCGAAATCGCCAGCTGGACAACTAGGCTGACAGAGGGGGGTGCTCTCGTTTCGATAGCCGGCTCCAGATCCTTGGCAGCAAGTCCTTCCTGATCCATACGAAATTTAATCGCCACAATGGGGCTCGGCAGATCCACCGAGAATTGTTTCGCTTCGTAGGCTTCTACCAGGGTCAGCAGGATTTCAAAACGATCACCATCTTCGCTGCCAAGCTCAGGCTCACTGTCAAAGTAGGCAGATATTTCACGCAGCGTCGCCTTGTAGTCGGCTTCAGTGTGAATCGGACGAATATTCATGGTCACTCCATTTCCCCTCAACACCTTGGCGTATCAAAGCTAATGACGTCACTCAGGCGCGGTTTTCCCAGCGCCAGCTGGATTAGCCGGTCCATCCCTAGCGCGACGCCGCTGCCTTCTGGCAGGCCGTGTTCAAGCGCGGCGACCAGGCGCGTATCTACGTCGACTTCATTAAAGCCTAGCTCGCGGCGTTCGGCGTTGTCGGCCTCAAAGCGCGCGCGCTGTTCGGCGGGATCAATCAGTTCGTCGTAGCCGTTGGCAAGCTCTATGCCGTTCAGGTAAAGCTCGAAGCGCGAGGCGACCCAGTCGCCGTGGCCGTCACGATGGCGGCGCGCCAACGCGGCCTGGCTTGCCGGGTAGTCCACCACCGCGCAAAGCTCGCCCTGGCCAAGCGTAGGCTCGATGACCATGCTCATGAGCAAATCCAGGCAGGTATCGCGCGGCTCGTCGGCAAGCGCGTGCGCGGGCATAAAGCCGCGCTCGGCGGCAAGCCGGCGCAGGCATGGTAACGATGCGATGAACGGATCGACGTCAAGGTGGGTATGAAACAGCTCACGATAAGCGTAGCGCTTGAGATCGACGTAGCGCTTAGGCGCGCTCGGCGCCTCAACCAGTACAGAAGGAGGCAAGACACTGCTGGGCAAGATGGCATAAATCAGCGCGGCGGTTTCGTCCATCAGCGCGGTCAGGCTAAAGCCCGGGCGATACCACTCGAGCATGGTGAATTCGATATTGTGGCGGCCGCCGACTTCGCCGTCGCGAAAGCTTTTCGCCAGTTGGAAGATGGCGCCGCTGCCCGCCGCCAGCAGCCGCTTCATGTGGAACTCGGGCGAGGTTTGCAGCCACAGCCGCTGGCGCCCCGCCGGCGTGCGCGCCTCGGCAGACAGCGAGGCCAGGTGCACATCGGTGCTGCCGCCCTGGCCAAGCATGGGGGTTTCTACCTCAAGCACGTCGCGCTCGGCAAAAAAACGGCGCACGCGGGCCAACAGCTTTGCCCGCGCGCGCAGCGTCTCAATCGAGGCTGAAGGCTCCCAGTCGCTCATCAGGCGCGCGACACATAGCCCCCGGTGCGGGTATCAACTTTCAGCACTTCACCTTCGTTGATGAACAACGGCACGCGTACCACAGCGCCCGAGGAAAGCGACGCCGGCTTGGAGCCGCCCTGCGCAGTATCGCCTTTCAGGCCGGGGTCGGTTTCGGTCACTTCAAGCTCGATGAAGTTGGGCGGCGTTATCTGAATCGCGTTATCGTTCCACAGCGTCACGGTGTAGGACACCTGCTCTTTAAGCCACTTTGCCGTGTCGCCCAACGCCTTCTTTTCTACCGCGTACTGTTCAAAGGAGCCGTCGGTCTGCATGAAATACCACATGTCGCCGTCGGTGTAGAGGTATTCCATTGCCAGTTCCATCACGTCGGCGCCTTCGAGCGACTCGCCAGACTTGAAGGTGCGTTCATCCACGCGGCCGGTCATCAGGTTGCGCAGCTTCACGCGGTTGAACGCCTGCCCTTTGCCCGGCTTGACCAGCTCGTTTTCGACGATCGAGCACGGATCGCCGTCGAGCATTACCTTTAAACCGCCCTTGAATTCGTTGGTAGAATAGTTGGCCATGGTGCCTCTCAGATTGCGTATGTCAGAAACGTCAGGCGCTCGATCGCCTGACCGGTGCGCCGCATGATAACCCGAAGGAGGGCTTTTTTGCAGGACAACATCATTATCGCCAACGCCGACGACACCCCCAGCGCGGCCTCCTGGCAACGCCAGCTTTCCCGCGCGGTGCGCGACCCGCAGACCCTCTGCGACCGGCTGGGGCTTGGCAGTTTATGGCAGGCCGGCGCCCAAGAGGGCCACGCGCTGTTTGAAACCTGCGTGCCCGAGGCCTTTCTGGCGCGTATCGCGCCGGGTGACCCCGACGACCCGCTGCTGCGCCAAGTGCTACCGCTGGGTGACGAAGCGCTTGAAACGCCGGGGTTTGTCAGCGACCCGCTGGCCGAGGCCGAGCACCGCCCCGCGCGCGGGCTGATCCACAAATACCACGGCCGCGTGCTGCTGATCGCAAGCCCCAACTGCGCAGTCAATTGCCGCTACTGCTTTCGCCGCCACTTCCCGTATGCCGACAACGCGCCGTCCCGCGCCCAGTGGCAGGAAGCGCTTAACTACCTGCGCGCCGACGAATCGATCCACGAGGCGATTTTTTCCGGCGGCGACCCGCTAGCGGCAAACGACCGGCAGCTGGCGTGGCTGGTAGGCGAGCTTGCAGGCATTGCGCACATTAAGCGGCTGCGAATTCACACCCGCCTGCCGGTGGTAATTCCCGACCGCGTGGATGACGCCCTGCTTGACTGGCTTAGCCGCACGCGGCTGCAAACCGTGATGGTGCTGCACATCAACCACGCCCAAGAGATCGATCAGGCGGTGATTGATGCCTGCGCGCGGCTGCAACAAGCGGGGGTGACGCTTTTAAACCAGAGCGTGCTGCTGCGCGGCGTCAACGACGATGTCGATACACTTACCGCGCTTTCCGAGCGATTGTTTGACGCCCGCGTGCTGCCCTACTACCTGCACGTGCTCGACCCGGTGGCGGGCGCGGCGCATTTTGATGTGTCCGACGACGAAGCGCGCGAACTGGTGGCAGGCCTTCGCCAACAGCTGCCGGGCTTTTTGATGCCGCGTCTGGTGCGCGAAATACCCGGGGAAGCGAGTAAAACGCCGCTTTGACACCCGTCCTCTGTGATAAAAAAGCCGGCACCCGTAGGCGCCGGCTATGCGGGAAGGAACGGAAGAAGGAGAAAAAGGCTTAGGCGAGCGTGTTCGAGGTAACGTTGGCCGCCGGTGCTTGGGTGGAGTGGTGACGATTGATGGCGCTGAGCACGCCTTTCATCGAGGCGCTGGTAATGCTGTCATCAATGCCCACGCCAAATATCGCTTTACCATCGAGACGAACTTCGACATAGGCCACCGCTTCGGCATCGGCGCCCTGGCCGCGTGAGTGCTCGTTGTAGTCGATGATTTCTACCTCGTGGCCGGCGCTGGCAAGCGCCCCGATAAAGGCTGCTAGCGGGCCGTTGCCTTCGCCGCTCAGGGTCTGACGCTGGCCATCAATATCGACGGTGGCTTCCAGGTTTACCTTGGGGCTATCCGGCTCGGACCACAGGCGGTGGCTGGCTAACGCAAAGGGCTCGCTGCGCTCCAGGTATTCGTCGCTGAAGGCCTGATAAATCATCTGCGAGGTAATTTCGCGTCCGGTGCGCTCGGCCACTTCTTGCACCACCTGGCTGAATTCGATAGACAGCCGACGCGGCAGCTCAACGCCGTGCTCCTGTTCCAGCAGGTAGGACACGCCGCCCTTGCCCGACTGGCTGTTGACGCGGATCACCGCCTCATAGCTGCGGCCAACGTCGAGCGGATCAATGGGCAGATACGGCACGTGCCAAATAGCATCCGGATTCTCGCGGCGCTCGGTCATGCCCTTCTTGATCGCATCCTGATGCGAGCCGGAGAAAGCAGTAAACACCAGATCGCCCACGTAAGGGTGGCGCGGATGCACCGGCAGCTGGTTGCAGTGCTCCACCTCGCGCATGATCGGCGTGATGTTGGAGAAATCCAGTGCGGGGTGCACACCCTGGGTGTACATGTTCATCGCCACGGTGACGATATCGACGTTGCCGGTACGCTCGCCGTTGCCAAACAGCGTGCCTTCGACGCGGTCCGCGCCGGCCATCAGGCCAAGCTCGGCGGCCGCTACGCCGGTGCCGCGGTCGTTGTGCGGGTGCAGGCTGATAATCAGCGTGTCGCGATTTTTCACCTGACGGCAGAACCACTCGATCTGATCGGCGTAGTTGTTGGGCGTGGCGCACTCGACCGTTGCCGGCAGGTTGACGATCATGCGGTGCTCGGCTGTCGGCCGGTAGGTATCCATCACCGCTTCGACAATCTCGACGGCGAAATCCATCTCGGTGGTGGTGAACAGCTCCGGCGAGTACTGGAACGTCCAGTTAGTTTCCGGCGCGGCATTCATGGCGTCGCGAATCTGACGAGTGGCGTCTTGGGCAATCTGGACGCAGTCTTGCTTGTCGACCTTGAACACCACGCGGCGAAACATCGGGTCAGTGGCGTTATACACGTGGACGATAGCGTTTTTGGCGCCTTTAAGCGCCTCAAAGCTGCGTTCGATCAGGTGCGGGCGCGCTTGGGTGAGCACTTGGATGGTCACATCGTCAGGGATCTTGTCCTGCTCGATCAACGTGCGCACGAAGTCAAAATCGGTTTGTGAGGCCGACGGAAAGCCCACTTCGATTTCCTTAAAGCCGACCTTGACCAGCATGTCGAAGAGGCGCTGCTTGCGCTCTTGATCCATCGGATCAATCAGCGACTGGTTGCCGTCACGCAGATCGACGCTGGTCCAAATGGGCGGCTGCTCGATGCGCTTGCCCGGCCACTGGCGGTCAGGCAGGTCAACGGCGACAAAGGGGCGGTATTTTTGCGCGGGATCAGGCAACATCATGGCGGCTCTCCTGGAGGGAAAAAACGGCGGAAGGAAGAACAAGTAAATTGGAGCAAGTATAGCCGATGCCCTTGAGCACCAACGTAAAACGCCCCTTCATCACGGGGGATGAAGGGGCGTTCAAGAAAGAGGCACGGCGGACGGTGGCGGCTGTGTTAAAGACCGTATCGACGACATTGACGACCGGATCGGCAGCGCGACCCTCGCATAAAAAACAGTGCAAACCTTTGATATCCATGACGACCTCGCAACGTGTAACACCTAACGACAATGCCCGCAGCATTGCCCGACCCTGAACCTTCAGAGGCGGGCGCTTAGTAGTCGTAGGTCTAGTACAAGATGCGTCATGGAGATATTCATTGATCTAGAAAATCAGTCCTAGCGTGTTTTGTCAACGCTATTTTCTGTTTGATGACGGCTGCCAGCGGGTGGAAAGACCAGACAAGCGGCCGGTGTAATCGCCAATATCCACTAAAATTTCACAACGCTGGCTCAACTGGTACTCTTCAGGGTTTGCGCTGTGCCGCGTTGTGCAGCAACTCAGGATACGACGCCGCGCCACGCTGCGGCAATCAAGGACTTTACCGACCGCTGGATTAACGCCCATGACACTGCTGTGGATCGCCCTACTGCCGCTTTTAGGCGTGCTGGTGCCCCTGATTACCTATCGGCACGGGCGCACCGCCTGCACCCTTGCAACTGCCCTGTTACCGGGCATTGCCCTGGCGCTGACGCTGTTGCAGATCCCTGCGCTAGCCGAGGGCCAGCCGCTGCGCTTTACCGTGGCCTGGCTACCGGAGCTGGGGCTTGACCTGGCGCTGCGTCTGGACGGCTTGACGCTGCTGTTCAATCTGCTGATTTTGGGCATCGGCCTGCTCATTTTGCTGTACGCCCACTTTTATCTGCATGAAGACGAGCCCGTCGGGCGTTTTTACGCCTTTATGGTGCTGTTCATGGCGTCGATGGTCGGCATCGTCATGGCCAACAACCTGATTCTTTTGTGGCTGTACTGGGAGCTCACCAGTCTGGCCTCGTTTTTGCTGATCGGTTTTTGGACCACCCAAAGTGCAGCGCGCAAGGGCGCCCGCATGGCGCTGACCGTGACCGGCGCCGGCGGGCTGGCCCTGTTGGCCGGCGTATTACTGCTGGGCCGCATAGCGGGCAGTTTTGACATGGACGTGGTGCTCTCAAGCGGCACGGCCATTGCCGCCGACCCGCGCTATCCGGCCATGCTGGTATTGGTGCTGCTCGGCGCCTTTACCAAGTCTGCACAGTTTCCGTTTCAGTTCTGGCTGCCCCACGCCATGGCCGCACCCACGCCGGTATCGGCCTATCTGCACTCGGCCACCATGGTGAAAGCCGGTATCTTTCTCATGGCACGGCTGCATCCGGCCCTTGGCGAAAGCGAGCTATGGACGGTTATCGTCGCGCTGACCGGTACCGTTACGCTGCTGTACGGCGCCTGGTTTGCGCTGTTCAAGACCGACCTCAAGGGGATTCTGGCGTTTTCCACCGTTAGCCACCTAGGGCTTATCACGCTGTTGCTGGGCATTGGCAGCCCCATGGCGATACTCGCCGCGCTGTTTCATGTCCTCAATCACGCCACCTTCAAGGCGGCGCTGTTCATGAGTGCAGGGATCATCGATCACGCGGCCGGCACGCGCGAGCTCAAAGCACTTGGCGGGCTGAAATCCACCATGCCAGTCATGGCCGTTTTAACCTCGCTGGCCGCCGCAGCGATGGCCGGTGTGCCGCTATTTAACGGCTTTTTATCCAAGGAAATGCTGTTTACCGAAACGCTTAACACGCCGATTCTTGCCGGGCTAAGCTGGCTCATGCCGGTGTTGGCAACGCTTGGCGGTGTGCTGTCAGTGGCTTACTCACTGCGCCTGGCCCACGCGGTATTTTTCAAACCCGGGCGCAAACAGCCCCCCAAAACCCCTCACGAGCCGCCGCGCCTGATGCGCGCGCCGGTCGAGCTGCTGGTCGCGCTTTGTGTGCTGGTCGGGGTATTTCCGGCCTTTTTCGCCGGCGGCCTGCTCGACCTAGCCACCCTTGCCGTGCTCGGCGAACCGCTGGATTTTCAGTTGGCCGTCTGGCACGGCTTTAATGTACCGCTTGCCATGAGCGCAATTGCACTGGCTGGCGGCGCGCTGATGTACTGGCGTCATCCGGATATGCGCCGTTTTCTCCAACAGTTCAACGGCTTGGATGCCCGGCGGGTGTTCGAGCGCGGCATTATGTCCTGCAAGTATGCCTCGGAGCGCACTGTCACGTGGCTGGAGGGCAACTCGCTGCAGCGCTATATGGCATTTTTGCTGATGGCCGCGTTAGTCAGCGGCGTGGTCGGGCTTGCCCAGATTAACGAATTAACCGGCGAGCTCGGCAACCAGCCAATAGATGGCGCCGTGCTGCTTGGCGCAGCAATGCTGATCTTTGGCGGCATCGCGACCGCCGCGACCCACCGCTTCCGTTTGATTTCTTTGCTGATGCTGTCAATCGTTGGCTTGTTTGTGGCGCTGACCTTTGCCCGTTTTTCGGCCCCGGATCTCGCGTTAACCCAGCTCTCGGTTGAGGTCGTTACCATGATTCTGTTGATGCTGGCGCTGTTTTTCCTGCCTCAGCGCACACCCCGGGATTCCAGCCCCATGCGCAACGTGCGCGACATATTGCTGGCAAGCGCGCTGGGGCTGGTGATCGCCAGCCTTAACTACGCGGTGATGACCCGTGGTGTGGATTCGATTTCAGATTTCTTTGTCCACAACAGCGTACCGGGCGGCGGCGGGCACAACGCGGTCAACGTGATTCTGGTCGACTTCCGTGGGTTTGATACGCTCGGGGAGATCACCGTGCTGGCGCTTGCCGGCCTGGCCATTTTCAAGCTACTCAACCGCCTGCGCGTGTCGATGCCGCACAGCGACGTTGAAGGGCGCCTGTGGTCGCCCGATCGCTACCCGGCCATCTTGACCTCTATTTCCATGGCGCTATTGCCCCTGGCGCTTTTAGTATCAGCGTTCATCTTTTTGCGCGGCCACAACCAGCCGGGCGGCGGGTTTATTGCCGGGCTGATTACCGCCGTGGCGCTCATTTTGCTGTACGTGGCGCGGGGCGTGGAATGGGCCCAGCAGCGGCTTGATTTCCCCTTCCAGCCGGTTGCCGTGGCGGGCGTTGCCACGGCAACGCTGACTGGCCTTGGCAGCTGGCTGTTCGGGCAGCCTTTTTTAACCTCGGCCTTCGGCCATTTTTCGCTGCCGTTAATCGGCAAGTTCGAATTGGCAACGGTGCTCCTGTTTGATCTTGGGGTGTATCTGGCGGTCGTTGGCGCCACGCTGATGATCCTCGCCAACCTTGGCAAGGTCACCACGACCCACCGCCCGGTGACGGAGTCACAGGAACATCATACGGACAGCACGGCGCCTGCATCCGGCAAGGAGAACGGCTAATGGAAGCACTGTACGCAATAACCACCGGCATTCTGACCGCCTGCGGCCTTTACTTGACCCTTCGCGGGCGCACTTTTCCCGTCGTGGTGGGGCTGACGCTACTGTCCTATGCGGTCAACCTGTTCCTGTTTTCCATGGGCGGGCTGACCACCCACGGCGCCGTGATTATCAACGGGGCTAAAGACTACGCCGACCCGCTGCCTCAGGCGCTGGTGCTTACCGCCATCGTGATCGGCTTTGCGATGACCGCGTTTGTGGTGATTTTGGCCATGCGTGCGCGAAGCGAAATGGGTAACGATCACGTGGACGGTAAAAAGGATGATAACGAATGACACAGCATCTCATTGTCCTGCCGATTGTACTTCCCCTGGTGGCCGGAATTCTGCTGCTTTACAAGCGCCTCGGGCGGCTTAGCCAGATCAAGCGCCTGATCAGCGTTGTCGCCACCGTTCTGCTGTTGCTGGTGTCCATTGCGCTGGTGAAACAGGCGGCGAGCGGTGAGGTTACCTACTACGCGCTGGGCAGCTGGCAGCCGCCGTTTGGCATTGTGCTGGTACTTGACCGATTATCGGCGCTGATGGTGATGGTTACCTCGTTTCTGGCCGTTGGTGCGGTGGTTTATTCATGCGCCGGCGACGACGAAAAAGGCAGCAATTTTCACGGCCTGTTTCAATGGCAGCTGATGGGCATCAACGGCGCCTTTTTAACCGGTGACCTGTTCAACCTGTTCGTCTTTTTTGAAGTGCTGCTGCTGGCCTCGTATGCACTGCTGCTGCATGGCGGCGGCAAATTGCGCATTCAGGCAAGCGTGCACTATGTCGTGCTCAACATTGCCGGCTCGTCGCTTTTCCTGATTGCCGCAGGCGTGCTGTACGGCGCCACCGGTACGCTCAACATGGCCGATATGGCCAACCGTATTGCCAACCTGCCGGCCGAGCGCGAAGGGCTGGTAACCGCGGGGGCGCTGATGCTGCTGGTAGTGTTCGGCCTGAAAGCCGCCATGCTACCGCTGTATTTCTGGCTGCCGCGTACCTACGGCTACGCCCCGGCGCCGGTAGCGGCACTGTTCGCCATTATGACCAAGGTCGGCATCTACGCCATTCTGCGGGTATATATGCTCATGTTCAGCGATCAGGCCGGCTCGCTTGCCGCTCTGGAACAGCCCTGGGTATGGTGGCTGGCACTTGCCACCCTGGCCATTGCTGGCATGGGCGTACTGGCCGCGCGGGATCTGCGCCTGTTGGTGGCTTACCTGATCCTGATTTCGGTGGGCACGCTACTCGCGGGCATCGGCATGCGCACGCCCGCGGCCATCTCGGCGTTGCTTTACTATTTGATTCACACCACGCTTGTGACCGGCGGGCTGTTCCTGCTTGCCGCCATGATTGGCACCCAACGCGGCAAGGCCGGCACCCGGCTGGTGAAAGGCCGCCCCATGGCCGAAGGCGGCGGTTTGGCGCTGTTGTTTTTTGTCGGCGCCGTGGCCGTTGCCGGCCTGCCACCGCTGTCCGGGGCGCTGGGCAAAGCGCTGTTGCTGAACGCAGCCGAAGGGAATGCGCGCCTGTGGCTATGGCCCCTGTTGCTGCTGGCCGGGTTGGCCTCACTGGTAGCGCTTTCGCGCGCGGGCTCAACGATATTCTGGGCCAGCCACCGCGGCTCGCACTGCGGCGAAGCCCTGCCGCGCGCGCAGTGGTTCGGCGTAACCTGGCTGGTGGTGGCCGCCCCGGTATTGCTGGTGGTGTTTGCCGGCCCGGTCAGCGAATACACCCAGGCCACCGCCGAGCAGCTGGCTAATCCTGAAGCAATCATCCAAACACTGCTGCCGGCCACAGGAGATGCTCCATGATCAAGCCGCGCCGTTGGCTGCCCACGCCCGTTTTGTCCCTGCTGCTGCTGATCGTCTGGCTACTCCTCGCGCACAGTATTGCCCCGGGGCAAATCCTGCTGGGCGGCGTGCTTGCAGTGATAATACCGCTGTTTACCCATCGCTTCTGGGATGCCCAGTTGCATATCAAAAAACCCTGGCTATTGCTGCGCTTTTTTCTGCGGGTGATCGGCGACATCATTATCGCCAACTTTGAAGTCGCCTACCTGATCATCAATCCGTGCCGCAAAATGCGCCCGCATTTTATTGAATACCCGCTGATGCTTGAAGAGCGCTTCACCATTACGCTGCTCGCCAGCACCATTACGCTAACGCCCGGCACCGTATCGGCCAACCTGCGCCTGGACGGTAAATCGCTGTTGATTCATGCGCTGGACGTTGACGATCCCGAGGTACTGGTAGCGCAGATTCGCGAGCGCTACGAGCAACCGCTCAAGGAGATCTACGAATGCTGAGTATCGCGCTACCTATCGCGCTTACGCTGGTGATCATGGCGCTGTTGATGAACCTTTATCGTCTGGCCGTCGGCCCACGTCTCCCGGACCGCGTGATGGCGCTGGATACCATGTACGTCAACTCCATTGCGCTGATCGTGCTGCTGGGTTTCTGGCTGGGTAACAAGATCTACTTTGAAGCTGCCTTGTTAATCGCCATGCTCGGCTTTATCAGCACCGTGGCGATCTGCAAGTATATTCTGCGGGGGGACATCATCGAATGATTATTATCGACGCCGTGGTGGCAATTTTGCTGATTTCCGGGGGCACTTTTGCCTTTATTGGTTCGCTGGGCATGGTGGTGCTGAAAGACTTTTATATGCGCCTGCACGGCCCCACCAAGGTCACCACCTTGGGTATCGGCTGTATGCTGATCGCCTCGATGCTGTATTTCTGGCGCCTTGAAGGCATCATCAGTATCCAGGAAATGCTGATTACGCTGTTTTTATTTATTACCGCGCCGGTCAGCGCTCACCTGCTGGCCAAAACCGGCCTGCATATGCAGCTCAAGCGCGCAGACAAAACCCAGGGTGAACCGTTGGAGCTGCGTCAGGAAGAAGTGGGCGACAAGCCCGTCCCGCATCCGGACCACAGCCACGGCTAGGCCTGAGCTAGCGGGGCGAATTCGCGCGCCCCGCCTTGCCGTACCCTGCCCGTCTTTGCCAAAATCGGATAACTCTCTGCTCAAAAAACGCTTATTGTGCAGGCGTAGCGTTTGCGCATACGGCAGGCGGCTGAAACCCTCAGGGTAGCGAGAGACAGCACATGATTAGCTCACAAGCACATGATTAACCAAAAAGAGTTGCCGGCGTTATTCACCGGCATGATGGCGACGCTGGCCGGCATTGGCGTTGCCCGTTTTGCCTATACGCCGCTATTGCCGGCGATTATTCAGGCCGAGTGGTTCAGCCCCAGCCAGGCCGCTTATCTGGGCGCGGCCAACCTGCTGGGCTATTTGATCGGGGCATTAGCCGGCCACCCGCTTTCCGAGCGCTTTTCAACCCGGGGCTTGTTTGGCCTGTGCTTTGCCGGCATCGCCCTGAGTTTTCTGCTGTGCGCAGGCCCCAATAGCTTCGGCTGGTTTTTTATCTGGCGGTTGGTGGCGGGTATTGCGGGGGCCATTCTTGTGGTCGTGGGGCCGTCGCTTGCCCTCACGGCGACGCCGCCTGCACGGCGCACCGGTGTGGGCACGCTGGTGTTCACCGGCATTGGGCTCGGCACGCTGGTATCGGCGCTGGTGGTGCCGGCGCTGCTTGCCGTCAGCCTGACGGCCACCTGGATCGCACTGGGCGTGCTGATCATCATCGCGGGGATATTTTGCGACCGCAATCTCATGCAGCTGAGTCTTGTGCAACGGACGCTCATACAGCCAAGCCCCGCCTCTCACTCGGCGCCAGGTTCAGTGCCGAGCTCATCCCCAGATAAAAAACCCGCCGGACTCGCACTGGTTATAGCGCTGGTGATGATGGCCTATGCGCTGGACGCGATCGGCTTTGTCCCGCATACCGTTTTCTGGGTGGATTATCTTGCCCGGGAAAAAGCGCTGGGCGCCCACGCCGCCTCGTTGCAGTGGGTCATCTTTGGCGTTGGCGCGGTGTGCGGGCCGTTTATCGTCAGCAGGTTAGCCAGGCACCTGGGCTGGCACAGGGGCCTGGTACTCGCCTTTCTGACCAAGGCGGCGGCCGTGGCGCTGCCCTTGCTATCTATCGCGTTTATCAGCCGGTCAGCGTCGTCCTTTTTGGTCGGCGCGATGATTCCCGGCATTGTCGCCCTCACCTCAGGACGGCTGGCCGAGCTTGCCGGCCCTACGCAGCACAAACGCCTGTGGGGACAGGCCACCGCCACCTTTGCCGCCGCGCAGGCGTTTTCCGGCTACGGCATGTCTGCCCTGTATGACGTGTGGCATACCTATACGCCGCTGTATGCGATCGGCAGTGCGGTGCTGGCAAGCGGCCTGCTGTTGGCGCTACTTAGCCAGCTGGTGTATCGCAGAACCTATGCCACGTGACCTGTGCCGGTAAGCCTTAATCGGCAAGCCAATCTTTACGGCCGTGGCCCAGCAGGTAAAGCACCGCGTCGAGCCCCAGCGTCGAGATAGCCTGACGCGCCTGCTTGCGCACCAACGGTTTGGCACGAAACGCAATGCCCAGCCCCGCTTGGGCGAGCATTTCCAGGTCGTTGGCCCCGTCGCCCACGGCGACGACCTGGCTCAGGCTTAGCCCCTGACGTTCGGCCATCTGCGAAAGCAGTTCGGCTTTACGTTTGGCATCAACAATGGGCTCACGCACCTCGCCGGTGACCTTGCCGTTTTCAATCACCAGCTCGTTGGCGTGAATTTCGTCAAAGCCCAGCTGTTGCTGCAGGTGGCGGGCAAAGTAGGTGAAGCCGCCGGAAATAATCGCCGTGCGGTAGCCCTGCTGCTTTAAATTGGCCATCAGCGTCTCAACACCGTCCATCAGCGGCAGATTGGCGGCGATATCCGCCAGCACCGCTTCATCCAGCCCTTCAAGTTTGGCCATGCGCTGGCGGAAGCTCTGTTTGAAATCCAGCTCGCCGCGCATGGCGCGCTCGGTGACCACCGCCACCTCGTCGCCCACGCCGTGGCGGCGCGCCAGTTCGTCGATCACTTCGGTCTTGATCAGCGTTGAATCCATGTCAAAACACACCAGCCGGCGATGGCCTTGCCACTCGCCGCTTGGCTGAATGGCGGCATCCACGCCGTGGGCGTTGCCCAGTGCCAGTGCCTGCTCGCGCAGCGCCCGGGCGTCAACGCTGCCCTCTTCAAGCGCCTTACCGGTAAGCCAGCAGGCCACGCAGGCACCGCTGTTTTCGCCCTCTTCTGCCGTCTGTTCTGCCGCCGTTGCATTAGACAGCCATTCGCGGCGCTCGACCACCAGCCCGTAGCGAGCCACCAGCGCGTCTAGTTCAGCCAGCAGCGTCGCCGGCAGCGTGTCTCCCAGCAGCGTTAGTATCAGCGTCATGCGTTTTTTCCTTTTTGTCCTTCGCTTTGCTGCCTCTCGAGGCGGTCGACTTTCTGAAACCCGCGGGGCAGTTTGCTGCCGCGCCGCCCGCGTTCGCCGCGGTAGTAGCTCAAATCATTGGGCTTTATGGTCAGCGTGCGCTTGCCGGCGTGTACCACTAGCGCGTCGTGTTCCGCCAGCACGGTGATATCGCGTACGAACTCTTCGCGGCGCGTTGCCCGCGCGCCGGGAATATCCAGCATCTTGATGCCCTTGCCCTTGGCCATCTCGGGCAGCTGCGCAAGCGGAAACAGCAAGAGCCGCCCCTCGTTGGATATCGCCGCCAACCACAGCGCTTCCTCGCTTTCGGGAATTACCACCGGCGGTAACACGCTGCAGCCTTTGGGCAGTGAAAGCGCCGCTTTGCCGGCCTTATTCTTGCTGGCTAGCGCACCCAGCTGCGCGACAAAGCCGTAGCCGCCGTCAGAGGCGAGCACAAAGCGCTGCGCGGGCGGCGCCAGCAAAACACCGGCCATTTGCGCGCCGGCGGCCACGTTGACGCGCCCGGTCACCGGCTCGCCCTGCCCGCGGGCGCTGGGCAGGTTGTGCGCGGCCAGCGTATAGGCGCGGCCGGTATCGTCAAGCAGCACCAGCGGCTGGTTGGTCTTGCCCTGCGTGGCCAGATGAAAGCAGTCTCCGGCCTTGTACGACAGCCCCGTCGGGTCGATGTCGTGGCCTTTGGCGGCACGAATCCAGCCTTTCTCGGACAGCACCACGGTGACCGGATCGGCCCCCAGCAGCTCCACCTCGGAAAGTGCTTTGGCATCCTCGCGCTCTACCAGCGGCGAGCGGCGCGCATCGCCGTGTTCTTTACCCGCCGTGCGGATTTCCCTCTCGATCAGCGTGGTGAGCCGGGTCTCGCTACCCAACAACCCCTGTAGGCGCTTACGCTCTTTTTCCAGCGCGTCCTGCTCGCCGCGAATTTTCATTTCCTCAAGCTTGGCCAACTGGCGCAGCCGCAACTCCAGCACGGCTTCAGCTTGGCGCTCGGACAGCCCAAACGCCGCGATCAGCTCGGCCTTGGGCGCATCTTCTTCGCGGATGATGCGAATTACTTCGTCAAGGTTAAGATAGGCGCACAGCAGCCCTTCCAGCAGATGCAGACGATCTTCGACCTTGCCCAGCCGATGCTCCAGGCGGCGGCGCACCGTGGTCCGGCGAAAGCTCAGCCACTGGCTCAAAAGCTCGGGCAGCGACATCACCTGCGGGCGGCCATCCAATCCGATCACGTTGAAATTGACGCGAATGTTCTTTTCCAGATCGGTGGTGGCAAACAGGTGCGCCATCAACGGCTCCACCTCGACCCGGCTGGTGCGCGGCTCGATGACTAGCCGCGTGGGCTCTTCGTGGGTCGATTCATCGCGCAGGTCAGCGACCATGGGCAGCTTTTTAGCCTGCATTTGCGCGGCAATCTGCTCGAGCACCTTGGCCCCGCTAACCTGATACGGCAGCGCGGTAATTACGATATTGGCGCTTTCACGCTCAAAGCGGGCGCGCATCTTGATCGACCCCCGCCCGGCCTCGTAGAGCTTTTTCAGGTCGGCGCGGGGGGTGATGATCTCTGCCGCCGTGGGGAAATCCGGGGCCGGCAGGTATTCCATCAAATCGGTCGTGGTGGCCTCGGGGTGGCGCAACAGGTGGCAGGTAGCGTCGACTACCTCGCTGACGTTGTGCGGCACAATATCGGTGGCCATCCCCACGGCGATTCCGGTGCCGCCGTTGAGCAGAATATGCGGCAGCTGTGCGGGCAGCACCGTGGGCTCCTGCATGGTGCCGTCGAAGTTGGGTGTCCAGTCCACCGTGCCCTGGCTAAGTTCGGCGAGCAACACCTCGGCAAAGCGGGAAAGCTTGGCCTCGGTGTAGCGCATGGCGGCGAAAGATTTCGGGTCGTCGGGGCTACCCCAGTTGCCTTGGCCATCCACCAGCGGGTAGCGATAGCTGAACGGCTGCGCCATCAGCACCATGGCTTCGTAACAGGCGCTGTCGCCGTGGGGGTGAAACTTGCCCAGCACGTCGCCCACCGTGCGCGCCGACTTCTTGTACTTGGCGTTGGCCGACAGTGCCAGTTCGCGCATGGCGTAGATAATGCGCCGCTGAACAGGCTTCAGCCCGTCACCAATGTTGGGCAGGGCGCGGTCCAGAATGACGTACATCGAGTAGTCGAGGTAGGCTTTTTCGGTGTAGTCGCGCAGGGAAAGACGCTCAACGTCGCCTTCCGCCACGGAAATGTCCATGGTCATCAATTGACCTCTTTGCTCAAAATCATTATTAACTGATGTGCTGTAAAAAGCGCGTTTATGCGTCGATATCGGCGAGGTTGCCGTAGTCTTCCAGCCATTTCTTGCGGTCCGGCGCGCGCTTTTTGGCCAGCAGCATATCCAGCATTTGCTCGCTGCCATCGCCTTCGCTGCGGGTCAGCTGCACCAGCCGGCGGGTATCCACGGCCATGGTGGTTTCGCGCAGCTGCAGCGGGCTCATTTCCCCGAGCCCCTTGAAGCGCTGGACGTTGGGGGTGCCGCGCTTTTTCGCTAGCCGTTTGAGGATCGAGGCTTTTTCGCTTTCATCCAGCGCGTAGTGAACTTCCTTGCCCAGATCGATGCGGTAAAGCGGCGGCATCGCCACGTGAACGTGGCCGGCGGCGACCAGGCTGGGGAAATGGCGCACAAACAGCGCGCACAGCAGCGTAGCGATATGCAGGCCGTCGGAATCGGCGTCGGCCAGAATGCAGACTTTATGGTAGCGCAGCTTGGCCAAGTCAGCGCTGCCGGGATCCGCGCCGATGGCCACGGCAATATCGTGGACTTCCTGGGAGCCGTAAATATCGTGGGTCTCGACTTCCCAGGTATTCAGGATTTTCCCGCGCAGCGGCATGATGGCCTGGGTTTCGCGGTTGCGCGCCTGCTTGGCGCTGCCGCCGGCGCTGTCGCCCTCGACCAGAAACAGCTCGCTTTGCGCCGGGTCCTGCCCCGAGCAGTCGGCCAGCTTGCCGGGCAGCGCGGGGCCCGAGGTGACTTTTTTACGCGCGACTTTTTTGGCCTTTTTCTGCCGCCGTTGAGCCGTACTAATCACTAGTTCGGCAAGCGCCTCGCCCTCGGCCACGTGGCGGTTAAGCCACAGCGAAAAGGCGTCCTTGACCACGCCGGAAACAAATCCCGATATCGTGCGCGAGGATAGCCGCTCTTTGGTTTGCCCGGAGAACTGCGGGTCGAGCATTTTCACCGACAGCACAAACGTTGCCCACTCCCAAAGGTCTTCGGCGGTGAGTTTGATCCCCCGCGGCAGCAGGCTGCGAAACTCGCAGAATTCGCGCAGCGCGTCCAGAAGCCCCGAGCGAAAACCGTTGATATGCGTGCCGCCCTGAGGCGTAGGGATCAGGTTGACGTAGGACTCTACCAGCGTATCGCCACCTTCGGGCAGCCACTGTATGGCCCAGTCTACCCCGTGCTCGTCATCGCTTAAGTGGCCCAAAAACGGCTCGGCGGGCAGCACTTCGTAGCCGTCGGTGGCCTCGACGAGATAGTCGCGCAGCCCGTCGGCGTACTGCCATTCGGTGGTGGTGGCGTCGGGCTCCACCAGAATCACCGTAAGCCCCGGGCACAGTACCGCTTTGGCGCGCAGTAGGTGTTTCAGGCGCCCTACTGCCAGCTTGGGGCTGTCAAAGTAGCTTTCGTCCGGCCAGAAACGCAGCAGCGTACCGGTCGCACGTTTGGCCGCCTTGCCGATGTACTCAAGCTCTTCCACCTTCTGACCGTATTCAAACGCCATTGCATGGCGCCCACCGCCGCGGGTGACTTCCACTTCCAGCCGGCGCGACAGCGCATTGACCACCGACACCCCGACCCCGTGCAACCCGCCGGAAAAGCGGTAGCTAGAGGCAGAGAACTTGCCCCCCGAGTGCAGTTTGGTGAGGATTAATTCAACGCCAGAAACGCCGTGCTCGGGGTGCGTATCAATGGGCATACCGCGGCCGTCATCGGCCACCTCGACCGCGCCGTCGGGCAACAGCACTACTTTAACCCGCGTGGCGTAACCGGCCAGTGCCTCATCGACGCTGTTGTCGATCACCTCCTGGACAAGGTGATTGGGCCTTGAGGTGTCGGTATACATGCCGGGGCGCTTGCGCACTGGCTCAAGCCCTGACAGGACTTCAATCGAGCTGGCACCGTACTGAGAGGCATCAAACTGGGACATGTCGCACTGGTTTCCTGAAGGGAGCCAAAGGTTCACAGGGTAACGCAAAACCCAAAAGCTGTATATTCGAACAGATCATACGCCGCCTACGCCAGGCGTTTTTTCCGATCATTTAGGCGTTGCGCCCCACCGCCCAAAACGCTTCCATCAGCCCACGGGTGGAGGCGTCCATGCCGTCGGGGGTGGCGTCGCCTTCAAGCATCTGCTGGGTTTTTTCGGCAATCTGTTTGCCCAGTTCCACACCCCACTGGTCAAACGGGTTGATGTCCCAAATCACCGCTTGCACAAAAACCTTGTGTTCATAAAGCGCGATGAGCGAACCCAGCGTCTCGGGCGTCAGCCGGTCAAGCAGCACCGTGGTGGAGGGCTGATTGCCGCGGTAGCGTTTGTGCGCCGGGCGCGGGGTGTCGTCGTCGATGGCGCCGTCACCCAACATCAGCAGCCGCGACTGAGCAAAGCAGTTGGCCAGCGTCAGGCGGTGCTGAGACTGCAACAGCCGACGGGTGTCGGCGTCTTTTACGTCGTCGTAACGGGTCAGCGGCGCGATAAAATCGCACACTACCGGCTGGGTGCCCTGGTGCAGCAGCTGATAAAAAGCATGCTGGGCGTTGGGGCCAAGCTGGCCCCAGAGCACCGGGCAGGTGGAGTAGCCGGTCGGCTGGCCGTCGCGGGTAACCGATTTACCGTTGGACTCCATTTCCAGTTGTTCCAGATAGGCAGAAAAATATTCCAGCCGGCCATCGTAAGGCAAAATGGAATGTGCGCGAATATCCAGAAAGTTGACGTTCCAGATGCCCGCAAGCGCCAGCATCACCGGCGCGCTGTCAGCCAGGGGCGCTTCGGCAAAGTGCTCATCCATGGCGTGGGCGCCGGCCAGCAGGCGGCGAAAATTGGCCATGCCAATCACCAGCGCAATCGGTAGCCCAATGGTGCCCCACAGCGAATAGCGCCCGCCGACCCACTCCCAAAACCGCAGCTGATGATCGGGCGTAATACCCCACTGGGTCATTTTCTCGGGACAGGCAGACACCCCGATAAAGTGCTGGCGGATAACCAGCTCGGGGCTGATGGGCGCCGCCCCCTGACGCGTCAGGCGCGACAGCAGCCAGTCTCGGGCGGTGTTGGCATTGGACAGCGTATCCACCGTGGTAAACGACTTGGACGACACCACGAACAACGTGGTTTCCGGGTCTAGCCGGCTTAAGTAGTCGACCAGCTGCGAGCCGTCCATGGTCGAGGCAAAATGCACCTTCAGCCGATGAATATCGTGGGGGCGAAAATCCGCCAGCGCGTGGGTCACCATCTGTGGGCCCAGATCGGAGCCGCCAACGCCCAGATTCACCACCCGCTGGATGGGCTTGCCCGTGGCACCCCGCCACTGGCCGGCATGCAGCCTTGCCACCAGCGCTTCCATCTGCGCCAGACTTTCATGCACTGCCGCCGCCACGTCTTCGCCATCGACGTCTAGCTTGGCCCCCTCTGGCAGGCGCAGTGCGGTGTGCAGCGCCGGACGATCTTCGCTTTTATTGACCCGCCGGCCGCTCAACAGGCCCTCGATGGCCTCGGGAACGCCGGCTTCGCGGGCTAGGGTCAGCAGGTGCTCAAGCGTGTCGTCGCTCCAGCGCTGCTTGGAAAGATCCACCGTCAGCCCAGCCACACGACGGGCAAAAGTGGCAAAGCGTTCGCCCTCCAGATCGCGTTCAAACAGCGTCTTGAGCGGCGTGTGTTTCTGCACCTCGGCGTGGCGCAAAAGCGCCTGCCAGGCCGGCAGCGTATCGGGCGTTGCGGATGAGGCGTTGGCCATGTGGCTCTCTCCTGTGGCGTCGGGTCTGTTCGCATCATGGCGGGGCGGGTAAACTACAGCTCATCGTTTTTACGGATCGGCCTGCCCCATGAGTGATGCATCTTACCGTGACGCCATCTTTTCGACACCCCTTGACCGGGTGGCACGGTTTTCGTTTGACGAGAAAGTCGTGGCGTGCTTTCCCGATATGATTCGCCGTTCGGTGCCTGGCTACGGCCAGGTGCTGGGCATGCTGGGACTGATTGCCCAGCGTCACCTGCGCCACGGCGCCCGCGTGTATGACCTGGGCTGCTCGCTCGGCGCCGGCGGGCTAGCGCTTGCCGGCGCGCTGCCGCCCGAGGCGTTTGCCTACACCGGCATTGACGTCTCCCCGGCGATGGCCGAGCGCGCGCGCCAGACCTTTGCCGACGAATGCCCCGAGCACGCCATGCAGGTAGATATCGCCGATATTCGCCAGTTTGAGTACGCGCCGGCGGGCATGATTATGCTCAACTTCACCCTGCAATTTTTGCCGCCCGACGACCGCGACACCCTGCTGACAAAGCTTTATCAGGCGCTGGAGCCCGGCGGCGTGCTGATTCTGTCGGAAAAAACCGTGGACGCCGACGAGTACGATAACGCCTGGCGGGTCGAGCGCTACCACGATTTCAAGCGCGCCAACGGCTACAGCGATATGGAAATTAGCCAGAAGCGCAACGCGCTGGAAAATGTGCTGGTGCCGGATACCCTGGAAGCCCACCACGCGCGGCTGAAACGCTCCGGCTTTGCGCGCTCGATGACGTGGTTTCAGTACCTGAACTTTGCTTCCATGATCGCCTTCAAGGAGGGGTAAATGGCGCTACCCGACGATCACCGCGCGCTGTATCAGGCGTTTCTGGACCAGGGGCTGACTGAGTGGCTGGCGCGCCTCCCCGAGCAGCTCGAAAAAAGCCTGGACCGCCGCCGCCACGGCGACCTGCCGATGTGGGAGAAAGCCGTGGCCAAGCTCCCCGTGCTGCCCGATGAGCGCCGGGTAACGCTGGATGACGACACCGTGAGCGTTGACGTGCCGCTCGACGACAGCCGCCGGCGCCAGTGCGACAACCTGCTGCGCAAACTCACGCCCTGGCGCAAGGGGCCGTATTCGCTGGGCGGCATCGAGATTGATACCGAATGGCGCTCAGACTGGAAATGGCAGCGCGTAGCGCCGCACCTGGCGCCGCTTGCCGGCCGCAAGGTGCTCGACGTGGGCGGCGGCAGCGGCTATCACGCCTGGCGCATGGCAGGCTGTGGCGCTAGCTTTGCGCTGGTGATTGACCCCTCGCCGCGCTTTTACTGGCAGTTTCAGGCGGTGCGCCACTTTGTCGGCGACGCCGACGGCGGTTGCACGCACTTCTTGCCCGTGGGCATTGAAGACGTGCCCGAGAATCTGGGCTTTTTCAATACGGTGTTTTCGATGGGTGTGCTCTACCACCGCCCCTCGCCGCTTGAGCATCTCCACCAGCTGAAAGCCGCACTCGCGCCCGGCGGCGAGCTGGTGCTGGAAACGCTAGTGGTAAAAGGCGACGCGCAAACCGTGTTGCTGCCCGGCGAGCGCTACGCGGCCATGCCCAACGTGTATTTTCTGCCGTCCTCCCAAGCCCTTTGCCACTGGCTTGAGCGCGCAGGCTTTACCAACGTGCGGGTGGTCGATGAAGCGGTCACGTCGCTCTCCGAGCAGCGCTCGACCGAGTGGATGACGTACCAGTCGCTTGCCGACTTTCTCGACCCTTCCGATGCCACGCGCACCGTGGAAGGCTACCCCGCGCCGCGCCGCGCGGTGATTATTGCCAACAAGCCGACGCTTTAACCCTCCGGGTTTTCCGCGTGCTGCTCCACGTCACGCTTGACCGAGTCCCAACCGCGGGTGGAAATAAAGCCGTTATCATAGGCGTGCCGGGCAATATGTAAACTATCGCGCGCCAGCACCAGTGCACAGCCCTGCGCGGCAAGCTCGGCGTGAAGCCGCTGGATCGTCTTCTCACGCTCGGGGTCATTGTCGACCCGGCGGATATAGATGGCCGTTACGCGCCCCGGGTGCGTTTTGACGATCTGCGCATACACCTCGGGGTCGTGCTGGCCGCTGTCGCCGATCAGCACGCAGGGCAGGTCGTCAAACAGTTTGAGCATTCGCTCGATCAGATCGCGCTTGTGGTCTTCAGCGCGGCGCGGCCACGGGTGGCGCCAGGAAAGCCCCCATTCGCGTAAAAACAGGATCGGCCCGACAGGAATACGGTTCAGCTGGAAAAACGCCTCCAGCATTTCATAAATCGCCCAGGGGCCGCGTGAAACGTACAGAATCGGGCGTTCCTGCTTGTCGTTTTTGCCCCGGTGCAGCGCCTGATACAGCGCCGCCACGCCGGGAAATGCCGTGCGCCGTTCGGCTTTTTTCACAAACAGGCGGTAGAGCATTTTCAGCTTCTCGGCAACGCCGGTGAACATCACCGTATCGTCGATATCGCTGATCACCAGCAGGTCGGTTTCCTGCGGCGGGATGTAGACCTCAGACTGGCTGCGTACCAAGGGGTGGCCGTCGGCACGGACTTCGATATCCGCACGATGCCAGGAGACGTCAATCGGCAGCGGCGCGGCCAACGTCAGGCGCACGTGGAAGTAGCCGTCGCAGTCGGTCACTACCTGACGATGATTTTTGCCCAGCCGCACATCCACTTTTGCCCGCACCACGCCGCGACGCAGCACGCGCCGGGCTACATCGGCGGTATCGCGCAGTGCGCCACGGCGCGGGATCATCCGCCCCAATGCCACCTGCTGATACACCCGCCCCATGACAAACGCCTCGCGCTGCGAGCCATAGCCGCGATACGGATGCACCACCACACCGCCGCGCCCATGATCGCGGCGCATAGGCGAGGCGGCCACGTGCAATAGCCGCTTGGTAAAGTGCGATACGCGCCGCAGTCCGTTTTTCATAGGGCAAGACTCCTTACAGACAAGCGTCTTACATAAAGACACCTTGATGCCGGCATTTTACCGCACAGTTTTTGTACAATTTATGGAAAAGACAGGCTACGCTCTGCCGCAACGCACGGCAAACGGCGACAAAAAAGCGACGCCCCGCACAGGGCGAGGCGTCGCTGGGCACGGCCTTTGTAAGCAGGGCCGGCTATGGGGGCAAAAGACTACAGTCGCGAGGTGATGTCTTTGGCATCCCAGTGGGGAAAGTGCTTGCGCACCAGTGCATTGAGATCCTGCTCGAACGCTGCCCAGTCGGTCGTCTGCTCCGGCGCGTTGGCGTCGCCTGCATCGAGCACGCCACGGATCATGCCCGCACCGACGGTGACGTTGGTCAGCCGATCAATCACGATAAAGCTGCCCGTGCCGGGGCTTTGGCGGTAGTCATCCACCGGTATCGTCGCG
>Ga0208412_1000410_pt1 | contig 23804 bp, 24 predicted proteins | sample AntDeeMetag02WF4_FD_184758 | JGI IMG/M metagenome (GOLD analysis project Ga0208412, IMG submission 184758) | Saline lake microbial communities from Deep Lake, Antarctica - Antarctic Deep Lake Metagenome 02WF4 (SPAdes) (version 2) | ecosystem: Environmental > Aquatic > Non-marine Saline and... | reverse complement strand
GAGGATGTCACTGTTTGCATGGCTTTCGCTCGCTCCTGGGAAGCCCGGCCCGTGCGTTGGTTCCGCGCGGGCTTTTCGGAACAGCCCCGAGGGGCCGGGCTTCCCTACGCCACTCCTACAACGGAGGTCACTTATACTTTGTTCTGATGCAGCAGCAACGGCACCACGACTCTTTATAAAACCGTGATGCAATGGTGGCTCATGGGCCAGACCTCGAATACTCCGGTTTCTGACGAGGAATTACTATCCGTATTTCGAGAGAGTGAAAACCCATTTCTAACAGCGAACGATGTGGCCGAAGAAGTCTCGATTGGACGCCGCCACGTTCACGATCGGCTCATGAGGCTAGCCGAAGATGGAGAACTCGAAACAAGGACCGTCGGGGCGCGAGCGCGAGCCTGGTGGCTTCCCTAATTCTGGGCTCAGTCAGACACCTGGCTGACTGACTTACTTGTGAATCGCGGCGATTCACTTTTGCACCGACGATGCCGCGATTATCGATCACCCTCACCGAAGAGCAAAATGAGCGGGTTGAGGAACTCGTTGAAAACGGCGAATACAAGTCTAAGAACGCTGTGGTGCAGGATTGGTTATCCGATGCTGAAAAAGTGAACCAGGTCGAATCAGAAAACGAACGGCTCCACCGAGAGCGCCGCCAGCTCCTAGAACAGCGCAACGAGAATCAGGAGTTGGTGGAATATGTTGAAGACGAGAAGCGATATCGCCATGCAGGGCTGTTTCAGCGGTTCAGGTGGTGGTTTCGAGGGATGGAGTAGAATCTGGTTAGTTCCAGATCACACACTGGATTTAAGCGAACGGGTATCGTCGGAAAGCAACAATGGGCTCAAGCGATTTCTTCGAGGATAAGGAACACGCTATGGAGACCGCCGCTGCGGGGCTCGATCTACTCGTCCGGAAGCATCTCACCATAGACAAGGAGGTCGGGGCCGCCAGTCCGCTCTTCGGCATGGAGATCAAAACAGAGGAAGCCAATTCGTTTGTACAGTCCCACTCTCGCAGAGGATTACATCGACTCCTCCGCGAGGGATCTACAGAAATTGAGGGTGTCGATTTGAAACCGCTCGTTGATCTCTTGGGGCCAGAGTCTCCAACCGGGGATGAACTGTTTGAGATGCTTCAACAGCGCCTCAGCGGAGATTTGTATGGCTCATCGGACCAGGAGCGGCAGGCCGAGTTATTGGCATTGCTCGCGATGCTGGATGGACTAGTTGAGGGACCTGCTCCTCCCCTACATCTAAACGCGGACGACGTCGACCTCGTTACCGAGCGAGGGAGAGTCGCAGACGCGGTGTCGGGGCAGATCACCCAGTGGCTGGCCGATGCTGAACCTAACTCGTTCCGGTCGGTCTGGCCGACTGCGCCGAGTATCTACGTAGAGCATTGCGAGCCGATAATTGAGCAAGCCACGGATTCAGAGTGGATTCTCGGATCGGGCGTGAGGGATTCTCTTGAGCCTGCAATAGATCCAGAGTGGCTTCCTGAATTGGGCGTCGAAGATCCTCCTAATGACAGAAAGTGGCTTAAGTCGATGCAGGAGACCGAGCAGCTTGATGTACGATCGAGTCAATACGGAACTAGCCTCATTATACTTCTCCTCGATGAAACTCTTATTCTGGGTCTCGATCGGTATTCTACTAATGCGGAGACAGATGTAGTGTTGCGAACGCGCGACCCGGCCATGCGCGACTGGGGAGCCGCCGTGATTGATGTTTATCGAGTGGAATCTGAGCGGATCTGAGTCAGCTGAGGAGAGAGGACGTTAGTGAGATAGAAGCATCGCGCACTCCTTTAAGGGCTGGATTCTCGATCTGCCCCAATAGACCTATGCAACGAGACTGATGGCGGATAGCATCTGTCCGAGGTTTTCGGCGATCCTCGTAGGCTGAGATCGCTCGGTGGGTAGTGCCATATTGACTAACCGATTTAGCGAGAGCGATGGCATCCGCGATAGCTTGGGAGCAGCCCTGAGCGAGATAAGGTTCCATTGCATGAGCTGCATCGCCGAGGAGGGTCACGCGACCACGACTCCACCGACTGAGGGTAGGTAAAGAGAAGATAGGGGCACGAATGGTGGTCCCAGTGCTGTGTTTGAGCAGTTCGTCAATATCTTCGGGCCACTCATATCGCACGGCGAGATCGCGAGGCGTCATCTCTGGTGCAGCATCGGGAGAAGATGCCCGCACACTCGCATAACAATACGTTTGTTCATTAGAGATAGGAGCGAATCCGAAACGAGCGCCGCGACTCCAGTTTTCTAATCCTGTCTTCAGGTTTGAAAATATATCTCCATCGACGATGCTATGATAGCCAATCTCATTAGTGAATTGTGGCTTCGCGTAAGGGGAGAGGCACCTACGGACCGCTGAATTTACCCCATCTGCTCCAACGACGACTCTTGCTGTTATGCTTGACCCGTCGCAGAACTGGATCGTTGGTGGATTGATGGATATATCAGAGCATTCCATACCGAGTTGCAGCGTCTCGGAGGGCAATCGATCGACGAGAGCAGCCTGGAGGGCAGCGCGGTGGACGGAGAGCACAGAACGATCAAGATTGTTGGAAGGTTCATCGAGGTCCATCGACATGAGGGTCCGATCATTAGTCCTCAGTTCGATCGAGTCTAGTATCACTCCACGATCAACTACAGCATCGAGGACGTTGAGTTGATCTAGCTTTTGCAGTCCATTAGGAGGGATCGCGATGCCAGCACCGACGTGCTGCAGTTCGTCCGTTGCCTCGTATACTACTGGATCGAAGCCGCGATCTAGAAGAGCAATAGCTGTACATAAACCGCCAATACCGCCACCAACGATCGCGATATCGGGCATTGGTAAAATTGCGAGACCTACGTCGGAGATTGTCGTATCGTCGCCGGCACCTCCCTTGCTGGGCGGAGCGTCGGGGTTGGGCGCAGGTCGTCCAATGCACCAGTTGGCACGTCGACGTCGAACTCCTGTGTCAGCCGAGAGAGCGCGAGTGTCGCACCCGACAGCGCGAATCCCCGACCAATACAGGCGTGCGGGCCGCTTGCGAATGGGAAATACGCTGGCACCGAATCCGGCGATCGACGTTCCCAGCGGTCGGGATCGAATCGCTCGGGATGATCGAAATAGCGTCGATCACGCTGGATGGACCACTGAGGAAGCACGACCGCCGAGCCCTCCTCGATTCGGAAATCACCCAAACGGACTTCAGCAGTTGCTTGACGAAATGTCGCCCACGCAGGCGGGTAAAGTCGCAGAGCTTCGCGGTAGGCCCGATCAGTGTGGGTGAGGGCGTTGACGTGGTCGTGGCTGGGTGTCTCGTTGTGTTCGCCCGCACCGAAGGCCGCTCGGGCTTCCTCGCGCACCCGTTCACGTGCTTCAGGGTGCCAGGACAGCAGGCTCAACGTGTAGGTGAGACTGAGCGCCGTCGTCTCGTGGCCTGCGATGAGGAAGGTCGCCACCTCGTCTCGGATTTGGTTCGGTTCGTATTCGACTTCTGGATCGTCCTCGGCACGGAGCAGCATCGTGAGCATATCTCGCGGGCGTTTGGCTCCAACTGTGCCTTTGGCACTCCTCCGGTCATCATCGGCGCTTTCTATCGATTCTCGACGGCGTTCGATAATCTCCTCGGCTAGTCCACGGATGCCATCAGCAGCCCGCTTGTACTCGGGATCAATCCGAGTAGGTAGCCATTCAGGGCTGACAGTTGTCGGCGAGAACTCGAACTCGCGACCAGCGGCGGCCATCCACTTATGGAACTCCGCCGCTCGTTCGCGACCAATATCCTCGCCAAGTAGGATCTCAGAGGCCACTCGAATCGTGAGCGTCGTCATCTCGCGATGCAGGTTCCGTTCTTCGTCTGCGTCGATCCCGCGCCACTCACTTGCGAGTTCTTCGACCCGTTCGTCGACTGTGTTCGCGTACTTCTGAACCTGCCCACGGTTGAATGCGGGAGCCATGATCCTCTGTTGCTGCCTCCAGAGCGGGCCGTCGGACTGCACAATCCCGTTCTCGGCGATGAGTCGCGCAGAACCCTGGGCGGCGACACGACGGAACTTAGGGGGCCGAGAGAGAACATCATGGGCTAGATCAGGATCAGTCACGAAGACGAGAGGCGCGCGTCCGGGGATTGGGACCGCAGTGATCGACTCGAAACGGGACTGAATACCCTCCAAGAATCGGAACGGGTCAGAGCCGAAACGAACGGCATTAACCAGCCCTGCGTCGGGAGGTTTAGGGATTTGAGGTTGCACAGTAATAGATCTAATATCGGACGGTATGGTTGTTTCGACGAGGCGGGGTCGGGGCCACCCGAGATTTCGGGCAGAATCAACGCTCGCGATCGATCCACTTACAGAACTCATCGAAGTCTTGTGATCCGGCCTGGCTGGCGATGCTTCGGATTGTTCCCGGCGGAATCGGGTCCTTGCCCATTGGTATCGTCACATTGTAGGAATTGCCACCATGATCTTTTTTTGTCACGACTACGTGGCTGCCACCGGACGCATTCGAGCGGCGGTAGCCGGCTTTATACAACACTTTGAGGACCTCTCGGCTTGAGAACTGGCGCGGCGGCATCCAAGAGAGTCAGGGCATCCCGTCGGGGGTATCGATCGGATCGGCACCGAGGTCAATATCGAGTCCCAACTCGTCGAGAAATGCTTGCTGGTCGGCCTCTGGTGCGGGTTCGTGGTCCTGCTGGCTGAGTTCGACCGCCTCTTCAGCCATTTCGACCGCTTCGTTTGGGTCCCGTCCATGGCTTGCGACGCCGGTCTCGACGTGGGTGGCGACCCACCATCCATCCTCGTGGGAGAGTTCGAAGTCGGCGGGAGAGGCCTGGAGGCTCATCAGTAGACTGTGTTATGTGCCGTATCGTAATAATAACTTCCGGCGGTAGCGATCTGAGAAGAGGACACTGGAACGACTGCCCAACCCAACCGGTTGCAAGCGCCAAGACCGTAGGCCCCGATTTTGCACACCGATCGATTGGGACTCGTGCTTAAGCGATCAATCTGAAGTAACCCCCGCGAACACACCGCGTGTCGAGTGAAAAATCGCCGGGCAGCACCGTTATTGAAGCATCAATGTGTCTGATTCGACAGCTCGGCACGAGCAAGCGGCCGGGTGACAACGGTCCCGAAGACTAACGCTGAGGTGACGCTCGTGGATCGCGTCGCGATGGGACCGAGGTCGGTTATTCATGTTTGACTGCCTAGTCGCCAGTGTTCGTCTCTCTGAGTGTGTAGCTCACCGCCACTCGATCTGATACGTAATTATTTGTCTCTTGGCACTGGGATATGTTCTAATGCCCTCAGGTTTCCTCTCCCCGCGGAATGCTGGATCGTGGGTGGCCGACCGAACCGACGCAGAGTGCGAGTTCTATATTGGTGAAGGAACGAGCGCGCTCGAAGTCGTCGTCACCGAGCGTGACAGTCGACCGACGAAGAACTTCCTGCATCGGACCTACACTGACCGGAGAAACCAACGTGTCAACCCGATCCTGATCGTCGCGCTCTATGGCAACCAGGCGGCCCTTTGTGGGCCGAGCGGTGAGGACCCACCGGTCTACTACGGTGTCGACCCTGGCCAAGCCGCCCGCGTGTGCGATGTCGCGCTCGACCGACCGGATCGACTCAGCGCCGAACGATTCCTCAGCCAAACGCTCCCGCAACTCGACGAGAATCTCACTGGCCTCCGGAACCAGGGATTGCTCTCGACGCACGAACTCACCGTCGGTGTCCCCGAGCGTGACGACTGGTCCGATGCGACTGCGAAAGCACGAGACGCGCTCGGCGGCGATCCACGCGACTTGATCAAGGGCCTAAACTACGAGATCGACCGCCTTACTGACCAGAGCGACGTGCTTACCCACGCCGAGGACGGTCGGGAAACGGCAGTCGCGATCTTCCTTCGCGAGGACGAGTCGTTCGATCACACCCAGGACCGCTTCGTCGGGAAATCGCCGGTCGCCTACGCACTGCGAGAAGCCGAGAAGAAAAATCTTGAGTACGTCATCGGGAGCAACGGCGACCGTCTGCGTCTCTACACGACGAACCCAGACGCCGGCTTCGGCTCTCGCGGGCGGACGGACACCTACGTCGAGATCAGCACTCGCCTGCTGGCCGACGAAAAGGCGGGGTATCTCTGGCTCCTGTTCGCCGCGGACGCACTACAGCCGAGCGGGACACTCCGCGACATCATGGAGCGTTCGAAGGACTACGCCACCGACCTCGGCGCGCGCCTTCGCGAGCGCATCTACGACGACGTTATTCCCCAACTCGCGGAATCGATCGCCAGCGCCCGCGATCTCGACGATCCGGACAAGGACGCACTCGACAACACGTACGAGATGGCGATGGTTCTGCTCTATCGATTGCTGTTCATCGCCTACGCCGAGGACGAGGAATTCCTCCCCCGGCGGCGGAACGATCGCTACGATCAGCGCTCGCTCAAACAGAAAGCGCACGACCTCCACGATCTCGTCCAGGAGGGCGGTTCGTTCGACGAGGACAGTACGCTCCACTGGGACGATGTGATGACGCTCACACGAGCGATCCACAACGGGAACGACCAGCTCGGTCTCCCCGAGTACGACGGGCGGTTGCTCTCGTCTGACTCCGGCCTCTCGGAGGCGGGCGCGAAGCTTGCGAACATCAGCCTCTCCGACGAGCAGTTCGGGCCAGTGCTCGTGAACCTCCTCATCGACGAGACGGGAGACGGCTACCAGGGACCGGTTGACTTCCGGAACATCGGCGTTCGGGAGTTCGGGGTCGTCTACGAAGGGCTGTTGGAGTCCGAGCTTTCGCTCGCTGAGGAACCGCTCGGCACAGATAGCGAGGGGCGTTACGAGCCGGTTGATCCAGAGGAAGAGTCGGAGCGTGAGGTCGTCGTCGAGGCGGGGCAGGTGTATCTCCACGGCCAGTCCGGCGAGCGGAAGGCGACCGGCACGTACTACACAAAAACGCGGTTCGTCGAGCATCTGCTGGATCATTCGCTCGATCCCGCGCTGGACGAGCATATCGAGCGTCTCGACAATCTGGACGACGACGAGGCGGCGGACGCCTTTTTCGACCTGCGCGTGGCGGACATCGCGATGGGGTCTGGACACTTCCTCGTCGGAGCGGTTGACCGGATCGAGTCGCGGCTCTACTCGTATCTCACCGAGCGTTCGTTACCTGGCGTCGAGGACGAACTTGATAAACTGGAAAAGGCCGCTGAGGTGGCGTCGAAAACCGAGGAATACGCACTAACTGTCGAACGTGGGCAGTTACTCCGCCGGCAGGTCGCCCGTCGCTGTGTCTACGGCGTGGATCTGAATCCTCTTGCGACCGAACTTGCGCGCCTCTCGCTGTGGGTCCACACGTTCGTTCCAGGACTTCCGCTGACGTTTCTTGACTACAACCTCGTGACGGGCGACTCGCTGGCGGGCATTGGCACGTTGGACGAGGTAACGGAAATCCTCGACGTTGAACAGTCCTCGCTGGGGATGTTCGCGGGTGGACAGAGCGTGATGAACGAGGTCCGAGACAATATCGCCCGACTCGGTAGCTTTGCTGACGGCAGTGCCGAACAGGTCCAAGAGTCCCGCGAGACCCGCGCAGAGATCGAGGAACGTCTCGAACAGGTGCGAGCGCGGTTTGACATCCTCTCTGCCTCGCGTATCGACGACGAAATTGACACGGAGATGGTATCGGACACAAGCGTCGATGATGTAACCGCGCTGTCGAGCTATAAACGAGCGCAGGAAGTGCTGAGGTCAACGGATCAAATTCATTTCCCCACGGCGTTCCCAGAAGTGTTCGACGGAAACAGTTCGGGGTTCGACGTTATTGTGGGGAATCCACCATGGGAGAAGACGAAACTGGAACGTGATGTCTTCTGGCGGATGAAATTCCCGGGGTTATATGGGGCGACCCAGTCGGAGATTGAACAGCGTATCGAGGAGATAGAGTCCGAACGACCGGACCTATTGGCGGAGTTCGAAGAACGCAAGCGCGAACAGGAGGCGCGGTCGAAGGTCCTTCTCAACGGTCACTATCCCGGAATCGGCGGCAGCGATCCAGACCTGTACGTCGGCTTTCTGTGGCGTTTCTGGTTACTCACAAACGACAACGGCAGAGTTGGGGCAGTCCTGCCTCGCGCGGCGCTCCTGGGGCCGAAGACCGAGGAGTTCAGGCGGACGATGGTTCGAGAGTCGCAGGTCAAGGATATAACGCTCCTAAAGAATACCTCCGGATGGGTCTTCGACAGCGTCTCAGCACAACTCACAATCGCCCTCTTAGCCTTCGACAAGGGCGGGTCCCCGGACGACGCTCTCTTCCCGATTAGAGGTCCGTATGTGTCCGTGGAGTCGTACCGAGACCGAGACCAGCCTCACACGTTTCCCGTCGACGTAGTAGAAGACTGGATAGACACCGCGTTTCCCATGCTTCCAACGGAAGAGAAGGCGATCGAACCCTTCCAGAAGATCGCCAACTACCCGGAGCTGGATACGTCCAATAGGAATTGGAGGGCGCTGCTGAACCGTGAGTTAGACGCGACCCTGGATAAAGTGGCCGACGACGGCACAAGACTCATGCACTTCTTCGAGGATGGCAACCCACCCGATGAGTTCTGGCCCGTGTACAAGGGGGCCTCGTACAATATCTGGCAGCCTGAGACAGGAGTCACATACGCTTGGGCCGATCCTGATACAATAACGGAGTACTTGAAGGAAGAACGGGAGCGAAAACATGGTCACTGGGCCTCGACGTACAACGAAATGCCCGAAGACTGGATTCTCGATGTCGAGACTCTTGAATGTTCAAATCCCAGGATAGCTTTCCGACAGATCGCACGCAGCAGTGACCGACGGACCGTCATTCCAACACTCGTCCCTCCCGAGACGGTGCTCACCCACCACTCGTGGTACATGATCTGGCCAGAGGGCGACCGACGCGACGAGGCGTACCTGCTGGGCATTCTCTCATCGATACCGTTCGACTGGTACGCGAGACGGTTCGTTGAGGCCAACGTGACGAAGTCGCTGATGAGTACGTTCCCGGTCCCCCGTCCGGGTCGCGACGATCATCTCCGTCGGCACGTTGTGGAACTCTCAGGTCAACTGGCCGCCGTGGATGACCGCTATGCCGACTGGGCTAACGCTGTCGGCGTCGACTATGGCCCACTTGACGAAGATACGAAACAAGAGATGGTCTACGAGTTGGACGCTGTGGTCGCGCACCTGTACGGTCTCTCCCGAGAGCACGTCAAGGTAATCTTCGAGACGTTTCACAACAGCTGGGACTATCAAGAACGCCTCGATCACGTACTCGACTACTACGACGACTGGGCGGAACAGATCGACCCCCCCGAGGCGGATGCCGAAATGGAGGCCGACGACGATGACTGAGAAACCACAGTTCGTCGACAATCGCGACGGAAACACGCTCACCCAAGCGATCAATGCCTACCTCACCGATCTCGAAAGACGCCTCAGGAACCCACCGGACCTCGATGTCGTCACCGGCTACTTCAACCCACGCGGGTACTTCTCGATCGCCGACGGCCTCGATCGCGTCGGCGATGTCCGCGTCCTCATTGGGGCACAACCCGAAAGCGACCACGAGGAACGCTGGCGTCACCCCGGCGAACCATGCGGCGAGGACTACCAACAACAGCAGGTCGACGATGCGCTCCAGTCACTCGACGAGAACCTCGAACACGACCTCGACCTGCTCGGCTTCTCGCGCGAAGTAGACAGTAACCTCCAGGGGATGATCGACTTCCTCGAAAGCGACTCGGTAGAGGTCCGTCGGCGCGAGGACCGCTTCGTCCACGGGAAGGCTTTCCTGTTCTCCGGCGACGAGAGCGTGATCGCTGGCTCATCGAATTTTACTGGTGCGGGATTGAACCGGAACTACGAACTCAATCTCGGGCACTACCAGCCACAGGTCACTGACCAAGTGCGAGACTGGTTTGAGGACCTCTGGGACGGGAGCGAACCGTACGATCTCGCAGCCATCTACGGCAAGCGATTCCAGCCGTACGATCCACACCTCATCTACCTTCGGGTGCTCTACGAGCGCTACGGTGACGAGTTAGAGGCCGAACGCGAGGCGGGCGAGGGGGGGATCGGTCTCGCGCAGTTTCAGAAAGACGGCGTTCGGCGTGCGAACCGCTTTCTCGACGAGCACGGTGGCGTCGTCGTCGCAGACGAGGTTGGCCTCGGCAAAACCTACATCGCGGGCAAGCTACTGGAACAGACGGTTCACGACCGCCGCCAACGCGCACTGGTCGTCGCCCCTGCTTACCTCCGCGATGGGATGTGGGAACGGAAAAACGCCGAATGGGGTCTTCAGTTCGAGACGGTTTCGTACAGCCAACTCCGGAACGACCGCCAACTCGGCGGAGATAGCAATGTGCTTGATCTCCCCAAAGACGAGTACCAACTCGTCGTCATCGACGAGGCACACGCCTTCCGGAATCCAGGAGCCCAACAGTCCCATGCCCTTCGGACACTCCTGCGCGGCGATCCACCGAAAGACGTTGTAATGCTCACAGCGACCCCGGTCAACAACTCGCTGTGGGATCTCTATTACCTCCTAAATTACTTCATCAAGAACGACGCCACGTTCGCCACGCAGGGGATTCGCTCGCTTCGCGGGCGATTCAAGCAGACGCAGGCGACCGATCCCTCGGAACTCAGCCCCGATATGCTGTTCGACGTGCTCGACGAGACGACCGTCCGGCGAACGCGGCGGTTCATCAAGGACCGCTACCCGAACGCTACGCTGCCGGACGGCGAGGGTGGCGAGGTTCGAGTTAACTTCCCCGACTCACACCCGCGCCGGGTCGATTACACTTTTACTGAGACCTTCGGCGACGCGTACTTCGAGGACGTATCGAGGGGGCTCGCCGGTGGCGAACACGACGAGCACGAACTCACCCTCGCGCGGTATCGTCCGTCCTTTTACCTCGAAGACGAAGCGGACGCTGCGGAGCTGTCGCTCGTCGGCCTGCTCCGGACGGGAATGCTCAAGCGCTTCGAGTCCTCGGGTCGAGCGTTCGCGAACACGCTGGAGCGGATGATCGGCCAGAACCGCGCTGCGCTACAGCTCCTCGAAAACGGGTACTTCCCCGAATCGGACGCGATCGAGGAGTGGATCGAGACCGATAGCGACGAAGCGTTCGACGAGATGCTCCCAGAAGACGAAGATGAGGATGAGAACACCGCTACTGCTCGCCGCCCGCTCGCCGCCGCTGGCGAGGATGTCGATCGTCTCCGAGTCGATCTCCAGTCGGACCTCGCGATTCTTGAACGCTGGTACGAAGGAGCATCGGCAGTGGCCCGAGAGGACGACGAGAAACTCCTCGCACTCCGCAAAACGCTTTCGGGGATCGTTGCCAAGGCAGCCGAGGACGGCGAACGAGCGGGGCGCAACCCAGAGACTGACGAAGCCGAGGAGTTTCGTCAGAACCGGAAAGTGCTCCTCTTTTCGTACTACGAGGATACCGTCGATTGGATCATCGACTACCTAGAGGATGTCGTCGCCGAGGACGACGACCTTTCGTGTTACGAGGGACGGATCGCGGCTGTCGCCGGCGACGGCGCGAAACGTGGTGTCATCCGGGAGGACGCGGTGCATGGCTTTGCACCGGAAGCATCCGACGCTCCGCCGGGCGTCGAGGACGAGTACGACATTCTCGTGACGACGGACGTGCTCGGCCAGGGGGTCAACCTCCAGCAGGCGCGCAATGTCATCAACTACGACCTCCCCTGGAACCCGATGCGCGTCGTCCAGCGGAACGGCCGCATCGACCGCGTGAACTCGCCACATAGCCATATCTACCCGCATTCGTTTTTCCCGGAGGATCGACTTGACGACCTGCTTGATCTCGAATACCGCGTCCGCCAGAAACTCACGCAGGCCGCCCGGTCGGTCGGAATCGACAGCGAGGTCATCCCTGAGATGGAAACGGTGAATCAGAACTTCGCAGACAAGGGGCAGGATATCGAGGCGATCTACAACGAGGACAGTGGTGCTTACGAACAGGAAGGGGGGAGTGCCGCGGCGGCCGCGTACTCCGGCGAGGAGTACCGCCAGGAACTTCGTGAGGGGCTCGAAGATCGCGAGGAGCAGATCACGTCACTCCCGTGGGCCGCCGGGTCGGGCTTCCGCGGCAAGCACCCAGGATACTTCTTCTGTGCGCGGGTTGGCGAGGAGATGTTCATGCGATTCGTCCCGCTCGACATGGAGCCGGACGAGGACCCGGTGCAGGACACACTCACCTGCCTCCGTCGGATCGAATGCACGCACGATACCAAGCGGGTGCTTCCGGACGAGTTGCGCGAGGGAGTGTACGAGACCTGGGGGATAGCTCGTAGGGATATTTACGAGCAGTGGGACGACCAGACCGACCCGCAAAAAGTCCAACCGGACATCCGGAAACTCTTTCGGGAGGTCGGCCAGCACCTTCGCGACCACTGGCCGGCGGAGCTCACCCAGCAGGAACTAACGGAGGCGTTCACGTCGGTCGAGGCCCCGTGGGGCCGGCGGTACGAGCGGGAACTGCGCGAAGTCTACGAACAGGAGGACCTCGGTCCTGTCGAGAAGTCGCGCCAGCTCGTCGCGAAGATCGACGATCTCGGGCTCCAGCCGTACGAGGCCCCCGATCCGCTCGATCCAATCGATGAGGACGAGGTGAAGCTAGTCGCTTGGATGGTAATCGCACCGATGGACAGCACCACCGACGATAGACAGGACGACTCACTCGGCCTCCTATCGCAGTCGACGTTCGAAACCTAAGCATGGTAGAGTAAGGCTTGCGTGAGGGTGAGTGGCCCCTTTCTACATCTGATGAATACTTATTAGCGCGTCGACGAATCCCGTGGCATGGCTGAACAAGACAATATCGATACTTTCCGTGAGTCGATCGAGTATCACAATGACCCAGGCACTCGCGAACAGTACCTCGATAGCTACAGCGAGGACCTCGTAACACTTGACGGTGGGCACTTCGACGCATACGTAGAAAAATTCGAGGAGTCGAGTGGACCGGCTCGTGACTGGTTCGTTGAACACCTCGAACCGTAGCGGGGAGCCAAACGGTGTGTCAGTGATTTAGCGCGGCCAGACCCGTTGCAGCTAGTATTAGCAGTAGATCCGCAGGCCGTGTGAACACCCATCTTTACCTCAGTCACCCATCACACTCTGGTATGGCAATCATTCGGTGTCAGGACCATCCGCCGCGAAACACTAACTACGAAATTGCAGTGAAACCGATCGGGTATCCCGACACAGCACTAATCTGTGGACGAAACGACAGTACTCATACTGAATCCGGTTGGGTTTTTCTTCGCTCTGAAGAGTACGACAACTACCAGGATGGGAAGCGTGTCTTCGGCCTCTGGGGGCCTGATTCTTCCTCGACCGCAGCAAAGGTCAGAGTGACCGATGAACTTGTTGAGGGGCTCAACAGATGGATCGAGGAAGACGAGCCTGAATCAGGAAGTACCCTCCAATCCCAGTCGAGCATCGAAAAGTACGAGTAACATAAGTCAACACCCGGTTGGACAGGGTTGTACGTGCTCAGAAATCGATCTCCGATATTGCACACCGATCGGCTGATTCCGTGTGCAAAACGAACCCACTCAACCTCCTGGTTTCGAGTGGCGAACGGCGAAAATATCAACTGAATGGGAAGACTCGATGGCTGAGAGACGGTTCCTCACCTGCTTAGGCACGGTTTTCAGAGTCAGTGTGCAAAACGAGGAGCGTGCGAATCCGAACCAGCGGTGACTACGAGCGGCGAACCGGACTCCATAACGACGTGGAACGGTTCCTCGACGAGAACACGCGTAACGGCATGATTGACAGCGCGTGTGGGTTCACCCGTCCGTACGATGTGGTCACAAGGTGTACGGAGAAGGCACCGATGTTATGAAGAGCCACCGGAACAATTCAACAGCTAGGGAGAGATGGACGATCATCCAAGCAATCGTTTCGCAATTTTGATCGGAGAAGGGGAGTACGTCAATCATATCGTCGATATAGCCGTCGATTCACCAGACGAGCAGTCGTTTCCCTCTTTTAATTGGGCTATCCCTGGTGAACTGATGTGTAGCCACGGTAACAAAGTATACGGGACCGACTTCGTTTCGCTCTCGGAATACGCTGCCGCACAGGGACTCGCCGATATCGACTTCGAGGGTGATGCTCCCGAAGGGATCTGTTCGTACTGCTGGTCGAATACAAAGACAACGCTGGAGGAGGAAAGGGAACAGGAGGCAAAAGGGGTGTACGATCGGATCGGCACAGTCGGCTACCGCCTCCGATGGAAGCAAAAAGGGCGCGCCCGGCAAGAATGGTACGACATCGTCGTCAGACCGGAGACGACCATGGCGGAACTGGACACGCTCGTATGCCGGTTCAGTACGCTCGACGACTTCCACCTCCGGATGTACGGTCTCGAAGAGGAGTATCTGGACTCGAGTATCAACGTCGTTCCGGATCACCAGCACTCGAACCCATCGGATACGATGGCGAGCGAGCGAACGATTGCAGAGATCGCCACACAGGCGACCCTTTGGGAGGGCGATCGTCTCAGTCTGATCCACGACTTCGGCACACCTGCACACTACTACTGCATCGTCAAGGAAGTCTATGAGCCCGAGGAGATAGACACACTCTTGGCCGAAAGTGAGCCTCTCGCGGAGACCGACACAGCCGCTATTATCGATCAAAAGCGTCCGTAAAATTCCTGCACTTGTGCCCCCTCCCCTACCGGGAACGACGGGGAGCTTTAGATTCTGCGGCGGAACAATCACCTATGACGTATGAGTGTGAGGGATGCGGTGAAATCTTCGAGACGCTGAGTTTGTTCCGGCTGCACGACTGCCCTGATTCAGCCACGAACGACGACAACGTGAGAAGCCTGGACGAACTGCTCGATAGCGAGGTGCTCGAACAGTTCCAGCGATCTCGTCGTCGAGACCGTCGGCGGCGCGCCGAACGGTTGACAAGCGACGACCTCGACGCCGCCATCGCCCGAGCACAGGACGGCGATGCCGGGGCTGCTGTCACAGCGATCGCCTACCTCGAACGCGACCTCAACACTGCCCGCAAGCGCCACAGCGGCGACACGTTCCGTGATATATTCTGGGGATACTATGAAAAGACGGTTGAGGCGGTCGATACTGTCGCCCGAGCGGAGGGCTGGCCATTCCTGCTCGACCTCGCAATCGCGTATGACCACCGCGAAGAAAACGAACTCTCGCAAGTCACGGGTGTAGTCGCAAACGTTCTCGCACGTGGCGTTGTCCGGACTCGGCTGACCGACGGTGTCGCGGCGATCCCAGCAGATGCACTCGGCTATCTCGACACGATTCCGCAGTATGACACTGATCGGTTCGAGATTGCCTGGGAGGAGTCACAGCACTGTGGATGGGGGATCGGCCATCCCGAGGAACCGATCGCGGAGATAATTCTCAACCAGATACATCGTGAGGACTCCTGGGTGGGTGGGGCGGCGCTCGACGCGCTGTATGCTGACCAGAAGGCCGCCGTGTCGCTGTATTGTTCCGTACTCCGAACCAGCGACGAGCGGGTATTCGCCGCCGACCAGCTCAGCCGTCTCGAAGGTGAACCCCCATGGGACTTGTTCCCGCGTGGGTGGGATATCCGAGCAGAGTTCACCCGTGAGTTCACGTTTATATTCGACGAGGATGTCAAGCGACAACTCCGGACGACGATCGAAGACGTGGGACTCGCCGACGACCTCCCAGAGGAGTGGACGTTCGAGGATCTTGAACTTCGATGGGGATGAATGCTAGAGGTGAGAGAATCGCCGACGATCTGTTACCTGTTAGAGATCGGCGGCTTCGGCCGTCTCATCGTTCTCCTGGAGGCTTTCGAGGGCCGCTATCGTCTCTTGACGATAGGTATCGATGGACAGCTCGTATTCGGCATTCGCCATCCTCGCATACTCGTTCATGTCGGGATCGAACGCTTCGAGGCGATCGATCGTCCGCTCGGCGGTTTCGACCACCCAATGATCCCGTGTGGCCCGGTCCACGATGGTGATCGATTCGGGCCGGATGGCCACATTCATGCCCCCCTCGTCAGTTTCGTAGGTCCGGGGTTTGCCCACAACTGCGACGTAGGCCGGGGGCTCGATGTCGCGCAGGGTGTTCGCCGCTTCGGGTTGGTACTGGCCGGCGTAGACGTAAAACGGGCCCGTCGGATCGACCACGCGCCCCTGCCAGTACTCGCTGTCCGAGCCGACGTCCTCGGTTTCGGTGATTGTGCCGACGAAAAACACCCGATTGGCGCGCTCGCCAGTCGGTAACAGCGTGTAGTTCGGTGCGAGTTCATCCTCGGACTCTTTGAACGCGTAGGTCGCATCATTGAATTCCCGGGCAAACACCCGGCGGGCGATCTCGCGCCCGGAGGGAGCGTTTGCACTCATTTAGATCGACCTCGCTCTGATAAGGGCCGCCTCAGCATCCCCCCGCTCACTGCGTTGCTCGAACGTCTCGACGAGGACGTATCGACCGAGCACTGGGCCCTCAACCTGGTAGTAGTAGCCGAGAGTCATGTCCCGAATCGTGTCGGCGACGACAGTCGTATCGAGCGCGTCCATCGCCATTTCTTTGGCTTCCTCCAGGGAGATCTCGGCGAGTTGTTCGGTCATTTCCTGGTTGAAGATGACCTCGTGAACCTTGTGGCCATCGTCGAGCACGCCCTTGACTCGCAGGTCGAACTCGCCTTCGCCTTCGCCGTGTTCAGAACACCGGCCGTTTTGGAGCACCCGCGTACAGTCTTCTTCAGGACACCGTTTGATTAGGCCGCTCCCATTTTGGATATCAACCAGTGCTCCGTCACACTCGACGGTATTGTCACCGACTTCGATCTCCTGATCGAGTTCCTCGATGGTCGTCGTCCGGTTGAGCTTGACCGAATACCGCCCCTGGTACTCGTCAGTCACGACGTTGCCCAGCTGGTAGACGGCCTCCTCTTCAAGCGCGGGGAGGTCGGACTTGGCCCAGGCGGTGAATTTGATCGTGCCGGTTTCATCGCCCAGCAGGCCGACCTGGCCGATCGAGTCGCTGCGCGGTTCCCAAAGGTCGACCACCTTGGCAGTGAGGTCGACCCACTCATCGGGAGCGTCGATGGTGACGATATCGCGCTGTTCGTTAGTGCCACTTGGTGAATCGCGATCGATCCCCGCTTGGTCGCGGTAGTTGTTGACAAGGCTGCGGCGGGCCTCATCGATGGGCACCTGATACTGATTGACGAGGGTATCGAGCCGGTCCGCGATGTCCTCGACGGTGATATCTACGTGCTCGGCGAACTGGTCGTGGATATCTTCGGCGGGTTGACGCACATCTGTCATTGGAGTCACTGCCTCCGCGTGGTTTTCGGTGGGAGACAGCCGCCACTCAGCGTTGTACGAGCAAAAAACTCGGGGAAGCAGGGCGAAAGTGAATTCAGCCGCCCCCGCGATCCAGTGCTGTCGAAAGGGTCCTGCGCCGTCTAGCGATCAACAAGGCATCTCACGACGTTACTCCTAGCCAATCGTACACCTCCATTTGCTTGCGTATTTGGAAACGATCACTCCGGGACGCCGGTGCGTGAGGAAGAGAAACACCTATGCGGGCTTTCCCGGCTGCCGCTCCGGGCGGCAGCCGGGCTGTGACGCCCAGTTCTCGGCTTCCTTCGCACTTGGACCAGACAGATACACGTACTCTTTGGCACGGTTTAGCGCTCGGTCTCTTGCGCCCCATACTTTCCTCACGCTCTCCAGGGATAGCAGCGTTTCCATCGAGACAGATACCGTTAATGAAATGACGCAGCAGATAGTAGCACGATCATGGATCGGATTGAGAAGTACAGGACTTATCGCAAGGATGGGCAAGAACTCAATTCGAAGTTGCTGGATTTTCTTGATGATGACACATTGATGGAATCGGCACGCTTTCTGGGGATGACTGTTGAGGATACGGGAGAAGAGATTCTGTATCATGAAGGAGAACTGGACATGGCCGTTCAGTCGGACTTTGCGTTGAACGAATACCAGGTTGACGACAAGACCGCTGTTGACCGCTATTACAAGGAACAGAGGTGGGAGACCCAGGTCGAAAGAGAAATATTGGATGGGTTGAGACAGTCATACACTTCACTTTTCGAGACCGTTACCGTCAATCCCGAAGATCGTACGCTGGTGTTAAAGGATCTGCTTAGAGAGGATTCCCTGATTGAACTCACTGATTTTAGACTGAGCGAGACAGCAGAACCCGGAAGTCTACTGTTTTTTAGACCTGTTCAGTTTGACGATCTTGCCATTACTTCCGGTTTCATGTTGCCATTCAGAAATAAACACAAAGATCATCTTTTCACGGTTAACAGGAAAGTAATAAGTAAAACAGAATCACGACCAGAGTCTGTCAGGCAATTTTATGTGTTTTATACATTATATCAAAACTATGGTGGTATTGGGTTTGCAGCAAATATCGAATGATCCATACCTACAATACTACTTCAATTCCCGTTGTGAACAATCCGGGAGCTGAATACGAAAAGACACCAGTCTATACAGAGCGTGTCAGACCTTCCTGCTGAATACGCGTGCTGTATTTGCTCCTGTACGCAGCCACTTTCCTGATTACACCCTACAATCGCACTGAAGTCGATTATAGTAGCGTAGCTCTCAGTACTATTGACTATAACACTAAGCAACAGTACTCAACCGAAACACATCGCGTGTCGAATGAAAAATCACTAGACTGCGCTTATTCACGGACGCCAATATATTCTATCCGACTAATCTGAACCCCGCGTTTCTCTCGGGTTTGCTGACAGGTGCAGGACGCGCGACGACGACTGACTGTTTCCCTCTCAGGCGGGGATATCCTCAGCGGGTGCGGTCGGACCGGCGGCAAGGACCCGGGTGAGCGACCGGAGCGAAGCGTAGGGAGGGATCGAGGGTGGACCGCCCGGTAGCGCCCCCGGCGTGTAGCGGAGGCGCGCAGCGCCGACGCCCGCCGGTGGAACGCGAGAGGCGAGCATCGCGAGGCGGACGCATCGCTCCGGGCGGGAGCGGTGATGATCGAGTGCCCGTCAGCAGACCAATCAACGAAAACAGGCGATTCAGGGTGTTCTCGACCCCGTGGAACCGTGTTTCGGATACTTTTAACCCGGGTGAAGGGCTCTCGAACCGGGCTCCCGCTGGCGGCTGTGGAGGATCACGGGGTGGCTATAGCAAAATGGACTCTCAGCGTTTCGTACTCGTCAGGCGCGGCGGCCCCCACGTCGCCGTCGCCGTCGCGTCGCTCGCGCGAAACAGTCGCGCGCCAGCGGGTAGGTCGATCGTCTCACTCCCTCCGGTCATTCGCCGAGGTAGACCTACTCCGCTGGCCGCTCGCTCCGGCTCCGTCCGCCGCGCCTTCCTCTAGCCCACGCTCGCGCCAGGTGACGTGAGGCGCGAGCGCCTGACCGCCCGGTCGAGGGTCGGTAGCCATCGAAGAGATGTGATGAATGAAGACGCGGCGTGCGCCGCGCCTCGCAGCGTCCAACTGCAATGTCCCGAACTAGTGCAACCCAGAAAGAGGTATCGAAAGTCGAAAAAACGCGCTCAGTGGGAGGCGATGGAGTTCCGGCTCGGTGCGCCAAACACGGTCCACGTCGAGAACGTGAGTTACGGCGAGGAATCAGGCGAGCACGCCTACCTCGTGATGGTCGAGGACGGTGAGGCGGTCAAATGTACCTGTCCAGCGGATCGGTACATGGACAAGTGCAAGCATCGGATCGCGGTCGAGAACAACCCGGCGCTCGTGAGGGCGGGGAGTGCGGGCGTCACCGAGATCGAGGAGGCGCGACGATGACGTGGCGGCATGGTCCCGAGTGGGACTCGGAGATGGTTTGCTCGGAGTGTGGAAGGTCGTGGGTCTCGACGCGGTACGTCGAACTCACGGACGGACGGCGGATCAAGTTGTGCCCGGAATGCATCGAGCGACGAAAGGAGGTGGCTGAGGCATGAGTGACGAGGAAAACATCGAACTCGATCTCGATGGATGGCTGTCGAATCCAGACTCACCAAAGACGTGCCCAGAGTGTAGTAGCGATGATGTTGCGAAGCTCCTCTACACCGGCGGCCATGAAGAGATGCGGCGTTGGGTGCTCAATCGGTGCCGGGACTGTCGGCACTCGTTCTGAGGACTTTTCTCTCTTCTTTTCATACAGCCTCCCGCGCCTTCCGGGCGCGTCCTCCCCAACCTCCTCGCTCCGTCCGGTCGCTCGTCCCTCGCACGAGTCCACTCCTTCGGTCGTTCCCCGCGCGCCACCGCGACAGCACCACAGACGGGGCGATGCGTCCGGCGCTCCGCGCCTTCCGATCGTTCCACCGGCGAGCGTCGGCGCTCCGTTTCACTGCGCGCCTCCGCTGCACGCCGGGATCGCTTACCGGGCGGTCCACTCTCCTTCCGCTGCGCTCCAGCCGAGTCCTTGTCGCCGGTCCGACCGCACACCGCAGAAGGATAGACCGCCCCGGAGGGAAGGTAATGCCCTCGAATCTCGCGGGCAAAGTTACTAGTTACCACCCTGTGTAGCGATTAACTGAAACATGAGCGCCGACTCATCGAGTCCTATACAAGCAGCGAGCGAGCAGATAGGGACCGCCTCCGATCAGCTAGTCGGTTATGCCGGAGAGCACTATCACAACGGTGATCGACAGCAGTACGTCATCGCACTCGGCGGTCTGTGGATTCTCAGCTTCGCCGTCATTTCCCTCGTTGTCGGTCTCCCGTTCATTCTCCTTGCAGCCGTCGCGAACATCGTTGCAGGCACATTCCCGCTTATGCTCGGATTCGTCGGAGCGACCGCCCTCACCGGGTGGGTCGGATATCAAGCGCGTGGACAGCCGCCGGAGATCGAGCGCAGCACGAACCAGGCCGTCGCGTTCGGCTTTTTGGAGTCAGGATCGAGTACGGCCGGGTCAGTCCTCGATCGCCTCGTCGAGTTCGCGGCAACGGCCTATCTCACTCGACAGCGCCGCACGTACGCGCTCGCGATGCTCGGGATGTGGCTCGTGCTCGTCATCGGGTCTGTAATCGCCCTGATGATCGTGCTGTGGCCGGTCGGACTCGTCGCGACGGTCGGCGGCACTCCTAGCACGCTCGGGTTCTTCGTCGGTAGTGGAGTGACGGGCTGGGTTCTCTGGCAATCCAGAAAGCAAGCCCACCAGCGACAGGCGGACCAATCGCAGAATCAGCAGCGGCAGGGGGACAGCGGTCGGAATCAGGGCCAAAAGACACAGTTCCTTTCTGGCCCACCGGATATGGATTTCTCCGATGTTGCCGGGATGGAGGAGTTGAAGCGCGAACTCGATTCCAAGATCATTGATCCACTCGCTAACCCGGAGTTCTATGACGAGTACGGACTCGGGATCGAGAACGGGATCTTGTTCTACGGCCCGCCAGGGACGGGAAAGACGTACATGGCGAAGGCCCTCGCGGGCCAGCTTGGCATCAATCACATCTCAGCTAAAGCCGGCGATCTCGTCAGCAAGTGGATCGGCGAGGGAGCGCAGAACGTCCAGAGAATGTTCGACGAGGCCCGTGCGAACCAACCCTGCCTTATCTTCATTGACGAGATCGACGCGCTCGCGACCGACCGCGGAACTCACCAATCGAAAAGCGAGCGCCAAATGGTCAATCAGTTTCTCGAAGAACTTACCGAACTCAGCGACGACGATCATAACGTCATCGTGATCGGCGCAACCAACCGCATCGACGACATCGATTCAGCGATGCTTCGAACGGGTCGGTTCACCGAGAAGATCGAGGTCCCGCCACCCGATGCTGAGGCGCGAGTTGCGGTCTTCCGTATGCACCTCTCGGCCCCGAGCGAGCAACTAGCCTGGAACGAAATCGTCGAGCAGACCGAGGGGTTCGTTGCCTCAGATATGGAAAGCGTCGCCCAGCGAGCAGCCAGGAAAGCGATGCAGCGCGCCCGCAGTAGCGGAGGGACGACGCAGGCGAACACAAAGGTCACTCAGCAGGATGTTACCGAAGCTATCGGCGAAGTTCAGCAGGGACGAGCCGCAACAGGGTGACGAGTCTATGACACCCTCTTTTCTAAGCCATTGTTCCCGCTATCGGGGTTAGGTAAGCTCGCTGATCCATAACCTTTGAATGGATATCTTCGGTACCATACCATACCCGCTTTCCATTCTCCCACCTGCTTTTGAGTATTCCTACCTCTTCTAGCTGTAGCAAGTATCGAGACAGCTTGAACAACTTTTTTCGTCCAGTGCTGCCCCGGTATTCTGAGTTTATGGCTCCTCGGATCTCTTCCTCGTCTATCACCGGCAACTCACCAGCCTCAAGTGCTCGACGGTAGTAGTATCCAGCTATTGTCAGATACGGCCCCATGATGCTCCGTACCATCTCAATATCTCCTGCATTTTCTTTGAAGAATATTCCCAAAGCCTTCTCAAGGACGGCATGGTCTTTGTCTTCATCTCTCTGAATGGTGATTAGCGAATCGTCCGCTTCAAATGCTCCTTCCCTCCTTCTGAGCAGACCTGCCTGAACTAGATCGTCTATATACGCTCTGTACTTCTCACCGTCACCTCCACTCATTTGATCTAGCTCAGCGTCAGTAATCTTGTCCTCTAAGATCACCTGTGCTAAGACGTCTTGAATAGGGGCATACCGAGTTTCCGGGAATGGTAAGAGAGCTAACTTGTCTGCCGATGCACCAACTACTGCCCTCTGAACCGCGTACTCAACCTCTTCTTCGTGTTCCCTGATTTTTCTCTCAATAGTGGGTCGATTGGGTCGTTCAATGTCCCCACTCTCAGCGTTGACCCTAATCTCTCCGAGAGTAGTTGCAGAGAGGTATCTGACGCCGACGGGGTTTTCTCTTTCTTGATCAAAGATTACTCTCGGGAGTCTTACTATGATCTCGTAGACGTACTCCGAGCCGTCCCGCTCCACAGATCCTAGTCGCGGGAAGGTCCCGATCTTAAATCTGAGTACTCTCTCTGCTTCCCGCCGAGCTTCTTCCTCCGTAATCTCGAATTCATCTGTACTCATGGGTTTCCTCCGTTCCTAGTGCTCTCAGATATCCTCGGGACAATTGCTATGTTGTACGCTGCATCCCATACGGCTTCTAGATTCTCCTTGTCTATGGTGTCTTCGAGTTTCCAGTAGGGGTCAATAACTGCTACTTCGGTATCAGTCTGGCCTATTACGACTATTGAGTGTAGTACACCGCTTCCCTCCTCACCATACCTAAGGAGGTTCCCATCGATCCAGATTATAAGAGGAAGTGTGTCGGCCAATTGTCCCGCAATGAGGTTGCCTAGGTCGCCTGCAGGATTCTCTGCGTGATACAGATCGAACTCTACAGTTGAGATCTGTTCTGCCAGCTCAACTAGTTCGTCGTACTGATCAAGTCGCCACCCTCCGCGACCGATGGTGAGGTAATCCTTAATCTCATCTACTGGCATGGTGTCTGTTCTCCGCCGTATCTCCTTGTCCGGGTATCCATTTTCTAAGTACTGAAGCACTGAGTACAGGCTGTAAATTACGCACTCAGGCTCTTGCTCTGGCTGGTAGAAAGCGGGAACCCTTAGCACGTTGAGGCTGCGACCTCTCAGCGGCTTCCAGGGAGAGATAGACACTATGTTGGCTCTGTTGAAATCCTATTAACCAGACATATTCACGCCTGAAACAGTCGGTCGATGAAAACTACGAACCTACCGAAAGTGTATACTCGTAGAGGTCATTCGGAAGGTATGAAGCCGTCATTTAGA
>Ga0208412_1000407_pt1 | contig 23850 bp, 21 predicted proteins | sample AntDeeMetag02WF4_FD_184758 | JGI IMG/M metagenome (GOLD analysis project Ga0208412, IMG submission 184758) | Saline lake microbial communities from Deep Lake, Antarctica - Antarctic Deep Lake Metagenome 02WF4 (SPAdes) (version 2) | ecosystem: Environmental > Aquatic > Non-marine Saline and... | reverse complement strand
CGAACAAGAGGAAGGCATTGTAATGCCCTCAAGCTCATGGACCTTCACCGCACGGAAACCCGCGAACTGATCGCGAATCCGTGCGGATAGCCTGCGCGCATATCACGATTGCCCGCTCACAGCCGGGCTGTACGTGCGGGTCGATACGCTAATCGGTCGGGTTCGGCGTCGTCCCCGCGGCATGGGCCGGCACCGACCTCGACTGACCGGGATCGGGTCCGTCAGCGAGGACAAAGCACCACCCGCGATCCGGAGAGTCCCGACGCCGTCCGAATTCCCTCGGGCAATCCCGTAACGTCGTCTCGTCAAAAAACACAAAACGCGGTGCCTGCGCCGCATACGTCCCGAAACCGGACTACGCTACTTCGTATCAGGGAGCCCCCCGGCTTTCCGGAGAACGCGGGATGAGAGCGTCGGGCTTTTACATCTTTGTGGTGGCTGCCACGGGTCTGCTTCTTATCGGCGTAGGCACCGTCGCGGCTGACGATATCGACTGCCCACCGAACCCGGGCGACGTCGAGATCGACGGCAACGTCCGCGTGACGGGCTCCTGCCGACTCGATGGAACCGAAGTCGACGGCAACGTCGTACTATTCGCCGGCGGCTCGCTGACAATGCGCAACGCGGCGATCGAGCGCGATCTCAAATCGGCCGATTCGGCATTCAACGTCGATATCAGCGGAAGCGAGATCGACGGGAACGTGGAAGTCGACGATCTCGTCGGCGACGACATCACCATCCGCCGCAGCCTGGTCGGCGGCAACATCAAGGCGCGTAGCAACCGCGCTCTCCTGCGTATCCTGGAGAACAACGTCAACGGGAATGTCCAGGCATTCGACAACACCGGCGGCGTGGAGATCCTGGGCAACCGGATCAATGGCAATCTGCAGTGCCGCGGGAACGTCCCTCCCCCGACGGTGAACAACAACACCGTTGAAGGGAATCGTGAAAATCAATGTGCCAGCGCCGAGGTCCAGCCCGAGCCGGAACCCGCGCCGGAACCCGCGCCGGAACCCGCGCCGGACCCCGCGCCGGACCCCGCGCCGGAACCCGCGCCGGAACCCGCGCCGGACCCCGCGCCGGAACCCGAGCCGACGCCCACGCCGGAACCCGAACCCACACCGGGGACAGCGCCGGACGGCGACGATGCGGGCAACGACCCGAGCACGGATCCAGACGGAAACAATACCGGCGAAGAGAACAACCTCAAGGGCAGTTCGGATCTCGCCCTGCTCTCACTGCTCGGTCTCCTGTTGGTGATCGCCACCCTGCGAAGACGCCCGCGCGGATTCTGATCGCTTCAGCGCGCCGCACGCCCGGACGAGGTTGCCCCTCACCGGGCGTGAACTTCGCGCACACCATCGAAACCTCGAAGTAGGCCGGCTTGCGACCGAAGGGAGCCACCCGGCAGTCGACGTCACGGTTTTGTACACGAGGCCGCCGGCTGTTGCCTTCAGCAAAAGCCGGCCTGATGGCAAGTACCGTTCCGGGTAGACCCTTCTCTGCGGGCGCCGGCAATGCCATCCTGTGGCATATCCGCTCACCGTACCGAAAGCAATCCTTGGTGATGCGCACCCGGGACCGTGAAAAGCCGCCCGCACGCGGATGCTCGTCATCGACCCAAGCCCTCCCTGGATTCGCCGATGGAAGCCGAACTCCTCGAAATACGCCAGCACATGGGGCGTTTCACGCCATTCGACCGGATATCGGACGAGTTGCTGGACTCGGTCGTCGAGCAGATCGAGGTCGCCTACTACCGCGCCGGCAGCGAGATCTTCGAGCTGGACCAGTCTATCCAGCATCTCGGTTATGTCCGCAGCGGCGCGGTGGAACTCTACAGCCGCAGCGGCAGCCTGTATGACCGCCTGGGCGAGGGCGGCATCTTCGGCCATTTCGGTCTTGCCCGGGCCCAACGGGTCCGGTTCTCGGCCAAGGCGCTGGAAGACAGCCTGATCTATTTCCTCCCCAGGAAATCGTTCCGGGCGCTGTGCGAAGCGGACAGCTCCTTCGCCGATTTCGTCGAACTCGGGCGGCCGCGCCTTGAGACGGCGGTCGAAGAGCAACGCAAGAACAACGAGATGATGATCACCCGGATCCGGAAACTGGTGACGCATCCGCCGCTGCGCATCGAGAGCACCGCCTCGGTGCAGGAAGCCGCTCAACGGATTACCGACGCGCACGTAAGCGCCGCCCTGATCGTGGACCGGTCGTCGTTCGATTCGCGATTCAGCTACACGGACCCGCAAGGGGAACCATGGCGGGTACTGGGTATCGTTACGGACAGCGACTTCCGGGTGCGCGTTGTCGCCAGGGGGCTTGCGCCGGACACGCCGGTCGGTGAGATCGCGGGCGACCGCTTCGTGTCGATCCAGTCCGATGAGTCGGTCCAGGAAGCGATGCTCTGCATGCTGCGCAACGGCGTCCATCACCTCCCCGTGATGCATCGCCGCCAACCGATCGGGATCGTCCATCTGTCCAGCATCATCCGCTACGAGACCAAGAGCAGCGTCTATCTGGTGGACAACATCTTCTCCCGTACCGACGTTGCCGGACTCGCCGCGTTGACTCCCGAGGTACAGCGCACCGTGGCGCGGATGCTGGAGGATGACGCCGATTCGCGCATGATCGGCAGCGCGGTGTCGACGATCGGGCGCAGTATCACGAGGCGGCTGCTGGAACTCGCCGAGCAGGAACTCGGTCCACCGCCAGTGCCGTACTGTTTCATGACCATGGGTTCGATGGCCCGCGATGAGCAGAGCATTGTCAGTGATCAGGACAATGCGCTCGTCCTCAGCGACGATTTCGATGCCGCGACCCACGACGAGTATTTTCTCAGCCTGGCGCGGTATGTGAGCGACGGCCTCGCGGCCTGCGGCTACACCTATTGCAAGGGCGACATCATGGCCACCAACCAGCGTTGGCGGCAACCGCTGTCGGTCTGGAAAGACTATTTCCGGAGCTGGATCGATAAGCCGACGCCGGAGGCGCTGCTGCACAGCTCCGTGTTCTTCGATCTCGACACCGTTTTTGGCGAGAATCGGTACGTCGAGGCGCTGCAGGAACTGATCGCGGAGAAAGCGCCACGGAACAAACTGTTCCTGGCCGCGATGGCCCGGAACGCGCTGGGCCGTACCCCCCCGCTGGGTTTCTTCCGTGGTTTCGTCATGGAAAAGGATGGCCAGCAGAACAACACGATCAACCTCAAGCGTCGCGGTCTCGCACCGATGACCGACCTGATCCGGGTCCACGCCCTGGCCTGCGGCTCCCGCGCCCAGAATTCCTTCGCCCGGCTCGACGATATCGGCCAGGCGCAACTGCTCGGCCCGGGCGTGGAGGGCAAGCTGCGGGCCGCCATGGAGTTTCTCGCGATCTCGCGTCTCCGCCATCAGGTGCTCGATCTCGAAGCGGGTCGCAGCCCCGACAACCGGATCGATCCCGACAACGTCCCCGATGCCGAGCGCCACAACCTCAAGGCCGCGTTCCAGGTACTCGACAACGCGCAGAAATTCCTCCGGTTCCGCTATCCGATGCCCGCGCAGGCCGGCTAGATTATGCGCGTGCGCACCCGCTCCACCGATCGCTTTGCGGACTGGGAACGCTACACGGCGTCGCGGGCGCGGGATACGCGATCTCCGGCACTGGCTGATTTTTTCGCGGGCGGGCTTCCCGCCGCCAACACCCCCATCAGCGAAGTCCCTCTACTGGCGCTCGACATCGAGACGACGGGTCTGGATCCGCGCACGGACGCGATCGTGAGCGTCGGGCTGGTCCCGTTCGACAGCCGCCGGATCCACCTGGCTGAGCGCCGTTACTGGCTCGTGCAGCCCGAGTGTGCGTTGAACAGCCGCTCGGTGACGCTGCACCACATCACGCACGCCGATCTCGAGAATGCCCCCGCTTTCGCCGCGATCCTCCCGGAGCTGCTCCGCTCCATGAGCGGGCGCATAGCCGTCGTCCACTACCGCACGATCGAACGGTCGTTCCTCGACACCGCCGTGACGCGATCCCTGAACGAATCGTTCCAGTTCCCGACTATCGATACCATGGAGATCGAGGCCCGACGTTACCGCTTCAGTCTGTGGTCGCGCTGGCGCCGCTGGCTGGGCCAGACACCGGTCTCCATACGCCTGCACGACAGCCGCGCCCGGTATAACCTGCCGCACTACCAGTCCCATCACGCGCTGATCGACGCCCTGGCCACGGCGGAACTGTTTCAGGCACAGCTCGCAACGCATTTCCGCCCCGAAACCCCCTTGCGCCGCTTCTGCCGATAGCCGCCCCCTGACAGAACGGAGTCGGGCTGCCCACCGCGGGGCCGCCTGCACCGTAGACCCAGCCCCGTTCCAGCCACATGAGGGCGAACGATATGCGAACGAGCGCGAATGTCGGCTAAAGCCGGACAGTGGACAGGCCCGCACGGAACCTCCATCCTTGGCCCGCCCATGATTCGGGCCGAAAGCAAAAAATAATGCTTGCAGTAGTCGACAAGGGGATGAATATGTTCAAAAAAATCATGGTTCCGGTCGATCTCGCGCACAAGGACGCGATCGAACCGGCGTTGACGGCGGCGGCCGATCTCGCCCGTCACTACGGTGCCGAAGTCTGCTACATCGGTGTCACCGCGACGACGCCGGGTTCCGTGGCACGGACTCCGGAAGAATATCAGCAGAAACTCGACGCATTTGCCCAGGAGCACAGCGACCAACAACATGGGCAGACCGTATCCGCCCATGCGATCACGTCACCGGATCCGGTGGTCGATCTCAACGACGTGCTGGTCAAGGCGATCAAGGACACGGGCTCGGACCTGGTCGTGATGGCGACCCACCTGCCACGACATCTTGACGCGGTAATCCCGGCTCACGGCGGCGAAATCGCGACCCACACCGACGTATCGGTATTCCTCGTGCGGCCACCCGCCGGCAAGCGCTGAGGGCGATCGATCCGGCAAAAGAACACAAATGCATTGCAGCCAATGGGAAATAAACCATGACTGAACAATCCAATAGTGGAAACAATCCGGGGCCGAGTGAGGAGAAGGTCGGCGTACCCGCTCCCGAAGGCCCCGCGAACCTGATCGACACGGATTACACGATCGGGCAGGACAACATCGCCACCCGCAAGTACGGGATCGACTTCGATCTTCACGGCAAGGTCTTCGGCATATCCGCCCTCGTCATCGTGCTCTTCGTGCTGATCACGCTCGCCATCCCGGAAACGGTCGAGCCGATGTTCAACGGGATCCGGGTATGGATGACCGATAAATTCGCGTGGTTCTTCCTGGCTGCCGCGAACGTCTTCGTCATCCTGGCCCTGGTGCTGATTTTCACGCCCCTTGCGCGAGTTCGACTCGGGGGACAGCACGCGACGCCGGACTTCAGCACGACCGGCTGGTTCGCCATGCTCTTTGCCGCCGGCATGGGCATCGGTCTGATGTTCTACGGCGTGTCGGAGCCGCTGACCCATTACGGCACCGCGATGGGCGGAACCTCGATGGAGGGCGGCGTGCGCACCGATTGGGCGCCGCTCGGCGCCGCCGAGGGGGATCAGGCGGCCGCGAGGCAACTCGGCTTTGCCGCGACGATTTACCACTGGGGTCTGCACCCGTGGGCGATCTATGCGGTGGTCGCGCTGGCACTGGCCCTGTTCTCTTTCAACAAGGGGCTGCCGCTGACGATGCGCTCGATCTTCTACCCGATCCTCGGAGAGAACGTCTGGCGCTGGCCGGGCGACGTGATCGACATCCTCGCGGTATTCGCCACACTGTTCGGGCTGGTCACTTCCCTGGGGATCGGCGCCAACCAGGCGTCTGCCGGGCTTGATTTCCTGTTCGGAATTCCATCGACCGATGTCACGATGGTGCTGTTGATCATCGGGATCACGCTCGTGGCACTCACGTCCGTCCTGCTCGGTGTCGACAAAGGCGTCCAGCGGCTGTCTCAGCTCAATATGGGTCTGGCGGGTCTGCTCTTGTTGTTCGTCATCATTGCCGGGCCGACCATGCTGATCTTCACCGGCTTCTTCAAGAACCTGTGGAGCTACGCCGCCGAACTGCCTGCATTCATGAACCCGTTCAGTCGTGAAGACGTGAACTTCATGGGCGGCTGGACCGCGTTCTACTGGGCGTGGTGGATTTCCTGGTCGCCGTTCGTCGGCATGTTCATCGCCCGTGTCAGCCGCGGCCGCACGGTCCGCGAGTTCCTGATCGCCGTACTGCTCGTGCCGACGGTCATCTCGGTCCTGTGGATGACCGCGCTCGGCGGCACGGCCATCAATCAGGTGGTCGACAAGGGCATCACCAGCGTCCAGGACGCCGCGCTCGAGCTGCAGCTGTTCGAGATGCTCTCGCAGATGCCGCTGACGATGATCACCTCGTTCGTCGGCATCGTGCTGGTGGTCGTGTTCTTCATCACTTCGTCCGACTCGGGCTCGCTCGTGATCGACTCGATCACCTCCGGCGGCAAGGTGGATGCGCCCACTTCCCAGCGTATTTTCTGGGTACTGATCGAGGGCGCGCTGGCCATCGCACTACTCCTCGGTGGCGGTCTGGCGGCACTGCAGGCAATGGCGATCTCGACCGGATTGCCGTTCACTATCGTGCTGCTGTTCGCCTGCTATACCATCGTCAAGGGACTGATCGACGAACCCAAGGGCTGACCGCCCCCGGGTTCAACGTGAAAAAGGGCGGCCCCGTACGGGGTCGCCCTTTTTTTGGTTTATCGGAAATGGAACGGGCAAGGCCCTGCGCGCGCCGACTTGCTCCCACAGGCGCCGGCACACTGCCGAGTGTTTGTCTTGGGTGCAGGGGCGAGAGTTCGGCCTACGCTCGTCACTCGCCGGGTCCGCGGTGTAAGCGGAGTTCCGGCATCGCATGGCACGATAAGTTCGTAACCCTGCTGGCGACTGCTCGCACTGACTCGCACGCGCGCGGTGTGATGCACACGGCACTCGCGCGTAAAACGATCAAACGGGAGAGGTCATGCACAACCGCGGTGAATACGACTACATCATCGTCGGCGGCGGCGCCGCCGGGTGTGTGCTGGCCAACCGGCTGTCCGCCGATCCGGACGTATCCGTATTGCTGCTGGAGGCGGGTAACGATGAGCGCTGGATCTGGACCCGGATCCCGGTAGGTTATCTCTACTGCATCAACAACCCGCGCACCGACTGGTGCTACCGGACGGAGCCGGAACCCGGACTCAACGGGCGTTCGATCGTGTATGCGCGGGGCAAGGGCCTCGGTGGCAGCACGCTGATCAACGCGATGCTCTGTCTGCGGGGTCAGGCGCGCGATTACGACGAGTGGGCCCGCGTGACGAGCGATCCCGCCTGGCGCTGGGAGAATGTCCTGCCGGTCTTCCGCGGGATGGAGGACCACTGGAACGGATCATCGGAGATGCACGGCGCCGGCGGCGAGTGGCGCGTGGAGCGCCAGCGACTGAGCTGGACCATCCTCGACCGCTTCGCGGAGGCCGCCACCGAGGCCGGTATCCCGGCGACCGGGGATTTCAACACCGGCGACAACACGGGCGTGAGCCGTTTCGAGGTCAACCAGAAACGCGGGACCCGCTGGAGTTCGATGCGCGGATTCCTGGATCCGATCCGCCATCGTTCCAACCTGACGATCATCACCGGCGCGCTCACCGATCGCCTCCATCTGGAGGGGCGCCGCGCCAGGGGCGTCGAATTCCAGTGCGACGGTGAGCGCTGCAGTGCCCGCAGCCGGATCGAGACGGTGCTGTCGGCGGGAGCGATCGGCTCACCGGCCATCCTGCAGCGATCCGGCGTGGGCGACGAGGCGCTGCTGCGCGCGCGGGGGATCCCCGTCACACTGAACGTTCCCGATGTCGGCGCGAACCTGCAGGATCATCTGCAACTGCGCTGCATCTATCGGGTCCAGGGCGTCACCACGCTGAACCAGCAGATGAAGAGCCTGCCCGCCAAAGCGAAGATGGCGCTGGACTACGCCCTGTTTCGCCGCGGGCCACTGAGCATGGCGCCGAGCCAGCTCGGCCTGTTCGCCCGTTCGGGAGACGATGCCCAGACCCCCGACCTCGAATACCACGTCCAGCCCCTGTCACTGGACCAATTCGGCGATCCACTGCACCCGTTTCCAGCGTTTACCGCCAGCGTCGCGGACATCCGCCCGGAATCACGCGGCAGTGTCACGATCTCCGACCGGGAGCCGGAGAGCGCACCGCGCATCGCACCGTGTTATCTCAGCACCGATGGCGATCGCCGCAAAGCGGCCCGGGCGATCCGCCTGACCCGTCGCATCATCGGGCAACCGTCGCTGGCACCCTACAGGCCGGAGGAATACCTGCCCGGCCCCGGCTGCCAGACGGATGAGGAACTGGCCCACGCCGCGGGGGATATCGGCACCACCATCTTTCATCCGGTGGGCACCTGCCGCATGGGCGCCGACGACGACCGGCATGCGGTCACCGACAGTCAACTGCGTGTCCGCGGCCTCGATGGACTGCGCGTGGTCGACGCCTCGATTATGCCGACGATCACCTCGGGCAACACCTGCACGCCGACCGTAATGATCGCGGAACGCGGTGCGGCCATGATCCGCCAGAGCCGGAAACGCGGATTCGGACCATCCGGCTGACCTGAACGAGGCGTGGACTCGAGAACGGCGCCGTACGAGCGCCCGCTCCGTGCCTCCGCGGGCGGCATCAATCCGTCGCGGTGGAAGCAACCTCACTTTCATGCGCGGCGAGGCGTTCGCGCGAAAGTTCCGCGACGTTCCCGGAGAACACCTCCGGATGGCGGAGCACGGCATGCTCCCACGCGTAATCGATCAGGCCGGCATCAGCCAGCGCGGCCAGTTCGACGGGCATGTCGCCCTTCGTGGCGAAGTGCTCGGCGGCCCTGATCAGGCCGCGGCGGCGGATCGTCTGACGCAGCCCGGTCGCCGATCGGCCGAGCACGTACTCATAGGCGGACAGGGACTCCCACAACTCCCGCGCAAGCGCATCGTTCTCATCCGTCTTGCCGACGTGATCGTCGGCACTCAACTCGATCCAGCGCTGACGAGCCTGCAGGGCAAGGTCATCGCGGCTGCGATCACTCGCGTTGCGTTCGAAGATCCGACATTCCTTCGGTGTCGCGAGTCGCTGCACCCGCGCATCGCATTGCACATCCATCATCAACTCCCGGCATCAGTGGCCGCGACCAGTATGAACCGATCTGCCGCCCAATGCTCCGGAATTACGCACCAGTACCGGAATATACGGTCCAGGGGCTGCGAGTCTGGATCACGGCCGCCGGGATCGTCGCGCCGATGCTGCCCGTATACGTTCCGCCGGCACGAGGATTTCCGGGGTGCATGCGGCGCTATTCGGGGATCGCCACATGCGCCCCCGCTTCGCGCGGAACCAGGCCCCGCAGGCGCGGATCGTGGACCCACTCGATCTCCTCGTCATAGGGCTGGAAACCGAAATGCCGGTACACCGCCACCGCCCGCGGATGGTCCTCCGTGCAGGTATGCAGCCAGATCCGATCGATTCCCGGCCGCGCGGCCTGATGCAGCAGCGTGCGCAGGAGAAAACCACCCAGTCCGCCGCCGATCCGATCCGGCAGCAGCCCGAAATACTCGATTTTGACTTCACCCGGTTTTGACCGGTCAAACTCGCCCAGACCGGCGACCTCGCCGTCGACCCACAGGCGCCAGATTTCGTAGTCATCCGAGCGGATCGAGCGCGCAATCGCGTCGCGTTCGGCATTCAGGCGCCCGTACCACAGCCACTGATCGCCGACGCGATGAAACAGTTCGAGGTATTCATCGAGGTCCGGGGCGAACCAGCGCTCTGCCGTCACCCCCGGGCGCGGCGGCACCGGCTGCGGTAGCGGGCCCGGAGACCGCATCTCGAGGTACGTGACGACCGACCGGAAACGGCCGGTCGATCGGTCCATCTCGCGTTCATTTTCAGGGGCAGTCATGGATCCTCCCGGCGTCGATGCGGGGCAATATACCCGTTTCCTCTCGCACTGTTCCAGGCCCGCGCGCGATATAGCGCCCCGGCGATACCAGTATGCAAAATCGGTCTTGCTGCCCGGGCTCTTATAACCTTTTCAACTCCCTATCATTGCAGGCGTTCTTGAGCCCGCATCCGCGGTCGGAGTTTTCGATGTCTCGATCATTGCTGATCAGCACGCTGGTGCTGCTTTTGGCCATCCCGCTCGGCGCGCAGGCGCACGATCTGTCGCCGCTGGTCTCGACCGACTGGCTGGCCGAGCACCGCGACGGTGACGGTCTCGTGGTACTCGACATCCGCAACGCCATCGACGGTGGCGACCGCCGGACGTTCGAGCAGAGCCATATCCCCGGCGCCGTATACAGCAGCTATACCGAAGCAGGCTGGCGGCAGAAGGAAGGCGCCGTGCCGGGAAAGCTGCCGCCGGTGGAGGATCTCGAGCACCTGATCGGTTCGCTCGGCATCGGCAATGACACCGATGTGGTCATCGTCCCGGCCGGCGTCGGGTCCACCGATTTCGGCAGCGCCGCCCGCGTGTACTGGACCTTCAAGGTGCTCGGCCACGACGACGTCGCCATCCTCAATGGCGGTCATAAGGCGTGGATCGAAGCCGGCAACGAAGTCGAGAGCGGCTGGAACGAGCCGACGAGCGCGGAATTCGATGCCGATTTCCGGCCCGAACTGATCGCCGATACCGACGAGGTTCAGCAGGCCCGCGATGCCGGCGTGCAGCTCGTGGACAATCGTCCGGCCAAACAGTACGAGGGCGAAGACAAACACCCGGCGGCACGGGCGGCCGGCACGATTCCGAATTCCATCAACCTGCAGCAGGGGCAGCTCGTGCAGGACGGCACGGCGTTCGTGGTTGACCGCGAGAAGCTCCAGGCGCTGATGGACCAGGCCGGCGTCAGCGGCGACGGCGAGACGATCACGTTCTGCAACACCGGCCACTGGGCGGCGACCGGCTGGTTCACGTTGAGCGAACTCGCCGGTCTGGATAACGTGGCCATGTACGACGGCTCCATGACCGAATGGTCGCAGGACGAGAACCGTCCGCTGCAGACCGCGAGCAGCGGCCTCGGGGCCGTCTACGAGTGGCTGTTCGACTGATCACGGCAACCGGGTAATGGCAACCACGACCGAAGCAATGGGCCGCGGCTCCGCGGCGGCGGTGGAACCGCGCCGGGTAGACCGCTTCGTGGTCACGACGGCCCTGACCGCCGCCGCGGTGCTGGCCGCGCTGATCGCGCTGGAAACGGCGCCCTTCCTGGTCGGCCTGTTCTTCGTTGGCGGCGCCCTCGGTATCGGGCTGTATCACGGCGCCTTCGGTTTTACTGGCGGCTGGCGGCGCTTCGTCGTCCACGGGCGCGGATCCGCCCTGCGCGCACAGCTCGCCCTGCTGGCACTGGCGACACTGCTGATCGTGCCGGTCCTCGCCTTCTACGGCGATGCCGGACTGACGGGTGCGCTGGCACCGGTCGGACTATCCCTGCTGGTCGGCGCATTCCTGTTCGGCTTCGGTATGCAGCTCGGCGGCGGTTGCGGCTCCGGTACCCTGTTTACCGTCGGCGCGGGCAATATCCGCATGATGCTGACCCTGCTCTTCTTCGTGGCCGGCAGCGTGCTCGGGACGCTGCATCTGCCGTGGTGGCTCGAACGGCCCGGGTTCGATCCCGTGAGTCTCGCCGGCGGGCTCGGCGCCGGCGGGGCGATCGCGCTGACCCTCGCGCTCTGCGCGGGACTCGCCTGGTGGGTGACGCGGACCGAGCGCCACCGCCATGGAGATGTCGAACGGCGCCTGCTGGCGGGTCCGAGCGGCGGCGTACTCGGCAGCCTGTTCAAGGGCCCCTGGCCGCTGATCTGGGCGGTGATCGTACTGGCCGTCGGCAATCTGGCGGTTCTGCTGCTGGCCGGCCACCCGTGGGGCATCACCTTTGCCTTCGGGCTCTGGGGTGCGAAGCTCCTGCAGGCCGTCGGCGTCGATATGAGCCAGTTCGAGTTCTGGACCTGGGACTACCCGGCCATGGCGCTCGCCGACAGCGTGCTCGTGAACGTGACCTCGGTGACCAATTTCGGCCTGCTGGTCGGCGCGATGCTGGCGGCCGGACTCGCCGGGCGCTTCAACCGGGCCAGCCAGGCGCGAATCCCGCCGCGCTCGCTGCTGGCCGCCGCGATCGGCGGTCTCGCGATGGGCTACGGCGCTCGTCTGGCGTTCGGCTGCAATATCGGCGCGATGTTCTCCGGGATCGCCTCCGCCAGCCTGCATGGCTGGATCTGGTTCGCCGCCGCCTGGGTGGGCTCGCTGATCGCCATCCGGCTGCGCCCCCGCTTTTCACTGTCGAACGACTGACATGAGCGGTAACCGTCCCTACAGCCGCGCGCGCCTGGCGATCACCCTGGTGGTGATCGGCGGTTTCATACTGGCCGACCATATCGGCAGCCCCACCTTCCGGAGCAACATGGGTGAAGGCGGGCTCGAGACCACACTCTCCCAGCGCGAGAGCCGGGCCGCTGCATGCGCGCCCTGTGGGGCGCCGTGCCCATCCGAAAAGGACCGATAGACAGGCCGAACCCGCGCGGATACCGGCAATGCCGGCCGATCGCGCCGACGAGCGGATGTGACGTACCACACACGCTGACCCTTCCTGGGGTTTCCCCCGATATACCTCAGCGCACTCAACGAGTTAGCGTACACTTTGCCATCGGGGTGTGGACACCTCCCTGCCGGAGCGCCCCGCCACGCGTTTGGCCTATCACTCCCGCTCGTGCAAACGTGGCGACAACGCCTGATCGCCAGGTAGGGCGCGCCGCGTCAACACAAGGTGACTGCCGACTTGAGTGGAGCCGCACAGAACGAGCATCCGATCCGGCTGCTGATCGCGGCCGACCAGGCCCCCGTCCGCGCCGGCATCCGCCGACGTCTCGACACCATCGAGGGCATCGAGGTCGTGGCGGAAGCGCATGATGGAGAAGAAACGCTGGGCCTGCTCTCCGGGATCCCGGCCGACGTCGCGTTGATCGATGCGACGTTGTCGCAGCCGGATGGCCGCGACACGATCCGGTATGTCGCCGAACACGCCCCCTCGCTCCGCACCGTCGCGTTCTCACTGGAGCGCCCGGCGCGGGATTACATCCTGCGCGCACTCCAGAACGGCGCATGCGGATTCCTGATGCGGGACGCCGGCCCGTCAGAGCTGTCGGTGGCGATCCGCGCGGCTGTCCGCGGGGATTGTTTCCTTTGTCCCTCGATCGCCCGCGAGGTCATCAGCGTCTATGTGAATCACCAGGAGGCGAATCCGGAGTCCGGCCACCGCCTGACCCCGCGGCAGCGGGAAGTACTGGAGCTCGTGGCCGCGGGATACACGACAAAAGAGATCGCGCAGACGCTCGACCTGACCGTGAAAACCATCGAGAGTCATCGGGCCGCCATCATGCGCCGCCTGGACGTACGTCGCCTGGCGGATCTCCTTCGCGAAGCCACCCAGCTCGGACTGCTGCCCGGTAACGACTGACGCCACGCCGGTGCAGCAGGAGCGGCGTTATTGCAGCGACTTGTCCGCTTCGACGGCGACCTCCTCGGCGTCGATGGAGCGGCCTTTTTCGCGCGAAAACCGAAACCGGCCGACGATCCGCACACGCTCGCCAACCAGCGAATTGACCGCGCTGTCCGGGTGCACGGCGACGCGATTCAGATCTTCGTCCTCGAGCCAGTAATGCTCCGGATCCGGATGGGTACGAACATTGCCGGCCGTGCTGACCCGTTCACCGTCGTACTGTTCGGAGAAGCGGGCCAGATCCGCCAGTTCCAGACGGGTTGGCGTGGGCTCACCCTGGCAGCCCACGAGAACAGACAGACACGCGGCAAGCGCCACGCCGACTGGAGAAACCGTACACGCCGGTCGGCCTGATCCCGCCGACAGGAAACGCTTCCACAGTGTCCAGGCGATACGCATCGGAATCCTCCGGCGGTCAGGGCGGCCAACATCCCGTTGAGACTATCACTCCCCGCCGCTCCACACTGACTGAGGGCCATTGCCCCGGATCAGCCCGGCATAGCCCGGACGCCGGGTTTACAATCGGAACATCCGGTCGGCGCCCACGCGGCGCAATCCGATACCGGCCAATGGCATGCCCCGACGGAGAAAATCATGAAATCCGGAACACGAACGACGAATGGACGCGGGCGACTGTACGACGACATCCTGGAGACGGTCGGCAATACACCCTGTGTCCGGATCAACAACCTCGCCCCGGATCACGTCACCCTCTACGTGAAGGCGGAATTCTTCAATCCAGCCGGCTCGGTCAAAGACCGCCTGGCCCTGAACATCATCGAGGCGGCCGAGCGCGACGGGAGTCTCAAACCGGGACAGACGGTGGTCGAGGCAACAAGCGGCAACACCGGGATCGGGTTGGCCATGGTCTGCGCGGCGAAGGGATATCCACTGGTCGTCACCATGGCCGAGAGCTTCTCGATCGAGCGCCGCCGCCTGATGCGCTTCCTCGGCGCGAAGGTCGTGCTGACGCCGCGCGAACTCAAGGGTTTCGGCATGTACGAAAAGGCACGCGAACTGGCGGAGACGCACGGCTGGTTCCTCGCCCATCAGTTCGAGAGCGAGGCGAACGCCGACATCCATGAGGCTACCACCGGCCGCGAGATCCTCGCCGACTTCGATGGCCAACGGCTGGACTACTTCGTCACCGGCTACGGCACCGGCGGCACGATCGCCGGCGTCGGCCGCGCTTTGCGGCGCGAACGCCCGGACGTCAAACTGATCCTCAGCGAACCGACCAGCGCCCAACTGGTCGCCAGCGGCACGCCGCAGGAACGCACCGCAGAGAATGAGCCCGCGGCCGGCCACCCGGCCTTCGAGCCGCACCCCATCCAGGGCTGGACGCCGGACTTCATCCCGTGGGTGCTCCAGGAGGCGCTCGACCATTCCTACGTCGATGAACTGATCCCGGTTGCCGGTCCGGATGGCATCGCATGGTCACGCAAACTGGCCCAGCACGAAGGCATCTTCACCGGCGTTTCGGGCGGTGCGACGATCGCGGTGGCGATGGAGCTTGCCGAACGGGCACCGGCCGGTTCCGTGATCCTGGCCATGCTGCCGGATACCGGGGAACGCTATCTGTCCACGCCACTGTTCGAGGACATCGGCGCCGAGATGGATGCCAGTGAGATCGAGGTCATGGAATCGACCCCGGGCTTCCAGATGCCGCGCTGAAGCGAGCGGCGGGCGAGGTAATGTAACTGCGCTCATCGAGCGATGACGACCTGCTCGCCGGCAACCAGTCCACTCATGACCTCGACGCGGCCATCGGGCGTTGTTTCGCCGGTCCGGATGTGACGGCGAACCGCCCCCCGATCGGTCACCACGTGCACAAACTCGAGCTGGCCCACGCGCTCGATCGCCGCCGCCGGCACCTCGATCCGTTGCTCCGAACCGGTCACGATGATCAGCCGTCCGAACATGCCGGGATAGAGATTGGCATGCCGTGGCAGTCCCGTCCGGACGATGAACGTCCTCGAGCCGGGGTCCGCGGAGGGCACGATTTCATCGATCTTCACCGCCAGGCTCGTGTCGATGGCATCGATCCGCGCAGTCAGCGACTGACCGCGCTCCAGCCGGGCCGCGATGGATTCGCGGACATGCGCGTCCAGTTGCAGACTCTCCGGATCGTAGATCCGTAGCAGCGGCATACCCGGCCGCGCGGTATCACCCGGTTCGGCGAGGCGATCGATTACGCGGCCGGTCATGGGAGCCCGGATGGTCGCGTGACTGAGTGCGGTCCGTGCTTCCTCGACCGCATCGCGCGCCCGCTCCAGTTCAGCCTGCGCCGCATCCCGGTCCGCTTCGGCCCGATCGAGATCGGAGCGTGAAACCACGTCCCGTCCATAGAGTTCCTGGATACGCTGATAATGGCGTTCCGCCTCATTAAGCCGGGCCTGCGCCGCGGCCGCGCGGTCACGCATCTGACGCAGCCGCGACTCGAGATCGCGTTCGTCCAGCTCCACCAGCACGGTCCCTTCGTCCACTGTGTCACCCGCCCGTACGTGAACCGCGGTGATCCGTGCGGTAATCCGGGGCGATAGCACCGCCTCGCGCTGCGCTTCCACGGTCCCGGGCGCGTTGGCCTGCACTTTCGTGCGCACGGACTCCACGGCTACCACCGCGCCTTCGATGGGGGCCGGTTCGACCGCCACCGTTTCGGGGTCGATGGTCGGCGAGAACGTACCGGCCAGAAGGGCCATGACGATGCCAAGGACGCCAAGCGCGAGCACGGCGCCACCAAGGCGGAAAACGGATTGCCTGTTCATGACTCTACCTCCGCGCCCGTTGCCGGTTGCGACGCTTCGTTGCGGCCATAGACCAGGAAGTACACGAGCGGCACCACAACCAGCGTGAACACGGTGGAAGCGACGATGCCGAAGATGATTGCCCAGGCGAGCCCCGAGAAGATCGGGTCCAGCGTGATGACGAGGTTGCCGAGCAGCGTCGTCGCGGCCGTGAGCAGTACCGGGCGCATGCGGACGGCCCCGGCCTGGACGAGTGCCTCGCGCAGTTCAAGACCCTGATCGCGCGACAGTTGTATGAATTCTACGAGCACGAGTGCATTGCGGACCACGATGCCGGCAAGAGCAATCATCCCGATCATCGCCGTTGCGGTGAAAAAGACCGGATCACCGAACCCGTCGATACTGCGGTCCCCGAGCTGATTCAACAGCCAGAACCCTGGCATGATCCCGATCATCGAGAGCGGAATCGAGAGCAGGATGATCCCCGACAGCGCCGCGATCCCGGTCTGCAGATAAATAACCAGGAAGATCCCGAGCACGGCCACACCAAACGCGATTCCCAGGTCACGGAACACGCGCAGGGTGATAAACCATTCGCCCTCACCCGTCCATTCCGCACGCACCTCCGGCGGCAGATCCCATCCGGCCCCCCCCCCGGGATTCAGGTATGTACGCGCGTCGACCGGGCGGTTGTCGTTTCCAGCTGCCACTCCCTGGTCGGCGACAAGATCCTGGATCACCTCGGCGGGTGGGCGGCCGGCTACTTCCGCGAATACATAAGCAACCCGGTCAAGATCCTTGTGCCGGATGGTCTGTTCGCGGACCGTACGCACAAAATGACCGAGTTCGCCCAGTCGGACCAGCGGCGTCGGCGCGTCGCGCAGACCGCCATTCTCGCGCTGCTGGACGATCCCCGCGCGGCCCTTGATATACAGTGCGGTCAGGTCGTCGGGGCCGCCCCGCCGTTCAACGGGCAGGCGCAGCTCGATCGGCAACGGGTCAGCCTCGGTCGGAATCTGCAGGTAGCCGGCGTTCATGCCACCGGTCCCGAGACGCAGGGTGCGTGCGATATCGGCAGTCGATATACCCGACAGCGCGGCTTTCTCCTTGTCGGTCCTGAAACGAAAGCGGGTCTGTTCCGCTGCCGCGGAGGTGTCTACATCGACGACCCCGGGCTCCAATCGCATCCGTGCGGCGAGGCGCTCCGCCCCTTCGAGCAGGCGCTCATGGGGTGTCCCGGCCTCGCCCCTGATTTCCGCCGTGACCGTGGCGACGACAGGCGGACCGGGCGGGACCTCGACCAACTTGACGGCGACGCCGTGGCGATCGGCGATGGCCTGCAGATCGCGCCGGATCCTCAACAGAAGCTGGTGCGACTGTTGTGACCGACGCGCCCGGTGCGCAAGAGTGACGCGCAGATCGGCCTGGTGCGGCTCCTCGCGCAGGTAGTACTGACGGATCATCCCGTTGAAGTCCATTGGCGACGCCGTGCCGACATAACCGGTGAAATCCCGGACCTCGGCTACGGTGCGCAGATAACCGGCGAATGCCCGCGTGACCGCGTCGGTCCGCTCCAGCGTCGTCCCCTCAGGCATATCGACAACGATCTGGAACTCGTCCTTGTTGTCGTACGGCAGGAGTTTCAGCGGGACCATACGGAATGCCGGCAGGGCAACCGCGATAATGAAAAGCAGCACCACCAGGCCGAGCACGCCCCAGACGCGGCGCCGTTTCGCCAGGACCCAGCGCAGTATCGGCGCATAGAAACGATACACACCTGTTTTTCGGACATCATAGCCTCCCGCCTGCGGCTCATGGCGTAGCAGGTGGTACGCCAGCCACGGCGTCACCAGGAATGTGACGCCAGTGCTCACGATCACGGTCACCGGCACATTGAACGCCATCGGCGCCATGTACGGCCCCATCATGCCCGTAATGAAGAACATCGGCGCGAACGCGACAACGATCGCTATGGTCGACATGATCAGGGCACCGCGGATTTCCACCATCGCGGCAGCGACGGAGTCGCGCGCCCGGTGCAGTCCCATCCGGAACCAGCGCTCGATGTTGTCCACGCCGGTAATCGGATCGTCGACCAGCAACCCGAGCGCAAGAATGAGCGCGAACAGCGTGACCCGGTTAATCGTGTAACCGGTCAGGTAATCGAGAAGCAGCGTGACCCCGTAGCAAACCGGTATGGCCAGGCCAACAACCAATGCCGCACGCCAGCCGATGAACACCGCCAGGAAGATGACTACGGTCAGTACGGCGATACCGAGACTGGAAATAAGCTGGCCGACTTTGTCGTCCGCGGTACGCCCATAGTCCCGGATGATTCGATAGTGAACCCCCTCGGGGAACAGTTCCCGCTCAAACGCTTCCAGCCGGTTCTTGATGTCTTCCGAAACCCGAACGGCGTTCGTACCGTGTTTTTTTGCGACCGCAAGCGTGACCGCCGGATATGTACCCGGCTCCGCCCCACGGTCCGAGGCGGGGCCGAAGCCGATCCAGGAATAATTCTCCGGTTCCGATGGCCCATCGAATACCCGTGCCACATCTCCCAGATACACCGGCACGCCATCGACGACGTTGACGACCAGCTTCCGGAGCTCTCGCGCGTTCTCGATGAACAGCCCACCTTCGACGATGGCGGCGCGATCCAGCTCTACCACCGAACCGGACTCGATCTGTTCGTTGGAGACGCCGATCGCTTCGGCGACTTCCAGCGGAGCAGTACGCCGTGCCGCGAGCGCCTCGGGATCGAATTCGACACGTATCCGCCGCGGCCGCCCGCCGGTCACGGTGATCCGGTTGGTGTCATCGACCGACTGCAGGCGCTGATCGATTTCCTCGGCCAGACGCCGCAGACCATGATCGTCCACCTGTGCCCGATCCTGGCTCCAGAGGACCGCCAGGACGATCGGGACATCATCGATGTCGACCGGTTTGACGACCCAGGACTCAACAGCTGCCGGAACACTGTCGGTATTCGAGCGAACCTTGTCGTAGATCTTGACCAGAGACCGCTCACGGTCCTCCCCGACGTAGAAGCGGACCGTCACTACCGCACGCCCGGAACCGGAATTCGAATAGACATACTCGACACCGTCGATCTGGTGCAGCAGTTTTTCCAGTGGCGTGGCGACCTGGCGCTCGATCTGTTCAGCGCTCAGTCCGGGTGCACGTACATGCACGTCGGCAACCGGCACGACGATTTGCGGTTCCTCTTCACGGGGAGTCAACGCCAGCGCCACGATACCGGCAAGAATCGCGAACAGGGCGAGCAGCGGCGGGAGAGGGTTGGTCACAAGCCGGGCGATTACGCCAGCCATACCGCCGCGAGAGGTCGCCGCGGCGTTCATGGCCCTGACCCAATTGCAGTGATGACCGTCGGGCTGTGCCGACCAGCGCAGCTGGTTCCGCGCTCACCGGTGCGAGCATCGATACGTATTTTGGCTGCCATGCAACGATGCCTTTGTCCCGCTCAGTAAAGCGGGAAGATGACATAACACGCGGTCGCGGGAATCTTACAACAGAGTTTTCCAAACTAACGGAATCGCGCCATGGCCGGCTTGATCAGGATCAAATACGGGACCGGGAGCGGGCAGACAGGGGCGGATCGTTAAAGATCGTCACGCTGATCCAGCGATTGCTGTGGCACTTTCCGAAGCCGGCCCGGATCGTATCCCAGGGCTTCGACGCGTGTAACCAGTTCACGATACGCTTGATCGTCGATACTCGGCGTACGCGCCATGATCCAGACCCAGTCGCGTTTGGAGCGGGCGACGATGGTCGTGCGGTAACCGGGGCTCACATAACTGATCGTGTTTTCCAGCCGGAGCGGCCAGAACGGCTGCATCGCCCAGACCGCGTTGTTCGTATCGGGTTGCACGAATCCCGTCATCTCCATGCGTTCGGGCTCGCCATCAAAACCGCCATCACGATAGGTGAACACGGTCCGGATCCGATCGCGCGCTGTGCGTTCGTAGCACTCCACGGAATTCCAGGCGTTGCGGGTCGCATCGGGCGGGATATGCGCGATGACGAACCATGTACCGACGAAGCGGTCGAGATCGACCCGGTCGGCGCGCGGGAAATCATCGGGCGGCATGACGCTGCAACCGCCGAGCACAGCCGCGATCAGGATCGCGGCGAAATACCGGATGGGATTCTTCATGGTGCCTGCCTGTCACTGGATAATCTCCGGTTCGCCGCCGGAACGCGCCGGGATTCAGACGGGTATCCCTCCCGAACCCGATCCTGATCACGAAATATCGATCCCGCCTGTCCGTTCGAGCCTATACTCCAGTACGGACCGGTACGGGCCGGCAACGCCGGTCTACCGGTTTTCCGGAGACCCCAACCATGACCATCCATTCCCTGGTCAGGCTCGACGGCACGGGGGGCGCCGTCCCGCAATCTGATCTCGAGCAGTTCAAGTCCGATTTTCACGGCCGGATCATCGACCCCGACGATCCGGAATATGACGCGGCACGCGCCGTATGGAATGCGACCATCGACCGACGCCCGGGCGTTATCGCCCGATGCAGCGGTCCGGCCGACGTCATCAGGGCCGTCCGCTTCGCAGGCCGACACGGCATCCTTACCGCCGTGCGTGCGGGCGCGCACAATATCGCGGGCAATGCCGTATGCGACGGTGGGCTCGTGATCGACCTGTCCGCCATGCGCGGTATCCGCGTCGATCCCGGACAGCACACGGTACGCATCGAGGCCGGCGCGACCCTGGCGGATGTCGATCACGAAACCCAGGCGTTCGGCCTGGCCGTTCCGCTCGGCATCAACTCGACGACCGGTGTCGCCGGGCTCACGCTGGGTGGCGGCTTCGGCTGGCTGACCCGAAGCCTCGGGCTTACGGCCGACAACCTCATCAGTGCCGACGTGGTGACCGCCGATGGCGATTACATCCATGCGAGCGACGACGAACACACCGATCTGTTCTGGGCGCTTCGAGGTGGTGGCGGCAATTTCGGTATCGTCACTTCGTTCGAATTCCACCTCCATCCGGTCGGGCCCGCCGTACTGGCCGGGCCGATCGTGCATCCACTCGGAAACGCGCACCGTGTTTTGACCGAATATCGCGACCACACGGCCTCCGCGCCGGATGCGATGACCGCATGGGTGGTCCTGCGCAAGGCGCCGCCGCTGCCATTCCTCGAACCATCCGTTCACGGACAGGAAGTATTGATACTCGCGTTGTGTCATGCAGGTGCCATCGAAGATGCCGAGGTGGCGGCCCGTCCCTTCCGCGCCATCGGCACGCCGATCGCCGACGCGGTTGGTCCCTGTCCGTTCGCTGCATTCCAGCAGGCATTCGATCCATTGCTCACGCCGGGTGCACGCAATTACTGGAAGTCACACAATCTCGTCGAATTGAGCGATGGGGTGATCGATACGCTGATCCGTTACACGGAAATGCTCCCGTCCGACGAGACCGAGATCTTTCTTGGCCACCTGGGCGGCCGAGCCAATCGGGTGCGGCCCGAGGCCACCGCCTACCCGCACCGCGATGCGAACTTCGTGATCAACCTGCATACCCGCTGGCGTGATCCGGCGGACGATCCGCGCTGTATCGAATGGGCCCGATCACTGTTCGCGGATCTGGCGCCCTACGCAACAGGCGGTGTGTACGTGAACTTCATGCCGAACGACGAAACGGACCCGGACCGCCTGCGGGCGGCGTATGGCCCGCACTGGAATCGATTGACCCGGGTGAAGCGGCGCTACGATCCGGACAATTTCTTCCGGATGAATCAGAACATCACGCCGGCCGCCGAGGAACAGGAAGCGGCGGAGTAGACCTGCGCCGATACGCACCGCCGGCACGACCCTGACCGCCGCCCCCGGCGTCGCGGCGATCGGGGGTTTCGTTGCCGTCATGCCGATACTGCTGTTGCCGTTGCTGGCGGAGCGTTTCGACCCGCGGGGTCTCCGGGAGCCGCTCGCCCGCGCGGCCCACGGCCATTCACACGAGCCGACCCCCCGTCCAGGACCGCCTCAGAAACGAAAGTAGACGAACAGGCGCCCATGGTTCTTCGCATCCTTGTCCACGCGCGCATAACGCGCTTTCATATCCGGGCGTTCCAGGAACTTCAGGACGCGTTTCTTGAGCTGACCGGATCCCTTGCCGTGGATGATCTCAACGGTCTTGATCCGCTTTTGTTCGGCCTCATTCATCACCCGGTTCAGCTCCGATTCGATGGAGTCACCGTTGCGGGCGATCGGGTGGAGATCCAGTTTTATCCTGGCCATCAATCATCACCGGATTTTCGATTCGGCGGCCGGCTATCCGCACGACAATGGATACGCGCAAAAACGCATCGTTATGGTCAGCGCGTACCGATGATGTAGGCGGCGTGGACCACGCCCGGGATATAGCCGCAGATCGTGAGTACGATATTGAGCCAGAACTGCAGACCGATGCCGACTTGCAGGAACACGCCCAACGGAGGGAGCAGCAGTGAAAACAGGAGACGCAGGATGTCCATGCGGGTCGTTTCTCCGGGCCGGTTCCCAGGAATGCTACCAGCATAGGCCGGGATACGAATTCGTGCTACCTGCACCTCGTCCCGTTGGTTTTCCTTCGTCAACCCAACCTGCGGGCGCCCTCCAGAGTGGGCATCGTTTTTCAGATCTGGCGCTGATTGACCCTTCGTGAGAGTTCCTCGGCCGACTCTTTGCGTTCGCTGTAACGGTCGACGAGGTAGTCGCTGCGGTCACGCGTCAGCAGGGTGAATTTGACGAGTTCCTCCATCACGTCCACCACCCGGTCGTAGTAAGCGGAGGGTTTCATGCGGTCGTTGTCGTCGAACTCCATGAACGCCTTCGGCACGGAGGACTGGTTCGGGATCGTGATCAGGCGCATCCAGCGACCGAGCAGCCGCAGCTGGTTGATGGCATTGAAGCTCTGCGAACCGCCGCTGACCTGCATGACGGCAAGCGTCTTGCCCTGGGTGGGACGCACCGCACCGAGCGATAGCGGGATCCAGTCGATCTGGGCCTTCATGATCCCGGTCATGGAGCCGTGACGCTCCGGAGAACACCAGACCATCCCGTCGCAGGCCATCACCTTCTCACGCAGTTCCTGGACCTTCGGATGCTCGGCGTCGGCGTCATCCGGCAACGGCAGGCCGGAAGGATCGAAGGTCATCGTCTCCGCGCCGAAGCGGCGCAGGATGCGGGCGGCCTCCTCCGCCAGCAGGCGGCTGAACGCACGCGTGCGCAGCGAGCCGTAAAGCAGCAGGATCCGGGGCGGTTGGGAGGCGCGTTCCGCGGGGCACAGGCGGGACGCATCGATGGCTTCGAAGCAGGCATCGTCGATATTCGGGATCTCGTCCATCCGTTCAGGCCACCCGTTGCCCGCCGGCATCGATCACCGTTTCGCCGCCCTCTTTATAGACCGGCCCCATCGGCAGCCGATCCAGCAGATCGAGCACCATCTCGCTCGGGCGGCACAGGCGCACGCCACGGGGCGAACACACGATCGGACGATTGACCAGGATCGGGTGCTCGACCATCGCGTCCAGCAGCGCCTCGTCATCGATGGCC
>Ga0208412_1000406_pt1 | contig 23900 bp, 33 predicted proteins | sample AntDeeMetag02WF4_FD_184758 | JGI IMG/M metagenome (GOLD analysis project Ga0208412, IMG submission 184758) | Saline lake microbial communities from Deep Lake, Antarctica - Antarctic Deep Lake Metagenome 02WF4 (SPAdes) (version 2) | ecosystem: Environmental > Aquatic > Non-marine Saline and... | reverse complement strand
AGAGCCGAACTCGAGCTGTAAGAAGCTGGCTCGTTCTTTTGAAAGACCTATTACGGCACAGAGAGCGGCTTACACGGTCTGCAACGGTAGCTGCTCCGACCCCGCTACTGCACCGCACCGCAGTTATCGTTATCTTCATTATACAGGAGTTTAAACAGTCCTCCGAGTAGATGTATTCTATAAGGCGAGGCCTTGTGCCGAAGCCGAAGCTTCGACACTGAGGCGAGAACCCTCCCTACGGCGTGAGGGCTTCTGTTGTTAAGGACTTCTTAATCGCGGTACCCTGGGTGGTGGACCATTCACACTGAGGGGTGTGGGGGTAGACGAGGCGTAATCTATCCACGTGTTGCTTTGCCTTCTCTCGGCGTGAAGTCTCGTTAGAGAGTGGCGGTTGATAGCCCATTCACACCGAGGGGTGTGGGTGAACCGATCCCATTCACACCGAGGGGTGTCATCTGCTACGCTAGGAATCGCGCTGTAACAAACTTCAAGCTACATTCAATCTCGTCTACTCGTCGGGATTCACCGGCCCTTTGTACTTCGACGTCACCGAACCTCCTTCCCGCCACTGCCAGTAGTAGTAGCGGTTGTCGTTGATCTCCTTGATTGTGATCGTCGCTTTCGCCGGAACGTCATCAGGAAGATCCTCTGGTCGCTCTTCGACCTCCTTATCCTCCTCGTTTTCAGCTAGTCGTGCCTCCCGCTCGCGATGCTCAGCAAGCTCCTCTGCGAATCGAGCGACTTGTCGGAGTACCTCCGGGGATTGCTCATCAAGCTTCGAAGCGATGTCTGCTGGGACTTCTCGAGGTGGGTCTGGTGGAGAATAGGACATTGGACAGGTTCTGTTAACCAACGTTGTTGGGCGATATCTTAGAATTGTTGGTTAATCCTCTCGTTTACTCAATCGAGAATTCCTCGATAACCCCAACCGTGGCTTCGAGTTTCTGCCGACGGTCCTCACGTTCTTCGATCTCTTGGTCCAGCTCGCGAACTTCCGCTGAAAGCTGTTTGACCACGTCCGTCGTTTCCGGGAGACGACCATCAGGACGAGGGACGTTCCCACTTCGAACTTCGAGATCAGCTCGCCGTAGATGCTTACACCCACCGCTTGGATTTCGCTTCTTGAAATCTGGACACGTACACGTCTTACTCGCGATGTCGACCTCGTAGATGTTCCCTGACTCCGATTGCACCTCGTAGATTCCTCCCTTCTGGAGTAGCGAGACATCCATCTCTTCGTTTCGAGCTCGTTTTGTGCGGGGCTCGAGTTCCTCCTGAGACGGGTCTTCGCCAATGGTAGGTTGTTGGAGCGCCTCAGTAGGTGTCGAAGCTGCAGGAGTCGATGCTACAACTCCACCATCAGGAGAGTACACTCGCTCTTCGTGTTCTGTTTCATCTTCGTTCCGTGTCTCGACGTCGTCAGTTCGTTCGGTCATGATTTCGGCTGAATCGACGTGACGAGTTCGCGCACGCCGTCGCCCTTCGACGGCGTGAAAAACCGTTTTTCAACGCACCCGGAACTCGATTAGTTCCGACTGTGACTACTGCTCCTGAGGTTGTCGGAATTGTCACTCCACGAGTGATCCAATGATCTCCTGAGCAGTGGAACTGATTCGACCGAGGCGCTCTTGAATCGCTTCTGAGTCATCGCCCTGCCACGCAGCGAGATAGAACGCAGATCCGCTCGTGTCGAGTCCGAAATACCGACCGACAATGTATGCGACAGCTTCTGCTTCGACCTCTCGTTTTGCCCGTTCGGGTTCATCCCCGATATCGAAGTGGAGCAACGCGTGGGCGTACTCGTGGATCAGCGTGACTGCAAGATCTGCCTGGTTCGATCGGGCTATCGCTTCGACGACTGGCTGGAGGTCGTGTAGGCTCCGGTACTTACAGACTCCCTTCGCGTCGCCATGGTCCCAGTCGTCAGCATCGACAATGCGTACCGTCACACCGAGTTCATCAGCTGCTCCTTTGAGCGCTGGCACCAGGTCGTCGGCGTCGCCCATCGCTGCCGTCTCCAGTTCGGGAAGCGGTTCTCCGTCGGTCTGGGTAACGTCAAAGACTGGTGCTGGTTTGAACCCGACGAGGCCTTTTGACCACTCATCCGCCGACGTCTCGTTGTACTCACAGCCGATTTTCTCGTGGTAGCTGGGCGAATTCTCACACTCAGGACATCGCTTGGTGATGATTGGAGCCCAAATCCAGATGGCCTGTTCGCCTTCCTGGACGTGCCGATCGAAGTCGTTTCGCCACGTGTTGTAGCCCGCGACCTTCGTTGCCTCTGGATATTGGAGCTTGATCAGGAGCGTATTTCGGTGCGAATAGTCGTGGAAACGACTCTGGACGTCTAACCACTCCTGGAACTCCTCACTTGCTTGTGCATCGTCGACGCGGTCGACGAGGTCGTCGATACACTCTTCGATGGTACTGTGCATCTCGTCGTGTCGGGTGTCGGTCTCCTCGAAGGAGACCGACGAATCACTGGTCGTAGCCATAATTTTCTGTAAATCGAATTCACGGCGACTGCGTCAGTTCAGATCGCGCCGCACCCCTTGGGGGCGCACAAAAGACTCGCGCCGGCGGTCACCGGAGGGTTGCTTTCTCGTCAGCGGAGCCGACCGCGACGAGGTAGTCGAGGAACTCATCAAACTGTTTCGCGTCGCTAGGCATGTCCGTCGCCAGATGTCGCACCCTCTCAATGGCCTACGGGAATAGAGATTGGTATGGCTCTCATTCCTGGTGAGTCCCTGGGAGATCCTCGCTCAAGACCACCGAGTCAATTTGGGGAGAAAGGTTGAATCTACAATAGAACAAATGTCTAACATGTATTATTCCTTTAAGTAGGTCCCGTTACAAAGTAGTAACATAGAGGCAGAACGGAGAGCGACAGATTTTCTCTTCACTTCTACGGCCTCGTCGCGTACTTGCTCAAACAGAATAGAGTGCCGCGCATATAGCGGTCGTTCCATTGACGCTTCCAGCTTGTTGAGCCGCGACTCTGTCATTTGAGCGAGCACGCACTACGAATAACAAAAGGACAACTTATGCAATGCAACAGCAACAGGTCTGGAGTAAGGACTCTCTCTACGCTCGCGGACCCACGGACGGTGAATTGAACTATGAACTCACACCCCCACAATATCGATGATGCGCCAGGAAACGGTTCAGTAAGGGCTGATAAAGCCGAGAATGACCATCTCACGAGTAGGTTCGATTGGTACTCCCCAAGTGCAACTTCGATAGGGAACCACGAGGACCGACGAACCGACAAAACGCTGAAAAAGTGGGAACGGATTAACAGCGAACGTTACAACTGGAACGCCGAACGTGAAGGTGCATGGGCTGATTACGACGTTCCAGGGCAATCCCACTCAGTCACGATGCATGACGCTGATAAGGAGCGTATCGCCCATGCACTCTGTAACTCTCTCGACCTCCTTGACCATGAGCGCGACCGTGTCATCGGCGTGATGAAATCAATCAACTTGAACGCATTTGGTCAACATGGCAGTATCGAGAAGGTGTCACTAGTTGTAATCCGGCACGTTGTCGAGCAAAGTCGGAACGAAGGTAAGACGCCTGCAATGGTTGCTAACCCCGAGACCGATGTTGACCTCTACCGCATCTCTGAGGACGAGACCCTCAATTTCGAGGCACTTGTCGAACAAGCGGGATTCGGTATCACGCAGACGAACAATCTCAAACCGACGTTACGGGAAGAGCTAGAGCGTAACGGCATTGAGGGTATCGGTATCCACCAGAGCCCGCACGTCGACCCGTTCCTCCCCCGGGATACAGCAACGGGTATGAACAGCCCTGCCGCCGAGAACGGTGGCGAAACTGAGGGATGAGTCCCCTATGATATTCTTCTTCAAAGCCCTTCTCGCGGTCGGCTTCATTGCGTTGATGGCGCTTTTGATGTCACTTATTCTGATGGCCGTTGGAAATGCGAAGCGGGATGTAGAAATCGGCGACATCAAACTCCTCGAAATAAGGATTGGCCCGTGAGGCCAAGGTGCGGATCAACTTGATGGTGCGAAGGGGTTGGTCGTATTATTCGGAGAGAATCTTCACGAACTCAGCTCCGGGTAGGATGTATTAGCACTTTTCGCAGACCACCGAGAGCAGTAGGTAACATGCGACTGTCTTGAATTCGCTGCACGAGCGGTCTTAGCGACGGACATCTCCTTACTGCATTATACTGGCGGGAAGTAGACACTTTCTTCGCCGACTAGTTCTTCGAGCTGGTTCTGCTGCCGATGCGTGAAGTAGCAGTCATAGCTACAGTACCCACAGATCTCTCCCGTATCATACTCTGCTACGAAAGGACCTCGTTCAGTCGTCCAAACGTTCACGTCGCACTCATAGGGATCAGCAGAGATACTCATAGATTTCCGGCGAGTCGAGAGTCGGAAGTTTGCTCGTGAGATACGTTTTCAGCTCGGGAAGTGTGAGATAGAGTCTGTTTGCACGTCCGTCGTTCAATTGACGCCAGCACTGTTCGAGCGGATTCATTTCCGGCGCATACGATGGGAGATATTCAAGAAGCAGGCCGGCTTTCGCGGCCTGCTTCTTGAGGTGCTTCGCTATGAAATACGGCGCATTGTCTAAGACGATTACGAGCTTCTCGCCGAACTCTTGTTGGAGTGCTCGCAGAAAGTGTGCGGCAACCTTTCCGGTGAATGACCCTTCGACGAAGGAGATGAAGCGGTCACCGTTGTCGGTGACCGCGCCCAACAGATTGAGTGAGGCTCGACCGCCCGAGACCGACAGTCTTGGGCGGGAGTTCACGGGGAACCAGCTACGCTTTTGCTCGGTCTTGATTACCTGCGTGTTCTGGTCGATTACGACAATCCGGTAGCCTGACGCCTTCAGCGTCGGCCACTTTTTTTGAACTCTTTACGCCAGCGCCGTTGTTCGGCGAGATCTGTTTTGTAGTGACGCGGGCGGGCTGTCTGGTAAGACAGGCCCGCCCGCTTCATCACACGATACATGTGCGCGAGCGAGTACTCAACGTCGAACGTCTCAGCAATGTACTCGCGGACGAGAGCTGGTGTCCACGTCGGATTATCGTAGCCTGCTTCCGACGGCGACGCCGCCAGCGTCGCCGTCAGTTCTGTCCACCGGGCATCGGTGAGACGAGTGGATTGGCCCGGCCGAGGGAGGTCGCCGAGCGCGGTTAGATTGCGCTCGGCGACGGTGTCGAGCCAATCGTACACCGTTTGTTCGGGGAAGCCGAGCAACTCCTCGATCTCTGCCGGTGAGTTTCCCTGTTCATACAGCAGCGCACTCGTGAGGCGTTTAACCGCCTTCGCGTCCGTCTCCGTGCGCAGTTGCTGGCGCAACTGCTGCTCATCGACACCATCCAACTTGCCGCCCCACGTCGTCATGAGACGCTCTACGCGTCCAGAAGATATGAACTAGACTGCTAATCCCTATCAGTACACGCTGCACTCTCGATATCACTCGGTGACGGGCCGCGATACTCGAACTCGACGCTGTCTTCCTTTGTTGTCGATTCGGGCCATACGCCTCGTGCCTGCCAGAATTCTCGAACCTTCGCGAGACTACATCGGACAGTTTTTCGGATCGTCATGTGCTCGGCGTCGCGACCACTGTCGTCCCACCCACCAGCTGTCCAGAATTCGCCGAACTGTGCGCCACGGTAAAGACCATTCCAATCGAGGCCGACGATATCTGCGGGTGGATCCTCCGTCAGTGTGGGACGGGTGAGCTGCATAATGACGTTCAGTTGTTTCGGCGGACTCCCTCCAAGTATGTGGACGCGACGACCACGCCAATCCCTCGGCTCTGAGAACTCATGAGCGAGTCGATCGGCGTATCCCCGGGAGTACCCGACGACGAGGTCATCAGGGATCGCATGAATCGCGCTACGGCATTTGGGGACGATGACGAGGTCCGACTCTGGGTAGCTTCCTTGGATCTCGCGAGCAGCAGCGACGTATCGGCCCACCTCCTCGACTTCGTAGGCATCACCAATCACCCCGACCTGGGGTTCGTGCTCGAAAAAGCGCTCGACTGCGTCCCAATCGGTCGAGAGATACAGGACTGCAGTCGCTTCGTACTGGAGGTGCTGAGTAGTCACCATGCCGACGCGGGCAGCGACTGCGAAGACAGCCGTCCCCTCTTCGACGAGTGCATCCGGCCGGCGCATGCTCACGAGGGTATCGACGTCGAGGTGGGTGGCGGGTTCGGTTGCGGTGAACGGTACGTCGTCACTGCTGTCGGTGCCCTTATCGGGCGTCGTCATTTGGGTCGACATGGGTTGCACTGAGAACCCACGGTCGCGCGTCCTAGCGCGCGGCCAGTTCTAACCGGCAAGACCGTAGTGTCCTCATCATAACCATGTCTTCGCAGCACCAAAAAACTAATGCTCCGGAGCAGTAAATGGGGAGATAGAGATGGCTACCAGAGGACCGAAGGCACAAGTCACACAGGAGAAGCTACTAGAGGTAGTTCGTAAGCACGAGAACCCATTCGTCACCTCTTCAGAAATCGCAAAATCGCTAGACGTCGAACGCCAAACTGCATACAAGTATCTCGAACGTGCTACTGAGGAAGGCGTGCTTGAGAAGGAGAAAGTAGGAGGAAGTGCAGCGATATATTGGCTCCCAGAACGCGTCAATTAGCCTTCTGCAAGCAGTTTTCTACCCTTATCCGACAGCCACCAGACGCGCACACGGCCAATTTTTTTCGTGTTAACAAACCCTTCGTCGGCAAGACTACGCAGATGCCGATCAGCGGTCTGCCTTTGGACGTCCAGCTCCTCAGCGATTTCCGATGTGCCGACTGCCGGTGCATAGGCGTCCCGGATTGCGCGCAGTATGCGCTCATCCGTTGCCTCTCTATCCGGTCCCGGCTTCGGAGACATGATTCAGCTTTACCGCTACCGTAGCAAGTAATCTGTGTAAAATGTCTGGTGCTCCAGAGCAATGATTAAGTGCGCTCCGAGACACTAGCCACATAAGCGACGCTACGGGGTGGATTCGGTTACCTGCGAAAACGGCGCCGAACGTGCTACAGACACGCTCGACACCTCGCAGGGTCGCTAAGCCACGACATGTCCGCAAAGAACCCAACAGGCGAAGAAACCACCGCCTCACGACGACGAGCTGCACAGCCGGAGTGCCGCAACACACGCTGTTCGCACGATGAACAGCATCATTCTGATGACCACGCCTTCAAGCGCGCGTTCGAACACGCGGCCCTGACGGGGCATACGGTCGATGTGATCCTCCCCAACGTTGGTCGAACAGTCGCTGTCACCGGTCGCCTCAACCACACTCGGGAGGAGACAGCATGACCGACATCGTCGCCATCCGTACATCGTGCCCACTCGAGGTACTCACCACGTACCACGACGCCGACAAACACGGCCTCCCCGAGTGCCGACAAGGCGAGACGGCCGGTACCAGTTACACCACGATCCCACAGTCAGAACTTCCAGAGGACATCGAAAAGTGTCGCTACTGTACCGGAGACTACGCGGGGGCAAAGACCTGTAGCAACCCAAACTCACTCGCATACAGACTCGAACAAACCGCCCCCGAGGAGGTGACGCGATGACGACTACCGCCCAGTTTGTCGTCTATCGACTTCACGAACGCCGATTCAGTGCCACCAGCCGATGTCAGATGTGTACTGACCGAAGCACACAGGGAACCGCAGCACTCCGAGGCGACTACAACACCAAGCGCCTGCACGAAGTCGCCGATGAGGCCGACATAGTCAGTAATGTAGCCAATCGCCTGCGAGTCAAGTTCGAGGCTCGCGATGGCGCATGCCCATGGCCCCCTTCAGTTCCTCTCAAGCGACTGGAGGGGCACAACTGATGTCCGTCGAACGGAGTTCGATGGCGGGCAGTCCCTCAGTCGAGCAGCGACTCGATGCACTCGAGAAACAGAATGAGGAACTCCGAGCGAAGACCCACGAGCTCACGGAGAGAGTCGACGAACTCGAAGAAGAAAATCGCGAGCTGCGGGAAACGGTCGAAGGGGAGCGAACAACTCGCAAAGCACTGCTGGACACCCTCGGGTCGACGGCACCCGCAGCGGCCGGCCTCGAAGAAGTGACGCTTGCCGGCGCCCCTATCGGGCGCTTGATTCAGAGCCAAAAGGAGGCTCGTAACACGCTTGTTAGCTACCTCTTCGGAGCGGATGGCCCCACGACGAAAGAGGCCATCTCCGAGCATATCGAGAGCCACGGCACCTTGCCCGAGCAACTCGAGAGCGGTGAGATGACCGTGACCCACGGTGGCCTACCAGACGCTGTTAGGCGACGCCTCCTCCCGATGCACGAGATGTGGATCGACGTTCGCGAAGGCCTCGAAGAGAAGATTCCCAGCGTGAACGTGCGACGCGGGGCTCGGCTGTTCGGCCGCATGATCAAGAAAGCCAGCGGAGAGGCAAGTGTTGGCGTCAATGCCGACTATTCGACGTACAGCCTGGACTCGAAGAACGCACGCGAGATCCTCGAGTCGGCTGGGGACATGACGAACTCAGGCAAGACAATGACCGTCAAGCGAGCCATGAAGGCCGTTCAGTCCATGACCAAGCGAGAGGACTGTGACTGCAAGACCGCAGAAGCTTGTGAGCACGCTGCTGTGGTGTGGGACAACGACGGCGGACACACGCTGTCTGCGAACAAGGAGGCCTTCAACGCGCTCATGAGCGACGTCGAGGCCGCCATCAATGGTGACGTCGACAACGACGATGCTGATGATGTCCGTGAGAAGGAATCCGAAGCAACGGATGGTGAGGACGATGCCCTGGCGTTCAGGCAACTCGACGATGCAGCCGTTGTCACCGACGACGACTCGATACAGGCCGAGGTTGCTAACACCGTTGTTAGCCACCACGATGGAGCGGTGTTAGAAGCCAGAGACACAGCCACTCACGACCACTAAGTACGCACACTCAGAGCCCACCCACACCGCTCTCACGCCCCGCTTGTGCCGCTGCGACTAGTCATGGGTACACCCACTTCGACATCAATTCGACGTATGGCGAATTGGGAAGAAGGGATAGTCGTTCGGTTCGACCCTAACGCCACACCAACCAGGTAGCTAACAACGGTGTTAGGAACTTCGCGCGGCGGGGCTCGTGGAGACCCGCGAATCAGAATTCTGCTTGCAGCTTTACCAAATCCTGTAGGAATATGCTATAGGTATAACCTTTAGAAGATTCCAAAAGGCTCAGCCTCGAGAAACAACAGCTTGGTAGAGAAATCCGGTGGGAGGTAGGGCTAGAAAGCGAAGCGTCCCATTCCGGGTCTGCGAGCCTGAAAGTGGGTATCGAGTTCTTGTTTTACCGTGAACTGGATACGCTCGCCAGCATGGTACTCCTCGTCTTCGGTGAGGAGAATAACAGAATCAACCCACTCGTCTTTCTGGACCATTGGGTTGCCGGTGTGGCTAATGCGATAGATATCTTCGGAGTACGTCGAACCGACAGTAGGAGTGGACACGAGACGGTTCAACATGTTGTGTCAAGCCCGCAAAAGGCCACGGAAAGACGTCCCCGCGAGTAACACGACCTGGCGAGCAGCCACGGCACACCACAATGTCCGCAGTTATCGACGATTCCGCAAAAGAACGGCGGACACTGTGGTGTGTTTGCAACTGGTGACATCCTCCCACGACTGCAGTCGTTGGCTTCCCACGCCCACCATCGGGCGGTTCGTTGGTCTCTTCAGGTTTCCAGTCCGCCGAACCGGTGAGAATGCCGCGCACCCGTTACTCCTATCCCGCCAGCAAACGGGCAGGTTTTCTCGCCTAATTCGTATAGCCTGTATCCTCCATACAACACCACCATGTCCGGAGAACGTGATATTGTCAGCAGAACGGCGGACACACTGGTGTATCAGGCCAGAGTGTGCCACTTCTTCAATTCCCACCAACACCACGATGTCCGCTGTTACGGCAACATTTTCCGCATTTAATCATCCTATGCACTGTCATCGAATCATCCTCTATTCGCCAACACATCTCACCGGCGTCTAGTTTTTACGAAGCAAACGAGTCACAAAGTGGTCGAAACCTCTTTGTCAATATGAAGTGTTAAAAAACTATGATGAATGACACATGCGAAGCGTGTCAGGAACCAGCCCCGGTGGCTAGATACTGCATCCACTGTGGCTGTGCGACGATGCTGGACATTATCCCCTCTACCCAGACGCTTGCACACGACATGTCCCAGCGGTTCGGCGACGACGTTGAAACAGACGGGACGATTGTCTCGTTCGACACAATCAATTCGAACTACGACCGGTACTCACGACCGCTCGGTGGCTATCTGATCGAGGGAGAAATTCCTCAAGCGGTCTGTGAGATCAGAAAGCTCTCGATTTCGGGTATCGGAGCGGACGAGGACTCTGTCACTCTGTCGCCGAGCGTTTCGGAGAACGGGCACCTGGTCCTGACCGACCAACGCGTCGTCGCCGTCTTCCCGGCGGAGACAGAGCCACAAGTCGTTCCAATCAAGTATGAAGACATCGTCGGTGTCGAGTCCAGAACGGGCTGGGTTAAGCGAAAAATCGTGTTCACGGACGCCGAGAAGACCGAGTACGTGTTCCGGACGGCAGCAGACGAAGAAACGTTTGAGTCCGTATCCGCACTCGCAACAGAGCGCGTACAGGAGACTGGGACGGCGAAAGCAACCGCCGTCAGGTTCGTCCAGGACATCGACGACGAGATTGCAGCAGCGGATGAGGCAGAGACAGCCCTCCGAGCTGTCGCCGATATCTTCGCTGAGCGTGATGATCGGACCCGATTCGACGAGGTCGTCGCCGATGCCGAGTCGCTCTCGGATTTGCTCGGCCAGGATGAAGGCGCCCAGCAGGCCCCAGATGAACAAGAACCCAACGCGACACTCCCAGCGCAGTCCACCTCACGAGCAACCTTGCCAAGTCGAGTCAAGTCGACGGTGCGAGGTGCAGATGCAAAGGACGTAGGGAAGTATTCACTTGCGGCTGTCTTCGGTGGGGCTGCGGTAGCAGCATCGGTTCCATTTTCCACGACTGCAGGGGTCGCTGCACTCCTGGCTGGAGGGGCTGCTACTGGAGCCTACGCCAGTACACACCCCGATTCGCTGGCCGCGAGTATCGACCCGATAGAGTTTGCGATGGGCGTAAGCAGTCGCGGAAGGCGCCACAACCGGAATTCACAGCCCGGTGGGTATGGGGTTGGGACTGCATACGGGTTACTTGAGCAACTCGAAGAGACAGATCCGGAACACGCGTATGCCGAGTGGCTCGCACAGGTCGATTATGACCAAGTGCTAGAAGCCGCAGAGTACGCCACTTCGAGGTACGAACAAATCCCGGGGGTGGACAACAAGCGGGACGCGAGCATCGTCGGCGGGGCCGCCGGCTTCGCAGGGAGTTACGCCGACATCGACGACGATTTTCTCGCCTCCGTAGATGAGCAACTCCAAGAGATAGGGTCGGACAGAGAGTGAACTACCCCACCCTACCGCTCGCTCGTTGAGGAAGGGGCCTTAGCGCCTCAGTCAGGTAAGCCCGAGTCCTAGGGGAGAACTCCACAAGTATTTGTTCTAGGTTTCGTGTACAGAGCGACAACAACTGTGTGAAGCCCGCTCGAAGAAGTTCTCACAAAAAAACGGACCCACTGACTGAGCACTCTATCCGGTTACACGAACCTTTGTGAAAGAGCCCCACAATGTCCGCAGTTCTGAGACTCGCTTCTCGCCGTCGGCAACACCGGTATGTTCGCTATTGTAGAACCTCGGTTGGTGAACCGAGAACACCACGGTGTCCGTAGAAAGACCGACATCAACGACAACCGAGAGACCCCACGGAACCTCAATCTTCGGCGACGCCGTCCGACTCGAAATCAGTCACCTGAGCATCAACCATCTGTTCATCGGCTTCCTCAGTGAGGAACTCCTGAACGGAGTGATGCACGCCGACGTTGTCGATGGTATCGGACATGGCGTCGATGATGAGGTTGAGGTCCATGTCGATGGCGTACTCACGATACGTCCCACCGCGACGCCCCTCGTTGCGCTCGGTAACCGAAATGATCCCGAGCATCGCGAGCTCCGAGAGATGATCCCGCATCCGCCGCGGAACAAGTGGATCACGGCCAGCCATCTCAGTAAAGCGCGTGTATCGCGGCCGGACATCGCGAGACCGAACCGGGACTTCATCCTCGAGTTCGAGCGTAAGCAACGCGTACAACACGAGATGCCCATGCTGAGTCAACCCGGAGATGCCCTCCTTGATGCGCCCTCGCTCGAGCGCTCGGCGGCCCCGCTCAACATGTTCTTCTTTGACGCGTTGGGCCTCATCAGTACGAGCGAGATCGCCAGCCTTCATCAACAAGTCGATGGACTGGCGAGCGTCCCCCGCATCTTTGGCTCCGTAGGCTGCACAAAGCGGAATGACGCCCGGCTCAAGGACGTCGTCGTGGAACGCGACGTCGACACGCTGTTCCAAAATCTGTTGGAGGTTGGTCGCGTCATAGGCCGGGAAGTGAATCTCCTGTTCACAGAGCGAGGACCGAACTTTCGGCGACAGCTCCTCACGGAACGAGAAGTCATTCGAGATACCGATAATCCCGATCTTCGCGTCATCGAGATTCCCGTTCGCGCGGGCACGCGGGAGTTGATAGAGAATGGAGTCGTCTTCGACGTGATCAACCTCGTCGAGCACCACAAGGACAGTCCCACCACAGGCCTCGAGTTCGTCCCAGAGCATCTCGTAAACGCTGGCACGAGGATAGCCAGTCGTCGAGATCTGCTCAATGTCTTTGCGGAACTCGTTAACCAAGCGGGTCGCAACCTGGTAGCTGCTCGTCAGTCCGTCACAGTTGAGGGTTTTGACGGTGAGTTCGATGTCGTCGTATTGGGCGGCATCATCACGGAGATGCTCGAGTAAGTACCGCGTGGCTGCGGTCTTTCCCACACCAGTCTTCCCGTAGAGAAAGACGTTATTCGGCTGTTCGCCGTTGATGACAGGCTGGAGTGCTGCACGGTAGGTGTCGAGCTCCCCGTCACGGCCCACCAACTGCTCGGGTTGGTAGTCCTCGCGAAGCGCATCCCGGTCGCGGTATATGTCGGTGTCCCGCTCAAACATCCCCATCGTCGATACCACATAGAGACGGTCCATGTTACATAAAACCACCGCGTCCGTAGTGTCCGCTGTTTCCGCCGTTCTGGTCGCTTATAAAGAACGAGTGAACACACCCACCCCACTTTGTCCGCCGTTCTTCGCAAACAGAGGGGGAGGGGGTCGCCGATCCCCTCCAAACAGCCCTATTTCCACCGAAATCTATATGTGGGTAGTGGACAAGTTGGTCCGTAGCGCCCTTTTGTGAGTTGGAACGGCTACTAGTTGCCGTCCAATGAACCGTGAACAGCAGCCGTTTCCACACCTACCCAGTCTATCTAAGCAGAACAGCGGACAAAGTGGGGGGAGGGTGTGGACGATACCTCGTTCACTCCGAATGTAGTCCGTCTTCTCTGCTTGAGGGCTTTCGCGGCGTATTCCGTATTACGAGTCTCCCGTCTAGCGTCTGCAATACCACTATGTCCGTTGTTCTGTCCTTTTCGTGTCCCTCGAACAGCGGACACGGTGGGGTGTCAGCAACCGTCCTGAACCGTCTTCTCCCTAGGTGGGGTGCGCAGTAGCTGCCGACACACTACCCCGTGACCGCAAAACCATTTTGGGGGTCAGAAATCGTGAGGAAACCCTGCGAATCCGCAGACACCATCCGGTCATAGTACGCCAAAACAGCGGACACAGTGGTGTCGACGACCTACAGTATCCGCTCGCTAGGAAGGTCCTCTGAGTCGTTGAGCTCTTGTCCGATCTCGTTTGCAGACGACGGCAGCGGAATACCTGGATTTCGTGACTACGACGCCGATTCCGCTCCCATCGTGAACGAGCTTCCAACTGCCGTTGAAGAGTACGTAGCCAACGTCTTGGGGACGGTCAAGAGCGATATTTCGACTGACCGGGCCGCTGAGGTCGACTAGGAGTGGGAGAACTTGGAGGCGTATGCCGAGGCAGAGCGCGAGCGGATTCAGGCATTCATTGCTGAGTACCAACAGCAGGCTGCGGCCGGACAGGATATGGAGATCTCCATTCGTGGACAGCGCCTGCGCTTAGAGCAGCTCGACGAGCGGGTTACAGAGCGTAACGCCGAACTCGATTGGCGCCAGCAGGTGATCTCAGTTGCACCGGAAGTGGAGGGGTACTGTTTGACGCTGCCGATTTCGTGAATTCTGGGAAGTTAACCAACTTTCCGGGTGATGATGTTGGTTAATTCGTGAGTGCACGAACCAGTTCTGAATGCCGATTCCCTCCTCAATTACCACTTGAAGGCCCGATAACACTGCCTATGACTCGGGCCTATTTGATTATCCTATGGGGTATACCTATAGGAACCGCTATTGAGCATAACTGATCTTGGCTCTGTTGACCCTGTTGAAACCCTTCGACGTTGACATTGCACCGAGTCGCTCTTCCCACCGGTTTCCGCAGATCCTGTTGGAAACTGGCTTCATAGCAAATCGCAAGACGTGAAGAGGGTTTCAACAGAGCCAATCAGCCGGTAAATGGGGTTGCCTGTCTCGCAATGAACTTCTTGAATCAGAACGTCAGAAGTGGTCGGCCTTCGACGAATTAAGGCACAAAGAGTACTCTACAGATAGGTTTCCTGAGACTCCAAGAGTTCAACCGCCTCTGCAAAGGCGACATTCTCCTGAGCGTTCTCGATTTCCACCCGGACTCTGTCTCCGACTTCGACATCTTCCACGATCACGACATACCCGTTATCGATTTTGGCAATTCCATCACCTTGATCACCGAGAGACTGGATTTCGACCACTGCTTCTTCGCCTTCCTCGACAGGTGGCGAAGCACTGGCTTCAATCCGGCGGCCATCACCTGTCTCGGACCGGCCTATGAGTCCAGTGCGGTAGGTTCTCCCTTCGGAGATTCCCCCGACTTCGACTTCACGTTTTGGTACTTCGACAACATAGCGTCCGTCGTGTTCTTCGATTTCCGCTGAGTAGACAGTGAGTAGCTGGTCAGGAATTTCCATAGGTGTTTTCTGAGGGTTCGCAGGTCAGCCTCTCCGTGGAAGTTTGGTGGCTTGCGAGAAAACTACTTCGACCCCCTTGCTACCCTCTGTATCTCTCGGTGAACTATTCTTGTGTACTTAGCGAATACTCCATCCCGGATCATGTTCGCAGCTGAGGATTTCAACAGAGCCATTGAAGACAATTGGTTGGTTAACTCTAGCTGTGCTAATCAACCTGCCACGGCGACCGGCCGCAGAATTAAGTCGCCGTGCGGAATCTAAATCAGCATGACCATTTCCCACTCACCTAGCCTTGACCCGCGCGAACCGGCAGATGGAGATCTCGAGATGTTTCGAAACCTCACTTCCGGTGACCGCATTAGCTTCTTCGAGTGGCCCGTCGAGGCACTCACCGTTCTGGGCCGAGAAGACGACGAGAACGTCGATGAGCGTGTCCGAGTCGAGGCTGCGGGAGAGGAGTCGTTCCTCTATGAGGCCGACGGTGCGCTATGGCACTTCACCGATGAGCAACCCAACCGTGAAGGAAATTCCTTCCCGGTCCAGAACTTGGTTCTAAAAGAGCCAGCCGACGCCTGAACCAGTCCCGCGACTATCCACCTACTTCTCTACTGCTTCTTCAAGTGACCGTAGCTCCGTCTCAAGCGCCTCTCGGTCACCTCGTGACCACTGGAACAATTCGGTCTCTCCAACCGTGGTAAAGCGGAGGTTTGCTATGATATCCTTTTCAGGATCTGACTCCAGTAGTGCGAGTGCATAGCTCATTATCTGTGGCCGATAGTGCTCAGCCAGCGCCTCTGTTGTTCGCTGGCCAACCCGATTCGTCTTGTAGTCCGTAATCACGAAGGCATCCGGCGTCACATGGAGGTGATCGATATCGCCGATGATCTGGATATCGCCCATATCGACGGACACGGTGAGCTCCTCGTAGGTTTCTGCATCCGGATACTGCGCTGCAACACCCTCGAGGAACGAACTCGCATCATCGATGTGGGCCAGTAGCTCTTCGACGGTCTCATCCGGGACGTTGAACCCGTTCACTCCAGCAACCCGGCGAATCAACGCCGGCCACTCGGATTGTGCCATATCGAACTCCAACACCCGATGGACGATTGCCCCGAATTGGTTTCGCGGCAGATCCGTATCCCCTATCGTCTCCTCTAAACTCTCGTTGTCTTCGTAGTTATGGGAGGATTCATCGGCAGCCTCAACGAGATCTGTCGCCGTTACTCGTGTTCGTCCATCCGACTTGGGATGCTCCGGGGTTTCGATAGCCTGGAACTCTAGTTCCGTATCTGCCTCCGCAGACGGGGCCCACTGTACTCCCTCTCCTGGCAGTCGAACTGTATCGCTCGCCTCGCTGAGCGTCGTCTCGACAGAGCCCTCTCGAACGAGATCTGCACCAGCCCATTCTGCTCGAGGAGAATCGTCTGGAGCCAGTCGCGCCACGTTTTTGCCTCATCGGGGCCCCGTGCATACCCAAACGCCGGCTCCTCGTCGTTACTGTTGAACTTGTGTGTCCCACACAGTAGGAGGTGATCCCGAGCGCGTACACGCGACGTACAGCAGTCGCTTGGCCTCGGATCGCTCTTGTGGCCGTTCAATAGCATCGGCGTACCGGTGGGCTGTCGTATTCACTGTCCTGAAAGGATTACCCGGCGATGGGCCATTTACTGAATAGTGGTGCTAAGGCCCCTTCCTCAACGAGCGACCGGATGGAGTGAGTAGGGAGGGGATACAGCGCCGCACGAGTTGCTTGCACATTCTGCAACATGCTTACCTCAGGGGGGCTGCACGTTTCGAGGCGCTATCACCACTCAATCGATGGTGGGACTATAGGCTATGGCAATAGGATATAGTCATGGCATTTACCTACAGGCTATAGCTGTAGCATATACTTAGGGCCTAAACCTTGATAGTGACTTCCAGCCCGGGCCTCCAATCAACCACCGAAATAGTCCTAATTGGAAACACCTCCAGTTGTGTCCTATTACTCCAGCAAATAGCTAGTAGATATAGTTAAATCCTATAGGTCTACCCCATAGCCACAACCTACAAGTAACGCCCATTCCTGTGGCCTATATCCATGGGCCGAACCTATAGGACTTCTACATACCTCGACAAGGGCGGAACAGGCAAGACGACCTGCACCGCTCACCTCGGGGTCGCACTCCAGCAGGAGTGTGACCAAGATGTCCTCTTGATTGATCTCGCAGGGAAACAAGGCGACCTCGCAAAGACGTTCGGCTTGTGGGAAGAAGTCCAAACAGACATCGAGAATGAGGATGACTTCCCTAACATCGCGACGACGATGGAGGAAAACTGGGCCAACGTCGTCGACCTCATCGGCGACCCAGCCGACGCCGTCGAGCAGCTCGTCTATGAGACCGGCGAAGGGGTTGACCTCATCCCGGCTCACCCGAGTCTCGACGCACTCGATGCAGATCTGGGCAACGTCGACGACGCCCAAGAGCGGTATGCACGACTGCAGGCGTTCCTCGACGAGTACGTCGACCCACTCGACTACAGTATGGTCATTCTGGACCTCCCCGGCGTCGCTAATAACGTCACCTACAACGGTCTCTGGGCGACGGAATCCGTGGTTGCACCCGTCCAGATGGGGCCACTCGAGTTCGAGCAAGCGCGCGGCCTCCAGACTGACCTGCAGGGACTCAGCCAGAGTTACGGCGTCGACGTCGAGTTGACGATGCTGATTCCAAACCTCTATGACCGTCGGACGAACCTCGACAAAGAAGTCCACGACCGCTTCCTCGAGGAGTTCGGCGACATCGTCGGCCCCGATCGGATCGTCGCTAGTCAAGCCATCCGGAAGGCTACCAACAGTGGCCATACGCTGTTCGAGCTTGAGGAAGACGAACTAACCAAGACCGCGCGTGAAGCGCGTGGCGCCTTCGTTACAACCGCAGAAGAGCTGCTAACCCGACTCGACAATGAGTGACGACAAATCCCTTGAAGACCTTCGCAAGCAGAGTACAAGCGGCGGTGGCAACCGCATTGACGCCGACGCCGCCAAACAGGAGAGTGCCGTCGACCAACTGGTTGAGGCATTCGAGCAGATCGATGACGGCGACATCAGCCCGACGCTTTCGTTCTGGGGGAAAGACGAGGCTACCGCCGTCGAGGTGATCATGGACGACGAAGAGCGCCTCGACGCGATGCTCGACAGGTTCGGCGAGGAACTCGGAACTGACCTGGAGGCAGCCGACGCCAGTCAGTCTGACTTCCTCAAGCTCGCCGTTCGCTATGCAATCGCCGATGTAGATTCAGAGCTGATCGAAGACCTCCGGGAAGCACGACGCAAACGGGCCATGGCTAAGGCAGACGAAGGGCTGTAGAGTATCTTCGTATCCAACTCTCTCGTCAGTATAATTCTCGAGCAACAACATCACCTTTCTAGGCTTCAAGAACCGCCCTCTTGTCCTCACTCGCCCAAACGCCGTCTTACGGGCGTCTTGGAAAACGGGGTTTACGGCGTCTTCCAGACCATCCGGTTGGCAGGAAAGACTCTTTGAGCGATTGCCCCAACCTATCGGCAATGTCACTAATCGGCTTTCGCCGCGAGGATGAAGAGATCGAGTACCTCGAAGAAGTGGTGTACAGTGAGGCCCATCTGGAGGACGACCTCCACGAAGTGATTCACAGTGACCCTAGATTAGTGATGGGGACGCTAACTACTCGAGAGAATGTCGTCCTCGGGAGCAAACTCCAGTTGCCGACTGGCAAGGAGCCGGATCTGCTCGTGTGCGATAAGCGGGGAACACTCACGACCATCGAGTTCAAGCGTGACCAATCGCCGCGAACAGTCGTGACCCAACTCTTCGACTACGCGTCCTCGCTGGCCCAAATGGATCTGGACGAGTTCTTCGACCTCGCCGATTACGACTCGTTAGAGGTGCTCTACGATGCGTTCGACCGCGGAGAGGACTCGGAGTTCGACATCGACGACTTCGAGCGAGAGTTCGCCGAAGGGCTAGAGTCACCCCAGCTCATGTTAGTGGCATACACGATAACGGACGATGTTCGGCGGATGACGCGCTGGCTGCGGGACGTCCACGACCTGAAGATCAACTGCGTCGAGTTCGACTACTACGAAAGGGACGACGCTGAGATGTTCGTCCCAACGGTCATCGGTGCTGACGAGACGCAGGAGATTAAGGAGCGAGAGGCGTCGCCCAGACAAAAGAAGTACCGGCGGTTCTTTGGAGAGCTACTCGAACGCTTCAAGGAGGAACTTCCCGGTGTTACGAGCAGGAACGCTAGTGAGGACAACTGGCTCACGATTCCAGCTGGACACACAGATGTCGAATTCGTCTGGCACTTCAAGGGCAAACCCGGCGACAAGGAGCTACACGTCGTGATGAATTTCCAGTTTGACGATCCCGCACGGAACGGGGAGATGCTCGAAACGATGCTGTCGGCGATTGAACATCGTCCACTGGATCTGCCAGAGAAGATTCATTCCGGAGAATACGGGGACAGCGGATATACGCGACTTTACGTTAAACGCAAAGTCGGAAAACTAGACGAGGCACTCCAGGACGGCGACCTCAAAGAATGGGCAGTCAATCGGTTGGTAGAGTTCCACGAGCAACTGACGCCAGTCTTGGAAGAAGAACTGCGATAGTCACCCAGGTCGGTCAGGCAGGAAAGGCAACTACATTACAAATTATACTTCGAGAGGTGGGCGAAGATCGGGCAACGTAGATCAACGGTATCGTTGCTATGTTCGATACCGAGTATCTGTGTGAAGCGCGAAGTAAACAAAACCTGCAAAGAGAAATAACGTATATTGCCGACTTCGGAGAGCAGTAGAAGTTGCGACTGGCTTTTTCAATGCATACGATTCTTGAACCGCCTGTCGTTGACCGTGATGTTTCTCCTTCATAGTTCTCGTGACTTTCACTCCTAACACTCTTTACAGTGTATAACGTATCGCTATTCAACGATGTCCATCGACCGCGACACCTTCGAGAACACGAGCGAGGACGAGCTTGAAGAACTCTCCATCCCCGATCAGGTCCTCGGATTTCTCGCCGCCAACGAGGAGCGCGCGTTCAAGGCGCGCGAGATCGCCTCTCAAATTGGCGTCGACGAGGGCGCAGTCAGCACCGCGCTCTCACGGTTGAAAGACCGCGGTCTAGTCGAGCACAAGGCGACGTACTGGGCGGTGACCGACGACGCTGAGCGTCTCGAGGGATACAGCGGGTACGAGCGGGCGACCATACTGTTCAACGACCAACTCGGTACTGAAGACAAGGAGGCGTGGCGCGAACAGGCACCGCAGAAACCACATCCGGGTGTCGAGGATGAACAGTGACCGCCAAAGAAGCAGCTCCTATCTTCGAACGGGGCGATGTCGTCTACGGCGATGACCCGTTCAAAGGCGACAAGGATGCTCGGCCCTGGCTCGTTCTCTCGAACCACGAGGGACGTCCATTCTACGGCGAGCAGTATATCGCAGTAACGCTAACGTCGAAGTCTTGGATGGATGGCCTCATCGCCGTTCCTGAGGAAAGCTGGCTTCGTGGCGGGACACCGAACGAGAGTAGGATTGTCCCGTGGGGCGTCCAATCGATCGATCACGAAGACGTTGACTTCTGGCAGGGTCGTCTTGACAGCGACCTCGTCGACGAAGCGGTCACTGCCCTCGTCGAAGAACTCCGATAGCGGATTCCACTGAGCACCTATCTCAGATACTAACTGGAATTATCCATCACCGGTCTACTAAAACCCGCTGTAGTCTCAACTTCTCACAACCTCGGAGGTTGGATTTGATGCGTGCCTTTGTTTCTCGCTGCCAGTGCTTGGTACTGATTTAGGGAAGTGACAGAGGTTCTATTGAGGATTAGTCTGTAGTCAATCCATCCAGTTGACTCGTTGTATCACGGAGGAACATTTCGTTACTTGCGTCTTGTAGTTCGCGGAACGTCACACGTCCCCGTTCAAGAGTGTTCTCCGAGGTGTTCGTAATCGTACGATTAGCCGCATCGAATCATTCGTTGCCTCGACGTTCATCCCGCTCGACTACCGGCTGAGCCCTCGCTGAGTCCACCGGTCAGGAGGGCAACACTCTTCAACAGCGCAAGAATCCGCGCATTTTCTCACATTCGCTCGATAGTTGCTACGGCGACAGTCGAAGTCGATACTCGGTCGTTGAATCTTACCCAAGCACCAATTCACAGCCTTCTCGATCGTATCGCCGTCAATGCCTTCCGCTAGACTTCAAAAGAGCATCACGACATCTCATACGCAGCAAATCACGGATTATCAATTATTTTATTCAATCCTAACCCATAGAGATCAACTGAGTCTAGCGTTCCGTCTGGTAGAGCCGCGATAGAGGATCGGCTTTGCATCCTCCCGAATGTGATTATATTGTTCGTTCGCCCAGTTAAGTGCGTCATTTGTGTCGTTGACTATGATCCCTTGGACGCCTTGGTTGGCGTACACAATGAGTCCTGCATGGTCATCATCCCCGATCCACAGAGAAAACGTCACCGGGACATCTGTGTGGTACAGTGTGATATCGTCATCAGCCATCGCTTTGTCTGCTGAGTCGGGGTGCAGTGTCCGAAGACGTTCAAACGTCTCCAGCGGAAGAACTACCTCCAGATGGGAGTCGGTATCCGTCGTAGCAGCACGGTAGAACGGTTCAACGTACCCGGCCATGGCAAGTGAGGTTACACCCCGAACGTGGGTTGCAGATTCAACTGCGTCAAGGAATATTTGCATGACTTCGTCGGGTACCGGGCCGGTTGCGAGATGGACATCCGCATCAAGGAGGAAGCGGCGCTCAACTGGTGTCTCCCGCGGGAGTTCTTTGATTACCGGATCAGCTTCAGTGAGGCTTTCAAGCCCCTTCTTGTAGTGGGTGTGGTGGTCAAGTGTGTACTGTCCGAGGAGCGTGAGTTGCCACTTGCCGTTGGGGTATTCGACGAGGTCCGCATTTTCGAGGTCGCGGACGATATCATCAAGTGTCGAGCGTGGGATTTCGAGTGATTCGACGAGTTCTGGCTTCGCTCGGGGTTGATCGGCGAGTGTACGAAGGCATTCATATCGTTTCAGGAGGATGTCGGCGAGGTCGAGCGAGGTCTGGAGGGACATTACACCACAAGGTATGTGACATCTGTTCAACTTAATACTTTCCTAGAAAGCTAGTATAACGATGTAGGATGCGGGTAGAAGGGCTCAAAGGAGGAAGTTGTAGAGAGTTGGAATTGGGTTATGTTAAAAGGCGAATCTTTCGTAGGGGGTAGTTAATTCCTGTGAGATGGCGAGCCATTCGTTATTTTCTGAACCAGTAGCACAAATACAAGAGGTGGCATTGGGATTTGTGGTGTAAGACTATGCCAGACATCAACCGCAGAAAACTCCTCAAGAGCATCGGGGCAGCAACTGGTGCTAGTGCCTTCGGATTAGGCACTGCACAGGCGAAGACAGACGATCAAAGCACGGACGAGGACATTCTCCTCACATTCGATCCTGAGAACCAGACGGAAGTTCGGAAAGCATACCGGAAACTCTCTTCCCTCCCGAACAGAAAGGCGGTAGAAAAAATAATCGGAAAGCTCACCGACGCGCAGGTGACTGCCCTGAGGGATGTAAATGAAAACACAGAGGTAGTTACTTTCCTCGAAACGTCGGACGGTACTCAATCCCAGGTCCGTGGCGATGATGAATCGGTGGGTGTGAAACAGACCGAAAGTCTCGTATCGATAAGTTCAGTCGGAGATAACACCGTTACGGCTGTTTCAAAGCTGAAGAACTGGGCTGGCACGACGGAGGCCACGTTCAAGCACCACGTCTATTGGGAGTACGACGGCACCAACGTTATGAACGAAAGTCACTGGCATGAAGTAAGTACTGCTGTGCTATACGATTTCGATGGCCTTTCGACAAATTACCTCGACAACAGAGGAGACGAGGCCGTCTCCCGAAAGATTGCCGACTTTAGCTCGTGTCTCGGTGGTCCGTGTGTCACCAAGCAGCTCGGAACCGAGATCTGGATGTTCGAAAACGGCGGGTGGACGGTAAACGAGCTATAGCGAGATTGATCCTGATCGCTTCGATGTAGTTTCGTATTTTTCGACGGAATACCAAATTCGATTTCGCTCGTGATAATTTCGAGTGACGCCAGCTCTGCGGTCTCAGTGGGTACTGCCACGATTTTATTCGCTCGCGCCGTCAGCTGTCCCTCTTTCAGGACCGACCGAGCGTCGGGACCTAGGCCGGCTGTCTAGACGAAGTAAAACAGGTGTAGCGTTCCACCAGCCACTTTCGCTAGGGCGGTTCCCTCGGTTAATGTAAGTTTGGCCCCGCAGCTTCCACTGTTGGAACGACGGATCTCAAACGGAAGAAACGATAGCAACTAGAAAATCGGAGTACCACCAAGCAGGCGGTGGAAGAGTTCGTCCCCAGCAAGAACGGTTATTCCAACTCCGAAGAGAGCAAGGAGGAATGTCGCCAGTGTTGCGGTGCCGTTAGTGAGTGCGGTGGTAGTCATCCAGAGTAGTCCCACCCCAAATATTCCGAGGAAGACCCACATCACACCAGAAAAGATGGAGAAGGTAGCGTCGCGGGCTCCCCGATAGATTGCCTCATACTGAGCGGTCTTTCCGAGGGAATCATTGGCCATACGAAACATAAGGTTCAATACAACAAAAGATTGGTCGTGTCGCAAAGTCCTCTAGAGTTCAGTAGTAACTGACTCCCGTGAAGGCGGGGTTGCCTCTGGTGTCCAAACCGAGGTACCCCATGCACGCCACAATCGACGTGCGGTTCGAACTGAGTATCG